>ENA-UOOE01000024-UOOE01000024.1-fermentation-metagenome-genome-assembly--contig:-NODE-24-length-184151-cov-15.383783_pt1 | contig 184151 bp, 182 predicted proteins | sample MGYA00245776_ERZ724021 | MGnify/ENA primary metagenome ERZ724021 (study PRJEB28704, sample SAMN03018321) | fermentation metagenome | biome: anthropogenic terrestrial biome; feature: soil... | reverse complement strand
ATCTAGGTTGGATCCAGGGCCAATTCAATTTTACAGCAAACTCGTTACGTTACCCTCATTCCAACACCGTTTTCCCCTGCTCTCACCGTGGCAAAACTGCCTCTACACTATAATGAGCAAAAATAATATCTCAAAAACCCTCACCCGTTTGTAGTTTGATAGAAATCCCGTCACCCCTTTTTTGGATGATTATTTGGTCTCATGTTCTTCTCCCTCAGTTCCTCCGGAAGACGCCTCGCCTGCCACTCACGCTCCCCGGCAACATTAACCCCGGCATCGTCGGGGTCGGCCGCCGCGACGGCCTTAAGAGCATAGTAAGCCGCCCCGAAGGCGCGCTGGGGGACGTGGGCCACCGCCTGGCCTGCGGCACGCGCAGCAAAACAGGCCGCCTCATTCCCTTTCGCGTCGCGGGCGACAGCATGAGCCCAAGGGATGCCCCGCGGATCTCGGCCATCGATATCTGGTCCTGTCTGTTGTACTTTTTCATGGCTTCCCATCTCCCGGTACACTCGTCCGGCCGGGGCGTCAGTGCGGTCAGCATCATCCTCTGCGGCCCGTCCCGGCTCCACGCGGCGCCGGTGCAACGATAGTGAACGTAGCCGTGAATACCGCATATACACACGCCGGCCTGATGAACCCCCCGCTCCGCTCCTAACAGGAGATACCTCCGGCTTTGCTGCCCCTCCCCGCCGGTTAGGCTATGACGTAGTTCCCGGGTTAGATCTGTCTTATCCGGAGGACCCGGGAAACCCGTGCTGCGCACGGCACTATGCTGTATCACCGGAAAGATATATCCGCACCCGGAGTGAGTCAGGGTTACAAACAAACTCTTCTGCCACCTGACAGAAGGAGGATGAATCGCATGAACAAGGTAATACACTTTGAGATACACGCAGGCGACCCGAAGCGGGCGGTGAAGTTTTACCGGGACGTGTTCGGCTGGGAGATCGAAGAATGGACCATGCCTGGTGTCGAGATGAAAGATGAAAATCGGTACTGGATGGTGACGACCGGACCTGAGACCGAGCCCGGTATCAACGGCGGCCTCATCTTCCGCCAGGGCCCTGCACCTGCCGAAGGGCAGCCCGTGAACGCATACGTCTGTACGATCGGCGTTGCCGATCTGGACGGGTCCGCCGACAGGGTACTCAAAGCCGGCGGGAGCATCGCCGTCCCCAGAATGGCGGTGCCTGGCATCGGATGGCTGATGTACTGCAAGGATACCGAGGGCAACACATTCGGTATGCTACAGCCGGACGAGAACGCGCGATAACCGTTTCGGGCTCGCTCCTGCAGGGCGGTGTTGCACCAGAACCAGCAGGATAGGCCCGTATAGTTGATCAGAAGAGGTACACTCCGATTCCAGTAGCGTCACGTGTGTCGGCTACCTCCGTTGTCCGCCCGGGGCCGGTGCTTCCCGACCGGGGTTGCCGGCACCCGACTACCGGGACTTCGGCGAGAGCGGTGGCGCACCACGCCGGGTGATCGGCATCGACCCGGAACAGGTTGCACCCTGGGAGCGGCCATGTGGTTGCGTTTGCCGCAGACGATCCGCGTATTGCAGTTGCGGTGGCGCGCCCGCCCAACGATTTTCCGGAGGAGTGGAAGGCCGCTCGACGGCGAGTCTCTTTCTCACGGTGGTTCGGGGATCTGCGGTAAACAACCTCACGACGACGCTCCCGGCAAACCTTGAACCGCCGCAACATCCTACCATGATCTATACAGGGACGGGAGAAGGGCATGAGCAAGACAATCATTACCGTCGTCGGAAAGGATGCAGTGGGGATCATCGCGAAGGTCTGTACGTATCTTGCCGATAACCGGGCCAATGTCGAGGACATCTCGCAGACGATCGTACAGGGGTACTTCAATATGATGATGATCGTCGATACCAGCGGATCAACAAAACCGTATGCCGAAATGGTGACCGAACTCGAAGCTCTCGGCGATGAGATCGGCGTTAAGATCCGGTGCCAGCGGGAAGACATTTTTACAAAAATGCACCGTATCTGAGGAATATTTATGGTCACTATTCTCGAGGTAAACGAGACGAACAAGATGATCGAGCAGGAGAAGCTCGATGTGAGAACCATCACGCTCGGCATCAGCCTTCTCGACTGCTGTGACTCCGATCTCGGCGCCTTCAACCGGAATATATACGATAAGATCACCCGGCTCGCCAGAGACCTCGTCTCAACCGGGAGGGAGATCGAACTCGAGTACGGAATTCCGATCGTAAACACGAGAATATCCGTAACCCCCATCGCACTCGTCGGCGGACGGGCCTGCAGGTCCCCGGAGGATTTTGTCACGGTTGCAAAGACGCTTGATCGGGCCGCACGGGATACGGGGGTCAACTTCCTCGGGGGATACTCGGCCATCGTCTCAAAGGGGATGACCCCGTCCGACGAAGCGCTCATCCGCTCGATCCCGGCGGCTCTCTCCTCGACCGAGAGGGTCTGCAGCTCGGTGAATATCGGCTCGACGAGGACCGGAATCAACATGGATGCCGTCAAACTGATGGGAGAGATCGTGCGGGAGACGGCCCGGGCGACAAAGGACAATAACTCCCTTGGCTGTACGAAACTGGTCGTCCTCTGCAACGCCCCCGACGACAACCCGTTCATGGCCGGGGCTTTTCACGGTGTTTCCGAGGCTGATGCGGTCATCAACGTGGGGGTAAGCGGCCCGGGAGTCATCAAGCACGCACTCGAAGGCGTCCGGGGCAAGAACTTCGAGGTCCTCTGCGAGACGGTCAAGAGGACGGCCTTCAAGGTCACCCGTGCAGGGCAGCTCGTCGCCCAGGAGGCGTCGGAGAGGCTCGGGATTCCGTTCGGGATCGTGGATCTCTCTCTTGCCCCCACGCCCTCCGTCGGGGACAGCGTCGCCGCGATCCTCGAGGAGATGGGGCTCGAATCGGTCGGTGCACCGGGGACGACGGCCGCACTCGCCCTCTTAAACGATCAGGTGAAGAAGGGAGGGATTATGGCGAGCTCCTTTGTCGGCGGGCTTTCGGGGGCATTCATCCCGGTCAGCGAGGACCAGGGGATGATCGATGCGGTGAACCGCGGGGCCCTCACTCTCGAAAAACTCGAGGCGATGACCTGCGTATGCTCGGTCGGCCTCGATATGATTGCAATTCCCGGCGACACACCCGCTTCGACAATATCCGGCATAATCGCGGATGAGGCTGCAATCGGGATGATCAACCAGAAGACGACCGCCGTCCGGCTGATCCCGGTGATTGGAAAGGATGTTGGAGACACCGTCGAGTTCGGCGGACTGCTCGGGCATGCACCGGTGCAGAGGGTCAACGGATTCGGTTGCGCGGACTTCATTAATCGTGGCGGACGGATTCCCGCACCGATCCACAGTTTTAAGAACTGATTTCCAGGAATATCCGGTCCTTTTTTCTCCCGACTCCGGCGGCGCACCCCGCATCTGCCATCGAGCACGACAGAACGCACCGACCTTGAACCGCTACTTCCCGCCGTTCTTGACGGTCGGATAGGGATTGCCTGCGGCGTTCTGGTCCTAACAGACTTTTTTTCATTGAGGAATTGTGTCGGGAGGACAAGAACTGACGGAGGAATCTGATATGCAGCCGATAGATGTAGCCGCACAATATCCTATCGCCGTCACGCCGGAACTTGAGAGATGCAGGGCTTTGAGGCCCGACTGGTACATACAGCTGAAGCACGCAAGCGGCATCGAGCTCGGGTTCATGAAACCGGACCTCTCCAACCAGCCCCGGTTTCTCCGCGATGCGTATAACGGAAAGGGCATCATCATCACCTACGACGTAGAGGATGCCAAAAGAGAGTACAGTAGCAATACAGGTGGAGGGCTAAAGATCGTCTTTTCGTATACAAAGGAGGTATGGGGCCCGAAACATTTCATCATTGAAGATCCGGCCGGCATCTTCGTGGACAATCGTCCAGCAGACGCCGTAACGGGTCGCTGCACCGGACAACCGGCGGAGAAGGACGGTCACACCCCCAGCACCAGACGAAGTGCCAGGAACGCCAGAAACCCGATCAACGCACTGATCGGTATCGTGAGGATCCACGCCGCGACGATCCGGCGCGCAACGCCCCACTTCACGAATCGCGCTCCTTTAGTAACGCCGACGCCCATGATTGAAGAAGAGATGATATGCGTCGTGCTCACCGGAATTCCCGCGAGGGAAGCCCCGATGATTGTCGCCGCGCCTGCCGTCTCCGCCGCGAATCCGTGGACCGGGCGGAGCCTTGTGATACCGTAGCCCATCGTCTTCACGATGCGCCATCCCCCGAAGAACGTACCGAGCGCAATTGCCGCGTGCGCGGAAAGGATCACCCAGAGCGGGACCGGCAGGTGGTTCGGGTCGACGCTCGTTCCGTAATAGCCGATGGAAAAGAGGAGCGGAGTAATAATCCCCATCGTTTTCTGCGCATCGTTGGTCCCGTGGCTGAAACTGTACGCCGCCGCTGATAGAAGCTGAAGGCGCTTGAAGTGTCGTTCGGCCGCCGGTCGGGGAGAGCCCCCGGAAGCCCGAACCACTGCGGTCATGAACAGTAAGCCCATGAGAAGCCCGATGATAGGCGACAGAACCATGAAAATGACGATGATTTCGACGGTCGAAATCTTAATTGCCGCAATACCGGCTGCGGCTATGCCCCCGCCCATCAGGCCCCCGATGAGCGCATGCGACGAAGACGTCGGCAGACCGAGGTACCAGGTCATGAGGTTCCAGACAACCGCCCCGACGAGACCGCAGAGAACAATATAGGGGATGATAGAGGTTTCGACATAATCGAGCTGGATGATATTGCTGATGGTGCTTGCAACCGCGACACCGAATCCGAAAGCCGCGATAAAATTGAAGAACGCGGCAAAGAGCACGGCGTTTCTCGGAGAGAGAACCTTCGTCGAGACGACGGTCGAGATGGAATTTGCCGAATCATGAAAACCATTTGTAAAATCAAAGAAAAGTGCGATGATAATTATGCCCACAATGAGGAGCACGGTAAAGTCAAGCATTGTAGGATCAGTTAGTTACTGGTAATCCTGCATTGAGCATATCAATTCTCGCTATAAAATATAGGCTGCTACAGGGACGGACACGTAAATACAGACCCGGAGGCCCATACTATAGTTTCTTAACGATTTCTCGCGCGAGTTCTCCCTCCCGGGAACGAGGGGGTGTTCATCTGAAACAGGAGCGGCCGGGCGTTCCCGAACGGCCCAAAAACACATTCTTCAAGCATCTTTGCAGGCGAGCGCAGCGGACGCCTGCCGATCATCGGCATACCTCCCCCCTCATGAGATCGCCACGATCACGGCTCTATGCATGAAGATTTATATCTCGGCCCGGTGACCGCGGCGCTCCACCGCGTCTGCAGGGGGTCGACGGCGGACCCCTGCTCTTTTTCGTTCCGGCAAAGAAAACGGAGCGCTGCCCCTACGGGGGGCCCACCGATGCGTATCCGTCAAGGGGCGCGCCGGGAGACGGGTATCGGTCAGGAGAGTCCGCGAAACAGGCGAATATCTTTCCCCGTTCCCGGAGATCAGCGGCAGCGCCCCCGTTTTCGGGGCAACGATTTTTAATAGCAATAGATCTTGATATTCTGTAGGGATCGAGCACATTGCCATGCATAGAGTATTATATTCCTCCTCCAGAATATGGCTGATTCTTATTGCGTTGAGTCTGATGCTTGCTGTACTGCCCGGTGCGGTCGGTGCGGAAGCAACACAGCCAACGCCTTCTATATGGGGCGACATCCTGAACTCGACAAACCCCATGCTACCGGCAGGAGCGCCGGTTCTCACGCTTCTCGATCCGGTGATCGATGGACAGAATGTAACGATAAACGGGAACCTCAATCCCGTATCGCCAGGAGTGACCATCACGTCGGTCAGTCTCGACTGGGGCGACGGAAACATCACCGAGTATCCGGATCTCCCTGCAACCCACCAGTACTCGAAAACGGGACTCTTCACGGTAAATGTCACGGGAAAACAGTCGGACGGACAATCAATCGCCAAAGCACTTTCCCTGGAGCTCAATGCGGATGATCGGGGGCCGATTACGCCGGCTCTATCGACCCCGCCCCCGGAGGAAAACCTCACCATATTCATCATCATCCTTGTCACCGCCGTCGTTGTCGTGGCGCTGGGGGGGATTGTTATGCGAATTATGTGGCGGAGAGGGGAGCAGGCAACGGTCTCCGATCTCTTAAGGGCGGTGGCAATACAGGAGGACCTCTATCATCAGGCGATGGAGCGAAGAGACATGACCACTGCAGCGGCAAGCGCTTACATCTGTGCCCATCTGCTCAGAACACTGGCTGGAAAATTCTCCGGGAGGAGGCATTCGAAATACCTCGAGACGGCGAACACCTGGGAGAGAGAAGCCCGGTGCGCTGCAAAAGCAGGCGGGATCACGCAAATAACCGGCTCTTCCTCAAAGAATCTACCGTCTGCTGAAGATCTGGAGCGGATCTGTTCCGGAACCGATGTCACGCCGGCGGTTCTTGGTTCGGTCCTGCAGATCGCCATCGACATGGCCCGCGAGGGAAGAGAAGGGCAGGCAGTCGGGACTTCGTTTGTGGTGGGGGACACCGATGCCGTATTGGATCACTCGCGGCAGTTCGTCTTAAACCCGTTCCAGGGACTCAGTCCGGCCGAGCGGCAGATAACGGACAGTAGAATCCGTGGCAACATCAAAGAATTTGCCCAGCTGGACGGTGCGTTCATCGTCAGGGGGGACGGCACCGTCGAAGCGGCAGGGCGGTACATCACGGTGGAAACAAGTCGCGTGGACATTCCCGAAGGGCTCGGTTCGCGGCACTCCTCAATCGCCGGGATCACCCAGTCAACCAACGCTCTTGGGGTTGTGGTCTCACAGAGCGGCGGTCTGATCACCCTGTTCAAAGGCGGGAAGATCCTGTATACAATCTGGCCGTAGATCGAGCGTCCCGGGAAGACGGCGACCGGTCGGTTCGAGAGGGATTGGCTGGAACTATACCCTTGCAGAGAGATGAATGTGCATGTATCGGATCATCGACTGGAACGAACTCTGGAAGGCTATCTATGTGAACTCCCCGGAGCGCCTCCAGAAAGAGCACGATCCTGCCGCTGTCTGGGACAGGCGGGCCGCCGCCTACCGGCGGGTCACCCGCGACGAGAAGCAGGCGACGGAGCAGGAACTCGGGATTCTGGATCTCGCACCCGGCGAGACCGTCCTTGACGTAGGTGCGGGGACGGGAAGGCTTGCCGTCCCGATTGCCCGCACCGCCGCCCACGTGACGGCGCTCGATCCTTCGGGAGGCATGCTTGCCGTTCTGCAGGAACAGATGGCGACGGAAGAGCTCTCGAACTACTCATGCGTCCGGATGCGCTGGGAGGACGCCGTGGTCGGCAGGGATATCGAGCCGCACGACGTGGTCGTTGCGGCGTTCTCGCTCGGATTCTACGATCTCGCCGCCGCCCTGCGGAAACTCGACGCTGCGGCTCTCCGGGGGGTCTACCTCTTCTGGCACGCGGGCGAGTGGCGGAGCCCTGAAGAGATGGCGCTGTACCGGACGGTCTTCGGGGAGGCGGCGGCCCTGCGGAAGGGATATCCGGACTACATCTATCCCGTCAACATCCTTCACGACGCCGGGATCTACCCGAACGTCCGGATCTATCGCGCCGTCTGGGAGGCGGTCTACGACTCCGTTGACGAGGCCGCCCGGACCTGGATGGGGATGCACGATCCCGCTCCGGAAGCCCTCGCTCCCGTCCGGGAGTACTTCGCGCATGTGCTCTCCCGGAACGAATCCGGGAAGTACGTCGAAGCATCCGTAAGGCCGACCGCGGCGATCTGGTGGACGAAAGACCGGTGAGCGTCGGCAGCGGTCGTCCCGCACCCTGGCTCATATATATGCCCTGAAACAAAGGTATCAGTCAGATGCAGAACCAGCAGCCCGTCGACCTCGAGGCCATCGCGTGGTCGGCAATGGAACACTACGGTTTTATCCCGGCGTTCCCGCCTTCCGTCCTCCGGGAAGTCAACTCTCTCGCTGCCGACACCCTTCCGGCGATCTCCAGCGACCGCCGCGACCTCCGGTCGCTCCTCTGGTCGTCTATCGACAACTACGACTCACGGGACCTCGACCAGATAGAGGTCTGCGCGGGAGGTCCCGGCGGGGAGATCCGGGTCCGGGTCGCGATCGCCGATGTCGACGCCTACGTCCCGAAGGGGTCGCGGACGGATCGGCACGCCGCCCACAACGGGACCTCGGTCTATACCGGCGTTACGACCTTCCCGATGCTGCCCGACCGTCTCTCGGCGGGCATCACCTCGCTCCTGCCCGGCCGGGAGCACATGGCGGTCGTCATCGAGTATGCCGTTCTCCCGGACGGAAGCGTGAGGCCCGGCGAGATCTACCGGGCAATCGTCACGAACCGGGCGAAACTCGTCTACGAGGAGGTCGGCGACTGGCTGGAGGGGATCGGGCCCGTTCCCCGGGCGATCCGGGAGACACCGGGCCTCCGGGAGCAGGTCCTCTTCCAGGACGAGGCTGCCGTGCGTATGAAGAAGCGCCGCACGGAGCAGGGGGCGCTCGCCCTCGAGACGATTGAAGCCGAGCCGGTTGTGGCGGACGGTCGGGTCATGGGTCTCGTCGTCCAGCAGCAGAACCGCGCGCGGTGCCTGATCGAGGAGTTCATGATCGCGGCGAACGGCACCGTGACGGCGTTTCTGGGCGATGCCGGGCTCCCCATGATCCACCGGGTCGTCCGCACGCCGAAGAACTGGGAGGGGATCGTGAGGGAGGCGGCGGAGCGTGGTGCGGTCCTGCCCGCCGAACCGAACGCAGAAGCGCTCACGCGCTTCCTCATCCGGCAGAAGGCCGCCGACCCCGATCGCTTCCCCGACCTCTCGCTTACGGTGGTAAAACTCATGGGAGCGGGCGAATACGTGGCGTTCCGGCCGGGCGACATCCCCGTCGGCCACTTCGCCCTCGCCGTCACCGACTACACCCACGGCACCGCCCCGAACCGGCGCTACGTCGATCTCATCATCCAGCGACTGCTGAAATCAGTCATCGCCGGGGACGAATGCCCGTATACCTGCGAGGAACTCGACGACCTCGCCGTCCGGCTGACCGACCGGGACAAAGCGTCCCAGAAGGTCGAACGCTTCGCCCGGAAGGCGGCGGCCGCAGTCATGCTCCGGGACCGGATCGGCGATACGTTCGAGGCGTTCGTCACCGGCGCCTCGGAGAAGGGGACGTATGTCAGGCTGATCGACCCCCCGGCCGAAGGGAAGGTCGTTCTGGGTGACCAGGGGCTCCGGGTCGGACGGCGGGTCCGGGTCCGCCTGCTCGCGACCGACCCGTACAAGGGCTTCATCGACTTTGAGCGTATCGGGTGAGGAAGAGGAGAGTCTCTCCCCTTTCGACCCTTCGTCAAGGAGGGGGCCCTGACCAGACAATCACAGATGATGGAGATCATTCCGTCCCGTTCAGGTGGACGTCCATCTGCGGAAGGGGGATCTCAACGCCGGCCTCCTTGAACATCCCGACGATGTCGCGGGTCAGGTCCCCCTTCACCCGCCCGGCGTCGGGTGTCTTTGTCCACGCCCGGAGGGCGAGGTGTATTGACGATTCTCCCAGTTCCGTGACGACGACCGCGGGTCCCGGGGAGGAGAGCACCGCCTCATGGGCCGCCATCAGGTCGGTGGCGACCCTGATCGCCAGGTTGAGGTCGCTGTCGTAGGCGATCCTGACCTTGACCTCAACGCGGCGGGTGTCCATGCGGCTGGAATTGATCACCGGGCTCCCCCAGACAAGGGAGTTGGGGATGGTGATATAGGTGTTGTCGGCTTTCAGGAGCTCGGTCGCCATGATCCCGACCGCGGTGACCGTTCCGGAGATGCCGTTGACCTCGACGAACTCCCCCTTGTCGATGGGGCGGATGGCCGCCACCCAGACCCCGGCAGCGAGGTTGGTGATGGTATCCTGCAGGCCGAAGCCGAGGATGAGTCCGATCACTGCCGAGAGCCCGAGCACCACGGAAGAGACGTCCATTCCGAGCGTCGCGAGGACGACGAGGACGAGGACCACGTAGAGCAGGATCGCAAAGAAGCGGACGAGAAACTCGAGGACCAGACCGGGCAGGTTTGAGGCCCGGGAGAGTGCTTTCGTAAAGGCGGAAATGAGCACTCGCACCACAATCCACCCGATCACGGCGATGATCGCGGCGAGGACGACTTTTTCAAGCGTGATATCGGAGAGCGGAACGGTCGTGGTATTGAGAATATCCATAATCTCCATATACCAAAAAATGGCACGCACGATTAGATAATACGATACTACAACGTGGGGAAGAAACGTCGCCATCGGTGTGGCCGGATTGGCCGGGGGTCCGGCGGCAGGAGTTTAAGAAGACCGGAGGTCTTCGAGAAAGCGACCGGTCGTAGAGCGGGGGCTTGAGAAACTCGAAGAGTTTCGAGTGGGTGCGACGAAAAGGAGCTTAGGCACCGTCAGGTGCGCGGGGGTCTCTCCCTCCCGGTAAAGACGTTCTGGGGCGTCTTCACTGTTGTTGCCTGATTTTTTCAGTCGCAAGACGGTATGGGTTTATTGTATCGAGAAAGAGGCTCCCATCTCTTCGAGAGCCAAAAGAGGGCCACGATAGATTAATATAGATAAAAGACCATAGCCTGAACTGCGGATGCCTAAACCGGTGTCCGGCTGGGACTGGAGAACTTAACAGGAGTGCCTCCCGCCCCAACAACTTGCCCGAAGGTTATTATAGTAGCATGGGTCGTCAACCTAGATAACTGTTGCGGTGCTGCGCCTTCGGGGAGGAGAAATGTGAGAGAAATGAAAGGAAAAAACAGAAGCGTACTCGCTGTCTTAGCAGGACTTCTCCTTGTCGGGATGTTCCTGGTTCCTGCAGCGAGTGCCGGGAGCGAGCAGACCGACTCTCATGGAGTTAACTCTGAGGACATACGCGATGCGGGAACATTAATCGTTGATGAAACCGGTGGTATGTCCTGTTTCGCGAATGGCGAGTCACCCGATGTCATATATGTCAGTGGTCAAACATACAAGCTCATAGTCAACTGCGAGTATATTGAGACCGGCGATGTGTGGTTGCAGACCGCTAAATTCTTCTTGAAAGATGAAAGTGGGAGAGTACTCGCCAAGAAAGAAATCTATGACGCACCAGGCGGTGACGAGAGTTGGGACGGAACGCTCGAGTATACGTTCAGGCCAAGCGGCCCTGGTGACGTGTTCCACTTTGATATCTCTTGTAGCGGAGGATCCGAGTCAGCAAGCGATGTAATCGACATTAAATTTAAGTGACCGGAGATGCCTGGATGAAACAAAAACTTCCCCCTTTTTTGGGTATCTCTCATGAAAAAACATTAATCACCACAAAAAGGCTCTATTTTGTCTTCGCTCTATTTATCCTCCTCGTCCCCGCGACCTCCGCACTCACCGCGGACGCCGACGAGATCGAGACCGTCACCCGCGACCTCTGCAATCTCTCGCGGTTCACGGGGAGCGAGGAAGAAGCGGCCGGGTATATCGGTGAAAAGATGCGCGAGCGCGGACTTACGGTGACCGTCGAGTCCTTCGAGGTGCCGGTCGCGACGTATAAAGGAGGGGGAGGTTATGAAGTACAATCGGTGCTCATCGGCTCCAACGTGATCGGGGTGAAGGAAGGGAAGAGCAACCAGACCGTGATCATCTCCGCTCACTACGACACCGCCGCCCCTGAACTCCCCGGTGAGGTGTATCCGGGCGCCGACGACAACGCCGCCGGCGTCGCCTCGATGCTGGAAATTGCCCGCCTCCTAAAGGACGAGGATCCGGACCGGACCATCTACTTCATCGCCTTCTCCGGCGAGGATGTGGGGCTGTTCGGGAGTAAACGGTGGCTGGACGCGCACGAAGACCGCCACGACGAGATCATCGCCGCCGTCAACCTCGACTGCGTGGCATACGGCGATTCTCTCAGAGCGCGCGCCCTTCCCCAGCACCGATGGCTCTACGAGTGGCTCCCCGAGAGCGAGAGCATCACATATGAGCGCGACTTCGGCGATATGAGTTCGGTGGGAGACGAGGTCAATTTTCAGGAACGGCACCTCCCGGCGCTCCGGATGGTCGACTGGGGAAACCATGACATAATCTGGGATACACCGGAAGACCGTCCTGAAAGGCTCAACTACACCCTCGCCGCCGAGTGCGCCGGGGCGGTGGCCGGTGCAATCTCTTGGGTGGAAGACACCGGCGACCTGACGCCTCCTGAATATGCGGCCCGGGTGGAGAACGGGACCGTCTATTACGACTCCCCGGAAGACCTCACCTATGAGGTGATCGTCGACGGCCAGAACCTCGGCCCCTGCCCGTCGGGTTCGGTTTCCCTGCCCCAGGGCATCCACACCACAGAGGTGAATGGCTATGACCGCCTTGAAAACCCTCTCTGGGGACCGGTACGGTATGTCCCGGGCGCCCACGAAGTGCAGATCGTCGGCTATGACCCGGCAGGCAACCGGCAGAAGATACATCTCACCGCAGAGGGAAGAGATCTCGACTTCCCGGTTGCGGCAAAGAACAATGTCGGGATCGCAATCTGGGGAAAACGCTCGCAGGAGGATATTGAGACCATGGGCCTGAAAAAAAGGGTTGGCTGCATTCATTCTCTCGTCTACCTGATCGAGAGGCCCGAAGGGGTTGCCGCAGTCGCCGGTTTCGTCGACGGGATCAGGGTCGCAAATCTCTCTTCAGAGAACTCTTTCCACCTCACGCCGGGCAACCACACCTACGGGATCGTGGCATACGGAGAGGACGGCGAAGTCGTCGGGAGCGATGAGACGACTTTTATTATCAGAAGCGTACTGGGAGAATCATTCGAGTTTCCTCCGAATAACAACCCCTTCTATGAACCCGGGCCAAAGGGGATATCGTCGGAGTTATTCGTCGGCGGCGGTGCGCTCGTCCTTGCCCTCGCCCTTATTGTGGTGTACAGGAAGAGACGGGGCTGATATCTTTTTGAAACAATGCCCGGGCCAAGCTTGTCCCCCGGATCGGCCTTTTTCTCGGGCAAGTCTTCATACAGTGGACCGTGGTGACTATCGCCATTGGGGGTGGGGCTGACGGGGAGGGGGGGACCCCCTCCCCTGTCTCAATCTCATAAGACTATCCTGCAACCCCCACCCCGCCCGGCCTCCGGCCTCCTCTCCCGCCCCTTGAAGCGGGGGCAGTCATGGTGAGACCCGGTGGAAAACCGTGCCCCGGAGTAACCCTGATTGTGGCCATCCGAAACAAACAGGTGGGGTTTCAACAAAGCCCGGAAATCAGGAAGAATAGGGAATACGGTTTCCCTCTTCCGAAAAAGGGATAAACCGGGCATACGCCTGCCGCAAAGGCGCCGCCCGCGGGGGGCGGCCGGATTCAATACCCGAGCCGGTCCCGGATCAGGACCAGGGTTGCCCTCCCGTCGGTATCTTCGTGATCGAGGACCACCTGCTTGCCGATGTAACTTCCCATGCCGTAGGCGCGCTGTGCACGCTGCTCTTCGAGGGGCAGGGCGTATTCCCGGCACCGCCGGAGCGCTTCTTCGAACGTCGGCACGATCTTGTTCACCCCGGAGACGAGGATGAGGTGAGCCGCCGCATGGGGCCACGCTCCCGTCCGGCTTCCGGTCTTGTCGCACCCGACGATCTCGCCCGACGCGGCGATAGCCTGCACCCCGGAGAGGAAATAATCGGCGGCTACGCTTTTTCGGCGGAGCGCGTGCCGCTTCTCTTCGTCGTTCTCGGCGGTGATGACCGCGTGATAGTCCCGCCATCCCTTCGGGTTCTCCTTGAGCGCCTGGTCGAACCCGATCTCGATCAGGGTCGTCGAGTAGCCGTTCATGACCTCGGCCCCTTCTGGCAGCAGGTCGACGACGGCCCGGAGGGCATCCTCAGCCGTCTCCGCGACGATCACCCGGATATTCCGCTCCTCGACCGCCGAAATTGTCTTTTTAAGCGTCGCGTCGTCCGGTATCCGGCTCCACCGTCCGGCATCAACTCCAGCATCCTTCAACAGGTTGCCCGCGCTGTACTCCGTATTTTTTGCCGTCTGCCGGGAAACATTTTCCATTCGATCACCTGGTGCGTAGATGGATGCGATCTCACATATACCTATACCTCCGGGGCGGGTCACAGAGGAGAGGTAACCAGCCTCTTATCAGGGACCCGCAGGGGGCAGTTTTAGTACCACATCCGGTCCATGATCGCCCGTCCGTCCCGGAACCTGACCCCCTCCATCTCGAGCAGCCTTTGTTTCATAGCAAGCCCGCCCTGAAACCCGCCAGGCCGCCCGTCCGTTCGCAGGGCGCGGTGGCAGGGGATGACGAGGGGAAACGGGTTCCCGGCAAGCGCGTTGCCGACCGCCCGGGCAGCGCCGGGGTTCCCGAGGTGTCGGGCGATGCGCCCGTAGGTACTGACGTAACCCCGGGGTATGCCGTATTCGGCAAGGAGCACGCGCCGCTGGAAGGGCGGACACCGATCAAGGTCGAGGAGATCGATATCGAACCGCACATCGTTTCCCCTAAGGAAAGACTGTATCCCGGCGATCAACGCCCTGATGCCGTTATCCCGGGGCTCCTTGCCGGAAGGCAGGTCCGCGTTCGGCACCGCATCGGCCCGGGGGTCGCCGGGGAGGAGGATTCTCTGCACTTTCGACCCGGAAAGAGACAGGATGAGGCGGACCGGGCCGAACCGTGTCGCGATCTCAATGACCGCCGGCATCGCATCGGGCCGATCACCAATGGATCGATCCATGATCAGAGTGTACCGCGGTTTCTATCTCACTTGCGGTCGGAAGGTCGATCGGTCCGGGAATGAACCTCTTCTCGATATTGTGGGTGGCCCGGACGATCCTGACTGCTCTGAAATCGCCGCGACCGGAATAGGGTCCCGTTGACACAGCAAATATATGGTACCGGCACAAACAGAGGGTGGATGCTTGAACAGATAGGGAATCTCATCGATATTATCATACACTTCGATACCTTCCTGCCTCTTATTATAGAGGAGTACGGGGTATACGTGTACCTCTTTCTCTTCCTCATAGTATTCTTCGAGACGGGGGTTGTCGTCACCCCCTACCTTCCGGGTGACTCGCTTCTCTTCCTCGTGGGTACAATTGCCGCACAGGGGGACCTCAGCATCCTGCTCTCCCTCGCTCTGCTGATGCTGGCGGCGATTGCAGGAGATACGTTGAATTACTCGATAGGAAGACTGTTCGGCACCCGGGTTCTCTCAAGAGGCATCCCTTTCGTCAAACAACATCATATTGAGAAGACGGAGTTGTTCTTCGAAAAGTATGGAGGAAAAGCCATAATTATCGCCAGATTCGTTCCGTTTGTCCGGACTCTGGCGCCGTTCCTGGCAGGGACAGGAAAGATGCACTACCCCAGGTTTCTTGCGTTTAACGTAGTGGGCGGAGTATTGTGGGTTTTGAGTTTCGTTCTCGCGGGGTTTTTCTTCGGGAATATTCCTATCATCTCCGAAAACATCAACATCGTCATATTCGTCATCATCGGCGTCTCTCTGATCGGGGTGGCCTCCATGATCTTCGATGTCAGAAAACTGTAATACCCGTTTCGGAAGAACTTGTTTTTTTTGCGTCGCGGCCCGCGAAATCCGGGGTTTTAGCGACCGGTGCCGGGGAGGATGCGTCAGTCCTCCCCCCGCCCGCTCAAAAAAAGCCTTTTTCCCTCTTCGCTATCTTACGAAGAGGTCAGGAGGCCGGTGCGGCCTCCGCGACCGTCTCCTCCGCTCCAACCTCCTCGCTGTCCCAGACAAGGGGGCTCTTCATCTCAGTCATGATCACCCGTGAGCCGGAGGGGACCCTGATAGCGTCGCTGATATCCTCGGGGGCCCGCGCCCAGACAATCTGATGCTTGACGTCCCCGTCGGGGAGCAGCACCACGATGCTGTAGGTGTTCATATCCTCCTTTGGGGTATCCTCCCCTTCGCCGGGGGTGATGCGGTAGCACGTAAAGGTTACCGGCCCCGATCCTTCCGCAATCCTTTCTTCTGCTTCGCCTTTCATATGGATTCCTCCTCCCGGGAGCCAACTCTTCTGGGTCTTCTCCTAATAATAACTTGCCCCCCGGCTGATATGCCGTCAAAAAAAAGAGAATTTTCAAAGAGCCGATTGCCCCGGCCCTCACGCCACGTGAATATACCGCCCGACCAGTTCCCGGATCGCTTCGTTGTCGCCGTAGAGTTTCTCGCTCAACCCCCGGTCATTGAAGGCCTTCAGAGAGGCGATCCGGCTGTCGATCATGCCTGCCGGGAAAACCCCGTTTTCCTCGAAGATCGTCCGTTTTGCCTCAAGCGCTTCGGCGGACTCAACACAGGAAGCGGGGAGCTGCCGGAACTCAGCGAGACGCTCCTTAAACTCGGGCCGGAAGATGTTCCCGCTGACGTAGAGCCGCTCAGCCATCTCAAGCGCGCCAGGCATCTCGATACCGCGGAGAGCCGCCGCGATGAGGCCGGCAACGAGCAGGTAGGGATCGGCCGAACCGTCGCCGACCCGGTACTCAACCGTCTGCTTCGACGGCCGTTCCTCGCGGCGTCCGGTCTCGCCGGGGTTGGCGTCGCGGGCCATATCGTCCGCGCCGATCCATCCGAGGGGCACGCGGACCACGACCGAGCGGTTGCGGTCGCCCCAGCAGATCGTCGTCGGCGCCTCCTGGTGGGGGACAAGGCGGAGGTAGGACGTCGGGATGGTGTTCCCGAACGCCGTCAGGGCGTCGGCGGCATCAAGGATGCCGGCGATCATCTTCCGGGCGAACGGGCTTAACCTGCCGTCCTCGACCATCAGGTTTTGGCCGTCCTTCTCGACGAGCATGTGGAAATGCATGCCGCTCCCGGCCTTACCTACGGTGATCTTCGGGGCGAAGCTGATCTCGACGCCGTACTGGTTGCCGAGCATCCGCAAAATCCACTTGGCGAGGATCAACTGCTCGACCGCCTGCTCCGCCGGCATCGGCGAGAATTCGATCTCATGCTGTTCGTAGTAGGTGTCCTCGTTGTAGAAGCATCCGACCTCCGAGTGGCCGTACTTGATCTTGCCGCCGGCACGGGCGACGAGACGCATCGCCTCGTCCCGCAGGCCCGAGAACTTGACAAAGGGCTCCGCCGAGTGGTAACCCTTCTGGTCGCGGCCGGGATACAGGTCGTCCCGCGAACAGATGACGTAATACTCAAGTTCTCCGAGGGTCTTGAAGGTGCACCCGGTGCGGCGGGTAAACTCCTCGTCGGCCTTGCGGAGCACGTACTCGGGCGCACTCTTCAGGGGCTTTCCGTCGCTGTCGTAGAACGAGCAGAGGAACTCAAGTGTCGGCGCTTCTGCAAAGGGGTTCACAAAAGCCGTGCGGTAGCGGGGGATCACGTAGAGGTCACTGCTCCCGGCCTCAATAAATGAAAAGAGGTTGCTGCCGTCGACCCGTTCCCCGTCGGAGAGGATGGCGTCAAGGTGCTCCTTAGAGGAGATGACGAAGTTGAGGGTCTTGAGCTTGCCATCCTCGGCGACGTAGCGGAAGTTGACCATCTTTATTCCGTTTTCCTCGCAGAACCGGAGGATATCCTCTTTGGTAAACTCTACCGGGTCTTTCTTGAGAAAACGGATCAGATCGCGTGGGTTCATCTGGAGTTCAGAATCTCTCATATTTTCATAACGTTGGCTCCGCCCGTATAAATGCGTGTTCTCCTTTCCGCATCCGGCTCAACGGGTGAACTCTTGTTCCAGACGACAAAGGGAGGTTCATTCAGCATTCTCCCGAAATTCTGCCACGTCAGCCCGCACCGGGAGCCCAGGTTGAGCGTTCCTCTGTGGCATACCCAAACCCCGGGCGACACCGTCGACCGGGTATGAGCCGGACCGTGCTCCTCGCAGTCGGACAACTCCTGACCCCGGGGCACATGGTCCGACTCACAGGTGTGGTTGTCCGCGGTCAGGGTGAAATTTGTGGGTAGGTATTTGGATGAAAGTGTTCCGTTCAGGGTGTATCGAAGGTTCGGAGATCTTTTTGGGACGACCTCATGCTTTGCAGGTCGGATGTTGTCTGCCGGAGCCCGGTATCATTGACTTCTGCGAGCAGTCGACAACCCACCCCTGAAGGGGGGCAGATATATATTGTATCGCATAGACCGGTCTATTGTACCCGAACCCCGGGACGATCACCATGGGAGCAGACATGCCGAACCGACCCTCAGCAAGCGACGAATCGACCCTTCTCAAATGGATGCGGCTGGAGATCGGCAGGATCAACGACGGTGTCGTTGCGGAACGAAAACGCCTCTCCCGGCTCCTGCAGGAGGAACACCCCGCGTCCGTCACGAAAGGGGGGACCCGGTACGACTTTGACCGTGAGGTCTTGCTCCGGCTGGAGCAGGGCCTTCCGGGGGACTTGCAGAGGCGATTACGGCTTCCGATCATCTTTTACTTCGACTCCACGGTCCCGGATAGTTTCTTCCTCGCGGACGAAGTTGCGGTGCAGGTCTTGCAGTGTCTCCAGGAGATCAGCCCCCTCCGGAGGATGCAGGGCGGAAGGCTCTGGATGGCGAAACCGCTCGTATACGCCGTCATGAACCGGTATCCGACGGCCGTGCAGATCATGATGCGTTAGACGACGGGCGGGGCCGGACGTTCAGCGGCCGGCCGGCTCTCCCGGATGACTCTTTCTCCCGAGGGTCCGCCGGACCCGTTCAAGCGCGGGGCGGGAGACCTCATCCATCTGTCGGTCGAAGTAGTCCACCCATTCTGCGACGACCGCGAGTTCTTTCTGCTGCCGGTCGAGCCGTTCCTGCAGACGGCCGGCGACCTCCCGAAATCGGTCGTTCTCCTCCTTCCGGAGGTCACGTTCCCGTTCGAGGTCTTCAGTCAGGCGCAGGATCCGACGTTCCTGCCGGGCCAGCGTATCCCGCATCACCCTGAGATCGATCACCACCTCGGGCGAAAGAGAGGTACCGGTTCGGTCGACCTCGCCCGCGGGCTCCTCCGGTGCGGCCGGCTTCCCGCCGGAGCGGATCTCCTCTGCGACTTCATCGCGAGTGAGGCCAGATCCGGAGAGTTCCACGAGATCCCGGACAGTTTTGACCGCTTTCTGCGGGAAGAGTTTGACCGGGCCGATGGTCCGATAGGTAAAGAGACTGTCGTAGGTCTGGACGAGTGTCCGGGCATCCTGCTCGGAGACCCCGGCGAGGCGCGCAATATCGCCGATCTTGAGTTCTTTCTCGCTCATGATTGTCACCCTTGCACCCGATCGAGCGCTCGAACGGGAGCCCTGCAATAACTCTTTGTCGCTATCAAGTAAAGATGCGCTTCGGATCGCGTGGGTTTTTCTCACTGCCGTCCCAGTACTGATCCCATGAATCGGGGAGAGAGGGGAAGCGCCCCGGCCGTCGCAACCATCGTCCGGAAGGCCGTGCGGGCCGCACGGCTCCAGGTGCGGCCCGACGGGACCCTGCGGGTGGTCGCACCGCCGTCATTCGACGTCACGGAATTCCTGCAGAAGAACGCGGCCTGGATCGAAGAACGACGCAAAGAACTTGACAGTCTCGCCGCCGAAGGGCACGGAAAGGAGGACCTGCTCCTCCTGCGCGGACGGTTCTACCGCCCGGTCCCGGGCGCCCGGTTCGCGGTCGACGATGCTTCCGGCAGCGTCACCTGCCCGCCGGCCCCCGGCCTCCGGAGATGCCTTGCCCGGATGCTGCGGGAGGATGTCGGGGACCGCCTGAAGGCCTACCCGGACCTTACCGGGCAGGGGCCGGGGCGTATTGCGATAAAGGCCCAAAAGACCCGGTGGGGGAGTTGCTCGTCGCTCGGGAACCTCAACGTCAACCTCCGGGCCATAGCCCTTCCCGACCCCTTGCGGGAATACATCATCGTCCACGAGGCGGCCCACCTCCGCGAGCGGAACCACTCGAAGCGGTTCTGGCTTCTCGTCGGCGACCATTACCCCGACTATCGGGCGGCGGAGGCCGAACTGCGGCGCTACTGGGTCATCCTCGAACGAAACAGAGTCTGGAATTCGCTCGGGAACAGGAATTGAGCGGGACGGCATCAGGAATATTTTCGCCAGAACAGGGAGAGTTTTCTCGACTCCGCCCACCGATCATCGAGCTGGTCGATGATCCCGTTGATCCGCTGTATCTGCTGCCGGATCTTCTCCGTCGCGTCGGCATCGTTGATCAACTCGGCATGCCCCATGATCGCCTGGAGCGGGTTCCGGATATGATCGGCAAGCAGGGCGAACTGCTCCATGTTCCGCTCGACCTGACTGTAGGCCTTCGCCTTCAGGTCTTCAACCTCCCTCTGGGCGGTGATGTCCCGGGAGACGGTTATGACCTTCGCGACCTCCCCGCCCTCGAAGATCGGGATTCGCATCTCCCGGAGGAACACGGTTCGGTCACCGAGTTTGAGAGAGCGCTCCGATGTCAGCGGCCGCCCGGTCCGCACGACCCGCTCGTACTGCTGCCGCGCAGAGGGAGGAAGGAACGGCAGGACCATGAAGAGGTTCTTTCCGACGACGTCCGTTGCGAGGCCGAGTTCCTCGCACCAGGCGATGAAAGCGTCGTTTGCGAGAAGGAGGGTGAGCCCGGTATCGACGACGATGACGGTATCGGTGATGGCGTCAAGGACGATCTGGTAAAGGTCCTCCGACTCCCGAAAAAGGTACTCGGATTGCTTCCGATCGAGCGCGCTTGCGATGATATTGACTCCCGCAGCGAGGAGCACGACATCCTCGTCTGCGAACCGGGCGTTGTCGGTGTTCCGATCAAATCCGACGAAGCCGACGACCGCCCCGCTCATGCGGAGGGGAAGCATCAGCGTCGCGGTAGCGCCGTGCCGCTTCAGGAAATCGCGCTCCTCCCTGCGCAGCCGCCCATCTCCGGACGTTCCATCCACATAGACCGTCCGGTCCTCAAGGATCTGCGCGATCCACCAGGGTAGGTCACGCGTAAGGAACTTCTGAAACTCCCCCCGATGGGGTTTTTGCTCCGGCATGCACCATTCATGCGTCGTACCAATGAGTGTCCGGGAGTCGTTGAAAAGCGAGAGGTAGCCCCGCGAAGCACCGCACGCACGCCCGAGGCTCTCAAGCGAGGCGTCAATAGCCGGATCGATCTCGGTCGGGTCCATAAAGCGTGCAGGCATCGCCGCGACGGCTCCTTCAAGGTTGTGGCGATGTCCGGATGCATCCTCCACCTTCCCCTGCACGGAACCTTCAACACAGGAGACGAGAAACCAGAGATCGGCGGTCTCGGGGTCACAGACCGTGCTGACCGCCATCCGGGCATAAAAGATCGTTGAATCCCTCCGCCGGGCAGCGACCGTCCCGTTCCAACGCCCGGTGGAGAGAACACAGCCGATACAGTCCAGCCCCCCGTCCCGGGAGAGCCAGAGGAGGCCCACGGGTTGTCCGACGATCTCCCGCAGATCGTACCTCCACATCGCAAGCAACGAAGCGTTGGCGAAGATTATACGCCCTTCACGGTCGGCAATGCAGATCCCGGAGAGCGAGGTCTCGATGACCTGCCTCAGCATCGCAGCAGTTACACCCGGGGTGGCGGGCTGAACCCCCCCGACGAACGAATCGTCTCCTCTCCGACAGTCCTGAACGCCATTACGTTGCATAAGCTCGTCGAAAGACGAACGATCCGAGGTATGCGGAGCCATTTTCTGATCGTCCCGGGGCAGCAAAACAGAGCTATCCCTGCAGTTCCGGAGAAACCCGAACCGGTTAGGTTGATCAATCCCCGGTGTCAGATATATAATTTTTGTTTTCACTCGCGTCGACGAGAAGACTGCAGAGGGTCATCTATCCCGTGCGATATCAGGTGTCAACCTCTCGTCCCCGGGAATAACTCCGGTACATCAGGAGGAGCGCGATGCCGATCGAAAGGAAGATAGCGAGAGATATCCAGAGCCCGGCTCTTGTCGGAAAGAGATTGAGAACACAGTCGATACCGAGAGCGATGGTAAAACTGCCGATGAGGCCGCCGACGGTGATGCAGGAGAGAACCTCCGTCTTCGTCATGCCGAGCATCCTCCCGACGATGGAGCCGACGATGCTCCCCGACCCGTCGAAGGGGAGGCTCACAAAAGCAATGAGGCCGACGAAATAGAGCCGCTCAAGCCATGGCCGCCGGTCAAGGAACGTCCGACCTGCCTCCATAAACCGCCGGACCCAGGGGCCGAAGTAGGGGAGGCGCAGGATCAGGGGAAAGTTCCAGGCCATGAAGAGCCCGCCGGCGAAGTCCAGAAACGCCAGGGAAAATGCGGCAAGCCACCAGGGGACCCCGAAAAGGATGCAGGCCGGGATGATCGTCTCCCGGCCGAGCGGCGGAACGACATAGGCGACCAGCATCCCGACGAGGAAAAGCCACTGCTCCGCCGGCAGGAAAAACCACACTACGGCAAGAAATGCCCCGCAGAGCAGAAAAGGGACCGAGACCTTCAGCCAGCTCGGCCGGGCATCGATCTCGTCATCGCCCCATGCATCAATCCGCCGCATGAACCGCCGTCACCTGCGGGAGAGTCCCCGCGTTTCCGATGACCCGGGATCACTCCCCCTCGCGAGCAGGGTCGGCGGGAGGGAAGGGGGCCCGGGTCCTGAAGATATGCTCGACGATCTTCGATGAACTGGCAAGCGAACCGGGGTACCCGGATATCCGGACAACCTCCGCGTCAAGCTCACGGTCCCGGAGCCTCTTTTGGAGGTCCTCCTCGTCGAAGTGCTGATTAAACCCGAGCGTGATGATGTCGGGCCGGATCTCGGCGATAGGCCTGAACATGTCATGCAGGTCCCCGAGGAGCGCATGGTCGACCGGTTTTAATGCCCGGACCATCCGGACCCGTTGATCTTCCGGGAGGATCGGCCGTGGCTTATGCTTCACGTTCGCGTCCCGCGCCACGATCACGAAGAGTTCATCGCCGAGCCTCCGTGATTCTTCGAGGTAATAGAGGTGTCCGGGATGCAGGATATCGAACGTCCCCGTTGCAACCACGCGGATCATTCGACCACCTCGAGGGTTGTCACGCTGCCGTCCGCCCGATAACACCGCCAGTCTCTTTTGCCGTAGGGATACCCGACGATGATATGATACCGGCCCACCGTGGGAAAGAACCTGAGATCTGCGGGCGACGGCGAGAGGACGCCGTTCGGATGACTATGGGCGCTGCCGGCCTGGTGGACGTCCAGCGGGAGCATATCGACGAAGAATGAGGCGCTCTCTTCCCCGACGGTAGTACCCGGCACCAGGTCAAGGTCCCGGATAATGCCGTCCCGCTCCCGCAACACGGCAATGAACTCGTTCGGATGATGTTCCCGCCCGAGTTCGAAGAGTATCCCAAGTAGATCCCTGCTGATCCCGTGTATAGCCATTCTCCAGAATAGTTGGGGAGAAGGGAACATAAGCCCTCGCGTCGGCATAGAATTCTCTGCACCGACGCGTCGGGACCCGGGAAAACAGGGGATCGTTAAGGAGTGACCGGTTCCTCCGGCGTGGCTGCCGGGGTCGCATTTTCCGGCGGCACGAGAACCGTATCGATAATGTGGACGATGCCGTTCGCTGCCGTGATGTTGGACGCGACAACGGTGGCATTCCCTAGCGTGAGGGTGCCGCCAGCCGTCCCGACGGTGAGATTGTCGCCGGAGAGCGTCTCAAGAACGGTCTCGTTTCCGACGGCGGAGGCGAACGCAGTCAGATCTTCTGTGGTGTGGTTTCCTCTCACAATGTGGTGCAGGATCAGCGCGTCCAGCACCTCGGTGTCGTTAGAGAGCACGGTCTTCGCAAGTCTGGCTTTTTCGACGGAGCCTGCAAAGGCGGTCAGGTTCCCTTCCCCGGCAACCAGATCGGTCAGCGTCGTGTTCGCCGGCTCCTCCCCCGGGGTTACGTTCCCACCTGGATCGACCATCATCCCCTCAGGAACGACGATGACGACGCCCTGCATGGGCGTCCGCTGCGTCGAAGCGTTGAACGTACAGCCGTACGGATAGGTCCCTGTATCGGCGAACGTGTGGTTGAACGTCGCATTCTGCTCGATCGGCCCGGAGTCAAAGAGCCCTCCCGCGCTGGTGACGCTATGGCTTACGATGTCATGGTTCGTCCAGGTTATTTTCGCGTTGCCTTCGACCGTGAGCGAGGGAGGATAATACAATCCTCCCGGGATATCAACGTCGGCGTCTGCCGCCGCCAGGACCGGCAGGGCGGCGATGCCGACGATCAGCGCCGTTGCGAACCCGAATAGAACAAGAGTTCGTCTCATATTGTCTCACCCACGTTTACGAACCCTGGCCGGGGGTCCTGATGACACCCGCCTCGAACAGTTCGGCACTGCTCACCGCTGCCGCGGGCAGATTGAATGGACTCTTGAATATATAAATATTATTATATAATGCGGTTCGGAACTCCGGACTGGAGCCGGCACCCGCTGCTATGAATATGCGCGGCCGCTCAGAACGGCCCGTCCTGTTCGAAACTTCTCCCGAACCGGATGGCAAGCTCCGCCTTGAAGAGTTCTTTTCCGAGGTAGGCGGCGTGGTCGAGCCGGGAGATACTTCCGTTCTGGAGGAGCGTATGGAAGACGTCTTCCCAGCACCTGCCCCGCACGGCGCGACCCCGGTGTACCGCAACGATACAGTCTCCCTCGATGCCGATGCGGATGCACCCGAGCGGGTCGTAGACGATCTCGTCCGGGGCGGGGCGGGCATCCGTGATGTTGTCGTACTCCAGCGGAGGTTCCCGCCGCCGGCGCTTCTCTTTCAGGACCAGGAGGTCGAGCCCCAGGTCTTTGGGATACGGGCGGCCGGTCATGAGGGACATCATCTCCGTCGCCCGCCGCATCTCCGCCACCGATCCCCTGGTTTTATCGCTGTGCTCGCTTGTGAAGACGATAGCGGCGCCGACCTCGTACGCCATCCCCGCGAGCAGGGCGTTCGCCCCGGGGGAATCGGCGTCCAGCAGTTCCACGACGTTTCCCGCCCCGAAAAAGAGCGGACGCGGGGCCTCCGGGAACCGGGAGAGGGAGTCGACGAGCCCGGACCCCGCCGGCTGGAGAAGGGGGTCGGCGATCAGCCGGGAGATCCCGGCTTTTGCTGCGGCCGCCAGGTTCTCTAAAAGCGTCCGTTCGCGCGGCACCACGACCGCGGCCGCCCCGGCATCCGCGACCGCCGCCGCGACAAGGGGGATGTTCCCCTCGTGCAGGGAGAGCACCAGGTCCGCCCGGAAGAGCGACGCTGCGATGAGGAGCGGGTCCTGCGTATCGACCGCAAGGGGACCTTCTACCCCCGTAAGGGCCGAAAAACAGCGCGCAACGTCGTCGGGGGTGGCGTCGAACCCGAACCCGAGGTCCACGATATCGGCGCCGTCGGCGAAGAATTGCCGGACGTCAGCGAGGATATCATCCCGCTTGTGCGCGTCCATGATCTCCGCAAGCACCTTCATCCGCGAACCGCCGCCAATCTTCAGGCCCCGGATGATGAAATCGGCGTCCGCCTCCGCCTCCCGGAGCGCAACCCGTCGGCAGGCCTCCTCACGGCGCGTTTCCGTAAGGAAGTCATCGGCCGGGACGGTCTTCGAGAGCCGGACGCTGTCGAGCACTGAAAGAACCAGCGGGAGATCGGCCGCGTGCCGCGGGCCCCGGTAGATGGGGACGCCGGTCTCGCGTTCGACCTCGGCAAAGGATGCGGTGCACATCCCCGGGACGATTGCCATATCGTAGGTGCCGCCGGTAAGCAGCCTCCTGAGGTCGCCCGGCGCGAGGAACGACGCGATATGACCGATGACCGCCACATCAATCTCGTAGCGGTCGCTGAATCGCTCGGCCGCCGCCTTCACGATTGCGATCGTTTCCGATCCGGTCGGGAGAAGAATGCGCATACACTTCACTTATTATTCAGCGGATGACAAATATTCTGATCTTATGTTGCGTTGTGATCTGCATGTCCACACCAGGTTCTCCAAAGACGGAGAGAGCAGTGTGGAGGAGATCCTCCGGCGGGCGGAGGCGGTCGGTCTCGACGCCATTGCGATCACCGATCATGATACCGTGGAGGGGGCCCGCCATGCCCTGCAGTGCAAGACCTCCGTGACCGTGATCCCGGGCATCGAGATCTCGACGAAACAGGGCCATCTCCTCGCCCTCGGGGTCGCGGAACCCCTGCCGCCAGGGCTCGACTTCTTCGAGACCGTCGCCCTGGCCCGGGACCGGGGCGCTCTCCTGATCCTCCCGCATCCCTACCACCGCTGGCGCCACGGCGTCGGGAGGAGGCTTGCGGCCAGTATCGGAGCGGTTGACGCGGTAGAGGTCTTCAACAGCCGCTATATAACGGGATCGGCGAACCGGAAGGCCGCAGTCGCTGCACGGAAGTTCGGGAAGCCCGGCGTTGCCGGGAGCGACGCCCACAATGCCCGGTACGTCGGGTTCGGGGTCACGTACGTCACGGCCGAGCCGGATGTGGCCTCCATCCTCTCTGCGATCCGGGAAGGGCGGACGATGGCGGGAGGGAGGATGACCCCGCTCCGCACCTACACCCGTCAGTCCATCAAGGGCGCTCTTCGCAGGATACGACGAACGGTACATCGATGAACCTGGCGTTTCGCTACTCCTACTTCGGGGATTGCTTTTTCGGCTCGCAGATGCAGCCGGGGCTCCGTACCGTGGAGGGCGAGTTCGTTGCGGCATGCAGGCGCCTCGAACTCTTCGACGACTGGCGGGAGGCACACTTCGTCACCGCCGGCCGCACCGATCGCGGGGTGCACGCCCGGAGTCAGGTCTGCTCCTTCACGACCGATAAACCGGATCGGGCGGTCGCGGTACTGAACCGGGTGCTCCCGGAGGACATCTGGTGCACGGGATGGACCGGGGTGCCGGACGGGTTCCACCCGCGATACAGCGCCGTAGCAAGAACCTACCGCTACTACTTCTTCCCCGCTCCGGGCGACACCGCGGCCATGCATGAAGCGGCCCGGGAGTTCGTCGGCCGACGCAACTTTTCGTCGTTTGCACGCGTCGGCGACCGGAATCCGGAGCGAACGATCGTCACGGCAGAGGTCTATGAGGACGGGCCCTTCGTCGTCTTCGAGGTGACAGGAGAGAGTTTCCTCTGGAATATGGTTCGGTGTATGGCGACGGCGCTGGAACGGGTGGGGAAGGGCGAAGCGAATGCCGGAGAGATTGCCCGGCTCCTCGAGGAACCGGCGGGACGGGGGCTCCCTGCAGCTCCACCCGGGGGATTAGTCCTCTGGGAGGTCGACTGCGGAGTCTCCTTTACACCGCTCCCGGTTGATGAAAAGAGTCGCCGATATCTCGCCGACCGTTATCGTCGCGCCATGATCATGGCGGAGGTGTCCGCACGCCTTACACCCGAAGAGAGACTGCCGGAATGACCGCTGTCTGCCGGCCTTTCGAGCTGCGGTGTATCCGACGCCCGAACATTCCCGATACGGTGCGGCGATGCGGGGATGATCGGGGAAGCGACCGTGCTCGATGTCGGCGTTTTGAAAGAATCCGACAGCAGGCAACGGATCTTCCAAAGACGGTGCGGCAGGAGAATTCATGTTCCCTCCCCGTTATTCGAGACAGCCGCAATTAAACGTTCCGGATGGCAATACCGGGATAACCGGAACCCGGCTTGAATCGCACCGGGGAGACGGCCCGCCCACGACGGTTACGGGAAATCCCTCTCTCTCGCCTGGACAGGAAGACTTAATTAGTCGGCACGGTTTTAGTGGCACTGTTGTAAATGACATATCATTTATTTTAATAAATTGTTAATGATTACTATTTAATAATAACCTATTAATATATGCCAGAACAGTCCCGTTCCAGTACGTCAAGAGGGGAAAGTGGATGTACGACAAGGATCCGGTTCTGGCGAGGCCACCCGTTCATTCGGAGGGGTGGTTTGCCGAAGAGACAACTGTGCCGTTGCCACAGTACATAGATGCAGAGACGGGCGGATGGATCGAACAACGGGCTCCCCGGATCGTCGGACAGGAGAGCCCGATAGATATTCCTGCGTTTCGCTGTGAGATCCAGGAGCAGGTCAATCCTCTGCGGACACCGACAGCCCCGGGGCACCGACGGATAGTGAGCGAATCCGCGGATGCGACAACGGCCGCATCCCGCCGGTCGGACAGGATGAAGATTCTCGCGGCGATCCCCTGCTTCAACGAGGAGGTTGCTATCGGTTCGATTGTCCTGATGGCCCGCCGATATGCCGACGAGGTTCTCGTAGTAGACGATGGATGCACGGACAACACCGTGAAGGTTGCCCGGGATGCCGGAGCGACCGTCGTTTCGCACGGCGCCCGGAAGGGGAAAGGACGGGGAATTAAGAGTTCTCTGCAGTATGCGGTCGAGCACGACTATGACTGCCTGGTCTTCATGGACGGAGACGGTCAGCACAACCCCGGGGAGATACCGCTCCTGACCGGGCCGATCCTCGCCGATACCGCCGATCTCGTCATAGGGTTTCGGACCTTCGATCAGATGCCCTTCTACCGGCGATTCGGGCGGGCCGTGCTTGATATCGCCACCACTACCGGTAGTTCGATTACCGACTCGCAGTGCGGTTTTCGGGCCCTGAACAGAAAGACCATGGAGTCGATGCTCGGTATGCTGCGGAAGGATGATTTCTCAACCGAATCGGAGATGCTTCGGATTGCACAGGAAAAGCACCTGCGTCTCGGAGAGACGCCGATCAACTGCAAATATGGCGATTTTGACACGTCCACAAAAAATCCCGTATCTCATGGAGTAGAGGTGCTCGGATCGTTATTCTGGCTCATCGTGGAGAAAAAACCTCTTTTGAATATCGGCCTCCCCGGACTTGTTGCGGTGATCGCAGGCGTATTTCTCCTGTTTCAGTTCTTCCAGGGTTTCAATGAGACCGGCCTTATCCCGATCGGCCAGGGCATGCTCGCATCGCTTCTCCTGATTCCGGGAACCGTCGCACTTGTGCTTGGCCTAGCACTCTCCCTTATCGCACGGATGCGGGAGTGAGGGGGATGGATACCATGCAGAGGAGAAACGCATGATCGGTATAATACTCGGTACACGGCCGGAGATCATCAAGATGTCCCCCGTCATCAGGGAATGCGAGCGCAGAAATCTGGATTACTTTATCCTTCATTCGGGACAGCATTACTCCTACGAGATGGACCGGGTTTTTTTTGAGGAACTCGACCTGCCGGACCCGGAATACAGCCTCGATGTGGGTTCAGGGACCCATGCCGGTCAGACGGCGAAGATCATGACCGGTGTCGAAGACGTTCTGATGAAGGAGTCTCCCGACATCGTCCTCGTCCAGGGGGACACGAACACCGTCATGGCCGGGGCACTCACGGCATCGAAACTGCATGTGCAGGTGGGCCACATCGAGGCGGGCCTCCGCAGCTTCAACCGATGGATGCCGGAAGAGATCAACCGGGTGCTCACCGATCATATCTCGGACCACCTCTTTGCTCCGACGGAAACCGCCCGGAAAAACCTTCTCGCAGAAGGCATTGAAGACCCGAAGATCTGTATGACCGGCAACACCGTCGTCGATGCGGTGTACCAGAACCTCGACATATCGAAGAGGAAGGTCAACGTCTTAAAAGACCTCGACCTCGAGCCCCGGGAGTACTTCCTCGTCACCGCCCATCGGCAGGAGAACGTAGACAACCGGGCACGGCTCAAGGGAATCCTGAAAGGGCTTGAGGGGGTGCAGAAGGAGTTTGCCCTGCCCGTCGTCTTTCCGGTCCACCCGAGGACCGAAAAACGGATCCAGGAACTGGGCATCGGCGTCGACGGATTAAATCTTACCAAGCCCTTTGGCTTCCTGGAATTCCTGCAGTTGGAATCGCAGGCGAAACTCGTGCTGACCGATTCCGGCGGGGTCCAGGAAGAGACCTGCATTCTCGGCGTTCCGTGTGCTACGATGCGATACGACACGGAGCGGCCCGAAACGCTGGCCGTCGGATCGAACATTCTGGTCGGTACCGAATCGAGGAGGATCCTCGAAGGGGTCCGCTCCGCAACAACCTGGAAATCCGGCTGGAAAAACCCTTACGGCGATGGAATCGCCGGAAAAATGATCGTGATGGTCTGCGCTGCCGCACGGTCCCGATAACACCTATGAGGAGAATACGCATGAGGATCTGTATACTGGGATTAGGATACATTGGACTACCGACCGCGTTGCTGTTTGCCGCTCACGGAGCGGACGTTGTCGGCGTCGATGTCAAACAGAACTTGGTCGATTGTCTGAACCAGGGGACCCTCCCGTTCAGTGAACCGGGAATCGAGGACCTCTACCGCGATGCCCGTGAGCGATTTGTTGCAAAGACAGAACCCGAAGCCGCGGACGTCTTTCTGATAGCCGTGCCGACGCCTCTGGACGCGGCAACGAAGGTTTCCAACCTCTCGTATGTCAAGAACGCGGCCGATATGATCGCCCCCCGTCTCGCCGGGGGGAACCTGGTCATTCTCGAATCGACCGTCCCGCCCGGAACGAGTGAACGGGTCGTCATCCCCAGGCTTGAGAAGAGCGGTGTCGTTGTCGGGGATTTTCAGTACGCCCATTGCCCCGAGCGGGCAATCCCCGGACGGACCCTGCAGGAGATGACGACCAACACGCGCATCATCGGCGGGTACGACCGGGACTCCGCCGAAAGGGCGGCTTCGATCTACCGGACATTCGTCACCGGGCAGATTTACCGGACCGACACGCGAACGGCGGAGTTTGTCAAATTGATGGAGAACACCAGCCGCGACGTGAGCATTGCGCTCGCAAACGAATTTGCCCAGCTCGCCGAGGAGTGCGGGATCAATGTCTGGAAGGCTATCACTCTCGCAAACAAGCATCCCCGGGTTTCTATCCTCAATCCCGGACCGGGCGTTGGGGGACACTGTATCGCCATCGACCCCTGGTTCCTGACCGAGAACTCCACACGGTGCAAGATGGTCTCCACGGCGCGGGAGATCAACGATTCCATGCCGAATTACGTACTCCACGCCGTTCGTAGCCTGCTTGCCGGAGTCAGAAACCCGACGATCAGCATCTTCGGCGTTGCCTACAAGGGCAATATCGGCGATACGCGGGAGAGCCCGGCACTCAAGCTGATCCAGCTCGCTGAGAACGAAGGGTATGCCGTCAGGTGCCACGACCCCCACGTCGGGGAGTTTCCGTACCCCCTCATGAACGCAAAGGATGCAACGGTCGGGAGCGACTGTCTCGTCGTCCTCGCCGATCACAACTGTTTCTGCACGGTTGAACCGGCCGATCTCCAGATGAGAACGAAGTTCGTCGTAGATACCCGAAACATCCTCGACCATGAGAAGTGGACCAAACAGGGCTTTATCGTCAGGGTTCTGGGTGACGGGTCGCCGGTACAGCCGGTGCCGTCGGACGGGATTGCGCCCCCGGCGGGTCTGTATCCTGCAGGAGTGGTGCAGCAGCCGATTGTGTCCCCATCACCGCCGTCAATCACCGTATTCTCCCCGGACGGGCGGGAGGGCTACCCCTAACCCCCCGTACATGGTTTTGTGAAGTCGGGATCTACAAGCAATCTTCGACGACCGTATGGAGACAACGAGGAGTTTCATGAAACAGGTATGCATCGTATCGCAGCACTTTCCACCGGAAAAATCAGGAAACGCATCACGCATCTACGACACCGCCACACATCTTGCGAAGCTGGGGATCGGCGTGACGGTGCTTGCACCCCATCCCACGTTTCCCACCGGTTCATTTCCCCGAAGATGGAGACGATCCGACGTGCGGGAGGTCGAGGGCGTCCGCGTTGTACGGCTCTGGACCTGGCAGCCGGCATCCGGGGACCCGGGGTTTACCAGCAGGATGGCCTATTACCTTCTCTTTCCGCTTCACGCCGCACTCTGGCTTCTATTCACCGGAAACCGGTTCGACGCGATCATCACGTCGGCACCGCCTCTTTTCACCGGAATCCCGGGATACGTCCTGAAGCGGACCTCACGGGCCGCGTGGATCCTCGATATCCGCGACCTCTGGATCGATGCATCGATAAGCCTCGGCTTCCTCCGGGAGGGGAGCCTTTACGAGAGGATGAGCAGGAGGTTCGAGCAGATGTGTCTTTTGCAGGCGGATCTCGTCGGGGTCACGACCGAAGAGCTCGGGCGGAGGATCGCATCGCGCTACCGGGTCACGGCTCCGATGGAGTTGATGCCGAACGGCGTCAATACCGACTTCTTCCGCCCCATGGACGGCGGAAAGAAGAGGCAGATCATCTACGCCGGCAACGTCGGGCACGCCCAGGACCTCGATAAGGTGGCCCTCGCCGTCAAGTCGATGAACGGCACCTATAACCTGAAGTTCCTCATCGTCGGCGACGGCGACACGCGGGGGAGTCTTGAACGGCTGGTGAAGGCCGAGGGCCTGACCGACTCGGTCGTCTTTACGGGCACCCTCCCGCGCGAGAAGATCCCGCAACTCCTCTCCGAGTCGCTCGTGGGGGTGGCACCCCTAAAGAGGCTCGATAACCTCGAGTATGCCGTTCCCACCAAGGCCTACGAGTATATGGCATGCGGCATACCCTTCGTCGGCTGCGGGAACGGCGAGATCGCCCGTCTCGCGAAGGCGTCGGGCGCCGGGGTCATCGCCGACAATACGCCGGAGGCGATTGCCGCTGCCCTCTCCTCGCTCCTCTCGGACCCGGCGAAGATGGAAGAGATGGGCCGTCGGGGCCGGGAGTACGTCGCAGAGCACTGCGACCGGAGATCGGTCGCTCTGAAACTGAAGAAGCATATCGAGAGGATGATATGGACGGGCGCCTGACGCCGCTTCTCTCCCGGGTTACCGGGAGGGTCCGGGAACTTGCGGTCGTCCGCGACGAGACCGCATACATCCGTGACCCGGTCTTCGGCATCGTCCGCAACCGGGTCCACGCCGAGGTCGCAAAGGCGATGCTCCGTTCGGGAGGCGACCCGTTCGTGGCCCCGCTCCTGAATTACGTCACGGCCTGCCAGAACCCGGACGGGTCCTGGAACGAAGTTCACGTCAATTACAACGAACCTTCGGCCCTGATCACCGCGTTCATCGGCGACGCGCTCCTGGAGGCGGCGGACCGGTGTCCGCACGAAGAAGCGGTCGTTAAGGCCCGGGACTATGTCCTCGCCGCCGAGAGGCGCCCCGGGTACTTCTTGAAATCTTCGGGCTACACCGCCGACCACCTGAACGTCGACGCTTCGTGCGGGGCGTTTCTTGCCCGATACGCCGAGCGGTACGGTGATGAAGAAGCCCGCGCGGCGGCACTGCGGGCGGCGGAAAACGTGCTCCGCCACCAGCATAGCGACGGCGTCTACCCCTATGCGGTCGATAAGGGAACCTACCCCTACGTCTTCGACCTTCCCTGCGTGCACTACCAGGGCGTGACCATCTATTATCTCGCAAAGATAAACGACGGCCTCCCGGACGACCGGATCGGCGAGAGCATCGAGAAAGGGGCCCGGTGGCTCGCGAGCGTCCAGCGTTCCGACGGGCGGTTCGACTGGTCGAAGAGCGGGCTTTCGTTTGCATACTACCTCTCCGGAGCGTACGCGTTCGCCCATGCCTCGTTCGTCTACGCATCCCGGGCGGACGGCCGCTACCGGGATAACGCGAGCCTCTGCCTCGACCGGCTCGAGGCGGATGTGCAGGGGCTCGCTCCCCGGTGGGAACCGGGCGCCTGGTCCGATCTCCTGCCTTCCGTCGTCACGGCGGCCAGGACGGCGTCGCTCGGAGGCTACCCGCTACGGCACCGGGCGTTCCGGTTCGGCTACGGGGTCTACCGGCAGGTTGCCCGCAGGCGGTATGCCGGAACCGCTGAGACGCGGTCGTTTGAGGCGCTCTGCCGATTGCTCGGTATCCGGACGTCGACCGTGGAACCGTCGAAGAACTTTCCCGACCTCTTCATGACGTCGGAGATGCTTGATTGCCTCACTCAATCGGAAAAATGGAGTAACCATTCATGAAACAGGTAGCACTCGACCTGCAGTCAGGGTCTATCGAAGTGGAGAACGTTCCCGTTCCCACCGCAACGCGGGGGGTCATCGTTCGAAACGCCTACTCCCTCATCAGCGCCGGCACCGAATCGTCGCTGATCAACCTCGCACAGCAGTCGCTCGTCGGCAAGGCGAAAGCGCGTCCCGAGGACGTGAAGAAAGTCATCCAGAAGATCGGTACGGACGGCCCCCTCTCGGCCTACCAGCAGGCGATGGGCCGCCTTGCAAAGCCGGAGCCGCTCGGCTACAGTTGTGCCGGGACGGTGGTGACAACCGGGTCCGACGATTTCGAGGTGGGCGACCGGGTCGCCTGCGCCGGCGCCGGGTACGCGGTGCACGCCGAGTACGTCGCGGTCCCGAAAAACCTCTGCGTCAGGGTCCCTGACGGCGTCGGTTTTCGGGAAGCGGCGTTCACGACCGTCGGGTCGATCGCAATGCACGGCGTCCGGAACGCCCGGGTCACGGTGGGGGAGAACGTCGCGGTGATCGGTTTAGGGCTGATCGGTCTGCTTGCCGTCCAGATCCTCAAAGCCGCGGGGTGCCGGGTGATCGGGATCGATATCGACCGGGAGAAACTCTCTCTTGCCGCGGACCTCGGTGCCGACGTCGTCTCGAATTACGACGGCCTCGCCGAGCGGATGAAGGCATTCTCGCCGTTCGGAGCGGATGCGGTCATCATCACCGCGGCAACCCGGTCGAGCGCCCCCATCGAGACGGCCGGCCGCCTGGTCAGGGACAAAGGCAGGGTCGTGGTCGTCGGGAACGTGGGGATGAACGTGCCGCGCGATATCTTCTACGAGAAAGAGGCGGAGGTCGTCGTCTCCCGGTCCTACGGTCCGGGCCGCTACGACCGGAACTATGAGGAGAGAGGCGTGGATTATCCAATCTACGTCCGTTGGACGGAGCGGAGGAACATGGAGGCGTTTTTAGAACTGGTGCGGCAGAAGCGGATCGACCTCGACCGCCTGATCACCCACACTTTCAGTCTCGACGACGCACCGGAAGCCTACAGCCTCATCAACTCCGGAAAGGAGCGGTTCATCGGGGTCCTCCTGCAGTACAGCCCGAACGGTACGGGCATCTCCGGGACCGTCACGCCCCTCCCGAAGTCCGATCTCCGGAGGCGGAAGGTGCCGGCCGGGGCAAAGACGCTCGGGTGTATCGGCGCCGGGGTCCACGCCCAGAGCGCCCTCTATCCCCACCTGCCGGGACTCCCGGTCCATCTCGCGGGGCTTGCGACCGCGACGGGCCTCTCGGCGCACTCGGTGGCGAAGAAGTACGGGTTTTCCTACTGCACCACCGACTACCGGAAGATCCTCGACGACCCTGCAATCGATGCTGTGCTGATCGCAACCCGGAACGACCTGCACGCCCCCATGGCAATCGATGCACTGCGTGCCGGAAAAGACGTCTTCGTCGAGAAACCGCTCGCCGCCGATATCGACGGGCTCCGGGGGGTCGTCGAGGCCTGGAGAAGGTCCGAACAACGACTGACGGTCGGATTCAATCGGCGTCATTCCCCACTTGCGCGGCGGATGAAGGAGTTCTTCGGGAACCGGGCCTCCCCCATGGTCCTGCACTACCGCGTCAACGCCGGGCAGATCCCGCCCGGGCACTGGGTGCACGACGACGAGCAGGGGGGCGGTATGCTGATCTCGGAGTGCTGCCACTTCATCGATTTCATGCAGTATATGACGGGGGCACGGCCGGTCCAGGTCTATGCCCGGGCAATCGAGCCGACCGGGACCCTCCAGAAGTACGACAACTTCCAGGCGACTCTCGCGTTTGCGGACGGGTCGCTCGGCACCGTCACCTACACGACGCTCGGGGACCGCTCCTACCCGAAGGAGACGGTCGAGGTCTTCTGCGACAACGCCGTAGGGAGGATCACCGATTTTCGCGACCTCGAACTCCGGCGGGACGGGAAGGCGTCGCGGGAGAGGCGGTGGCTTGCCCAGGAGAAGGGGTTCGCCGAGGAACTCCTGGCGTTTGTGAGGGGCGAAGAGCCGGATTTCGTCGGCAGCGTCGCGACAACGCTTGCGACGTTTCTCGCGTGGGAGTCGATCGATTCCGGGAAGCCGCAGGAGATCGACCTCGGCCCGGTCGGGATCTGACCCGGGCGGGAAGGCGATCTTCTTTTTGCTCAAATTCCTGCCCTCCGGCCGTCGATGCATCCAGCCTCGGTGTGCCCGGGATGGTTGCGCCCAACGGGACTGTCCACTCGTCCGTGGCGACCGGCCGGAGGCGGGGAGGTCCTCGATCCTGTCGCCGGTGAGTCCTCTCCGGTCAGGAAGTCTGTTTGCACTCCTGGGGCGTGGTGATGCGTCCGGTTGAAGGGATCGGAGGGGGCCGACCATCTCAGCCCGAAGCATTGGTGGCACCCGTCATCTCGAGACCGGCAACCCCGCGTCCGGAACTCCATCGAATCTGGCGAGGACAGTGTCGGAATTTAATTCCAGACGATAAACACGGTTTAACGAAGAGAACAACGTTTTTATTGTCAGAGAACAGATGGGGTGTCATGCCACCATGGCCGTCGACCGTCAGGATTGCGCTGGCCGTCTTCTGCCTGGTGCTGCTGCCGTCCGCCGGAAGCGCCGTCTCCGTCCAGCCCGGGATGTATCCTGAACAGTTCCTCTCGGACCCGACTCCCCTGTATATCTGGAACGTTCCCCTAAAGGTTATTATTCTCGGCATCGTCTCTGGAGTCGACACGACGGCGTTTTTTATGCTGATGCAGGCCATATTGTCGCTGCCCCTATGGCTGCGTCTCGGGCACAAGAAAATTTTAAAAGCGAATGTCCTGGAGAATGAAGCCCGCCGGAAGATCTATGTCTGTATCCGGGAAAACTCCGGGGTCCATCTCCATACTCTCTCCAGCAGACTGGAACTGAATATCGGAACTCTCAGGTACCATCTAGGGGTGCTATGTGAGATGAAGATGGTCATCCCCGAGCATGGCTGCGGGTTTACGCGCTACCGTGTCAACAAAAATGTTCCCGGACAAGCGTACCCGGACCTCGAAAAAAAGGTGAACGGTTACCTGTGCGGCCCCGCGAAAAAACGATTGCTAACTCTCATCTTGCAGAACCCGGGGATAAACAGAAAAGAAATTGCTTCCCGGCTCGAGTTGTCGGGCTCGGGTGTAGCCTGGCACATGAAAACGTTGATCCTGGAAGGCATCGTCAGATGTGATAGAAGAGGAAAACATGTAGAGTACTCTCTTTCTTCGGATGCAAAGGAATATCTGCGGACATCCGACTTATCCGGGGATACTTCGGCGGGTCCGTAGCATCCGGGCGCGTGCCCCGGCCCGAAGACTTCTTCCCTCGGGAGCCTCAAGGCCGGAGCCGTCCCGCGGTCGGGATGCTGCCGGAGACCCCTCTCCGGCGGTCACAACGAATCGTCGGGTGTATTTCTCTCTGGATCTCACGGCTACGCCCTGAATGGGGCGCGCGAAACGCTTCTCTGCCAGCCCCCGGAGTCGCGCGGGCCCGGACCGTAATACAGAGGGATATCCCCATCCTCCCAATTCAACGTTTCGCGGCAATCGTTCTCGCGCCAAACAACGTGTCCGGAAATGTGACAGAAAATTTAAGGGGATATCCCGCGTAGGGCTCCGTGATGCGAGTATGGTGAACTTCGGTCGTATCATTGGGCTTTTGGCTGTCCTGGTCTTCATCGTACCGGTGGCCTCGGCCGCCGGTCTCGAAAGCGAAAACAAGGAACCGCTGTCGGAATTCGTCCAGACAGATGGGTCTGCCCCCCGTGCATTCTTTACGATCACACAGGGCGAGACGGACTATCATGGGTATTCCATTCCGTCCGGTGCATCCTCGTTTTCCGTCGACCTGAACTGGTTTTCAGATGAGTATTCCCTGGAATTGGGGGTCTTCAGGCCGGACGGGAGCCAGTACGGTTATTACTGCGACAGCGACGGCGACGATAACCTGAAGGTGCGGATCTGTCTTACCATAAGCGATCCTGCACCCGGGCCCTGGACATTCACCGTACATGGTAAGAGCGTTGAGGGAGCCCAGGTGTACGCGTTTAACGCAGAATAACCGGGAGCGAGCATCCTGTTGCCCGCGATAGGGTGGTGTCAGCGGCGCCGCGTATGCCGCTTTCCTTCAATTCTACCGCCCGTAAAGGTCCTGTTTTGTCGCTATCTGGAGAAGAACTTCCTCACGGGGAGATTCCCGGAAATAAACCCGATGCAGGGTGCGACAGCGCCAGCATTACGCGTAGACGACGCTGTCGGCCAGGGCAATATCCCGTTCGGTGAAGGCGATGAGACGATCGGGTATTTCTCTCGCGGTCGTATTTTCTTCCGGCTGCACGGCCCCGGGGACGATCTCGATCGCGTACCGGCGGGCGCCGTCGGGGAACGTCGCTTCCTTAAGGGGGCGGAACGAGCCGTTCGAGAGGACGCGGAGGCCGCCCTGAGTTTCGTCATATCTCCTTTCCCCCTCGTTCCTGAACGTTTGAAGCGCTATAGTGCATTTCTCCCGGGTGAGGTCGGCATAGTCAATCCCGGTCACTTCGCGGCAGATGGCGAGGGGATGCGCCCCTTCCAGGGGAAGATCGAGTTTCTGGTCTTTGTAGAGCACGTCGCCGCTCGGGTAGGCGTATGCTTCGTAAACGTGCTGCTCTCCGTCCACGCTCCCGGCATAGTAAAGCTGGGTGCACCGCACCGTCCCATCCTTGTCGACGAACTGGTTCAACTGAAGAAGTACCGCCGATTCGTTGGAGAACACCTGTTCGTGTACCAGTGTGTCCCAGAGGTTTGTCAGGTCGGGCCGGCTCCCGGGGGGATAGGAGGCGGTGCTGATCTTTCCTTTGACGACCTCGGGCGTTTCGGGCGTGTAGAAGTAGTGCACGAGGACGAGGCAGATGAGGAGCGCCCAGACGGCAATTGTAATTTTTTTCATTGCATCTCCGCGGACCGGGACGGCATCGTTTCAACCGGTTTTCGTATCGATTGAGGGTACGGTCGTTATGGATGATAGGTTTTGCGTCGTTCGTCGGCGGGTCCGTTCAACCGCTTCCGACCGGTAGATCCCCACAAATGCCCCGTCCCGGTCCTGAGATACGCCGTTATGAACCTGGTTCTCTCCTCTGCTCCCATCCCCGGGGAAGTGATCTCTCCGGTCATTTTCGAGGATACCGCGAGTATGTGTCCGGAAATGTGACAGAAAAAATAAATAAACCGGCGCCCATGTCTTTGTGTGGGCGCCTCGATGATGCGTCTGCAAAAGTTCGTGGGGTCCCTCCATCCCCGGTTGCCGCCCCGGATGAAGAACCCCGCAAGCCCGGAGGCTGATGAGATGTACGCATTCCAGGTACTTAACATGTGTGCCTCTCCTGCCTCCGGTAAACCAGAAGGGGTTGAAACACATGAAAAGAAAAACTGGAATGCAGGCATTCTCCCTGCTCCTGGCACTGCTGCTGGTGAGCGTGGTGCTGGTGCCAGCGGTGGCAAGTGAAGAAGAACAAATCAAGACTAATCTCTTGTTTCAAAATCAGGAAGCCGAGAAGAACATTTATACTATGTTGGGAGTAGAGCACCCTTCTAGAGATGATGGGCCTCAATGGCAAAAATATAATGAAGCAAGGGCTCAAGTGGATGAGTTGCTTATCAGATCAGAATCAAAAGAGAGCGTCGGAGAAATAATTGGGTATCTTGAAGGAAAAAAGAAAGAGTTGTTCTCTATTATGGAACGGATGGGGGCATTTACGGTATCCTCGACAATCAAGATGGGGTATCCAAAAGCAGGATGGATCCGATTGTAGTTGGTTCACAGACAGAATACTTTGAGACTAGTTGCAAAGCCTGCTCAGTAGGCAATCAAAGTGGTAATTATTCTATTAACTATGAATTAAGTAAGATTCCTCTCTCAGATCTGAAGTCAGAGGAATTTGCTATACGAGCCATCTACGAAGCCCAAATTACGAGGACAGATGATTGGATTTGGAGGGGTAACCCATTACTCCCGACCAAAGCAACTCTTTACACCCAAGGAACATTCACTTATGACTATGGTAACGGCATTCTGGGCATATCAGATAATACGTACACTTCCCAAGACCCGGGATTTGACCGTTGCGAATTCGGACATTCAACACGAGATAACGGGTATACAGGGTACATCGATTCGCACGCCATCTGGAGTGTATTCGCGTTGAGTCCGCCTAAACATTCGGTTGATGCCTGGATCAGTTGTAATAAATATGGATCAACCGATGGAGATTCTAATACCTCAGACTGGGTATCTGTAGGATTTGCCTGTGGATCACTTCCATAATCAGGGAAGACCATGTCGACAAGAATACTACTAAGAACTGCTTCTACCAGTCCCCCAGGGTTTTTCCAGCGACTTAACGAAAAGTCACTGCGGGACGATCTTCAATTCTTTTTTGCGTTAGTTGTCGTCACATCGATCATATATATATTATTACCCCTCATTATGGGGTTTTACCCTGAAAATGAATTCAAGATTGGATTGCACCAGATTTGGGTTCTAGCGCTAGGCATCTTTATCTGTTTAATACAGGGCATAATATGCGGGACAGTCGCACTCTTGGGAATTAGCCTCGTTGAGCATTTTTTCCTGCTTTTTGTCGATGTACACCTGGGATTTGAAAAAACGATGAAATCGGTGATTTATGCCCTGTCACCCTGCATCCTGTTTTCCTGGGTGATCTTGATTTTAAGGGTCCCGTTTGTAAGTTTATTGCTTCTCTTCTGTTTCAGTCTAGTAACCTATTTCGGCGTATTGATATTTCATGGAATATCTAAGGATCGAGCCTTATTCGTCACTCTTATGACAAGTGCGATTCTCGCAATTCTTTTCCATAGGTGGATCTTCGATCTCAGGTTGTTACTATGATCTTTCATTTTAGCAGGGCCGCTTCGGAGCGAAGTGTTCGAAATGTAGGAGGTAATTGGTTGGCATTCTTTCTGAGTCTTGCAATGAGATCCATGAATATCTCTTCTAAAACCGGGATACAATAAAACTATTGGCTCTGCCCGCTGAGTTGGGTATTCCTTGGGAGAATATACCTTGAAAGATCGATGTGGAAGAGGGGGCGTCCGTGTTGGCGTGGTAGCAGCATGCATCGTTCTGCTCTTAACCGGATTAATTTCCTGTACGTGCGCGGCTCCTGTTGTCATTGAGTATTACTACTTGGAAGGTTTTCCCGACTGTGACCATTTTAAGCCTTTGGTGTCGGAGTTTGAGCATGATCTCGGTGATTCCATCTCACTTACGTACACTGATGTCGGTACACCCGAGGGCCTAGACCGCTTGCAGCAACATGGATTTCACGAAGTCCCTGCTGTGGTTGTGGATGGCACCATTAAGATTCCTAAAGAGGAGATCACTGAAGAGAATCTCAGGGCGGCGATAGAGCAGTCCCTTGCCGGTGCTGAGGTGCAGGAGGGCCTACCGCCAATTAACTGGAATATACCACTTGCCTATTCTCTGGGTCTCTTTTCCGGCTTTTCACCCTGCCTGATGGCGATACTCGGGTTCATACTGGTGTATGTCACCGGGTCCGGAAGGGTTTGAGAAGCAGTCTCCTGAATGCGCTGATATTCGGCCTGGGGCTGGTTGCCGCTTACATCGTCATGGGATGCTGTGTCCTGCTGGCGGGTTTCTCGCTTGGCAGGTTTAGCCCATATCTTACCGCCGTAGCGGGGTTGATCACGATTGTTGCCGGGGTGAACCTGCTTGGGCTGATAAGGCTCCCGATCTCTGCAGACAACTACGTTCGGGTATCTGTAAGGAAGTATTCGAGCACTTTGATCGGATTGTTTATTTTGGGCATGCTATTCTCAATCGTCAAGGCGCCGTGTGCCGCCCCGATGGTCCTCATTCTGCTGAGCAGAATCCTGATCGACGGCGCCGTGCAGGATCTCTGGCTCCTGCTGGTCTTCGGGGCCGGAGTGCTCACGCCGTTTCTCGGCGTCACCCAGAAGAGCAACCAGACTCCAAATCCGATTAGAATAAGCCCACTAACGGTTCGAATTGCGTTCCGGTGTTACCGTATCCTGCTCGACGAACCGTATCCCCCGAGGAGCCCGACGGGAGGAATAGGGATAAATAGGGTGGGTTAACTCCCCGGAGATCGTTGAAAGGGAAATCCCGTCTTTTGCTTACCGGATGCCGTCGGTATATAATATGTGTAAAGAAATGAGACAGAATATTTTATCGAAAACTTCCTCTAGGTCTTATCGGACTCCTGGCCGTCTTTGCTCTCCTCATACCGGTGGTTTCAGCAGGCAGTATCGGAAGTGGAAACAATGGGATCGCGTTAGATCTCCCGCAGGCAGGTGAGTCTGCAATCCGTGCATTCTACACGATAACGCAAGGAGAGACCGATTCTCACAGTTACAGCGTAGCAGCCGATCCATCCGCACTGCAGGTCTATCCGAACCGGTTTACTCCCGACTCCTCTTTGAAAACTGAATATCTCCAGGCCCGATGGGAACCTGTACGGTTCTTACCATGAACGGTTCTTATCTGGATGAGCAGATTCGTTTTGAGGTACCCGACCCCGCATTTGAATCCTGGAACCTTAAGGTGTATGGGGGGAGTGTAACAGGAACTCGACTGTACATATAAAATTTCTTCTAAAACCAAACCTTTTTATTGTAACTGTTTTCATGCAATTCCATGGTTCCAGGGTCACGGATTGTCAGGATCGCTCTGGTTGCCTTCTGCCTCCTGCTGCTGCCGTCTGTCGGATGTGCCACGGCCATTCAGCCTGTACAAGGGCCATATCCGGAGCAGCTACCTTCCGATCCGACTCCGTTGTACATCTGGAACGTGCCCCTGAAGATCCTCCTCCTCGAATACGTATGCGTATCCGCCCCGGTGCTCTTCAACCTGGTACAGCTGCTTTTTTCGCTGCCCGTGTGGCTTCATCTCGGCCATAAAAGAATTTTGATCCGGAATGTCCTGGATAACTTTGTGCATCCCGCCGAATGCCGGATCGATTCCGGTATTGCTGTCTCCGGGGTAGCGGACGTGCATCAACTCCGGACGTCCGATTCTCTCCTTAGCGCATTCCGGAGCATACTTTCCGGGATCGAAAGCAGTGTTTTTTCTGTGAGAAATGGGTTATCTCCGGTGCCTTTCTTCCCCACGGGGAGATCAGTCTCTTCATTTTCGGGAATATCCGCCGGACGTGTAAAGAAAACGGACAGAATTTATATATAAATCGGCGTCCATGTCATGGTGTGGGCGCGAGGATGCGTCCGCAAAAGTTCGCGGGGCCCCCCATCCCGGCTTGACGACTGGATGATAGAGCCCCGCAAGCCCGAAGGCTAATGAGATGTACGCATTCCAGGTACTTAACATGTGTGCCTCTCCTGCCTCCGGGAAGGAATCGGGGAGAACAATCATGAATGAGTTACGCAGGATTGAAAGAATATCGATCCTTCTGGGAGTACTGCTTTGTGTAGCACTCATATCGACAGCGAGCGCAGAAGAGATGACTCTTGAGCGTTCGTTCATGCAGGATGAGGCGGCGCTTGAACATTATGCACATTTATCGCCTGCTCATCAGGCGATAGTGCTCAAAGCGTTGGAGGAGACATACTCTGAGAGCGAATTTGAGGAGACCGCCGCAGAACTGAAGAAGATCTGGGGTGGAACGTCAGCGCTGGAAGAGAGAGAAAAGCAGGAACTGCTGGCATCGGTAATCGCCAGTGTGTTTACCTACTACTGTCTGGATGCCCCTAATGGGATAAGCCCCATGTGGACCGGTTATTATCCCGGTTATCATGAGAATGGTGTTCATAATGCCTTGGCTGAGATTGCAGGGCAGAAAAGAGGTTGGGACAGTACGAAGACAAGGTTATTGAATATGCACTCAGCGGACCCTGATACTTGGGGTGTTCCGCAGACAGTCGAACATTATCTAGACGGGGCCCCGTTCTTCAGCAACGCACCGGATAAATGCAAGTACTATGCGAATGAGGCAAGAAGCCAACTGAGGTCAAACATCAACAGTGAATCCGGTTGGCGGTGCCTGTCCTGGTCGATGCATTATATGAGTGATATGTCCATGCCGTGGCATACCCAGGGTGCAGTCGATCCAGTACAGCTGGCGACGCATGCGCTTTATGAGGGATACGTGCAGGATAAGTTCACCGATCCTGAGTATGGGTTTAAAGCGGCTCTTGTATCGGCTCCCAATACCGGAGGTGTAATTTCCGATCCCGCTTCGAGTGCACGAGGCCTGGCACTTTACTCTTCATTGATGTATCCTGCCCTCCAAGCGTCGATAGCTACTAATCCCTTGGGATGGGGCGAAGAACCATTTGTCAAGTCAGCAACTCAAGATCTCTTGAAAATGGGTCTTATTTATAACATGGATCTTGTCGATTATGCGACTAATTAACTAAAAAATCTTTTTTTTGGTGAGAAGATGGATGTAAACCAGAAGCAAAACTGGAGAACTATACTTATCCTGCTCGTAGTAATCTGCCTCTTCGTCGTGGTGATCTTCCTGCTCCTGCTCCTTCCCGCGTTCGTCGAAACCCTCCTGCCGAACAACTCCTACGTGATCGAGATCACCGGTCTCTCCGGTCTTGCCGTGAACGGCACCGCCACGGTCATGATCCCGGTTCCGGCGAACGCGGAGGGCGAGCCGGCGCTGTCTGAGGGAGTGCTCGCCGGCGAACGCCAGCCTGTCGGGTGGCAGGCGGCGATCCGGGAAACGCCGTATGGAAAGATGCTCGTGTTCACGACGGTGGATGGTTACGCGTCGGATATCTCTATACCGTTCGGCGAAGCCGAGACGGAAAAAGAGCCGCGGCTGCTCGTGCCGGTCCTCTCAACCCCGGGGAACGCGAGTGTCGCCGAGTTCACCCGGGCTTCGAGCGGAACCTACACCACGGTCGTCTTTCTCGACGGCTTCGTCCCGTCGCCGGAGGATGCGGCCCCGATCTCGTTCAGCCTCGAGTACCAGGGCGGCGGGGGCATGAAACATCTGATCAAGGGGGATATCTGGACGACGACGGTGGATACGACCGTTCCGAGCACAACGTCGGGATTTGTTCCGGTGCCGGCCGACTACTATGTCACTGCCGGGGGTATCATGCTATTATGATGGCCGATCTCATGCGGAGAATCCCACGGCGGATCGTGAGCGTCGCCCTCACGGGACTGCTCGTATTCGTCATCTGTCTGGGGATTCTCGTTTCCATGCATTCTGCAGGGGCCCGGGACGATACTCAATTGCCGTTGAATGACGACCGATCCCCGCTGTTTGGACGCTGGTATCTTACATCCTATTGGACGGAGGAAGGAGGGGCTCCCGTTATCGAGGGAACAGATGTTATCATCGCGTTCGCCGGTGACGGGTGGGTCAGTGGTTCCTCCGGGTGCAACCTCTTCATCGGAGAGCACGACCTTGCCGACGACGTGCTCACGATCCGCAAGATCGAATCGACAAATATGACCTCGACTCCAGAGGTGCTCAATCAGGAGAAAGCGTTCTTGGCACTGCTCCTGAAAACGGAGGCCTACGAGATAGACGGAGACCGTCTCCGGTTGTTCGACGCATCGGGAATGGAGCTCCTCTCTTTCGCAAGCCAGCCGCAATCGCTCTCGGGAAGAGCGTGGTCTCTCTGGTATTCATGGAACGATACGGAAGAATCCGTTCGAAACCATGGTTCCGACCTGATCACCCTACAGATCTCCTTACAGTTTCCGGACGAGGCTCAGTTCCGGGGAACCATCGCGGACAGCGATTACTGCGGAACGTATGAATCCGACGAGGATCGTATCCAGTTCGAGTCGGTGGAGAAATGCTCCAAGGCACCGGGCGAGAAAACCGACCTGTACGAATGGTATTACTCGCTCCTGAACCGGGCGCGCGGGTATCGGATAACCGAGACTCAACTTGATATCATGGACGAGAAAGGTCACTCGTTCCTCTCGTTTACTCGGATGCCGCTTTCGCTGATCTCAGCCGACTGGTACCCGCAACAGTACCGGGCGGCGGACGGGTCCGCCCTCCTGTCGCCAGAGGAGACGTTCGAAATGGTATACTTTACTCCGGATGGCAACGTCTTTGGAACCATCCGCGGAATCCAGTTCGCCGCGCAGTATGACACAGACAACTCATCGATATCGTTCGGTCCCGTATCCCTGCTTATCTCGGAAAGCGACGATCCCGGAGAGGCGAGAGAATCCCGGGAGACAATCGAGTCGATCTTCAGAGAAACGAGAACATATCGGGTCCAGAACGGCACGTTGGAATTCTCTTCCGGCGATGGAGAAGTTCTGATGGTAATGGCAGAGGGGTCCATATAGATGTGAATACCGTTGCCGATATTGTGCAGATCTCAGATGAAGAATTTGTGGTGCTCGGTATGTCTGTGAAGACCTGAAGCCTACGTATACAAGAGATGGTATACGAAGGGCACGAAATACAATCGGGGCCTTATGGATTACATTACGAGGTGAATTTCTGGAAGCGAATGGAAGGTAGTTCCTCAGATGATCCCTTTTTTAGGCAGGATGAGAAAAGGTCACCGGAACCAGCGAGGAATACTCGATCACCAATGTCAGTTTGCACCCGAGGTAATAGCCGTTGGTTGTGGAGTAGCCCCATTTGTAGTCTTTGTCTTCGAGGTCTTTCTTCCGGACCCTCTTTTTGAAGATGTTCAGGTCAAGCGTGATGGCCGAACCGTCGATGATGAACGTTCTGGCGGTTCGGCGATTCGGTTTTCTGCACAGAATGCGGAGCAGTGCATTGACCCGGGCAACAAACCGCGCTTCGTCGATTCGGCTGAGGAACCGATACACCTCGTCGGCTGAGGGGACTCGATCGATGCGCGCAAATCGTCGGAGGGCAGCACGGTTCCGGAGTTCCTCGACCACATAGGTGACCTCCACAGAGAAGAAGATCGCAATGAGCAGGAGCCGGAGGATCGAGCCGGTATTCGCGACCGGAGTGATACCCTGTTCGGCCATCTCCTGCCTGGCCCGACGGGAGGTTGTTACGGCAAGAACCGAATCGAGGAGCAACCATTTTGAGTCATCAGGATCAACGATGAGTGGGGACTTCATGTTTTCGCCAACAATGAATTCCCCTTCGAGTACGATCACTTTTACGGTTTGAATCCCACCAAATCAGAAAACGAGTCATAAACGGAATGTACTTCTGTTAGGGGAGAGTTTTTCAACAAGCAAATCGGGAATTCAGCGCCATACGAGGAAGAGCGCGCGCTAGGTTTTGGAGGGGGCTAAAGCAGTGTTCTTTCTGTGGGAAATGGGTTATCTCCGGTGCCTTTCTTCCCCACGGGGAGATCGGTCTCTTCATTTTCGGGAATATCCCCCGGACATGTAAAGAAAATGGACAGAATTTATATATAAATCGGCGTCCATGTCATGGTGTAGGCGCGAGGATGCGTCTGCAAAAGTTCGTGGGGTCCCTCCATCCCTGCTTGACGGCTGGATGATAGAACCCCGCATGCCCCGAAGGCTAATGAGATGTATGCATTCCAGGTACTTAACATGTGTGCCTCTCCTGCCTCCGGGGACTGAAAACGGAGTTGAAACACATGAAAAGAAAAACTGGAATGCAGACATTCTCCCTGCTCCTGGCACTGCTGCTGGTGAGCGTGGGGATTGTGCCGGCAGTAGCAGCAACCTCTGAGGTTCCGGTTGAGCAACCGATCCCTATAGTTGCGGCAAACGGGCAGACATCATCCGGTCTACATTTTGTGATCAATGAAGATGTGAAAGAAACAACGTCTCATTGGGCACTGTTTGCCGCCGATGAGCAGGGACAGAGAAATGCTCTGAATGATTTAGAGATGACTCAAATCTCCGATGAGAAAAAACAGATACTATCCGAAGGGCTCAGGAAGATCTGGGCAAAGTATCCTGTGGCTACGATTCAACGTGACGGTCGAACGGAGGTGGCTTTTGTCTCTCCTGGTGAACATACTTTGACCGAAGAGGAAAAGTCCATCCTTGCTCAGGCCGATGAAGCGCTCGCCGAGTACCTGAACGATAAGTTTTCAGCCGAAAATGGCATCCAGTGGTGGGCGGCTCCCTGTCATCAGGATGTCATAGAGACCTCCTGCCTGAAGTGGGGTGTTTCATCCACGTATGCCACATATGCTCACGATGCGGCAGATGATCCTGACTCCTGGCCTTCGGTCTTGCCCCCGACCGGGTTTGAATGGTTGGATACCTTCATTCAGATGGTGTGTCACTCTTATGATCATTACTACGACCCTGTGCTTGGAACGGGTTACGCTCCAGAACAATGCGAGAACTATGCAAACACTGCCAGAAATTACTACGATCAATCGTCGATGTACAATGCATACACAAACCTGGGATATTCAAGTCATTTCCTGACTGATGTAGGAAATCCGCTCCATACCGGTATGGAGATTGAACAGGCTCTGAATCCATGGGTCCACGCTGAGTATGAAGACTATGTTGGAGAGAACTGGGATCAAGGCAGTGGAGAGGGGTACAACTTCTGGTCGGTCATCCAGGACAACTGGTATTATTACACCATAACTGATCCATCAAGTTCGACGCAGTCACTTGCTGAGTATGCGAAGAACCACGATGATGAACTCTACTATCTGGTGTATAATCACCGGGGCACGTTCAGAACTGACCCGGATGTCAGATCGATTACCGAGGATTGTCTCCTCGATACGGCGAAGTATACGCTCGGCCTGGTGAAATACGTGAGAGATTGAAGAGGCCCACCCTCCTCTTTTATAGGATTTAACCATGGAACCACTGGCATCGTCTGTTATCGTCTTTGTCCTGCTCATCGTGCTTCTCCCGGCTGTCTTCGCCGGTCTCCTCTCCCTCACGTTCTACTACATTCTCGCGAAGACGCAGCCGGTTGTCGGCAAATTCGCTCCGATTTTGAGCGGGTTGCTTCTGGCCGTTCTGGTGCCGGTTCTCTCTTTCGTACCGCCGATTCGGCCGATTTTACCGGTGTTGGACCTGGTGATCATACTGATGGGTGTCTTGACGCCGTTCATGCTCCTCCAAAATCGCCTTCCCGATCGGCACCGTTTCGTAATCCTTTTCTCCGGGTCCGCGATCACGGCGGCCATGCTTCTGGTCTACGGGTTTGCAACGGCGTTCGGGGATGGGGCCCCCTCACCGGTCTCCCGATTCCTGATGTCTCTGCCCCTGCCCGAGATTGGCCTTCCCATCATGAGCCTGATTACGGTCTACCTGGAGGCCGTGCTCATATCCTCAGTCATATTCGGTGCCGTGCTCGCAGTCGTAACCGCATTCCGGGAGCGGGAGGTGCAGAGCGGATGACCGGTTCCGGGTCCTGGCGCAGGCATGAAATCCATCGCCTGCAGAGGCCGGGTGTCCTGGCGGCCGGGCTCTGCCTTCTGCTGGTTTTTACAGCAGGGTGCCTTGTGCCGGAGTACGGGGTGGGCCGCGACATCTTGGTCTTCAAGGTCGACGCCGGGGGGACGGAGCAGTGGCAGACGGTCATCGATACCGGGGGCGACGATAGCGCAACGAGCATCGTCCAGACCGCCGACGGCGGGTATATCGTCGGCGGAGAGGTCCTGCCCTGGCGCGGGGACCAATCCTATGGCATCTTCAAACTCGACGGCGACGGCTCGGTCGTCTGGAACGCCACCGGTAGGGGGTCCCCGGTCTCCTCCGTCGCCAAGACGACCGGGGGCACCATCGTAGCGGCGGGCGAGTCCGGGGTCCGGCTCCTCGATCCGGCGGGGAAGGTCCTGGAGAGCGATGTCGGGGCTGACAGCACCCTGCAATCGGTTGTCGGGACCGCGGACGGTGGATTTGTCGCCGCCGGGACCGACGGCGAAGACCTCCTTGTGCTTAAACGGGATCGAAACCTGACGGAGGAGTGGCGCAAGACCTACGGGACCGATCGGGACGTCGTAAAAACCATCATCCAGACATCCGACGGCGGGTACCTGGTGGGCGGCATGACCTCCCTCCCGAACCGGAACGGCTCCTACGTGTGGCTGCTCCGGCTGAATTCCTCAGGCGATCTGATCCGGAATGCGACGCTCGGGAGCCTGCCGCAGTACAACACCGTCGCCTTCATGGGCGAAGTGCCGGGGGGCGGGTACACCGTCATCTACACCAACGTGACGCTGGAGGAGGTCGTCTTCGACCGGGAGGGGAACGTGCTTGAGGAGCGGACGCTCAACGCATCGGCACCGATCCTTAAAACGGCCGATGGAGGGTATGTATCCGGCACGGTTACGTATCGTTCCTCATCCCGATTCCTGATCCTCCCCGACCAGGTCGGTGTTCCTCACATCATGAAACTCAATGCCGATGGACTTCCGGAATGGGATACCGAACTGAATACCACATTCGAACTGACGGCTAGTGCCGTCTCGGTCATCCAGACCGCCGATGGGGGATATGCTCTCCTGGTGAACCGGCATGACTACCCGGAGGTGCCGCGGACGGAGCCTGCATGAGCGTAACATGGTTATTGGCTACCGCAACTGAGCATATCGGGTGGTGCAGTTGAAGATCGATCGGAGAAGGATGAGCCGGAAGTGGTAGTGGTCGGGGAGGGTTGATCTGCACCATCGGTATGAAAATGGGTTGATCCCCATTCAGACGGAATTGGTGAAAACGTAAAGGAAATCACATGGAATCGAAAATCAACAGACGTTTGCTCGTTGTCGGGGTTCTGGCGTTCATCGGCGTCGTCCTCCTCGTCACGACGGTTGTAGTTGCGTATACCGCCCTTGTTGCCCTGATCACGGGGATCGACGGTCCCCCGCAGGCGCTTGTCGTCCAGAAGGTTCCGGAGCCTCTGGAGAATGTGTCTGTCATCCACCTGACCGATCGGGATCTAAAGCAGCACCCGGTGCTTGACTCCGCGATTCGGGACGCCAACAGGAACCCCGACGTGTGGATATCCGGTGTAGCCCCGATGACGGGGATCGAATATCTCGTCCTTATTGAGTCATTTGGTATCGATGCAAGGGAGGAGGACCGGCCATACCTCGAGTACGACGGTGCGTATTATCTCACTCGCGTTCTGCTCCACTAAGACCGGGCCGGGAGGTGTAACCGAAATGGAAGAAGATGCTAAAATGAAATTCGGGGACCGGCTCAAAACGGCGGGGATCATCGTCGCCTGCGGTCTCGCGGGCATCGTCGCCGTTGTGCTCGGCTTCATGCTCGCCGACGCCTTCATCCTTCACGCAATGGAGAATTCGGGCGGGCAGCCGATGCTCTACGTCATGGAGAGGGCGGAGCCGGGGGAGAGCGTGGCCGTCTCTCTGACCGAGCAGGACTTCGAACGGCATCCCGCGCTCGACGCAGTGATCCGGGGAGAAGAACGGAACCCTTCGGCATGGGAGTGGGGCGATCGGAACCAGCGCGTCATCGGGGGTGCAAAGGTCTCGTACGCGGAGAGCAGGGCTCTTCACGACACCTACGACTTTCTCATGGAGTACGAAGGCGCCTACTACGTGGTGCTGACGACGTGGCCGTGAAAGATGTTTCCCCACCCACGATTGCAGATTACCGGCTGGATGGGCGACGTGGAGATGACCGTGGCGGAAATCATTTATGGAAGGAGGGAGACATCCCCCTACGGGCGCCGAAACCGGCGGATACGACGTTCCGCCTTCCCCGGACGGCCCACCGCAGGAAAGAACCTGAGGATAACAGAATGAACGGGAACATCGGGGCATGGGGAGTTCTCCTGCTCCTCTCGATGCTGCTCGCAGTCGTCCCGGCGGCAGGTACAGCGGTCGATCACATCGTCGTCCCCGACCTGAAGGTGAACCAATCGATCGAGACGATTGCCGTCTCCGGGGGACTGACACTCCAGCCGGAGCTGGAGGCCACCGCGGAGGGAACCTTCGGGATACCGTTCGGTTCGGTCGTCGTCCACGCGGCCGACGGGAAGACGCTGGTCTTCGATAGAAACGGCAACCACCTGCTCTCCATCGACGACGAACTTTCCGCAAAAGTTCCCACCCCCGGCGGCGTTGAAAAACCCTGCACCTGGGTGCACGAGCTCCCGAACGATTCCCTGGCTCATTACCGCGACAACACGATCTTCGTCCTCGATACTGCCGGGAACCTCATCCTCACCATCATCAACGAAAATCCGGCGCCTGAGACCGACCCGATCACCGTCGACATCACCGCCCCGAAGGATGGCGATGAGGTCTGGATCGATGTCGTACCGCCTCACGTCACCGTCGCCGGGGAGGTCCACGCTCCTGCCGGTGTGCGAAACGTGTTCGTCCTGAGCGGAAAAAAGGAGGTCTGGTCCGGGAACCGGTCGACGTTCTCCTGCTCCGTACCGGTCTCCGCCGGGGGGGAACACGATCACCGTCGTGGCATGGGATAACCTCAGGAATCGGGCAGAAAAGACCGTGAACGTGACCGTCAGTATCGGCATCCCGCCGCCGCCGTCGATCATCGTATCGGGCGAGGTGACGGACCCCGACGGCAACCCGATTCCCGGCGCGTCGGTGCGGTTCGAGTCGGTGCTTACACTCGACGACGAACCCCTTGCGGTGACGGCCACCACGGGAGCGGACGGCGGCTACCGGGCGGAAGGCGCACCCGGGTACCGGCAGACCGTCACGGTCGAGAAGGAGGGGTATTCCCCCCTCCGGCGCGACGTCGTCTTCGAGAACCTGACGAACGAACTCGACCTGGAAATGAAGCCGTTGCCGCGGACCGTTCCGGGATGCGGTCTCCCGGCCGCCGTCCTTGCTCTCTTGGGGGCGCTCCTCCTCGGCCGGAAGCGGCGGTGAGAGGGTTCGGGACGGCTCGCCTCTGATCAAGAAATCTCCTGCCGGAAGCGCCCATGCTGAAAAATACCTCCTGTGAACCTGGACGATCGGCCTGCTCGTCGCCGTTCACCTTCTTGCCTTTGACCTCACCTGTTGCCTCCGGTCCATGGAATGCACAGCACGATCCTGTACTCGGCCGGGTTCTGCCGTCCATCGCCCATATCACGCCATACCGGATGGTCCCGGCACCACGGTTTATCACCCGCCGCTCCCAATACCTACAATAGAGAGGCTACTATCCATGGAGATCGCATTCACCAAACTGCAGGGAAACGGCAACGACTTCATCCTGATCGACGAGCACGAGACCGAGGTCATCCCCGAAGAGATGAAGGGGTCGTTTGCGGCGCTCTACTGCGACCGCAGGTTCGGCATCGGCGCCGACGGCGTCCTCTTCCTCCAGGCGTCCGATAAAGCCGATATCCGGATGCGGCTCTTCCAGCCCGACGAGAGCGAGGCTTCTATGTGCGGGAACGGCATCCGATGCCTCGCGAAATACGCCTGCGACGCCGGCTATGTGAAAGAGTCCTGCTCGGTCGAGACCGGGGCGGGGATTGTCCCGGTGACGATGAGGTTCGCGGACGATGAGTTCACCGCGACGATCACCATGCCGACGCCCGCGTTCGAACGGAGCGCCGTCCCCGCCGTCGGCGACGGTGAATTCCGGGAAGAGATCCTGGGCTTCACCGTCTATGCCGTGAACACCGGCGTCCCGCACGCCGTCGTCTTCGTGAAAGAGGTCGCCGCCGTCGATGTCGCCGCCGTCGGCCAGGCCATCAGGAACCATCCCACCTTCCCGGAAGGTGCGAACGTTAACTTCGTCGAGGATGCCGGCAACGGTATGCTCAGAATCCGGACGTTCGAGCGCGGCGTCGAGGGCGAGACCGCGAGCTGCGGCACCGGCGCCACCGCGTCGGCGGCGGTCGCCCGCCATCTCGGCAAAACCGGGGAGACGGTCCGGGTGGAGACAAAAGGCGGTCCGCTCGTCATCCGCTTCGGGGAGACCGTCACGATGGAAGGCCCCGCCGAGACGGTCTTTACGGGCGTTATACCTTTCTGATCCCGTCCCCGGTGATCACGAAATCGAACGAGAGCCCTTCCGGTCGGGACCGGTGCTTCCGGAGCACGGCCCGCCGGACACTGTCCCTCTTTTCGAGCCGGATTATGGCCTTCGAGAGGTGTTCGAGCGCCGTCCCCCCGAGGCCGGAGATCCGGTCCCGTTCCACGTCCATGAAGATCTGATTGGTGATCAGGACCGGGATGTCGTACTTCTTCGCAAGCCCGAGGAGTTTTATCATGTGGTGCGAGAGTTTCCGGAGCGCCTCCCGGCCGAGGTCGAGTTCGGTCCGGTAGAGGGCGGTGGCCGAGTCCATCACGATGAGGTCGACGGGGGCGCCGGCCCTCTTTTTAAGCAGCCCTTCCGCATCGGCGATCATCGCCCCCTGCTGAGCGAAGTCCAGCGGTTCGAAGAGGTAGAGCCGGTCCGCGTACGCCCCGGCGCTCTCCCCGGCTATCTGCGTAAACCGTTCCACCGAGAACCCTTCGGTATCGATGTAGACGACCGAGTTTCCGGCCCGGAGCGAGGCCACCGCCGCCATCAGGCAGAAGGTGCTCTTGCCGCTCGCAGGCTCCCCGTAGACCTGGGTGACCGTCCGCCGCTCGAGCCCGCCCCCGAGCAGGTCGTCAAGGGCCCCGTTCCCCGTGCCGACCCGGTCCGGCTTCATGGTTCGAGCACGCCTCGCTCGCTGAAGAGGCGGCGCGCAGTCGCCTCGACGGTGCCGGCGACCTCCCGGAACGGGACTCCGAGGTCCCGTGCGCACGCCGCCGCCTGTTCGTACTCCGCCTTTAAGGAGGTGATCTTTCCCCCCGACCAGCCGCACTTCACGTCAATCGTCCATTCCCGGCCGCGGAGGGTCACCGTGACGGGTTCGACCGTCCGTTCGGCGACGGCCCGGTGGACCATCGGCAGGCACCGTATTCCGAGCGTCCCGAGCTCCGCGGCCATCACCCCCACAAGGCGGTTGGTCGCGTCCGGGTGGCAGACGACGCGGACGAGGTGGCCGCTCCGTCCCTTCTTCATCATCGCGGGGACGGCGCTTGCGTCCCGTGCCCCCTCCTCCATCAGACGGCCGAGGGTATAGGCAAGGGCTTCCCCGGTGACGTCGTCTACGTTCGTCTCGAGGATATCGACCCGGTCGCCGGTGCCGGGCTCACCCGTCGAAACGAGCATCGAGCGGAGGACATTGGGTCTTCCCGGCGGGTTCCTGCTCCCGGCCCCGTAGCCGACCGCACGGATGCCCACCGGACCGAGGTCCTCCGGTCGAACCGTCGAGAACTCGGCGAGGAGGGCGGCGCCCGTCGGGGTGCAGAGTTCCCGCTCCTCCTCGCCGGAAACGGTCGATAGATCCGATCCGGCAAAGACCGCCACGGTTGCCGGGGCGGGGATGGGGAAGGTTCCGTGTGAACCGACCGCAAACCCCCGGCCGAGGGCGACCGGGAGAACGGCGACGTTGTCGACGCCGAGGGAGTGCAGGGCGGTGCAGGCCCCCACCACGTCGGCGATGGCGTCGTCCGCACCCACCTCGTGGAAGTGCGCTCCCTCTCCGTGAATGCTCTCCTCGGCCCGGTGTATCCGGAGAAAGACCCGCCGGGCCATATCCCGTGCCGGGGCGGGAGCGTCGCTCCCGGCAACCCGGTCGAGCACCTCGTCAAGAGTGCGATGATCGACCGGTGCATGCGCTCTCACCAGGACCGCACGGATCCCTGAACGGTCTACCCGCTCTATTGTCGGTTCACCGACGACGGAGCGCATGGCTGCCCGAACAAGCCCTTCATCGGCTCCCAGATCGAGGAGAGAGCCGATGATCATGTCGCCCGCGGCTCCGTTGAACGGGTCGAAGAGAAGTGTGTTCATGCATCTCCAGTACTTATAAATCCCCGAAATATAAGAACTAGAGGTAATGCCAGAGATATACTTGAAAGTAGATAGCGCTTATCCGGAGGATCAGGGGGCGGGCAAGGCACGGCTTGACCCTGATACCATGCTGCAGCTTCGGCTCAGTCCCGGAGACCTCGTCGCCATCGAGGGGAAGCGTCGCACCGTGGCCAAGGTCTGGCGTGCCATGGTGAACGACTGGCACCAGGGTAAGGTGCGAATCGATAATTTCACCCGGCTCAACACCGGGGCCAGCATCGGGGACCGGGTGAAGATAAAGACGCTGGACGAGGAGGTCGAGGCGAAACGGGTGGTGCTCGCGCCTCCCGAAGACCTCCCCAAGCAACTCCCCATCAACTACAGCAGTGTCGTCAACAAACTGATCGATTTTCCCATCGTGAAGAACGATTCCGTGCCGATCCAGGCGGGGCTCCCGTTCATGCAGCCCCAGCTCGTTGCATTCAAGGCAGTGGTGGTCGAGCCGGAGAATGCCGTGATCATCACCAAGAACACGAAGATCGAGTTCTCCGAGAAACCGGCCGCCGGGTTCGAGGGCGTCAAAAGGATCAGTTACGAGGACATCGGCGGCCTGAAGGGCGAACTGCAGCGTGTCCGCGAGACGATCGAACTGCCCATGCGGCATCCCGAGATCTTCCGGAAACTCGGTATCGAGCCCCCGAAGGGGGTTCTCCTCTACGGCCCGCCGGGAACGGGTAAGACCCTCATTGCAAAGGCGGTCGCGAGCGAGAGCGGAGCACACTTCATATCGATCGCGGGACCGGAGGTAATCTCGAAGTATTACGGCGAGAGCGAGCAGCGGCTCCGGGAGGTCTTCGAGGACGCCCGGCAGCATGCACCCGCCATCATCTTCATCGACGAACTCGACTCCATCGCCCCCCGGCGCGAGGAGGTGACCGGAGAGGTCGAGCGGCGCGTGGTGGCCCAGCTCCTCACGATGATGGACGGGCTCGAGGAGCGGGGGCAGGTCGTGGTGATCGGGGCCACGAACCGGCTCGACGCCATCGACCCCGCCCTCCGTCGTCCCGGACGGTTCGATCGGGAGATCGAGATCGGGGTCCCGTCGGAGGACGACCGGGTCCAGGTTCTCCACATTCACACCCGCGGCATGCCGCTTGCGGATAACGTCGACATCAACCTCATCGCCCAGCAGACCCACGGGTTTGTCGGAGCGGATCTCGCCGCCCTCGCCCGGGAGGCGGCGATCAAGGCGCTGCGGCGCTATCTCCCCGAGATCGACCTGGAGGCCGAGGAGATCCCGCCGGAGATCCTCGAGAAGATGGAGGTCCAGGGCAAGGACTTCCGCGACGCCCTCCGCGACGTAGGCCCGAGCGCCATGCGGGAGATCCTCCTTGAGGTGCCCCACACCACCTGGGAAGACATAGGCGGCCTTGATGAGGCAAAACAGGACATCCGCGAGGCGGTGGAGTATCCGCTCACCCGTCGGGAGCGGTTCGAGGACCTGGGTATCGAGCCCCCGAAAGGAGTTCTCCTCTACGGCCCTCCGGGAACCGGAAAGACGCTCATTGCAAAGGCGGTCGCAAGCGAGAGCGGAGCGAACTTTGTGCCGGTCAAGGGCCCTCAGCTCCTCTCGAAGTGGGTCGGGGAGAGCGAGCGGGCGGTCCGTGAGGTCTTCAAGAAGGCCCGGCAGGTGGCGCCGTCCATCATCTTCTTCGACGAACTGGACGCTCTTGCCACCGCCCGCGGCGGCGGCACCGAGTCGCACGTGATCGAGAGTGTCTTAAACCAGATCCTCACCGAGATCGACGGCCTTGAAGAACTCCGGGGCGTGGTGGTGATGGGCGCGACGAACCGGCCGGACATGGTCGATCCGGCGCTGCTGCGGGCCGGGAGGTTCGACCGGCTCGTCTACATCGGCGAGCCCGGCCGGGAAGACCGGGAGAAGATCCTCGCGATCCACACCCGTTACATGCCGATCGAGGGCTCGGCAATCGAAAACCTGGTGGAGATGACGGAGGGGCTTTCGGAGAACGGGATCGAAGACCTGATTCTCGCCATCGGGGCCAACCGCCGGGTGGGCGTCGAGGACGTGAGGGCCAAACGCACCGCGATGGAGGCGAGCGAGGGTGAGGAACTCCGGCGCTCCCTCCGGCGGAGAAAGATCGTCGACCTCCTCGCCCAGCAGGGCGTGACCCTCGACGATCCCGTACGAGACCGGCTTATCCGGCAGATAGCGGTCGATACCGAGGGGTTCGTCGGCTCGGACCTCGAAGCGCTCGCCCGGGAGGCGGCCATGCTTGCCATGCGGGAAGACGCCGCCCTCGTGAACCAGTCGCACTTCGAGAAGGCACGGGAGAAGGTACACGCGACGATGAACGAGCGGCTGCGGCAGTACTACGGGAAGGTGCAGCAGCATTTCAAGGGCGGGCTGCCGAAGGAGATCCAGCCGCTGGAATACCAGTAAGCGGAATACCGGGGCTATTCTCCGAAGACCTCTTTTTTACAGTTATTCGCCCCACCCGGGGTGCCCCTGCCGGCCCCTGTATGTTGAGGGGATCTGCACGAAGAACAGCGCTCGCGCCGTCGGCTGCTGCAAACGCCTGGGCGGGTGAGACAGCCCGTGATTGAACGTGCTGCCAGTGTGCAGGAGTCACCGGGGATTCTTATGACTTCCTCAACCGAAGGCAACCTATCCGCTGTCGCCCTCTCCGATACGCTCCCGCACCCGCGCATCGAGCGCCGCATCCTCGAACGTGAGATCGGCAACGATCCGCTGCATCTTACCCGAAAGCCTCCACATGTAGCGCCGTCTCGTCTCCTCACGGGTGTTCCGGGAAGAGGAGCAGGAAGATCCGTGGAGAAGAAAGAGATAGAATCCGCCCCCGGGTCGCCCCCCGACTCATGACGGGTGATTGAGCGATGAGACATCCGCGACGATCCGCTGCATCGAACCCATAGCGGTGCAGCAGCTTCGCGGGGACGGCAGCACTCCTCCGGGCATGCGCCTGCTTGAATGCGTCGTAGTCGGCACTCCATCCGAGAAGACCCTGCCGTCCGGAAGCGTCCGCTCGATGTCGTGGCCGAGCGCTGCAATTCGCAGGGCGTCGTCGGCATCGGGGCATAAGAAGAGCAGCCACCGGAGCGTGTCTTTTGCATGCGCCGGATCTTCGGGCAGGTGCGACCCCCTGACCGCCGCCCGGATGCATGCGAAGGCAGAGTCGCGTCTTCTATCCGGCACGATGCAGCACCACCACCCTGCGGATGTTCTCGGCGTTCATCAGCAACGCGAGGACGGCAAGGACGACAAGGGGTTGTGCCGCCAGGGCGCCGATGAGGATGATGAAGATCCGCACGTCGCGTCCAATCCGCAGGAACCTGCGCCTGCCGGCCGATGCATTCCCCTGCATCAGGCCGTCGTAGCGATCGGCGGTGTAACTGTTCAGGAACGTTCCGATCAGCGCCAGAAACCCCACGGAAAGGGCTGCAAGGGGCTCGCCGGCAGCAAAGACCGTATAGGTGAGACCGAAGATGATGAAACCGTCCGCATACCGGTCGAGGACCGAGTCGAACCAGCCCCCGAACGCCGTGCCCCCATAGGTCAGGCGAGCCACTTCGCCGTCACACCCGTCGATTATCGAGGAGAACTCTGCAAGGATGCCGCCTGCAACAAGGGCGGCATACCCCCCCGCCATGAAGAACGCCGCGGCAAGGAGGGCGAGAGCAAACGTGAATATCGAGATCTGGTTAGGGGTGATTCCGGTGGCGACCAGGCGCTTTGAGATTCTGGTCGAGATCGGCCGGTTCAGGTGTCGAGAAACCGGGCCGTCATTCGGTTTCTTCAGGCGATCCAGCATCTCCCGCTCTGCCTTGAGGTAAGCATCGGCATCATCGACATCGATCCAGAAATCTCCGTTGATGCCGAACGTCTTTGCCCTGCCCATCCCGGCAAGCACTCGAATCCCCCCGGAGAGCGAAGAGTCCCCTCGCCTGATGCTCTCCTCGAGGGCGTCGAAGAGGGCGTGCGAGCAGAGGAAGATCCCGGTATCGTACGCGGTATACCGCAAAAGACCCTTGCCGATATCGATGATTCGGCCGTCGTTCGCCAGCACCCTGGTCACGTCGCCCGGATCGACGAGACGATTGGATTCGGGGTGCGGATCGACCGCCAGCACGACTTCGCCGTCGGCGACCGGCCTCTGTTGCAGACCTTGAAGGATCGATTCGCTGAAGAGATGATCCCCCATCAGGAGAAAAAATCGGCCGGGGGGAATTTTTTTTTGCTTTCAGCACCGAGAGCCCGTTTCCGGCCTCCCATTCGCCGTTGAAGATGTGATGGATCGTTACGTCTCTCCTCGCGGCGAGGGTGTCGAGAAACTCACGGACCCTGTCGCCCTGGTATCCGGTGACGACGTAAAAGTCCGTCGCGCCTGCGCCCCGTGCGGTCATGATCACCCGCTCGATAAGCGGAAGGCCGAGGAGGGGTATGAGGGGTTTGGGGCTGCCCCTCTCCGCGATCCTGCTGCCGGCACCGGCGGCGATGATCAGGCACGCAGGCGTCACGACTCTCGTGCTCCACGGATAAACTCCTCGGTCCGCTGATACGCTTCGTCGTCCGGCACCTGGAGCGGCGGATGCTTCATGAAATACGCCGACGGCGAATAGAGAACGCCCCCGATGCCCCGGTCGAGCGCGAGTTTGCAGCACCGTATGGCATCGATGGCCACTCCCGCAGAGTTCGGGGAGTCTTCCACCGAAAGTCGCATCTCAAGATGCATGGGCACATCACCGAAGAGTTTTCCCTCCATCCGAAGGAAACAGACCTTGTTGTCTTTCTGCCAGCAGACGTAATCGCTCGGCCCGATGTGGATATCGTCCTCGTCGAGCCGTTTGGCCAGCACGGATTGCACCGCCTCGGTCTTCGATTCGCGCTTCGATTCCAGTCGGTTCCGGTTCAGCATGTTGAGAAAATCGGTATTTCCTCCAGTATTGAGCTGATATGTTCTTTCAAGCCGAACGCCCCGTTTCCGGAAGAGATCGGCGAGTACCCGGTGCACGATGGTCGCACCGATCTGGGCCTTGATATCGTCTCCGATGATCGGGATGCCTTTTGCTCCGAACCTCTCTGCCCATGCCGGGTTGCTTGCGATGAAAACCGGCATATTGTTGACGAAACCGATACCTGCCTCCAGGGCGCAGTCGGCATAGAACTTCACGGCCTCTTCGGAGCCGACCGGGAGGTAATTTACCAGGATTTCGGCTCCCGAATCTTCAAGGTCCCGGACAATCTCCTCTTTCGTGGCCTCGGTCTCGTCGGCGATGACAAACCTGCACGCTTCCTTGTAACCCCGCATATGGTCGGAGAAACCGTCAAGGACCTTCCCCATCTTCACGGGTACGTTCTTGCGGAGGACGGCATCGCAGAAGGTTGTCGTACAGTTCGGGGGAGCGAATATCGCCTCCGACAGATCTCTTCCAACCTTGCGCCTGTCGATGTCGAAGGCAGCGACGACATCGATATCGGTCGGGCGATAGCCCCCGACTTCCCAATGCATCAGCCCGACGGCATCGCCACTCTGCTTTCCTTTATAGTACTCGATGCCCTGGATGAGTGAACTCGCGCAGTTCCCGACGCCGACGATTGCAATCCTGATCTTCCTCACATGTGATACCCCCACATTTTCCGTATAATATATTTTCCGTACAATATATACCCGTAAATATCAACCTTATGCCTATAGTAAATACAGAGTCCCGCAGGCAAGACTACTCTACCCGGCAGACGCGGCGGCCGGATTTCGTTGTTACAGGGTTTACGTCCGGAGACGAGGGCACCGGGCAGGGCAGCTCCACCCGCATACCTGCAGATGCCAGGGCGAAGGGGGATGATATGGAACGGTGAGACCGCACTGCGCCGGCGATGCAAACCGGCCGGAAGCACCGGAAAAACGGTAGTGGGAAGTACGGCTTCCCGGGGTTAGATCATCAATGGGCCTTTCGTCACCGAATACTCGTAATGCTGGTGGCGCTGGCCGGAACCCCTGCCGAAGTAGTGCCACTTCGGGAAGTTGAAATCCGCGGTGATCGAACGGGGCATCAGGAGAACTGTCTTGAGAAATGCCTCGAGATCGGGAACGTTATAGATGTTCATCTCATGGCCCGCCGTATCCATCCAGTCGATCACCTCTTTTAACCGCTCCCTCTCCCACCGGACCGAGAAACGCGTGATTCCCCAGGAGCAGAACCTATCGAGCTCGTCTGCGACCGTCCCGGGGTCGAGGGGAATCAGATGGGTGAGATGATCGACGGGGCACTGGAAGATTGCCGACGGGTGCGCCCGGTGCAGGACTGCAAACCCGTCCTCCCCGAGCAGATCGGCGTTTCCGTTGAACCAGAGGCGGGCATCCTCAAAAGCATGGATCTTAACGAGGTCGAGCGCCTGGTCTACCAGCGCCCCGTCTTCTTTGAAGTCGAGCTTGACCGATTTGCCGTGAGCGCGGATTGGTTCGAGCACGTCGCGCAGGTAAACGAGTTCTTCCTCTTCGTCGAGGGGCGTTTCGGCGAATGAGTCGTGTCTGAGAATGATATCGTCGCCGTCGGGGTCCATCCTGACATCGAGTTCCGCCCACCGGACGTTGGAAGCCAGAAACTGGCGCAGGTTATACTCGTCGTTGACACCGTGCCAGACGAACTGGATATGGCGGGGAAGCGCACGTTCCGGGATCAGGTCGGTCAGGTCGTAGCGTCTCCCACTCACCGACCCTGCAGGCAGCACTCTCCTCGCGGATTCGAAGATCGTGTCCGCATGGAGGAGCAGGATCTCCTGCCCCGGGTCCCGGCGTGCGATCGCATCCAGGTTGTCGGGCTCATTGTCGACGACGGCGAAGACATGATACCCGATATTCCGGAAGAAGTCGACACCCGCCGCCTTGCAGTTTGTGACCTGCTGCTCCCAGCCGTACGGGTTCATGTGGAGAAGATCGCTTCTGAACCGGGTTTTGTACTCCCTGCCGAGAGCATTAAGCGAGCAGAGTGTGTCGTCTCTGATATCCTCAGGGCGCCCGGTATTGAGACCTACAAAGGTGTCTGGCTGAAGCTGGAACCAGCGAATAACCTCCATAACCCCGGTGAACGGCTGGTGTGATCCCAGGATTGCATCCGACGACCAGCGGTTGGCACGATACCAGGCAAGGATGGAATCATGATGTTTTTTCGGGATCTGCAGCATTTCAAGGAGTGTTTCGATCTGGTTTTCGTGGACCGTGATGCCGTCCAGCGTGAGCGACGAGAAAAAATCCGTCGCGTGGTGAGTGTCGTAGGACTTGAGGACTTGCAGGATCATGAAGCGCATATCGAGGATGGTTCCGTCGATATCGAAGAGGATCATAAGGTTTTCGTGAGGATGCCTGCGCCGTGTCTGCTCGTAATGCAAGGCAAGTTTCTTCATCCAATTTGTCATGGCTCTTCTCCGGGCGGGCTTTTATCCGGCCTGCCCGTCAATCCTTTGTATGCAGCGGAGACGTTGTCAGGCCTCCGATGGCCGGGAAAAACCGAAATGTCGGTTTTTCCCAGAATCGCTCCATCTTATCCAGTATAGATCCGGATAATATCTATTATCTCTCTAATTATATTATTTAAATATATATAGATGACAGTATAAATGTGCTGCCGCAACGTTGTTTTCCCGATTCAAAATCTGGCAGAGCCCCCGCTTAAAAAAAGGATGGCCCTGGAAGGACATGGCATTCCCGTGTCAGGGCTCCCGGCCGGGTCTGGAAGCAGGCTGTATCTCCCGACCGGAGAGCATTTCATAACGAAAAGGTTTCGCAGACGGACGCATCACACCTGGGGGTCGGCTCGGCAGGTTCGACCGGCTCGTCCACATCGGAGAGCCGGACCCGGACAGCCGGGGAAAGAGATCGTCGACCTCCTCACCCGGCAGGACCTGACCCTTGACGACCCCTCACGGGACCGGCTCATCAAGAAGGTTGGCGACCGATATCGAGGGGTTCGTCGGCTCGGACCTCGAAGCGCTCTGCCGGGAGGCGGCCATGCTCGTCATGCGGGAAGATGCCGTCTTCGTGAACCAGTCGCACTTCGAGAAGGCACGGGAGAAGGTGCACGCGACGATGAACGAGCGGCTGCGGCAGTGTTACGGGAAGGTGCAGCAGCACTTCAAGGACAGGCTCCCGAAGGACGTCCAGCCGCTGGAATACCAATAAAAAACTTTCCGAGGGATATCCCCCCGGAAAACCTTTTTTTTTCACGGCGATCCGTTCTCATTCGGAACAGCTATCCCTGTCCCACAGGATTTAAGGGAGTTTATGAGAATAACGGTGCCTACACTGTCGGCCGTTAGGAACATCATGTGAATGAGGATGATTTATGGTGGGGCGCGTTCTGCCGACGTGCAGGGTTGCCCACGGTGGATTTATAGATTCCCTAGGAGGGGGTGAAGTCGATATGCATATGCAAGAGACTGTCCAAGTTGGTCGAGTCCAATATTCAGTGCCTACGTGAGGCACGACTTCAAAGCGCCGTTCACGTTCGCGGCGAAGAATTTTCAATCCACGTGCCTACGTGAGGCACGACTAAATATGGAGTCCGCTGCACGATCAACGACACATTTTCAATCCACGTGCCTACGTGAGGCACGACGGCAGTTTACCAGGTATCGCCTCCCGTGGTTTATTTCAATCCACGTGCCTACGTGAGGCACGACTACGTTCTCTCTCTCTCTCTCTCTGGCAAAATCGATTATTTCAATCCACGTGCCTACGTGAGGCACGACGGGCCGCTGCGGTCGCGGCCGCCGGCGAGAAGAATTTCAATCCACGTGCCTACGTGAGGCACGACCGACCCCCACGATCGACTCCGCCGCGTGGCTGTCATTTCAATCCACGTGCCTACGTGAGGCACGACCGCTCACCAGGTCGATCGCCACGACCCCGAGGATTTCAATCCACGTGCCTACGTGAGGCACGACGATCGCGCCGTTCGGGCCGGCGGTCGTCGGCAGATTTCAATCCACGTGCCTACGTGAGGCACGACGGAGATCTGGACCAAGCACTACACGGCCCGGGCATTTCAATCCACGTGCCTACGTGAGGCACGACGTGGCCTTGCGGACCGTGTCGAGCTCGGCCATATTTCAATCCACGTGCCTACGTGAGGCACGACCTGCAGAGGAGGAGACTGTTTCCGAGGATGTAGAATTTCAATCCACGTGCCTACGTGAGGCACGACCGGTTCATGCTACAGGGCTGGTTGATCCAGAACATTTCAATCCACGTGCCTACGTGAGGCACGACATCAAGGATATCGCCGACTACTACTTCGCGGAATTTCAATCCACGTGCCTACGTGAGGCACGACCATTTTCATTTTAAAGCAGGCTGGAGTATAAGATTTCAATCCACGTGCCTACGTGAGGCACGACTTGCAAGGTCTTCCGGCTCAGTCGGTGCGGCAAATTTCAATCCACGTGCCTACGTGAGGCACGACGGAGAAATGGGTCACGATCACCGACGCGCTGTCATTTCAATCCACGTGCCTACGTGAGGCACGACACTGCAGCCGGAGCCTCGATCGCCGCCGCCGCATTTCAATCCACGTGCCTACGTGAGGCACGACGACGAGGACGGATGCAAGATCGCGAAGGTCACGATTTCAATCCACGTGCCTACGTGAGGCACGACAAGTCACCGGGCTCGATGCACTGGATTTGCTGGATTTCAATCCACGTGCCTACGTGAGGCACGACGGGGCCTGCTCACGGGCACCCGCGGGGGCCATATTTCAATCCACGTGCCTACGTGAGGCACGACCGTCGTGACGACCCCGAGCAGGAACCCGGCTGTATTTCAATCCACGTGCCTACGTGAGGCACGACGAGCACGAGCACCACCGGCAGCCCGTCGATGTTATTTCAATCCACGTGCCTACGTGAGGCACGACCGGGCAGCATTATCTCTATGACAGCGTTCTCGGATTTCAATCCACGTGCCTACGTGAGGCACGACGAGTGCATAGACCCACGCCGCGCAGCTATTAGGATTTCAATCCACGTGCCTACGTGAGGCACGACAATGATCCTCGTCCTCGATGGCGACGAGGTGCGGATTTCAATCCACGTGCCTACGTGAGGCACGACCCGTCAAGGCCGGCAAGGATGGAGTCCCCCGGATTTCAATCCACGTGCCTACGTGAGGCACGACCCGTCAGCGATTGCGTGGGGTGCCCCGACCTCATTTCAATCCACGTGCCTACGTGAGGCACGACTATCTCTCCTCTACCATGCACTTGATGGCGGGGATTTCAATCCACGTGCCTACGTGAGGCACGACACCACGCTCGGGATCAACGAGATCCCGCTCGATATTTCAATCCACGTGCCTACGTGAGGCACGACGGTTACCACGACGCCGGTGAGGAACCCTGTCATATTTCAATCCACGTGCCTACGTGAGGCACGACGTATGGCGGATGATCTGGAGCGACCGGGGCGCATTTCAATCCACGTGCCTACGTGAGGCACGACTTTTGCACCTTTCCACATACAGAGCATCTCTTGATTTCAATCCACGTGCCTACGTGAGGCACGACCACTCACCCTTCCGGGGGTCGCTACGAGGTCGTATTTCAATCCACGTGCCTACGTGAGGCACGACCTTCGTAGCCCCGGATCTGGTGGCCGTCGACCTGATTTCAATCCACGTGCCTACGTGAGGCACGACATTGAAAAGACTAACAAATATTATGAGTATGAATTTCAATCCACGTGCCTACGTGAGGCACGACTTTCCATTTCAATAATCTCATACGTACCAGCGATATTTCAATCCACGTGCCTACGTGAGGCACGACCTGAAACATATAATGCTGTGGGTAGTAACGGTTTAATTTCAATCCACGTGCCTACGTGAGGCACGACATTTTTATTGTGGAAAAAAGGTATACTTCGATATTTCAATCCACGTGCCTACGTGAGGCACGACACGGTTGTTATGTAACAGTGCTCAATGCACAGGATATTTCAATCCACGTGCCTACGTGAGGCACGACTCATTACGCTTGAAGGATTTTCCTACTTCTTTGCATTTCAATCCACGTGCCTACGTGAGGCACGACTTTGTTTTAATTGATGCTTTTGGATGGTCCTGGATTTCAATCCACGTGCCTACGTGAGGCACGACGTAGACTTCAGTACTCCTTTGGATACGGGACATATTTCAATCCACGTGCCTACGTGAGGCACGACGGGTGTTACGATTATGTTGATTCGTGTTACTGTATTTCAATCCACGTGCCTACGTGAGGCACGACTCTATGCTATATATCGGAGAACAAATATCTTACTTTGCCTTTCGCTGCAGTAATTGTCCCCATATCCAAGACGGAAGAAAGATACCGCATAAAACACCCTTGAACAAAAGACACAGCGCTTCATGCGACTAATCACCCGTGTCACGCCGTAATACGTCTCAGAAGTACGAGAAAACTGCCCCATATGATCAAACAGTTAATATTTGCTGGATCGCGAACCTCCCTGGGAGAACATGGGCACTTCACCTTCGCACCCCTCTCTTGACATCTGATCATCCTACAAGATCAACACATCCTCAACATTCAGTCCGGGCTTTGCCCCCACATGCTCCACATGGTCCCGACCGTGCTTCCCCAGATTATAATACCGTACGCTGTCAATCTCAGGCTCGATGACATCTCCGATCCGAACCTTCATCTCCATCAGTTGAACAGAATCGACCACACACTCAAAGACCGAATTCTGCACGCGCGTCCCGTAATTCATGCAGATCCTCGCGACCGTGCGCAATCTGCGTCGCCCTTCCGGGCTCTCGGTATTCACGTCGTACGTCACCAGAACAAACACCACGCTCACCTCACCACAAATGGCGGATACCCATCGATATCTCCCCGCAGGTGCCGGGCAAGCAACATCGCCTGCGCATACGGCAGAAGGCCGATTGAGATCCGCTCATCCAGGTACCCGTGCGTAACCTCTTCCGTCTTCCGTCGCTGCCATGCCGCAAGAACAGCCTTCCGCCCTGCGTCCGTCATGATCGCCGCCCCGTTCTCCTTCACCAGGAAATCATCTGCTGCAATAACCCGATTATTGATCAAACTCAACACAAACCGGTCTCCGAGATACGGCCGGAATTCTTCCATCAGGTCCAGTGCAAGGCTCATTCGTCCCGGTCGAGCACGGTGCAGAAACCCCACCTGCGGATCCAGCCCCACCGACTCAAGAGCCGAAGCACAATCCACCGCGATCAGAGTATAGATAAACGACAATAAAGCATTCACCCGGTTCAGCGGAGGCCTCCTGCTCCTGAACTCGAACGCAAAAGCAGAGTCCTGCGACAGGATCAGATCGTCGAAACAGTCAAAGTAACACTTCGACAGAATCCCTTCGCGGCCCCGGAGTTCATTCAGTGTATCAGGTGGTGACTCCCTCAGCTGGCGAATACCCTCCGTTAGCCGCTGAAGACGCTCTGAAAATACAGGAGATACCTTTTCAGGATAATCACGGCCAAACCGCAGGAGAACATTCCGGCAGTTCAACATCTTTCCGAGCACACAGTTCAGCGCAATCCGGGCTGCGGCCACCTCATCATCCGAAAGAAGATACTGCCGCTTGCGGAGCAGCACGTTTCCGGACACACGACCAGAAACCCGTCCGAGGAATTTCCCGTACGGCGACACAAATGCAAGGCCCACGTTGCGGGATGTACATAACTCCATAACGCCCGGACTTGCCCCCATAAACCCAAAACAGATGACTTCCTCCAGATTGTGAATAGGGATCCGCCCCACCTCCTTCCGTTCAACAGAAACAACAATATTTTCTCCGTCTTTTGTGAGGTAGGAGTCAGGGTTGGTGACATACAGAACATTCAGGAGTTTTCTCATGTTTCATCCTTTCCAATGCAGACGGTAAGGTAGCGATCCACCGATCGCCTGCGGGATGAGACGGCCGGCATGCAGAGATCGACAAGAGAGCAGTTTTTGCAGTGCGGCAGCAGCTCTGCCGGAGGAGTGATGCCCGCATCGTAAAGCGCATACATCCCGGCGACTAACTCCGCCACCCGGTTTCGAAGTTCATCGTCAAGGATGACCTCCGTCCGCCGTCTGGTTTTGCCGTAATACAGATACCCGCGTTCAATTCTCGTTCGGTACATCTCCTCGAGGCAGATTGCCTGAGCACACAGTTGTACCTCGTCGCGGTCGTCCGGCTTCCGCCTCCCGGCCTTGTATTCCACCGGCACGACGGTCCAGCTCCCCTCCCGCCCGGCAATCGCAACCCCTGTATCTGAACGATGATACTCCACCACATCTGCAATCCCATACACCCTTAGCGTGTGGGAGACCAGAGGCACGCTCCGAGAGAGCAGCACATCGCCCCGGCTCTCCGTGAAGAAAGGATCATCCGCATTTCTGTGCATCTGCCTGCCGCCGAAGGTAAGCACGTTCTCCTTCCACACCTGCTCGATATGGATAAGCGCCCACTGGCGTCTACAGAATGCAAAATGCTGGATGCCGCTGAGCATGAGATAGTCGTCGGGATTCATAGGGGATCGCGATCCGATGAAACATTATTATAAGTCGGATTATAAGAACCTATCAACGAAGATGACCGTCCATGCATCTTGCTCACTACGATTCTAAAACCAATAGAGAACAAACACTGCTGGAACATGGTTCAACCGTCTCAACCCTCTGTAAAACCTATGGTGAGGCGATCGGATGCCCTCATCTTGCAGAACTCTGTGGTTTGATCCATGATGCAGGAAAAGCAAAACAGGAATTTCAGGCATATCTCCTCTCAGGCGATAGACATCTACGGGGAAAAATCAATCATTCTTCTGCAGGAGCCAGATACATCTTTGAAAAGTACGGAAAATGTGCGGATGTCTATCAGGTCTGTACGGCTCAGCTGATCTCTCTTGCTGTCTGCTCCCACCACAGCGGTCTCATCGACTGTATCGACACCAACGGACTGGATCGGTTCCACTCCCGTCTGTACCCTGACAAAGACATTGGGTACGACGAGAGCATAACCAATTTTGGAGTCGAGTGCACCACAGCAGAGGACTTGGATGTTCTCTTCCACAAAGCTGCTGGGGAGACAAGGCAGATTATCGAGCCGATCCTCCAGCGACAGGACATCAACCAAGAAAAACCACTCTATTTCGCTCTATTTGCCCGGTATTTCCTCAGTTGCGTCATCGACGCCGATCGATACGATACTTACTGTTTTGATGCCGGGTTGCCGACGCGGGATCCAGACTATGAACTCGAAACAACCTGGCAAGAACTTGCAGACAACCTCGAACAATACCTCAGCACGGAGATGCGAAAAGATCGGGAGATCGATCGTCTCCGCGCGGAGATCTCGGAGACCTGCAGGCAGGCTGCGGCGTATCCCGGAGGCATCTACCGGCTCTGTGTCCCGACCGGCGGAGGGAAAACGCTTGCAAGTCTCCGTTACGCTCTCCAACATGCAATCCTCCACAAAAAACACAGGATCATCTATGCAATCCCGTTCACCACCATCATCGACCAGAATGCGGACGTGATCCGCGAAAGTCTCAAAAAGGACCGAGTCATCCTCGAACACCATTCCAACCTGATCCAGGAGCCCGAAGACACCGGCCTTGCCGAGCCCGACGAAGGGGACCGGCACAGTCTGCTCACCGAACGGTGGGATGTGCCGATCATCCTGACGACGACGGTGCAGCTCCTGAACACGCTGTTCCTCGGGAAGACCCAATCGGTCCGGCGGATGCACAACCTTGCAAACAGCATCATCATCCTCGACGAAGTCCAGACAATCCCGATCAAGTGCCTCGACATGTTCAACGCCGCGCTGAATTTTCTTGCCGAGGTCTGCGACGCAACAATCATTCTCTGTACCGCAACTCAGCCCGGTTCAAACGTCGGGGTGCCCGTCAGATGCTCCCCACCAGAGAATCTTGTTCCGGATTATGAAGAGATATTCGGGAAGTTCCGGCGAACAACCATCTGCGATGCCCGGATTCCCGGTGGCTACTCGGCATCGGCGCTTGCGGATTCTGTCCTTGAGAAGCGGCAGGCCAATACAAGTATCCTGGTTGTTATGAATACCAAAAAGGCGGCAAGGAACCTGTATGCCGCGCTCAAGCGCCGGTATCCTACCTGCTCCCTCCACTACTTGAGTACTGCACTCTGTCCGGCACACCGCAGGGTAAAACTTGGACAGTTAAATGAGAATCTCAAAGCTCGAAAACCCGTGATCTGCGTCAGCACTCAACTCATCGAAGCAGGTATCGACATCTCGTTTAACTGTGTGATCCGCTCCCTTGCAGGGCTCGACAGCATCGCCCAGGCGGCCGGCAGGTGCAACCGGCACGGCGAGGATGCGTGCCGTGACGTATTCATCGTCAACAGTTCCGAGGAAAACCTTTCTCGTTTGCCTGAAATTAGAAAGGGTCAGCTGCACACAGAACGGGTTCTGCGTGAATATGCAGAGAACCCTGCACAGTTCGACCATGATCTCCTCTCGCCGAAGGCGCTGGCAAGGTATTATCTCTATCACTACGAGGTACAAAAAAGGGAGATGCAATATCCCGTTTCTCGGAAAAACTCGGGATTTGTAACCGATGTCACGCTTTTCGATCTCCTTTCTCTGAATAGAACCGGAGTGACGGCATATGCGAACCGCTTCGGGCACCGTCCCGGTTATCCGTTCTGCCAGGCATTTGCCTCAAGCGGGAGTCAATTTGCGGTTATCGATCAAGATACGGTAAGCGTTCTCGTGCCGTTTGGAAGGGGCAAGGAGATCATCGAGGAACTGGCGAAAACGCCTCATCTCCCTGCAACAGTAGAACTGTTGAAGGAGGCGCAACAATATTCGGTAAACCTTTTTAAAAATGAAGTTCAATCACTCGATAACGGGATATATCCGATCGGGGATACCGGCGTTCTAGCACTTGCCGATATTTACTACTCTCGTGAATACGGGATCACCCCGCTAACAGATAATGAGCCCGTTTTATTCTAAAGAAAAGAGGAGGGCGGCAAAAGAACGTGGAGTATCCAAACAGCGTAGAATTCCGGGTTTTCGGAAAGTTCGCTCTGTTCACCGATCCGCTGACCCGGATCGGCGGCGAAAAGTTCAGTTACCAGATTCCCACGTACCAGGCGCTGAAAGGGATTCTGGAAAGCGTCTACTGGAAACCTACCATCATGTGGGTGATCGACTCCGTCAGGGTGATGAAGATGATTCAGACCCAGTCGAAGGGTATCCGCCCGATCAAGTATCAGGGTGGAAACGATCTCTCTATCTACACCTACCTCGCGAATGTGGAGTATCAGGTGAAGGCCCACTTTGAGTGGAACCAGCACCGATCCGAACTTGCGTGCGACCGGAATGAAAACAAGCATTACGCCATGGCAACGCGGATGATCGCCCGGGGCGGAAGACGCGACGTCTTTCTCGGAACGCGCGAGTGTCAGGGGTATGTCGAACCCTGTACATGGGGAGAGGGTGAAGGCGCCTATGACGACTGCTCCGAACTTGCGTTTGGACTGATGTTTCATGGGTTCACCTATCCGGATGAGAGTGGGGATGGAAAACTCTCCGCCCGCATGTGGTACCCGGTGATGCGGCACGGCATCGTTGAGTTCGTCCGCCCGGAGGAGTGCCCGGTCATCCGCGAGATCAAGTCTCAGCGCCCGAAAACGTTCATTCCGGGTGAAAATCTTGGTCTTGCCGGGGAGGGGATGCAATGACCTGGGTTTCCCGACTCTGCGAGACGTACGACAATTGCAGTGCTGGCGTGTTGAAGGCGGACACGGAGAAAAGTCTGCTCCCGATCGGACACACAACGCAGTATGCCCAGATCGAGATCGTCCTTGACGCAGACGGCAATTTCCGGTCGGCACGGGCGTTGGACAGAAACAACGACGAAAACGAGGCCGTTACGATCATCCCCTGCACCGAGGATTCAGCCAACAGAACACGCGGGCTTGAGCCGCATCCACTGTTTGACAAACTTCAATACGTGGCGGGGGACTATTCCACGTATGTTCCAGGCAAGGAGAGCGGATTCGATGCATATGTAAACAATCTACGGCGATGGTGCGACTCTCCGTACTCGCATCCGATGATTCGGGCAGTGTTGTCGTATGTTCTGAAGAGAACGATGATAGCCGACCTGGTTTCGGAGAAGGTGCTCTACCTTTCCGAGGCCGGCGAAATTTTGGAGAAGTGGACCGGCTCTGATGAAGAGAAGCCGCTACTGTTCCGGCAGCCAAGTCGTCCGGCCGATGCATTTGTCCGCTTTTGTGTTGAAATTCCCGGTATGCCCGACTCCCGCGTCTGGATGAATGAAGAGGTCCGGCAGAGGTTCATCGCATATTACACGCATATGTTTCCGAATACCGGTACCTGCTACGTTACCGGGAAGACGGGTGTTCCGGTCTCCCGCAAGAGCGCGGGAAAGATCCGGAACGCGGGTGACCGGGCGAAGATCATCTCTTCCAACGATGACACAGGGTTTACGTTCAGGGGGAGGTTCGCCTCGCATGATCAGGCCGTGACGTTGAGTTACGAAGCCTCCCAAAAGTCGATGAATGCTTTGAAATGGCTGGTTGCAAAGCAGGGATACCGCAATGGGGATCAGGCGATCGTTGCCTGGGGCACAAAGGATGAACCACTCCCGCCGGTCTGCGGGGACGGCGTCGATCTCTGGGGCGATCTGGTGCATGATCTGGATGCAATCCCCGACACCAAGGAGGAGTTTGCATCCCGCCTGAATAAGGCGATCGCAGGCTACTCGGCGGAACTGAATGACAGTTCCAATGTGACGGTCATGGGCCTCGATTCCACAAACGGACTTCAGGGACGCCTATCTCTCACCTTTTACCGCGAACTGACAGGATCGAAGTTTCTGAAACGGATTATGCGATGGCACACGACATGCATTTGGTATCCGCTTTTTCGGAGTTATCGGGACAATGATGGAAAAAACAGATGGATCCGGTTTCGTGGTGCTCCGTCGCCCGTCGACATTGCGGTTGCGGCATATGGTTCCAGTTTGAACGATAAACTCAAAAAAGCAACGGTGGAGCGGTTGCTTCCCTGTATCGTTGACGGGAAGCCCCTGCCACGGGATCTAGTGGAGGCGGCTTCGATGCGCGCCTCACGTCCGTTTGCGATGGAGAAGTGGGAGTTCAACCGAACTCTCGGAGTCGCCTGTGCGTTAATCCGGAAGTATTACAACGACAGTATGAACGATCGAACGAGTTTGGAAGAGTATAGGGAGGTATGGAGTGTGGAATTAGATTCACTGAATACTGACCGCAGTTATCTGTTCGGCCGGCTGCTGGCCTATGCAAGAAAGATTGAGGAGTATTCGCTATATCTAGGTGGGACTGAAGCACGACAGACAAATGCGGAACGCTTTATGCTGCAATTCAGAAAACGCCCTGATAAAACATGGGATCAGTTGTATCAGAAACTTCTCCCGTATTTAAGCAGGTTCAGGACTAAAGGACCGGAGTTTTTCGGAAACCGATGTGAAGCAGGCATGAATTCTGTGATGGATGCATTGCAGAGTTCCGGCGGGTTTACCGGCGAGCCGCTTGGTCCTACGTATCTTCTTGGGTATCAGAGTCAGCTGAATCAGTTTGAGGTGGAATACAAGATGATGAAAGCGAGGAAGGCAGAGAGTAAGAAGGACGATGGAGGGTTATAATTATGACGAATCTTGAAAACAAGATAGATTTCGCAGTTGTTGTGTCGGTGAAGAATGCCAATCCGAACGGTGATCCGCTGAATGGAAATCGGCCGCGCGAAAACTATGACGGGTGCGGTGAGATCTCAGATGTATGTCTGAAGCGGAAGATCCGGAACCGAATGCAGGATATGGAGCAGCCGGTTTTTGTGAAATCCGACGATCGCAGTGACGACGGATTCAAGAGTTTGAGGGAGCGGGCGGATGCCTGTAAACCGTTGGCTGATGCAATCAAGAAGAAAGATGTGGAGAAGGCTAAAGAGATTGCTTGCGGTGAGTGGCTCGATGTCCGGAGCTTCGGCCAGTTGTTCGCCTTTAAAGGCGATGACGCTTCCATAGGTATCCGGGGCCCGGTTTCGATCCATCCGGCGTTTAGCGTGGATGCCGTTGATGTGACGGCTCTGCAGATCACGAAGAGCGTTAACAGTGTGCCCGGTGCGAAGAAGGCGTCGGATACAATGGGTATGAAGTACCGCGTTGACTTCGGGGTGTACGTGTTTTACGGGAGCATCAACTGTCAACTTGCAGAAAAAACGGGATTTTCACCGGAGGATGCAGAAATTATCCGTAAGTCTCTAACCACTCTGTTCGAGAATGACTGTTCATCGGCCCGCCCTGAAGGTAGCATGGAAGTATGCAAAGTGTTCTGGTGGAAACACAATTCCAGGAGCGGGCAGTACTCTTCGGCGAAAGTTCACCGGACATTGCATGTGCGGCCGAAGACGGATACACCGAAGTCAAGCGAGGATTATGAGATCACAGTAGATCCTCTGGAAGGTCTTGAGCCTGAGATATATGAGGGAGCGTAACGAAAGTTCTGGCACGAACGGACCGATAACTGGGTACGCGGGGGAATCCTCCCTCTCCAATCACCGCCGGCCGAGATAGGCCACAAAAACCGCGAGCGCCGCAAGCACGACCGACCCCCCGGGCGCCGCCCTCTGCGTCGGGACGGCAGACGGCTCCGCGGTCCCCTCCTCCGCCTGCGCCTCGATCCAGTCGACCGCGTACGCGAGCTGGACGTCCTCTCCGGCCATCTTCAACGCATGATCGTCGGCATCGTGCGTCGGTTCGTGCAGGTGCGTATAGAGGAAAAGAACGGTGTCGAGATCTTTCTCGACGGCCTGCCGTACGAGCAGCGTGTCGCTCTCCATATACCTCAATCCACCTTTTCAATAATCATCCTTTGTTTTGCCCGGAGACCCTCCTCCCGCATACGTTCCGTATCGAGGAGGCCGTCCTTCATGAAGACGATCCGGTCGAAGTAGTCCATGTGCCAGGGCTCGTGGGAGACCATCACGATCGTCTGCCCGAGATCGCGGTTTATCCTCTGGAAGAGATCTAAGACGATCTGCGAGTTCTCGGTATCGAGGTTTGCACAGGGTTCGTCCGCAAAGACAATGGCGGGCGTGTTCACGAGCGCCCTGGCGATCGAGACCCGCTGCTGCTCGCCGCCCGAGAGCTCGCCGATCAGGTGGTGGAGCCTCCTACCCAGCCCCACCCGTTCGAGGACTTCCCGCGCCGCGGCATAGCACTCGTCGACGGGTCTCCCCCGCACAATTGCGGAGATTGCGACGTTCTCCAGTACATCGAGATCGGTCACCAGCGCATAGTCCTGGAACACGTATCCAAGGTGCATGAGCCGGAAGAGCGTCCGCCCCTCGTCGTCCAGTCTCGATACGTCGGTGCCCGAGATGACGATGCTCCCCGAGGTCGGAGTGTCGAGGAGGCCGAGCTGGTGGAGGAGCGTGGACTTCCCGCTCCCGCTCGGCCCCATGATCCCGACGAACTCCCCGTCGTCTATGGCGAGAGAGACCCCTTTGAGCGCGGCAACCTCGACGCTGCCCATCCGATAGATCTTTCTTAGGTCACGCGCCTCGATCATTCTATCCCCTCATGGCGGAAAGGATCTCTTCCTTCGCAACGTACCGAGCAGGGATATAGCCGGAGACCAGCGAGACGAGGTACAGGCACGCGATGCTCACCGCCACCCTGGAAAGATCCAGGGTCGGACTGACGAACCCCATCGGGAACCGGATCGGGTGTGCGCCGAGACCCAGAGCGATGCAAAAGAGCATCAGCACCCCGACCGCTGCCCCGCAGGTGCAGAGAAACATCACCTGAAAAAGGTAGTTTCCGACGATGATCCGGCGCTGGATGCCGATAGCCTTCAAGATCCCTATCTGCTTCCTGCGGTTGACGATGTTGATGAAGGTGACGATGAAGACGACCACGCTCGCCACGATCAGGCTGACCACGGTCATGATGGAGTTGAGGAGGTTGAAGCTCTCGATTGCGTCGCCGAGGACGCCTTTCCCCTTCTCGCTCCAGGTCTTGATCCGCTCCTGGACCCCAAACTGCATACAGGTGATCTTCAACTGCCCTGCGTTCCCGATATCGCTGCCCTTGACCAGGATCTCCGTCGCTTTGCCGTCGGTCTGCATGACGGCATCCATCTCCTCTCGGGTGACGAACGCGGCCGAGTCGATGAGGAGGCCATAGGTCTCAAAGATCCCCTTCACCCGGTAGGTCTTCACGACCCCGTTGCCGTAGGCCACCTCCAGAAGATCGCCCACCCTGACGCCGCCAAGCGAAGGAAGTTTATCCTCCGCTTCGTCGTCGCTGCCGGCGAGGAGACTCCCGATCAGGATCTGGTCGGTGTCCCCCTCGGAGAGGAACTCCCCTTCCAGGATCATCTGGTGGTACCGGGTCACCGTCTTCTCATCGTCGGGGTCGAATGCGGCGAGAGACTTCGACTGAAACTTCCCGTTCCCGGTGTTGGTGATGGTCGCGCCGGCGCTGACGCGGGACGAGACGCCGGTAACGCCCGGGACTCTCTTCAACCGGTCGACGAGGTCGTCCGAATCGTCGATGTAGAGTTCCTTCTCCCTCGGCTCGATCGTGAGATGGCCGTACTGAAAGTCGATCATCTGCCGGTCGTACACCTCCACGACCCCACCGATGATCATGGTGAGAAAGTTTATCAGAACCACGACGAGGGCGATGACCAGGATCGTGAGGGCGAGAGTTCCGCGATTTCCGCGACGGATCGCCCGGACGGCAAGGTAGAGCGAGACCCCGTACCCGCCGCTACGCATGATCCGCCCTCTTATGGACCCGTAGGTACCAGTAGGTCAGCGCCGCGGCGAGTGTCAGGAGGCCGAGAGCGGCGAGGACGGTCCCTGAACCGGAGGGCTGGTTCACCACGAGGGTCACCTCTTCGCTCTCGGTATGCGGACCGTAACGGTCCTCGTACGACAGATTGACGGTGACGGGGATATCGCCGATCCCCTCCGCCGTCAGGGTGAATACCGCGGGTGCATCGCTCCCGGGCTTTATTTTACCCACGAAAGCCTCTTTCGAGCCGGAAAGGGAAGCGTCGATACGGGCCTTGAGGGCGGTCGCATCGTCGGTGCCGGTGTTCTCGATCCTCACGATCAGGCTGAAAGGCTCGCCGGGCGTAATCGGGGCCGGGTCCGTCGAAATGGCCGAGATGCTCAATTCGGCCTCGCCCTGCAGGTTTATGCTCGCCTGCTCAGTCTGCTCGAAACGGGAGCCGTCGGCCCGGACGTAGCCGATCGGGATCGAGACGACCGCAAGACCGAGCGGAGCGTTCCGGTCCGATGCGAAGGAGAGGTTGAGAACCTGCGATTCTCCGGGGTCGAGCCTGGCGAGGTGGTGCGTGCTCGGGCTCTTGAGAGCGATCGAGGAGGTGTTCGGGCGAAACGAGAGGTCGATGTTGTTTGCCCGGATCTCTCCAGCGTTGGTGATCGTCAGGTTCACGAAGAAGTCGTCGCCGGGGTTCACGTTGTTGGGGGCCGACTTCTCGACGACGATGGCGGGATTCTTCGGAAGCGGGATGGCGCTGTTGACGTTCACCGGAATAGGGTACCTCACGTTTGTGCCGCCCGAAGCGCTGATCCAGGCTTCCGGGAAGTAAATGCCGTCGCTGGACGGAGCCCGGATCAGGAAGGTGAGGGAGAGACTCTGGCCTGGCCCGATCGATCCGATATCCTGGAAGGACCCACGTACGACCTCTACCCCTTTTCCGACGAGGGTCGCACTCTCAACTTTCGCGCTGATGTCGGTGCTCGTCGTGGTAGTATAACTCTTTGTACCCGTATCGAACGTATCCGATGCAGATTGCGTCGCCGATTCCGCGGTGTTCTTCAGCGTGATCGTGATGGTTCCCATCTCGCCCGGGAGGATGACCGACGGATTCACCTCATAGTCGGTGATGATGACCGTGGGTTCCGCGGCCGTGGCGGGGGAGACGAGACCGAGGGCCAGCAGTGCGGTTATCAGAAGCAGTACGGCATATGCGTGCCGATCCCCTGCTGTCAAGATCAGGCCTCGCCGGCTCTTTCCAGTCGATTTGAACACTCTCTTTTTAAAAGACCAGTTACCGGGTGCTTGCTTCATATGTCCTCAAATTTCTGTATGCGCGGTCACATTATTAAACTTATGTTTAGTGTTATGACTTTAAGTTTATGAACCAGTATTATAAAGTCAGTCATCATACAGTTACCCGTTTGTATGCCTCGAATAAATCCGGAATATCGCAGAGATGCAAAGAAGAAGATCATCGACGCCGCGATTGAGGCGGCCTCCGAGAAAGGGGTGACGGCGGTAACGCTTGAGGACATCGCGCAGAGGGTGGGCGTCACCAAAGGGGCGCTGTATGCGTATTTTGAGAGCAGAGAGGTCCTGTTCCGGGAGATGACGCTCGAGGTCTTCACGCGGATCAGATCGGAGATTGAGAAGGCGTTTTGCGAATTGGGTGAAGGTCCCGAGACCTTCTCCCGCATTGCGGATCTGCTGTTCGGCGATCTGAAATCATATACAAACATCGTTGTTCAGATCTCCCTGATCACGCCGCAGGACCCCGAACTGCAGAAGGTAGTCATTACCATCCAGGACAGAATTATCGCATTCATCGGAGACAAAATTTCCCGGATGCAAAAAGAGGGAATAGTCCCGCCCGGGGTCCCTCCCGAAGAATTGGCTCAGGCAATACTGGCCCTCGGAATCGGTCTCCGCATCACGGAACTTCACCTGAAGAAAGATCCCGGGAGGCTGAAGCAGGTGTGGCTCGATTCGGTATTCCGGCTGCTCTCCCTGAAAGCCGGTACGGTCTGATGCCGGATGGGATTTGCCCTCATTGTATACGGCGGCCTGCGTCCGTTCCGCCCCGGGACGGGGGGATGAAGGTCCCCACGGCATCCCGATCGATTTCCCCGGCGATCTCCGCCGTCTCAGGTTTCCTTCCCGGCTCCGGCCTAGCCCGCAATGCTCCACCCCTGCGCCTCCTGCTGCAGCGTCCAGAGCCGGGAGTACAGGCCTCCCCGGGCCAGCAGGTCGTCGTGCTTCCCCTGCTCGACGACCCGTCCGCCATCCAGAACGATGATGTTGTCCGCCCTGCGGACGGTTTTGAGGCGGTGGGCGATCATCACGACCGTCCTGCCGGCGACCAGGGCCGAGATCGCCTTCTGCACATCGACCTCGTTCTCCGGGTCCAGGAACGCCGTCGCCTCGTCGAGCAGCACCACCGGAGCGTCCTTTAAGATGGCCCTGGCGATGGAGATCCGCTGTTTCTCGCCTCCGGAGAGCGTGGTGCCCCCTTCCCCGACCGGTGTATCGTAGCCGAGCGGCAACTTCATGATGAACTCATGGCAGCAGGCTTTCCGGGCGGCATCCTCCACCTCCGCCTGCGTCGCTCCCTCCCGGCCGAAGCGGATGTTGTTGCCGATGGTATCCTTGAAGAGGTAGACGTCCTGAAACACCATCGAGATCTTCGTAAGTAGCGCTTCGGGGTCCATCCCCCTGACATCGTCCCCGCCGAAGAAGACCCGGCCCGACTGGGGGTCGTAGAACCGGGCGACGAGTTTGAGGACCGTGCTCTTTCCGCTCCCCGAAGGTCCGACCAGGGCGGTCAGCGACCCCTCCGGCATCCTCAGCGAGACGTCGTGGAGGACCGCACCGGACCCGTATCCGAACGTGACCGATGCAAACTCGATGTCGTGCTCCTCGGGAGGACGCCCACTCCCCTGCATGACGGGCTCCCGCTGAAGCGTCAGAATGCGTTCCCCCGCGAGGGCGTGATACCGGAACTCGGGGAAGCTGATCAGCGCCGTGGTCAGGGGGTCGAAGACACGTGCCCCGATGACCAGGAAGATGACGAACGTCAGAATGTCCAGCGTCCCCCCGAGGAGGAGGTAGACGCCGACGAGCACCAGCACCGTCAGCCCGGCCCGCACCGACGCCACCGCCAGCAAGAAGACCGGGCCGAGCAGCCCCTCAAGCCGGATGCTCTCCCGCATCAACTCCCTAAAAGCCTTCTCCAGGCGGACGAACCGGCTTCCCGAGAGGTTGTAAGCCTTGATCACCCGGATGCCGTTCAGGTACTCCTGCAGCCGGCTGGCTGCATTGATCTTGGCCCGGATGTGCCTGGAGCCCAGCGACCGCTGCACCCCGGACGAGGCGAGCACGATCAGGACGGCCACCGGCAGCGCAATGAACATGGCCGCGGCCATGCGCCAGTCCAGGAACGCCAGCCCGATCAGGGCAACGATGGGCAGGATCAGGGCCCCGAAGAGTTGAGGCAGGATATGAGAGAGCGAGTGCTCGATCTGGGTGAAGTCCCCCATGATCATGTTGGCCAGGTCGCCGGGGTCCCGGCGGGTAAGGTATCCGAGCGGCAGCCGCCTCAGGTGCTCGGCGAGGGCCGCCCTGCCGTCCGCCGCAACCGCGTAGGCCCCCCGGTAGGAGGCTCGATACGCTCCGACCTCCCCGAGGAAGATGACGACCATAAAGAGCAGCAGTGCGGCGCTGACCCACCAGAGGCCGGCGATGTTCATCGGGGCGCCCGGATGAATGAACGGCTCGAAGATCAGGCCGACAGCTACGATCACGAGGACGACGGGGACGATGTTGAGGAGATCGGAGAGCACCGTGAAGAAGACAGGTTTTACCAGCTTTCTGGGGTCTCCTGCCGTGATGTCGGTGAGAATGCCCATCAGGCGACACCTCCTTTCTCGATGACCCAGCTAGCCGCATCCGTGTACGCGTCCCACATCCTCCGGTACACGCCCCCTTCGCGGAGCAGTTCCTCATGCGTCCCCCGCTCCGCGATATGTCCTTCCTCCAGCACGAGGATCTGGTCGGCCCCCCGGATGGAAGAGAGCCGGTGGGCGATGACGATGACGGTCTTCTCCTTCACGAGTTCCCTGAGAGCCATCTGCATCTTATACTCGTTCTCGGGGTCGGCAAAGGCCGTCGCTTCGTCCAGGACCAGGATGGGAGCGCCCTTCAGGATCGCCCTCGCCACGGAGACGCGCTGCTCCTCCCCTCCGGAGAGGTAGACGCCTCCTTCCCCGATCAGCGTATCGTAGCCTTTCGGCAGCCGCTCGATGAAGTCGTGGCACTGGGCGGCTCTTGCCGCAGCATAGACCTCCTCCCGGCTTGCCCCCGGCTTTCCGACCCGGATGTTCTCATACAACGTATCAAAGAACAGGAACGTATCCTGAAACACAAAAGAAACCGTATCCATGAGGTCCTCCGTCCGCATCCGGCGCACGTCGACGCCTCCTATCCGGACCGCCCCTTCTCCCACATCCCAGAACCGCGGGATCAGGTTGGCGACCGTGGTCTTCCCGGACCCTGACGGTCCGACGAGGGCCGTTACCTTCCCCTGCTCTGCCGTGAAACTGATCCCGGAGAGCGCCTCGACCCGGGTGGACGCCCCCGGTGCGTCGTAGGAGAAGGATACCCCGTCGAACTCCACCGAGTAGGTCTCCGGCTTTCTGGGTTGCTCCGGCTCGGGAACCGTGGGTTCGGCGAAGACCGCATCGATACGGTCCACCCCTTCGGAGATATCCCGCAGGCTCGAGGAGAGGTAGAGGAACTTGTAGAGCGGAGCCGCCGTTCCAGGGCCCAGAATGACGAAGAAGAGCAGGACCAGGGCGAACGCCATGCCGGCCGGGTCCCGGCTCAGGAGAAGGACCCCCACCGGGAGGATGAAACTCAGGAGCGAGGCCAGTATGGTCTTAAAGAAGGCAAACCCGTTCTGGAAACTGTCCGAGAACCTGACACAGAAATCGCGGTAGCGGACCATATCGTCGTAGAAACGGCGGAACGAGTGCACCGTCTGCCCGAATACCTTGACCGCCGGCATCCCCCGGACGTACTGCACGGCGGACGCGTTGATCTCCTCCAGCGCGTCGTAGTAGAGCTTCACCCATTTCTTCGCGTCCTCTCCCACCCACATGGATGCCTGGATCCCGAACCCCAGAGCGATCGCGGTCAGGCAGACCAGAGCCATCCAGAAGTTCAGATAGAAGAGGGCGGCAAACATCACCACCACAGTGGCGAGCGCATTGCACATGTCGGGGATCTGGTGGGCGACGAACTGCTCGATCTTCTCCACGTTCTGCTCAAGCGTCTTCTTCACCGCCCCGATCGAGGTCCTTGTCAGGTAGCCCAGGGGGAGCCTGCCGATGTGCTCGGTAAGCTGCACCCGGAGACCGTACAGGATGCGGAAAGCGGCGATGTGGGAAGCCATGCCTCCAAGATACATGGTGATCAGGCCGGCGACAAGGCCCCATAGGGCAATCCACCCCCAGCGAATCATGGCCGGGCCGTCGACGGAAGAAAGGTCTGCTGCATGGCGCAAAAGCTCGGCAAGGATGTAATAGACCGAGACGTAAGGAACCAGCATGAAGACGGCGCTGAGCATGGAAAGGATGCCCGAACAGATCAGGAGCCCTTTCTTCTCCCCCGCAATCTCCAGCAGGCGCATGATTCCTGTTTTTTCTTTAAAAGCCTGTTTCATAGAGTTCACGCTCCGGTTTTTCCGGACCGTTTGTTTCAAAATATCCGTTTATCAAAGAATTTTCATAAAAACCGGGGGAGGGTGTTCCATCCTCACAGACCCGAAAAAAGACCTCCCGTTGACGTTGCGACCCCGGGGAGGCCGGCCGGGAGATTCCGGCGGGCTTCCGCCCGCAGAGCCCCGGCCTTGGAATCAAAGATTTTCTATCTCCTTTTTTCCGCTAAGTCGCTTCCCTTTCTCCGTCAGGGTGTAGCCTACAACCCCGCCGCTCCCGGCCGCACCGCAGCAGGAGCACCCGGGACAATGGCAGGAAGAACCCTCCGTTTGTGCGGGTTCACTGCATCCTTCGCGCGTGATGAAACCGAGACGCTCCATCGCATGCAGCCTCTCGGTCAGGGTCTCCTGCGACATGTTCAACTCGCGTGCAAGCTCCGGGAGCGTGAATCCCCCCTCGGAGAACCGTTTCGCTATCGTGCGCATCATGCTGCTCGAATCCCCCTGAAGAGTTCCTTACCCCACGCAAGGAAGCCGAGAACTCCTATTACCGCCAGGTAGAGGATCGGCGTGATCGTGTCCACGACCGACCAGGGTTCGGCTCCTTCCTCGGGGAAGGCAGCTGCTTCGAGGGCTCCCGCCCCCATCGAGCAGAGGGCGACCAGTCCGAACCCGACCGAAAGAAGGATGCCGACGTATATGAAGGGCATCCCTTCCTCTGCACCGCCGGAGAGTTTTTTAGCCCCGGTCAGAAGAACGGCTCCGACCACAATCAGCACGAACCCGCTGAAGACATTCCCGGGAACGAGGAGGGCCGCCAGACCCGCCATCGGGACGCCGGAGACGGCCTCGAAGACGGCCTGGACAAATTGGAGCAGCCCGAAGACCACGTAGAGCAGTCCGAGCACTGCTCCAAAGAGAACTTTTATTCCATTACTCATTGTTTACGCACCCCCGATGATGAACGGGGCGAGATGTCCGACGACGAACGCCAGGACCCAGGCAACGACGATACCGTAAGCGACCACGAAGCCCGTCCACTTCCACGACCCGGTCTCCTTCTTGATGACGCCGAGCGCTGCGACGCACGGCATGTAGAGCAGCACGAAGACCATCAGGGCAAGGGCTGTCGCCGAGGAAAGGCCCGGGTCCACAAGGAGCGCCTCGGAGAGCGTCTCTTCCCCGGTCCCGTAGAGGACGCCGAGCGACCCGACGACGACTTCTTTCGCGAGGAACCCGAAGATCAGCGCGACTGCGACCTTCCAGTCGAACCCGAGCGGAGCCACCAGCGGCTCTATCAGGTGCCCGAGCATCCCTGCAAAACTCTCCGCACTCCCGTACTCGACGCCGTACGGGAAGGACGCCAGGGCCCAGACGACCATAGCGCCGAGAAGGATGATCGTTCCGGCTTTCCGGAGATACATCGATCCCCGGCCCCACATGTGTATGAGGCTCGTCATTGCCGTCGGAATCCGGTAGGGCGGCATCTCCATGACGAAGGGCGAAACCTCTCCCGGAAGAATGGTGCTCCTGAAGAGTTTTGCCGATGCGATGGCGACGACGATCCCGAGGACGTAGAGGAAGAACATCACCCCTCCCGCCTGGGCTCCGAAGAACGCACCGGCGAAGAGGACGTACACGGGTAACCGTGCGCTGCAGGACATGAACGGATTTACGAGAATCGTGAGCAGCCGGTCTTTCTCGCTCTCTATCGACCGCGTCGCCATGATCGCGGGGACGTTGCACCCGAACCCGATCAGCATCGGGATGAACGCTTTCCCGGGCAGCCCGATGGCGTATAATGGTCGATCCATGATGAACGCGGCACGCGCCAGGTAGCCCGAATCCTCAAGGAGCGCAAGGATCAGGAAGAGTATGAAGATGTTCGGCAGGAAGACGAGAACGGCGCCGACACCGCCGATGATACCGTCGCCGATGAGCGACCCGAGCCATGCGGGCTCGAGCGAGGTGACCGAGACCTCGGCAAGCCATGCAAAGAGCACCTCTATTGCGGTGGCAAAGGGGGCTGCGACCGTAAACGTCAGCTCGAACGCTCCCCACATCAGCGCAAGAAAGATAGGGATACCGAGATAGCGGTTGGTGACGACACGGTCGACCATGTCCGAAAACGTCGCACCCTTGATGTCGGTGCGGTGAACCTGCGGCAGGATGGCAGCGATCGCCTCGTAGCGCTTGTCCGCCATCACGGCCTCGTATTCATCGGAGTCAATGGAGGAGAGGATGCTCTGCACGCGGGCGGATGCCGGACCCTCCCTGACCCTCGCGAGGACGTTCTCATCGCCTTCGAGAAGTTTCACGGCGAGCCAGCGGAGAGGATAGCGCTTGGCAAGGCTCTTGTCGGCCGAAAGGGCATCCACAAGTGCTGCGATCTTCGCTTCAACGTCTCCGCCGTAGCCGATGGTATGTTCATGGTGCGGGGAGGTCTTTGCCTCCCGGATCGCGGCTTCGATGAGGTCGTCGAGCCCCTCGCCCCGGGTCCCGACCGTGCGCACGACCGGGACCTCAAGGAACTCCGAAAGCCTTGTCCGGTCGATGGTGTCGCCCTGCGCTTCGGCCATATCGGCCATGTTCAGGGCGATGACGACCGGAACCCCGAGTTCGGTGAGTTGTGTCGTCAGGTAGAGGTTCCGCTCCAGGTTCGTTGCGTCCACGACCTGGATGACAGCATCCGGTTTCTCATCGAGGAGGAAGTTCCTCGCGACGATCTCGTCTGCAGAATATGCGGTCAGACTGTAGGTGCCCGGAAGATCGACGACCTCTATCTCGTAGCCGTTGCGGCTGATCCGGCCGGTCTTCTTCTCCACCGTCACCCCGGGCCAGTTCCCGACGTGCTGTCGCGAGCCGGTGAGCTCGTTAAAGAGCGTTGTCTTTCCGACGTTGGGGTTGCCGGTGAGCGCAATCCTGATCTCCCTGGTCATGACTCCTCCGGTGTATTTTTGACAAGTACCTTCATCGCTACGCCCCGCGAGAGGGCGTAGCGGGCGTCGCCGACCGAGACGATGAGCGAGCCCCGATCCGCGCACTGGACCGTCACCCGGGTCTCGGGGCAGAAGCCCATCCCGGAGAGGCGGGACCGCATCCCTTTGCCTGCCCGTACCTCGGCTATCGTCGCCTCGGTTCCGGCGGAAAGGAAAGAAAGCGGACGGAGATCTCCCATCATTTCCCCCCTCCATCCAGGACGACTTCGATGAGACTTGCCTCGGCACGCCGCAGCGAGAGGCAGTATCCTTTCACCCGGTATTCTGTGGGGTCGCCGAGGGGAGCGGACCTGAGTACCTCCACTACCGCCCCCGGCACCATGCCCATGGCAAGCACGCGCTTTCGGAGCGCCCCGGAAGCACGGATGCCGACCACCTGGCATCGACCTTTCAGACCGACACAATCAAGCGTGGTTATCGCCGTGCGACCCGCTGAATCTGGTGTTACCATGGATAATTTTTCTTTTCTTTGGTCAATATAATCCGAAGCCGAAATTATTCCGGATCTTGCCGCAGGTGCCGAACTTTTTTCGGGTATCCTATGGAACCAAATATCGGCTGATGTTCGTTCCCCGTGGTGACGGAAGGAAAACGCGGTTATCAAAGAGAAACGGCGCGAATGACATCCGCGCCCCGGCGCCGCCGGCGGATAATTGCCGGGGAACATCGGAAAAACACCCCCTATTGCGTGCTTTGACCGATCAAAACGGCTCTTCTCCGTCGGTGTGCCCCTGGCAGGACCTGCACGCTTCCCGGAACTGGAGGACGATCTGCAATCGTCCCGGCGGAGCGGTTCTTCGGCAGTCTGCAAGGCTCTGCCGTACGAAGGGAGGATCGTTTGCTCTCCGCCCGGGATGTGGAAGATGGGCCCGGCCTACCCCTCAAACCCGTTCGCACCGATTAAGCCCGACACCGGACCTCTGTGGAGTTCCTTTATCCTCGCAAGCCTTTCTGCAAACTGTTTTCCTCTCTCCGTCAGGGCATACTCCACGATTCCATGCTTCTCGGTCTCGCTACAGCGGCCGGAACATCCGAAGCGTCGGGGGTGTTCATCGTCTACACCGTCGGCCGCGCCCGGAACGCCGGCATTGGCGCCGCGGGCCTGCAGTAAAACGGCTGCAACCCCCTCATAATGCCCCTCCGTCATTAAAACCTCGTAATCATCCTGATTGAGGGAAGAAAGGAGGATCTGTACACGGGCAAAGACCGGGCTCTCCCGGACCTCCGACGGGCTGTTATCGCCTCCCTCCAGAAGTTCGACCGCAAGCCGGCAGAGGGGATACCGTCCGGGGAGGGCCCCGGCGGTCGCGAGAGCATCGACCAGCGATGCAATTGTCGCCTCTTCCCCTTCGCCGTAGTCTTCGATTCGTCCGTGATGAGGCGAGGTCTCCACGCCTTCGCTCACCGCATCGAAACGGTCGTCGGGTTCGTCACCCTGTGTTCCGGCCATGCACGCGACCAGAGCATCAAGGAGCGTCGGGAGCCCCTCCCGGTTGATGGGGTCCTCCCACATTTCGGCCGTATCGGGCCTGTTCAGGACGATAACAACCGGGACCCCGCGTTCGGCAAGTTGTGTCGTCAGGTAGAGGCTTTGCTCCAGGTTCGCCGCGTCCACGACCTGGACGACGATGTCGGGCTTCTCGTCGAGGATGAAATCCCATGCGGCGATCTCGTCCGCAAAATATACAGTCAGGCTGTAGGTCCCGGGAAGATCGACGACCTCGATCCCGCAGCCGTTGCGGTCGACCCTGCCGGTCTTCACCTCCACGACCGCCCCGGATCGGTTCCCGACGTCGGGACTCCCGGACGCGCGAATGCCGACGCTGCCGTACCGGCTCCTCGGCCCGACATCATCGGGCAGGGCTGTCGCCGTGTGTTCCGCTGAATTTAATCGATTCATATGAGTCTCTTCTCTCATTTGGTCGATATATTCCCGGCCCGAAAGAGATCCGGATTTGATCGCGGAATAGGTATTTTCTTCGGACGGCGCGATGCCCGAAAAATGTCGGATACGGGCCCCGCACGGGTTCCGGAAGGTAATGGGGACCGATATTCGGAAAAAATGAGAAACAACTCTTAAACGGTCTTTCGGGAAGGAACGGGAGGATAAACTGCAGATCTCGTGTAGGGGAGTTTCTGCCAGCAGGGCAGGAATAGTCCTGCCCTGTTTCACCATGAGGAACTCTGTTGGACGTTGAGAGAAGGAGGGAGCGTCAACATTCTCAATGACTCCTGCCTCAAAAGCACGGGAGAGAAAGTTACGATCCATCTGTCCGAAGAGATTTTGAAGATGCTTACTCGATGATAACTCCTTCCTCCGTCTCATCGAGGAGATGGTGAAGATGTCCATCAAGCATCTTGATATGTGCATTGAGTTCTTCGAGATCTCGTCCCACGTGCTCCAGATCGGCATGCACGTGCTCCAGTTCTGCTCTCACATGAGTCGCAAGTTCTTGCGCCGCTGTCATCGGTTCACCTTTTCGTTTCCAGCTCTGTAAGGAGATGACTCCCTACAGTATACTGTTAACAAATACGGGAGTAATGAACCTCACTCGAAAAATCTTCGAATTTAATGTGATTTCCTAAAATATGGCCCGAAGGAGGACCCCGATTCAAGGAACCGGGAACTCTCTCCGACGCAACCTATTTACGGGTCCATGGACAAGTATATACATCGAAGTTCACCCTTGTATTATGGAGCCCACCAATGCCGAACTGTACCACATTCCTCGATGCAAATGCCTGCAACCCCGGGAAAATCGCTCTCGTTGTCCCCTCCCGGGGAGAATCCTATACCTATGCCGACCTTCGGGACCGCGTCGCCCGCGTCGGTTGCGGTCTTCGCGGCCTCGGGATCGGGCACGGGGAGCGGGTCTGCATCTACCTGGACAGTTCGGTGGAGTACCTCGTCGGTTACCTCGCCCTCTGGCGTATCGGCGCCGTTGCGGTCCCGACGAACCGGGTCTATCGGGAGAGCGAGGTTCTCTACGCCGTCCGCAATGCAGGGGCCGTCGCCGTCATCACCGACGTTGAAGGAGCCGCTCTCGTCGGCCGCATCCGGGACAGGGCGCCGACGCTCCGACATGTCGTTGCCGTCGGCGGAAAGACCGACGGCGCCACCCCGTGGACCGATCTCCTCCGTGCACCGGCGGACCTCCGTGCCGCCAACTGCCGGTTCGACGACCTCTGTCAGATCCAGTATACCTCCGGCACCACCGGCAAACCGAAAGGCGCCATGCTCACTCACGGGAACTGGATCGCGGCCATGGACGCCGAACGGGACGTTCTCCGGATCACCGACGACGACATCTTCCTCGGGATCTACCCAATGGGGCACGTCGGGGTGAGCTGGGGCATCGCCACCCTCAGGGCCGGCGGGACCTACGTCGTCATGGAGCGGTTCGATCTCGCCCGCTACCTTGACCTTGCCCGTGAGTATCGGGCCACGGTCGTCGCAAGCATGCCGCCGGTGATCCATTCTCTTCTCCAGACCCCGCCGGGGACCGAGACGGCGCTCGCCACCGCCCGGGTGCTGATCAGCGGCGGCGGCCCTCTGATGCCCGGCATCTGGAAACCCTTCCACGAACGGTTCGGGATTCCCATCGTCAACGCCTACGGCCTCTCCGAGACGATCGTCGTCGGGACGGGAACCGCCATCCGCCCCGAACACTACGCGACCGCAGATGAGTTTAAGAGCGTCGGCACGCCGGTCGGGTTCTCGGAGGTGAAGATCGTCGATGCGAACGACTCCGGCCGGGAGCTTCCGCTCGGCGAGGACGGCGAGATCGCCCTTCGGGGGCCCGCGGTGGCGCTCGGCTACTGGCAGATGCCGGAGGAGACCCGCGCTGCTTTCCTCCCCGACGGCTGGTTCCTGACCGGCGACATCGGCCACCAGGACAGGGGCGGAATGCTCTACATCACCGACCGGAAGAAGGACATGATCGTCATGTCTGGCTGGAAGATCTACCCGACCGAGGTCGAGGACGTGCTCGTTCAGCACCCGGGCGTTCGTGACGCGGCGGTCTTCGGGTGTCCCGACGAGCACCGGGGCGAGGTGCCGGTTGCCGTGGTGGTCCCCGCCGACGGGGAGAAGATCACCCCCGACGGGATCATCGCCTTCGCCCGCGAGCGCCTCGCCGGCTACAAGGTTCCCCGTCAGGTCATCCTTGCCGACGAGGTTCCCCGGGTGAACGGATGGAAACTCCTCCGGAAGCGCCTTCGGGAACTCTACTGCGACGCCGGGACGTCGGCGGCGTGAAGGATCGCACTTCGGGGGTGATTTAAGGAAAGACAGCGAATAGGTACCGCTAGAAACTTCACCGAGAGATAGACGTGGCAGACACTTCCAGACGTTCGACAGGAATCGCGGGCCTGGACCTTGCACTCGACGGGGGATTCGCTCCGGGCACCAGCATCGTCATCTCCGGATCACCTTTGAGCGGCCTTGAACTCCTGGCGCAGCAGTTCTGGGAATCCGGGAAGAGAACAGGCGCTTACCTGATGTATGATGCCGTGCCCGGGGAAGGTATGACCGACGCACGCGGCATGGACGCCGCGACGCTGGCCGGGGCCATGCGGGGAGAGAGGATCGTCGTGGACTCCCTCTCAACGCTGATCGCCGCCCGGGGAATCGACGCCGCCGTCGGGCTCGTCGTCGAAGATACCCGTGCACTCATCGAAGGGGGGGCAAACATCGTCTACCTCCTCTACACCGGTTTCCACGGCCCCTTTGAGGAAGCACGGATAATGCGCGCCGTCGATATCTTCATCTCCCTCAGGAGTCAGGTCAACGGCAACGAGTTCGAGCGGACGCTTGCCATCGAGAAACTCAAAGGTGCGGACGTGCCGCAACGAGTCATCCCCTATCACATCACCGCGAAGGGCCTTGAACTCTCGACGACGAGCAGGGTGGTTTAAGGCCGGAATACTCTTTTGCAGGAGGCACCTTCACGGTTCGGGGCGTCGCACTCCGGCTTATTCGGACGCCGAACTTTTGCACTTTCGAAGTTCAGGACCCGCGAGTGGATCATTTCACCTTATTTTGCAATCCTGGTATGCGGGATTGCTCTCTCACGCGAAAGATTGGGGTAGCAGTCAATAGTGGTCCGATTCCCAATTACCAATATGATAAATTGGGGAGCATCGTTCTTGGGTTCCGGGGCCACGCCCGGGCACAGATTCCTCATGACTGTCGCCACGCACTGCCCCCGCCCCAAAGGTACGAATGAGGAGGCCGGGCGGGGTGCGATGGTTCGCTAGAACCGGAGCTTGAGAAGACCGAAGATCTTCGAGTGGGGTCGTGAGGAGTGCCGTGCCGTGTGCGGGGAGATCCCCTAAAGGCGATAGCCGCCACGGTCCAGTGTACCGGGCTTCCCCGCAATCATGACCGTTTATCTTGCGGGGGTGAAGGGGGGTGAAGCGTGAAGACCCCACCCTTCAGGGTGAGGATGGCACGGCACAACCCAAAGGGTTGTGCCTGTCAGGAAGATGCGGAGCATCTTCCGTGAAGCGGAACGCCCTTCCTGTAATCAATTTCGATACGGTACATTCTTCTATCAATCCATCCAATAATGTTCTATCTGTGTTGCGAGAACCAAGCAACCTGATATCAGGCGCGGAACGCGCCGTTGAGCCTGTGGACCTGCCTCAATGGAGGAGGAATGAAGCAGGAAGCCGCGCCCAAAAGGCGCGGGGTAGTTCACTACATGGAAAAATCAGGAGGGTTTGAGCGCCATTCGGTAAGAAAAGCGACAACCCCCCTTCGCAGCCTCTCGTGAGACAGCATACCGGACTACCCGCTCAGTCCGTATACTCGGCCCGGACTAAACCCGTCGCAACAACCATATTCTTCAGTTTCCCGAACGCCGCGTCCCGTGTCTGCATCCGAAGGCCGCAGTCGGGGTCGATGAGCATTGCTTCCGGCGAAAAGACATCGATTCCGGTCTCGATCCGCTTGCGGATGGTCTCAACGCTCTCGACACCGGGGTCGGTCGAGTCCACGCACCCGTAGCCGATCATTCGGCCGCGCAAATCCTTTTTTGAGATCACTTCCAGGTTTCCGGGGTTGTTTGCGAACTCAAAGTCGAAGACGGTGACGTTCGCCCGGAGGATGTCGTCGATGACTGTCCCGAGATTTCCGCAGACGTGGAGGCAGACGGGCACCCGGAGCCTGGCGGTGATCGCGTTCACCGCCTCGCGGCCGACGGCGATGTTTGCGGCACCCGTTGAGAAGATGGGCTCATCTACCTGGAGGAGCGTGATCCCGGCGTCCTGAAGGTAGCCCGCCTCGACGGCGAGCGCCTGCGCGAGGTCGAGGACCAGTTCGTCCCGGTTCCGGTAGAACGGCGTCTCGATCGAAAGACCGTGCGCGAGCGTGCTCGGGCCGGTGAGGATCCCCTTCACCTTCGGGTGCCGGGAGAGGGCGTACTTCGTATCGGCGAGCGTGATGGGCTGTCGGGCCGGCTGGACCTTCCCGATTACCGAAGACCCGCGGATGCCGGGGAGGTGGGAGGTGAAGGCACGGATCATGTCGCCCCGGACCTGACCGTCGGAGATGATATCGATCCCGGCGTCGATCTGGCCGGCGACCGCTACCTCCACCGCATGCTTGAGCGGGTCCATGAGGGCTAAAATCCCCGAGCCTTTCACCACCGGGTAACTCCCGACCACCGTGGTCGGGAGGCGCACGCTTGTCAGGGTCATGGGGTCAGTCTGTGCCGGTCGCGTGGAAAGAGCGCCGCTTCACGGATGTTTTGGAGATCGAGCATCGTCATCACCAGGCGCTCGATGCCGAGCCCCCATCCGGCGTGCGGGGGCATGCCGTAACGGAACGTGTTTAAGTAGAACTCAAAGCTCTCGGGAGAGAGGCCCTTTGCGCGGATACGTTCTACCAGGAGGTCGTACTGGTGGATACGCTGGGCGCCGGAGGAGAGCTCCATACGGGGGTGCATGAGGTCGAACGCCTTGCAGAACTCGGGTCTGTCCGGGTAAGGCATCGCGTAGTAGGGTCTGATGTCGGTGGGCCAGTCGACAATGAAGTAATGCGTTCCGACCGAATCTCCGATCGCCCGCTCGGCCGCCGGGGAGAGGTCGTCGCCGAAGGCGAGCTTCTCCTCGATGGTGCGGTTCGCGGTCTCGATCGCTTCCGCATAGGGTATCCGGGGGAACGGTTTCTCAGGAACCGTGAGGTCAACCCCGAGTTCCGCAAGTTGCTCGCCGCAGTTCTCTGCGACGTAGTCGTAGACGTGGACGATCAGGTCTTCGAGGAGTTCCATGGCATCGTTATGGTCCGCAAACGAGACCTCCACGTCAAGCGACGTGGCCTCGTTGAGGTGCCGGACGGTGTTATGCTCCTCGGCGCGAAAGATGGGGCCGAGCTCGAAGACCGCCTCGAACCCGGCGGCCATCATCATCTGTTTATAAAGCTGGGGGCTCTGGTTCAGGAATGCCTCCTTCTCAAAGTAGGCGATAGGGAAGAGTTCGGTGCCGCCCTCGGTGGCGGCGGCGACGATCTTCGGGGTTGTAATATTGATGCAGCCCCGGGAGGCGAGGAACACGGTCGCGGCGCAGGTCACCGCCGAGCGGATGAAGAAGATGGCGCGGACACGCGGCTTCCTCGCGTCCAGGAACCGGGAGTCAAGCCGGGTGTCGAGTTCGGCCGGCACTTTCTCGGCGACGTCGAGCGGGAGCGGGCTCTCCGCGGGGCTGATGACCTCGAACTCCTCGGGGACGATCTCGCGCCCGCCGGGGGCCTTCTCGATTGCTTTGACCCTGCCCCGGACCCTGACCACGGACTCTCGCGAGACGTTCCGGGCTGCTTCAAGGATCTCCGCCGTGACCTTCTTCTTCGGGACGGTCACCTGGACGATGCCGGTCCGGTCGCGGATCAGGAAAAACGTAAGTCCTCCGAGATCGCGGACCTCGTGCACCCAGCCGATGACCTCGGCAGATTCAGTCTGTGGGGTTACGGCCCGTATTGGTAGACGCATATGAAAAACCTGGATATAGTGTGGGCCCCGGAAGGTATTTTGTCTTGCGCTCCCCCGCCGGGAGAACGCTTCGCGGAATACTCCGGGACTGAGAGAATCAGAGAAAGACCGCGGCGGAGAGGACCGTCGTCCAGCGCCCGTTCATATCTCCTTTTGCCGACTGACAGGTGTGGGTTGTGTTGATGATCCGCCCGCTTGCCTTGTAGATCTGTTCGCGTTCCTGCCACGCTTTGTCGGGGTCGAACTCGATCCCGAGCGTTGTCGCAAGCATGGTTGCCGCAAGGTCTTCCGCGTATTCTCCCGAGACCTCTGCGGTCTCTCCGAAAGCGTGGTGCTCGGAGAGGTAGCCGTAGGCGTTGCTCTCTTTCGGCATCGCATGTCCGATGGCGGCGGAGATGAGCCTGCTTGGTTCGTTGGTCTCGTTCCGGGCCATGACGACGTAGACGATGGTCCCCGGAGCGAGGTGCTGCAGCCCCTCCTCCTTCGAGACCAGCCGGCAGTTCGGGGGGAAGATGCTTGAAACGTAGACGAGGTTGTACTTCTCGATGCCCGCCTGCCTGAGAGCCAGTTCAAATGACGCCAGTTTGTCTTTGTGGATGCCCACACCCTTTGTAAAGAAACACTTGGTCGGAACGAACATTGAAGATCTTCTTATCGCTAGAGATTTTTAATATTTTCGGTTATATCCGCCACGAATGGAAAATTACGCTCATTTTCGTCTCTTTTTGACATCAGTGCAGTAATATGCGGATAAACCCGGAAACTGCCGGGAAATACGACTTATCCGGGTATGCCCGGGGTGGCCGCAACCGCTCTCAATGCCGGTCGATCTCTCTCTGGAGACCGCTTGAACCGAAATCGTTACGGGAACCGCCCATATCGAAAAACATTCCTCAAGTCTGCCGGGGAACGGCATCTGCGTCTCTCCCGCGTTCCGGACGCACCCGGAGGAACGCTTATAAGTGATGGTGCTGCATCCGGTGCAGCCGGGGTTGTCGCTGACGCGTCGCGGCACCCGGGATTCTCTCATGCTCTCCCGCAACGGAAGGTAAGGATATGGGACCGGAGAATAAACCCACGGCGGTCGTGGACGCTATCGGGCTCTACTGCCCCATGCCGATCATGATGACCCGGGAAGCAATCGAGAACCTCGACGTCGGGGAGACGCTCCAGGTCGAGGCGGATGACCCTGCCGCGGAAGAGGATATCCGGCGCTGGGCAGGCCGCGTAGGGCACAAGATCGTGAAGTTCGAGAAGAATGACAGGGTCATGAGGTTCTGCATCAGGAAGATGAAGTAGGTGAGGAAAATGGTGTATGCGGATAAGACGGTCAGTTGCATTGGTATCTGCCAATCGCCCCTGCTCTCGATCGAGGCGGGGATGGAGACGCTCAACGCGGGACAGGTCCTGCAGGTGACGACCGACAAGCCGGACCTTGTCGAGGAGGTCAGGTCCTGGGCCGGTCAGAGCGGGCACGCGCTCGAGGAAGAACACTTCGCATCGGGCGTGACGACCCTCCTCGTGCGCAAAGGAGCGACGGTGACGACAGAGGCGACGTGATGAACACCGGCGGCTATGCGGACAACCTCCCGACCCGGGAGGGCGGGAACCAGGAGCCCGTGAACGAGGAGAAGGCACCGTTATCCGCCCGAAAAGGAGTGTAAACCGGCATGGCGCGGATACTTTACATCCAGACCAGCGGCACCGACACCCCGGAGCGATTGTATGCCCCGTTCATGCTCGCGATGACGGCGCGCGCGACAGACATCGACGCCGACATCTTCTTCATGATCAAAGGGGTGACGGTCGTCAAGAAAGGCGCAGCGGAGAAGATCAAGGTTGGAAGTTTCCCGAAACTCTCGGAGATCCGCGACCAGGCGATCTCCGCGGGGGCGACAATCTACATCTGCGAGCAGAGCACCCAGCTCTTCGGTATGGCGCGGGGCGACTTCATCGAGGAAGGCCGGGTCGTGGGTGCACTCACTTTAAACGACCTCGCACTCGACGCCGATGCGGTCATAACGTTCTAGGAGCGGCCGGGTATGGAGGAGCGGATCTATCTCGACCACGCAGCGGCGATGCCGATCCACCCTGAGGTCCTCCGGTTCGGGAACCGGTTTCTTGCCGGTTTCGCCGGCAACCCCTCCACGATCTATCGGGAAGGGCTTGCGGCAGAGGAGGCTGTTTCCCGCGCGCGGGAGGAGGTGGCAGCGCTCATCGGCGCGAGCGACCCGGCTTCGGTCATCTTCACCAGCGGGGCGACCGAATCGAACAACATCGCCGTCAGGGGGACCGCGCTCCGGAACATGAAACGGGGCAAGCGGGTCGTTACGAGCACCATCGAGCACATCTCGGTCCTGAACCCGGCAAAAGTTCTTCTGAAGAAGGGTTTTGCCGTTACAGAGGTCCCGGTCGACCGTTACGGCACGATCGACCTCGGCGCCCTCGAAGAGGCGGTCACGCCGGAGACCGTCGTCACGTCGGTCCACTACGCAAACAACGAGATCGGGACGATCGAACCGATCCGCGAGGTGGCGGAGATCGTCCACGCGCGCGGCGGTTTTCTCCACGTGGACGCCACCGACGCCGCCGGACGGGTACCGATAAACGTGGAGCGCGCCGGCATCGACCTCGCCACCCTCTCCTCGAACCAGCTCGGGGGACCTCAGGGGATGGGAGCGCTCTACATCCGCCCCGGCGTCCGGGTCCAGCCGGTCCTTGTCGGGGGCGGGCAGGAACGCGGTCTCCGGCCCGGGACCGAGGACGTCTTCGGGATCGCCTGTATGGGAGAGGCGGCCCGGCTTGCGGCAAAAGAGATGCCGGAGGAGAGCAGGCGCCTTGCCGCGATCCGGGACCGGCTTATCGCCGGGATCACGGATATCGAGGAGGCCTACCTGACCGGCCACCCAACGGAGCGGCTCCCGCACCACGCGAGTTTTCGCTTCTCCCGGATCGAGGGGGAGAGCATCCAGCTTGCCATGAACATGCTCGGGATCGCCGTCGCCACCGGGTCGGCGTGCACCTCACGGACGCTCGAAGCCTCCCACGTCCTCCTTGCCATCGGGCTCGCCCACGAGGAGGCGCACGGGTCGATGGTCGCAACGCTCGGGCGCGAGAACCGCGCGGACGAGGCGCCCCGGGTTGTAGACGCCGTCAGAGAAACAGTTAAACGCCTGCGGGCCATTACTCCGCTATAGGGGTGAAGAATTTGGCAGACCAGATCGGATACAGCCAGAAGGTGATGGAGCACTTCATGAACCCGCACAACGTCGGGGTGATCGAGAACGCGGACGGTTACGGCAAGGTCGGCAACCCGGTCTGCGGGGACATCATGGAGATCTTCATCAAAGTCAAGGATGATGTCATTGAGGATATCAAGTTCCGGACGTTCGGGTGCGGGTCGGCCATAGCCACGAGCAGCATGGTTACCGACCTCGCCAGGGGAAAGACGCTCGACGAAGCGATGCAGATCACCCGCGACGATGTGGCGACCGAACTTGAGGGGCTGCCGCCCCGGAAAATGCACTGCTCCAATCTCGCAGCGGACGCACTCCACGCGGCGATACAGGACTACCGGGAGAAGCAGAAGAAGTAGATGTGGGTTTTTCAGCACCGGTAGACCAGCGTCATGATGCTTTTTGCAAGGTCCAGGCTCTTTCCCTGGTAGGCCATGAGGGTATCCCGCCGGAGCGCTCCCTTTATCCGGACGGGGTCCCGGATGTCCTGGATGAAGACGTCGATGAGGTCCTCATACAGTCCGTAGGTCCCGGCCGATGAGGGCTCCTTTCCAAAAGCCTGCATCAGGGCCGCCGCCGGGCCGCTGATCGGCGCGTCCCCGATGAAGGGGCTGATTGCGACGACGCACCGGTGACGGCGGAGTGCCTCCCGCACCCCCGCACACTCGAGAATGGGCGATATGCTCGTTACCGGGTTGCTCGGGCCGATCACCACGGCATCGCTCGCCTCGATTGCCCGGATAGCCTCCTCTGTCGCAACCGGCGGCTGACGGAACCGGCGGACCACGCCGTCGATCGTTACGTTCCCCCGGTGTTTCACCCAGTACTCCTGGAAATGCATCTCGCCCCGGGGCGTGTGGACGTAGGTCGTCACGGCGGAGTCGGTCATCGGAAGGACGGTGGCCCGAACGCCGAATTTCCGGCAGAGCACCGAGGTCGCCTCGGTGAGGCGCATGCCGCTTCTGAGCATCTCTCCTCTCGCGATGTGCACCGCCCGGTCCTGGTCCCCGACGGCGATGAACTCCTCGATGCCGAGTCTCGCGAGGAGGTCGTGCGTGATGGAGGTGTCGTTGCGGATTCCCCACCACTGGCCGGTATCGAGGATGCCCGCAAAGAGGTACATGACCGTATCGGTATCAGGCGAGAGGTGATTGCCGGAGAGCCACATATCCTCGGCTGTGTTGACGATGACTGCAATCTCCCGCTCCTCCAGCAGCTCCAGCATGCCTCGGAGGAGCTTCGGGGTCCCGGTCCCGCCCGAGAGGAAGGTTATCATTGAACAAATAGCGTATCGGGCCTATCCGTATATGAGCGTTTCCAATCGCAATGGGCGATGAATATCCCTCGTTTCACGAAACCGCGTGCCGAATGACCGCCATGATGTCCCAGGCGAGCGACTCCGCCTGGCGCTCGTGCAGAAGATGGGTCTCCAGGCGGAGCGAGCCGGCGACCTCGTCGGGGTCGTGGAGGTCCTGGACAAAAACGTCGACAACATCCTGGTAAAGCCGGAAAACCCCGGGAGAGGTCGGCGTCTCGCCGACGGCGTACATGAGCGCGGTGTCCTTTGGGTCCGGCGCAACACCCCCCTGGAACGGCGAGACCGCGATGACGAACCGGTCGCGGAGAAGGCGACGCATCCCGGTGCAGTCGAGGAGGGGGAGAACGCTCGCCGCCGGGTTCGCAGGGCCGATCACCACGGCGTCGCTTGCCTCGATCACCGCACGCACCTCGTCCGTGACCGCGGGTGACCCGGGTGCGGTGCGGACGAGCTCCCGCACCTCGGTATCGGCCCCGGCGGTCATCCGGTAGGTGAGGAGCGGCAGACGTTCGGTGCCGGTATCGACGAACAGGGGGGCCTCCGTGTCGGTTGTCGGGAGGACGGTCGCCCCGATGTTGAGCGCCCGGCACTGCGCCTGCACCGCCTCCGTCAGGGTCCTGCCCTCGTTGAGAAGCCCCGCACGGGCGATCTGGACGGCACGTGCGCGGTCGCCGACCGGGAAGGGTTCGCCGCCCGCAACCTTCGGGAGGTAGCCGTGGGTGATGCAGGTATCCCCTTTAATCCCCCACCACCGGCCGGTATCGAGGATGCCTGCAAAGAGGAAGACGGCGGTATCGATCTCGGGCGCACAGTGGCCCCCCGAGACCCAGCAGTCCCCGGCGGTGCTCGCGACCACGGCGATCTCGCTGTCGTAGAGGATCTGCCGGACGCCCTGTATGAGTGCAGGCACTCCGGGCCCGGCCGAAAGGAAGGTGATCATGGCTGAATACCTTTATCGTTTATCTCCCAAGATTCTTAACGGAACTGATGAAGATCATCAAGGACCCGGTTCACGGCTACGTCGAGGCCGATGCGCTGACACTCCGTCTGCTGGACTCGATGCCGGTCCAGCGTCTCCGTCACGTCACCCAGCTCGGGTTTGCAAACCTCGTCTACCCCGGCGCAAACCACACCCGGTTCGAGCACTCGCTCGGGACGATGCACCTTGCGGGTCTCATGTGCGGGAACCTCGGGCTTGACGACGGCGAGACGCGGCTCGTCACCACGGCCGCCCTCCTCCACGACATCGGCCACGGCCCCTTCTCCCACGTCACCGAACCGGTGATGGAGGAGTTTACCGGGAGGAGCCACCACCAGATCGACCGCCTCGTCAGGGAGGGGACGATCGCCGGGGTCCTCGAAGCGGAGGGGATCGACCCCGCCGAGGTATGTGCCGTCGTCTCGGGGGAGCACCGCCTCGCGAGCATCATCCACGGGAGCCTGGACGTCGACCGGATGGATTACCTGATGCGGGACGCTCACTATACCGGCGTGCCCTACGGGACGGTCGACGCTCACCGGCTGATCCGGTGCACCGTTTTAGCCGAATCCGGCATTGGCCTCTCTGAAGGCGGGATCAACGCCGCCGAGTCGCTCCTCATCGCCCGGACCCTCATGCGCCCGGCGGTCTACTTCCACCACGTCAGCCGGATCGCGACGAGCATGTTCGTCCATGCCCTCCGCGAGGAGGTGCAGAACGTTCCGGGTGTCGACGCCTGCGAACTCGTGCGGATGGACGATGCCGCCTGCATGGAGCGGCTGAAGCACTCCCCGCATGCGATCACCCGCGACCTTGCCTGCCGGGTCTACGCCCGTGACCTCTATAAGCGGGCGCTCTACGTCGGCGAAGACCGGGTGAACGCCGCCGCCCTCCAGCAGAACCTCGGGGCGGCCCGGGAACGGGACCTTGCCCGGGCAATCGCCGGGACCGCGGGGGTCCCGGAGGACGAGGTGCTTGTGGACATCCCCCGCCTCCCGGGCCCTCTCTCGATGGAGGTCCGGGTCAGGAACAGCCACGCCATGGTGGATATCGAGGAAGTCTCCCCCCTCATCAACACCTTAAACGATACCCGGCGGCAGCAATGGCGTCTTGGCGTCTACACGACGGAGGAGCACCGCCACGCGGTGGAGCAGGCGGCGATGGAGGTGCTCCGGGTGAAGCGGGCGACAAAGCAGGATAAACTTGTAGTTGCATAACGCATGAGGAGCACATGAAGAAAGAATTCGTCGTCGGGGTCACCGGGGCAAGCGGGGTCATCTACGCCCATCGCCTGCTCGAGGTGCTCTGCGACCGCGCAACGGTGCATATCGTCGTCTCCGACGTCGCCCGGCAGATAGCCGCGATCGAGCGCGTGGACCTCTCCGGGTTCGACGCCATCTACGCCGATAACAGCGACTTCGCGGCCGATATCGCGAGCGGCTCGTTTCGTTACGACGGGATGGCGATCGTCCCCTGCAGCATGAAGACGCTTGCCGCGGTCAGCAACGGCCTCGCGGACAACCTGATCGCCCGGGCGGCGGATGTCTGCCTCAAGGAAAGGCGGCCCCTCCTCCTCCTCCTCCGGGAGATGCCGCTCTCCCGGGTCCATTTAAAGAATATGCTTGCCGCCGACGAGGCCGGCGCGACCGTGATGGTCGCAAGCCCCCCCTTCTACCAGCACCCGAAGACCATCGACGACCTCGTCGATATGGTGGTGGCCCGGGTGCTCGACCACCTTGGTGTCGAGCACCGTCTCGGGACCCGATGGAGTGGATAACAGATGCGTGATTTCATAGCAATGATGCGCAGGCAGGGCAGGGTCGAGGATATCGAGCGGCCCTGCTCGACCGTCTACGAGGCTCCCCGTATGGCGAGCAGGACCGATAAGATCCTCTTCTTCCACGACCTCGACGGTCACCGGGCGGTGATGAACCTTCTTTCCGACCGCCGGTCGCTTGCAGCGGCGCTCGGCGTGGATGAACGCGGCCTCGTCAAACACCTTGCGGCCGCGACCTACAGCGGCCGCGTGACGGACGCCGGACGATGCGAGGGCGGCACCCCCGCCGACCTCTCCCGCCTTCCGGTCATGAAACACTTCCCCGGGGACGCCGGGCGCTACTTCACGTCCGGGATCGTCTTCTCGCGCTTTGACGGTGTGGAGAACGCCTCCATCCACCGGCTGATGGTCCTCGACGACCGAAGGGTGGCCGCCCGCCTGGTGGAGGGGAGGCACACCCACACCCTGCTTTCGGCGGCTCTTGCCCGGGGGGAGAGGCTCCCGGTCGCGGTCACCGTCGGCACCCACCCGCTCGTGACGTTTGCCGCCTGCACCCGTGTACCGGAAGGAAAGGAATTCGCCTATGCCGCGGAGTTGATGGGCGGGGAACTCGCCGTCCGCGAGTGCGGGAACGGCGTCCGCGTTCCCGACGCCGAGATCGTGCTCGAAGGTTTCATCGGGGCGGAGACGGCCCCGGAAGGGCCGTTCGTCGATATCACCGGCACCTACGACCCCGTGCGCCTTCAGCCGGTGATCGAGTTCACCCGGATGTACTGCAAGGAGGACCCCATCTACCACGGCATCCTCCCCGCAGGCGACGAGCACAAACTCCTGATGGGAGCGCCGTATGAACCGAAGATCTATCGCGCGGTCAGCGAGGTGACGACGGTGCGTGACGTCCTCCTCACGAAAGGCGGCGCCGGCTACCTCCATGCGGTGGTGCAGATCCGGAAAAATACGCAGGGAGACGCGAAAAACGCCATCATGGCGGCGTTCGCCGCCCATACGTCCTTAAAGCACGTCGTGGTGGTGGACGAGGACATCGATATCCGCGACCCCTACGATGTCGAGTACGCGATCGCTACAAGGGTGCGGGGAGATACCGATATCATGGTCGTCACCGGGGTGCGGGGCTCGTCGCTCGACCCGACGCGCCTTGCCGACGGGACGAACGTGAAGGTCGGGGTCGATGCCACGATGGTTATGGGGAGAGAGGACGAATTTAAGAGGGCGGGGTGGCCGTAGTCTATGTACCTCGATAACGATGATGAAAGGGTGCTTGCCGGGGAATTCGGCGAAACACGCCAGAAAATGATGGAGATCCTGGTCGCGCTCGGGGGAGTCTACGGGGCCGAGAAGCTCATCCCGATTGCGAGCGCCCAGGTGAGCGGCGCGTCCTACAAGACCATCGGGAAGTGGGGGCTTGCCTGGCTGCAGAGCCTCAACGCCCGGGTTGCGGTTCCGACGGTCTTAAACCCCATCGGGATGCCGCAGGAGGGGTGGCAGGAGTTCGGGATCGCCGAAGAGTTCGCCCGCAACCAGGAGGAGGTCGTCCGGGCTTACCGGCGGCTCGGCATAAAGATCGAGTGCACCTGCACGCCCTACTACCTTCGCATCACGGAGTACGGGGAGCACCTGGCCTGGTCGGAGTCGTCGGCGGTGGCCTACGCCAACTCGGTCCTCGGCGCCCGGACCAACCGGGAAGGCGGGCCGAGTGCCCTTGCGGCGGCGATTATCGGGAAGACCCCCTATTACGGGTTGCACATCGTCGAGAACCGGCGGCCGCAGGTCGTCGTCGAGGTTGAGGGCGGCACGGGTCCGCGGGCCGACCACTGGGGCGCCGTCGGCTACATCGCCGGGAAGAAGGTGGGGAACCGGGTCCCGATCTTTTCCGGTATCCGGCCGGGTCGCGACCAGTTGAAGGCCCTCGGCGCCGCAATGGCGGCGACGGGTGCGGTCGCCCTCTTCCACGTCGATAAGATCACCCCTGAGGCCCGGATCTTTTCGTTTGCAACCGACGGCCTCGACCGGGTGACGGTGACCGAAAGCGAGGTCGAAGACCTCTTTGCGGAGACCGAGGTCGAGGCGGTCGCGGTCGGGTGCCCGCACTGCTCCGCCGCCGAGCTTCGCGACCTCGCGGACCTCCTCAAAGGAAAGACAACGACAAAGCCATTCTACGTCTTCGCCGCCCGGGGGGTCGCACAGGGTAACCCCGACCTCGTCGCCGCCATCGAGAGGAGCGGCGCCCGGGTGATCCCGGACACCTGCATGGTCGTCTCGCCGCGGATGGACGAGTTTCACTCGATTATGGTGGATTCCGGGAAAGCCCTCGCCTACGTCCCGGGGATGTGCGGGGCGTTCGCCCGGATCGGGACGAGAAGAGAGTGTGTCGAGGTTGCGACGTCGTGAGAGCCGGGGAGGGTTCTCATGCCCCCACCGACCTGACGTCGAGAACCTGCATCAGGCTCTCGTCGAGCATATAGCCCCGGAGCCGGTCGCGGTTGCCCCGCAGGCTCTCGATGCTGTTGATCCCGGCCGCGCCCAGGAGTTCGGCAAGTTCGAGCGTCCAGGCATGGATCAGGTTCGCCACCTGCTTCGACGCCGTGTCGGGGTTTAAGCGTTCGACGAGATCCTGGCGCTGGGTGGCGATGCCCCAGGGACAGAGACCGCGGTAACAGTTCCCGCAGACCCGGCATCCCATCGCCACGAGCGCCGCGGTGCCGATGTAGACCGCGTCCGCTCCAAGGGCAATCGCCTTCGCGACGTCGGCGCTTCCTCTGATGCCGCCGCTTGCAATGACCGAGATTTCGTTTCGGATCCCCTGGTCACGGAGTTTTCTATCCACGCTCGCGACCGCCGCCTCGATCGGGATGCCGACGTGGTCGCGGAAGACCTGCGGCGCCGCGCCCGTCCCGCCCCGGAACCCATCGACGACGATGGCGTCGGCGGGAGACCGGGCGACGCCGGCGGCTATCGCGGCCGCATTATGGACGGCGGCGATCTTGACGAAGACCGGTTTCTTCCACTCTGTCGCTTCTTTTATGCCGCGGACGAGTTGGGCGAGGTCTTCGATGCTGTAGATGTCGTGGTGCGGTGCAGGGCTGATCGCATCGCTCCCCGTCGGGATCATCCGCGTCCGGGAGATCTCGTCGCAGACCTTCTCCCCGGGAAGGTGCCCGCCGATTCCCGGCTTTGCTCCCTGACCGATCTTGATCTCGACGGCGGCGCCGCGTTCCAGGTAGTCGATGTTCACGCCGAACCGCCCGGAGGCGACCTGGACGATCATCCGATCCTGGTAGGGGTAGAGAGCGGAGTGGAGGCCGCCCTCTCCGGTGCCCATGAACGTCCCGACTTCTTTTGCCGCCCGGGCTATTGCCACCTGGGCGTTGAGGCTGATTGCACCGTAACTCATGTGCCCGATCATGATCGGGGTCTCGACCCGGAGGTTCGGGGTGAGCCGTGTCCGGAGTTCGATGTCGCCCGTCTCCCGCCGCCGGAGGTCCAGTCGCGCCGGTTTCTTCCCGATATGGGTGCGGAGTTCTATCGGTTCGCGGAGCGGGTCGAGGCTCGGGTTCGTGACCTGACAGGCGTCCAGCACCAGACGGTCGAAGATGACCGGGTAGTTGAGCGCGTTTCCCATCCCGGCAAGGATGATCTTCCCCGTCCTGGCCTGGTTGTAGATCGCTTCCCGGGCCTCCCGGGTCCAGAGGGGATGGCTCCGGTAGTCGCAGGGGTGCTCCTCGAGCATGATGGCGTCCCGGGGGCAGCAGGCGATGCAGCGGTGGCAGGCGGTGCAGTTCCGGGAATTGATGCATATCCGGTCGCCGTCCCGGGAAAAAACACCGTAGGAACAGTTTTCGATGCACCGTCCGCACTCCATGCACCGGACGGGGTCGACCTCGATCCGGTACCGGGAAGGCAGGCTCCCGATCACGGGGCAACCCTCCCGATCACCGGCTCTCCTGCGGCCGGCATCGTGATCGACTCGATTTTCGGCTCCATGGCCCGGATCGCCGCCTCCTCGCTTGAAATATAGAGGCGGTCTCCGCACTCACCGACGATCATCGGCCGGAGTTTGCTCCGGTCGGTGAACCCGACCATCGTATCGGCGTTTGCAGCCACGATGGCGAACGGCCCGTTCATCATTGCGGGGGCGTACGTAAGCCGGAGGGCGCTGTTCCACTCCCGCTCGGCTTCGGGCATCCGGTCGATATCCTCCCAGAATGGAGGGGCGAGCGCCCGGACCGCAAGGTCGACGTCGAGCCCGTGCCGCCGTACCAGGAGGTCGATTAAGTAGGCGACGACCTCGGTGTCGGTGAACATCGTGCAGGTGTAGCCGAAACTCTCGATGTAGCGCCGGTTGGTCCCGTAGGAGGTGATCTCGCCGTTGTGCACGACGCTCCAGTCAAGGAGGTTGAAGGGGTGCGCGCCGCCCCACCAGCCCGGGGTGTTGGTCGGGTAACGGTTGTGCGCAAGCCAGAGATACCCTTCGTAGTCCTCGATCCGGTAGAAGTCCGCCACGTCCTCCGGCCACCCGCCGGCCTTGAAGACGCCGAGGTCTTTTCCGGACGAGAATATGAGAGCACCCCGGTGGGCGGCGTTGACCTGCATCACGAGGGCGCTGGCGACGTCCTCCTCCGGCGTCGCGCTCCCCGGCACCGCGAGGGATGCGTCCGGCTTGAAGAAGTAGCGCCAAGGGGTGCAGGGCACCCGGAGGTTTTGCTGGTCGTAGGTCGGGATAGCCTCGTCGTGCTCGATCGTTCCCCACTGCGCGAGCGTCGCATCGAGGAGCGGTTTACTCTCGCGGATGTTGTCGAAGAAGACATGGAGGGCGTAGCAGTCCCGGTAGTCGGGGTAGACGCCGTAAGCGACGTACCCTGCCCCCTCGCCGCTGCCGCGCTCGTTCATCATGGAGAGGGCCTGTCGGATGCCGGAACCGTCCATGGTCCGGCGTTTTCTGTCCATTACGCCAATTATGCCACACATTGCCATCACGGTCGATCCGCCCCCCTTCACGTCTCCCGGGGTCCGGGGTGGTTGGGGAACGCTCAGGTAGATATGATCTCGCTAGATATAAATACTATTGGAAGGAATCTTCCTTCCATATGTCCCCCGAGACCATCTCAGCAATGCTTGAGCGTATCGAGCAGGATAACGTCAAATTTCTCCGGTTGCAGTTCACCGACCTCCTGGGGCTGCCGAAGAACGTTGCTATCCCGGTGAAGCAGGCCGAAAAGGCGCTGACCGGCGGTATCGGGTTCGACGGGTCGTCGATCGAGGGTTTCGTCCGGATAGAAGAGTCCGACATGGTGCTCAAACCCGACCTCTCGACCTACACCCTCCTGCCCTGGCGGCCCCGGGAAAACAGGGTTGCCCGGTTTATCTGTGATGTCTGCAAGCCGGACGGGCACTCCTTTGAGGGCGACCCGCGCTACGTGCTCCAGAGGGCGATGGAGGACGCGGCAAAGGACGGGTATGTCTTCAACACCGGGCCGGAACTCGAGTTCTTCCTCTTTAAGGTGCTCGACGGCAGACCGACCACGCAGTTCCAGGACGGCGGCGGCTACTTCGACCTTGCCCCGACCGACCTTGCGGAAGATCTCCGGCGTGAGGCCGTTCTCGCCCTCACTGAGATGGGATTCGAGATCGAGGCTTCGCACCATGAAGTCGCCGAGAGTCAGCACGAGATCGACTTCAAGTACAGCGACGCTCTCCATACGGCGGATAACGTCATTACCTTCAAATTCGCGGTGAAGACGATGGCGCTGATGCGCGGTCTGCATGCGTCCTTCATGGCAAAACCGATCTACGGGATCAACGGGAGCGGGATGCACACCAACTGTTCGCTTGCAAAAGACGGGGCGAACGCCTTCTACGACCCCGATGCGCCGCTCCAGCTCTCGAAGACCTGCATGCACTTCATCGGCGGGCTGCTCAGGCACGCAAAGGCCATCACCCGCGTCGCGAACCCGACGATCAACTCCTATAAAAGGCTCGTCCCCGGCTACGAAGCGCCCTGCTACGTCAGCTGGAGCGCGAGCAACCGGTCGACCCTCGTCCGTGTTCCGAGCCCTCGCGGCAACAGCACCCGCGTCGAGTTCCGCAGCCCCGACCCCACCTGCAATCCCTACCTCGCCTTCGCCGCGATGCTCACCGCCGGGATGGAGGGCGTCCGGGAGGAGATCGAGCCGCCGGTCGGCGCCGGCAATAACATCTATCACATGACCTCCGTCGAGCGAGACCGCGCCGGGATCGAGACGCTGCCCGGAGACCTCTATGAGGCCCACCAGGCCCTGATCGCCGACGACCTCATCTGCCGGGCGCTCGGTCCCCATGTTGTCGAGGCGCTCACAAACGCCACGAACGCCGAGTGGGACGCCTACCGGACGGCGGTCCACCCCTGGGAACTCGACCGCTACCTTGCAACCTATTAGCCTTTTTTTTATATGCGGCGGAATCTCCGCCTCAAACGTTGATTATATAACAAACACAATATAAATGTATTATCGATCAATACGGAAGGTTTTGTATGCGAGAGAACGATATCGACATGATGCGAAGGGCACGGAATATCGACGGACTGATCCGGGCGCTTTTAGACCCGGCGGATACCGTGCGGCTGGCGGCGGCTGAAGCCCTCGGCCTCGCCGGGGACGAACGTGCGCTCGAACCGCTGGAGCGGCTGAAGTTCACGGACCCGGACGTGGGTATCCGACGTGCGGCCTCGATTGCACAGGCTCAGGTCGCGGCGAGGATCGCGGCGAAAAGGGAAGCGGAAGGCGTCTGACTTTTTTGTGCCCGATAGGGCGAACGAATTTTTCGAAGAGATCGAGCGCCGGTTGATTCAAAGTACTGTTTTGGGCGTATCCTTGAAGAGGTGCCTGCTCGACCGATGCCCGGCTGCCCATCCGAAAAGGGTATATACCACCGGGACGTGCATCTCGCGTGTGTATGACGACACTCGACGATATCGATACCCTGCGCAACAACCGTGACGTCGACGGGCTGATCCGGGCCCTCGGAGATGCCGACGAGTTTGTCAGGACTCTGGCGGCCCTCTCCCTCGGGATGATCGCCGACCCGAAGGCGCGAGAGCCGCTCGACCGGATGAGAAGAGAGGACCCGAGCGCTTCAACCCGGGAGGCGGCCGCAACTGCGTATAAGTGGGTGGTCGGCCGGATTGAGGAGGTCGAGGCCGCCCGGGAACCCGGGCAGCCCCCGCCGACCTGGTAGACGCTGCTCAGACGGCGAACCTGAGCCAGAGCATCGCCGTTCCGATCCCGACCGTGACGAAGAGCACGAGCATACCCACCTTCAGGAACTCGACGAACGAGACGACGTGACCGTTCCGTTCGGCAATCCCGAGCACGACGACATTTGCCGACGTACCGATGGCCGTGCCGTTGCCGCCGAGGCAGGCGCCGAGCGAGAGCGCCCACCAGAGCGGGTAGGTATCCATCGACACGCCCATGTCCTAGATCAGCGGGATCAGGGTGGCGGTCAGGGGAATGTTGTCCACGATCGCGGAGGCGAGTGCCGAGAACCAGATGATGATCAGCATGGCCTCACCCTCCGAATGGACGTTCTCGACCACAAGCCCGGCGATGCTTGCGATGACGCCGGTCTCGACGAGGGCGCCGACGACGACGAAGAGCCCGCCGAAGAAGAAGAGGGCCGGCCACTCGATCTTTTCAAAGATCGCCTCCGGGGACTGCCTGCTCCAGACGAGGAGGATCGCGGCGCCGATCAGGGCGACGAGGGCGGGTTCCAGGCCGAGCCGGTCTGAAAGAAGAACATCCCGATGACGAGCAGGATGACGGCGACCGACTTTCCGAAGAGCGGCCGGTCGCGGATCGCCTCCCGCTCCTTCAGGTCCGCAAACGTCTTCTCGATCCCCGCCCGTTCGCCGGGTGAGAGATGGAGATCCTCTCTGTAGATGAGGGCGAGCATCCCCAGAACGACGATGAGGTCGACCGCCATGATCGGCGCCATGTTGACGATGAACTCGTTGAATGTCAGGCCGGCGGCCGAGCCGATCATGATGTTCGGCGGGTCGCCGATGAGCGTCGCCGCCCCGCCGATGTTGGAGGCGAAGATCTCGGCGATGAGGTAGGGGACGGGAGAGACGTTCATGACGCTCGCGACGTAGAGCAGCATCGGGGTGATGAGGAGGACCGTGGTGACGTTGTCGAGGAACGCGCTGGTGAGGCCGGTTACTATTGAGAAGAGCAGCAGCACCCGCATCGGGCTCCCTTTTGCAAGTTTCGCCGTTTTTATGGCGATATACTCAAAGAGGCCGCTTTCGCGAGATATGTTGACGATGATCATCATCCCCATCAGGAGGAAGATGGTGCCGAGGTCGACGTACTCGGGGATCTTCTCCCACGGGACGATGTGGAGAAAAACAATGACCGCGGCGCCGAGCATCGCCGCCGCCGCACGGTGTATCCGCTCGTCGACGATGAGCGCGTAGGTTACGATGAAGACGACGACGGCGATCAGTTCCGGGCCGACGGTCATGCTCCTCCGCCCGGGATACGGTTGGGGTTCGGGGCGGCGAGGCATGTCGCGGGAGATTGACTATTGGTCATGGAACTCTCCGAAAAAAATGAATATCCTGAGTTCAGGTTCGCGTGGCCGTCCTATAACTGTGCCGATCTCCATAGCCGCCGGGAGGGCGGAACTCCGCATTTCTGAGGCTCGGAGACATTCATGCGGGAGGACGGCGGCATGCACCGGTGCGCCCCGGGCTCCGGTCGACAGGATTGGGGCATCTCAAAAAAAAGAAACTCGTCCGGATTATTCAGATGAAGAACCTGAACGCAACCCAGGCGACCAGCACCATGACGGCGGCGTATTTCAGCCCTGCAAGCACCCGGCCTTCGCCCATAACCCCCGCCGCAAGCCCCGAGAAGAATCCCTGGATCATTCCCGAGTGGCAGAAGAGCCGGTTGTAGAGGAAGAGGTCCACGGTGCCGATGAACTTTTGACTCGACCCCGACGCCGCGACCGCTTCTCCCGCCTCCGCCATCGTGGTGAGGAAGGTGCTCGAGAGCACCCCTATGACAAAGAGGAAGACGAAGAACGACATGATGACGATGACCACATAGATCCTCATACCGTTCTTCCGCTCGGTCTTCAGGTTGAAGAACTCGTAAGCGTCGTGGGCCGCCGCCCGCAATACCTCGCTCACATCGCCGCCGGCGGAACTTGCGTGGGCGATCAGGTCGACGCTCCGCTCGGCAAGATGGGTGTTCACGGCCTTCCCGAACCGGCGGATGGCCTCCACGAACGGGACACCCCAGGATATCTCGGTATCGAGTTTGCGGACGTGCGGAGTCAGCGCCCCGTACTCGCCCTCCGAGACGATATGGATGGCGTGCGGAAGCGTCATGCCCGAGTCGTTCATTCCGGCTACGTCCCGGAAGAAGTTCGGGAGGGACGCCTCGATACTATCCACCCGCAACCCCTCTTTGAGGTCGAGGATTGCAAGCGGCACGATGGCGATAAGGAGCGAGAAGACAAAGATGTCGTCGATCATCGTCGTCGTGAAGAGGACGCCGACGCCATAGGAGAGGATCAGGCTCAAGGACCCGCCGATGAGGAAAAGGAGCGCTATCGGGATGGAGACGAAGAGGACGGTGGCGGGCTCCTCGATCATCGCCCGGAGCGGGTGCTTGACGAACCGGTAAAACCCTTCCTGGTACTTCCGCCGGCTCTCAATTTTCGAGAAGATCTCCTGGTCCTGCTCATCGAATGTGTCGGGCGTCGGAACGCTCTCTGCAGCCGCACTATCCGGACGCGGAGTCTTATCCGGGGATCGGTTCAGGAAATCGTTTAAAATGTCTTTAAATCCCATAATCACACCTCCGGGGTCATGGAGCTGATCAGGAGGACGAACATGACGCTCCCGAACGGCACGAGCAGGTAGATGATAATATAGAGGAAGAGCGGGCTCGAATCACCGGAGATGAGCGTCATGATCGACTGCAGGATGATTAAAAAGAGCATGCCTGCGACCATTGCCGTAACGTAAGACTCCGCGATCAGCCCGAGCGTCTCAAGGAACGACTTCTGCTGCTGGTTGTTCTCGAGCGCATACTGGTGAGCCTTGGAGCGGAAATACTCCGTAAGGTTGCTCCCGCTGGAGATGCTTGCAACGGCGCCCTGCATGAACTCACGCATCCGGTCGCTCGGCGTCGCCTGCGAGACGACCCGCAGGGCGTCAAGGAGGTCCTTCCCGAAGAAGTCGGTCTCACGGGAGACGTAACGTGCCTCGACGGCACTCTCGCCGTAGATCTTGCTCTGGCCAAGCAGCCGGAAGACTTCGTCCGGGGTGATCCCCGCCGAAGACATGGCGGTGACGTAGTTGACGGCGTACGGGAGGGTCGCCTCGATATTCCGGCGGCGCTCCCCGGCCTGGATGCCGGGATAGAGGAGGAAGATCAGGTAAGTTATGCCCCCGAAGATCAGGAGAGAGAGGATCGTGATGACGATGGTGCCGAGCAAGAGTTTATAGTCGTTTAACGCGTAAAGGAACGCGGGGACCGCGCCTTTGTAGGTGATCATCTCGGGGACCCGCAGGAGATAGGTCAGGAGCCCGATGAACGCGGCGGCGACCAGCCCAACGACGATTGAGGATACATAAGCGGTCGCAAGGTAGGCCTCAAACGGCGTATTCATCCGGGCCCCCGTCAGGTCGTTCCTGAGCTGGACGAAGTCTCCCCGCTTCTTCTTTAAGTTACGGCCGATCAGGTTGAAACAGAACCGCTCATAACTGTTCATGCCGCTCCCCCCTCACCGTAGAGGTCGGCACGCACACGCTCGACGACCGCCTCAGGGTCCCGGAAGTAGGAGACCAGGATCTTGCTGACGTCGCGGAAGTAGCGGATCTTCTTGATGCGCATCCATTCAAGCACCTCCTGCCGTCGTTTCAGTTCTTCCTGCATCCGTTCCTCACTCCATCCACGGTCCTCCATGATCTGCTCAAGAATGTAGGACTTGCCGGAGTACCGGATCTCATCGGTCGCCGGGTACCACCGGAAGACCTCGTTCGTGATCAACTCGTTCGTCCGGGGATCGATATCCAGGATCTCAATGAGCTGCTTGTTGCGCCGGATCCGCTGGCCGCCTATCCGGGCCTGCACCTGGATGGACATCAGAGAAAGCGCAGAGAGCATGTTCCTCGGCACGTCGATCGGCGGGTTCTCCAGACGGTGAACGGCGCTTGCCACTGAGTCGGCGTGCATCGTCGCATAGGTGACGTGCCCGGTGCTCATCGCCTGGAAGAGGGTCAGGGCTTCACGGCCGCGAACCTCGCCGACCAGGATGTACTCGGGGCGCTGCCGGAGGGCGGCACGCAGAAGTTCGTACATGTCGATCTCGCCCCGCCCGTCCTGCGAGAACGAGTCTCGCGTGATGCTCGGGATCCAGTTCGGGTGGGGGAGTTTTAACTCACGGGTATCCTCGAGCGTGACGATCTTTGCGAGCGGGGGGATGAAGAGTGATATGGCGTTCAGGGTCGTCGTCTTCCCCGACGCCGTACCGCCGGCAAATATGCAGGACTTGGCGTTCTCGACCGCGAGCCAGATGAACGCGATCCCGAGCGGCGAGAAGGTGTGCCATTCGATAAGGTCCGTCGGCGTGATCGGTTCTTCCCGGAACTTCCGGATCGTGAACGTCGAGCCGTGAGCGGTCACCTCGGACCCGAGCGTCATCTGGATACGCGACCCGTCGCTCATCGTTGCGTCCAGCATCGGCTCGGCGATTGAGATATATTTCCCGGCCCGCTGCGCGAGTTTCGTGACGAACGAATCGAGGTCCGTTGCACTCTGGTAAATGAGACTCGTCTTCATCGATTCATAGGTCGTGTGATAGACGAAGATCGGGCTGTTCACACCGTCGCAGGAGATATCCTCGATATACTTGTCGTGCATGATCGGGTCGATAAGCCCGTCGCCGAGGAACTCCTTCTCCACATGGTAGAGCACCTTCTCCCGCCCGGGCGGCGTGATGTGGATCCCGTAATCGGCAATGATTGCGTTCGCTGCATCACGAAGCGCCTTCAGGGCTTCGTCGCGAGTGAGATTCCGGGTGGTGACGTCGAGCGTTTCAAAGAGGCGTTCCTTGATCTCCTCGAAGAGTTCCAGTTCACCGGGCGTGAGCACCGGCTCGATGACACTGTAGGTGTATTCGCGCGTCGTGCCGTCGTAGGTTACCCGGACATAGGCATACGGCTCGTTCACCGGGTAGAGTTCAATCTCCTCCAGTCCCGGCGAAGGTCGCATCGCGAGATCGACGAGCGGACCGTGGAGCGCCGGGTCGTATTCCTCGATCGTCTCCGTGGCCTTCGGAAGATGGAGTTTCGTGAGGAACCCGAGTCGGGACTGCGGAGCCTCGTCGGCCGGAGCCGCCTGTGCCGCAGCCGCAGCAAGCGTGGCGGTGGAAAGGGCTCGGGAGAAGAGGTCGTCGAACTCCGATACGACCCGGGCGTTATCGACGAAATCAAAATGGTGCTCGTTGCGAGTGAGGTTCAGTTCCTCGACCGTAAACGTGGCACTCTTCGGAAGGATCAGGTCTGCCAGGTTCCCGAGGTCGTCGACCGACACCACCCCGATAGAAAGGTCTTCGTCAGGTCCGGGCTCATCGACGGTCGCCGCACCGGAGTCCTCCCTGTCGGAGGGGTCGGGCGCATCGGCATCCTTAAGCCCCCTCATTCGGTCGAATATGCCGGAGCGAGCATTGCGCCCGGCGGAAGAGAGCGGCGCTCCCGCCCGGGTCCCGGCATCTCCTGCCGCCCGGGACGGAGAAACTGCGGCCTCTTTTGCAACACCCGACTTTTGCCGCTCAATTCTCTCCAGGAGCGATCGGACCAGATTTTCGCCGCCGCCCGTACGCCAGCCCCCGGAGGAAGGGGTCGGTCGCTCCTCCGTTTCGCCGGGAGCAGATCCGGCACTCACCGGAACCGCCTCCTCCTGTGCCGTCTCCCCGTTGGGTGGAGACGGCGGTACAGATTCGTCCGCCCCCGTCGCGAGTTTTCCGCTGTCAATCCCCGTCACAGTGTCCTCATTGCCGGTCACCGGTTTCCCGGATTGCGCGAGAAGATTCCTGACTGCTGTTATCAATTCACGTTCTTCATCCTCATTCGCTCTCATCCTCTATGCCCCCAATATCAACGCACGATTCTACCTGAGGTTCATGGAATTCAATGATGCACCGTGTCCGCTCTCCTGTTCGATCAGAGACCACGCACATATAACGCCCGTTAAGCAGCCGAAAACAGACTTTGCCCCCGGAATCGGTCACATCGCTCGTCATGACAACCTTTCCTTTTCTGATCGAGACCTGGGCTCCGGCAAGGGGTGTCCCCGAGTTATCGCGCACGGTCAGGCAGAGCACCCCTATCCGCTGTCGGGTAGGAGCACCGATGGTCGGAATGTCGAGGCGGCCGTTCTTCTTCAGGTGGCTCTTCTCGAAGACTCTGCAACGGGATACCAGCGCATCGACGATCTGCGGCATCACCTGGAAGAGTTCGAACTCTTCATTCCCGGAGAGGTGCAGGGCCGCCGCGTCGCCAAAGAGCGTACCCCTCTCATCGACAAATATGGCGCCATCCGGTTCGCCCCCAAGAAGAAGCAGGAAAAACGCATGCGTCTTTTCTTTCGAGACCGCAATTCCGGTCGGGGGATGAACACTACTGTGATGCAATAACTCATCAAGAGTAAAACGCCCTTCATACGCCGACTGTAGAAGGATCTCGTCCATAAGGTCGTTTATTTCCATGCACATCTTCAGGTATGGTATTTTTTTATGCTGGAGAGGGGGTTTTTCGCCCCCAATCACAATATACCACATCAGTATACTATTATTAATATCTTGTGTTAATCGATCTCAATTCAGACAAAGATACTGTTGAAAGCGGCGTATTCCTGACCTCCAGGAGACCGATTATCGACAGTGAGCTCCCGGAAGTAGAAGAAACATGAAGAGGCCCGGAACTTCGCTAAAGTAACGTTCTGAGGAAACCTCCATAGGTCGAACTGCCGGATTTCAGGTGCTGTCGCGGGAGACTGTATCGCTGCCGGACGCTGACATGAGCGAAATACTGGTTCTGGAGGATCGTAGCTCGGAGGCGGGGAACAACTGGCCGAAGGGCAGGAGTTTGAGAAGACCGGAGGTCTTCGAATGGGGGCTTCCGGGAAGGGCGTACGGGTGCCCTCCCCGGTCCACTGCATGGGAACACAGGGGACGAAACCCGGGCCGCGACATCTCGTGCTCGACTGTCGCCTCTCTGGTGACGGCCGGGGAGTTGAGGGGACTCTGTGGGAACTAAAATGAGCGAACTGCTGAGACCTCCGCCGGCAGATCGTGGCGCCTGCTCCCTCATGAGGCACAGAACAAGCCGAGAAGGGTTTTGTACTCCCGGAAAATTCTCAAAGAGAGATCGCCAGAACTAAGAGATAAAAGGTGAATAAAGTACGTGCCCATGATTCTTCCACCGGCGATAGGTGTCCCGCTCCTGATTGCGGCTGTTGTGATAGGTATCACACTCATATATGCGTCGATTCTGGACGCAAAGGAGCGGCGGGTGCCCCATCGAACCTGGCGCCCCGCGCTCGCGGTCGCGATCCCGGCGGCCGTCTGGGTATACGGACTGACCATCCTCGCAGACTGGCGCATCGCAGCAGGCTACCTCATTCTGGTTGCGGTTTTTTGTGGATTTTTTTACCTCTTCCAGGCCGTAAACCTCTTCGGGGGAGCTGATGCGTACGCCCTCATCATCATCACCGCATGCATCCCGTTCTTCCCGATTGAGCCATACTTCGGTTCCCCGCCCCTCGGGTTCTTCCCGTTCACCGTGCTCACGAACGCCGTGCTCATCAACATCGCGACCCCGATTGCAATACTCGCAAAGAACCTGCTCCAGGGTAACCGGGCCCCGCTACCCTGTCTCTTCCTCGGCTTTCCCGTCGACGGGAAAAAAATCCAGAATGAATTCGGCTTTGTCATGGAAGATATCGAGGAACGGGACGGCAGGCTGATGAGGCGGTTCGTCGGATTTACCGAGTCGTTAGGGCGTATTTTGCGGGGAGAACGGCGGCTGTACACGAAAGACCTCAGGCTGCACCCCGAAGACTACCGAGAGGAACTTGCCCTCTACCGGAAGGCCGGCAGAGTCTGGATATCCTACGGCATTCCCTTCATCATACCGATCACGGCAGGATTCCTGATTGCGCTATTCATGGGAGATATCCTCTTTATCATCATGAAGACTCTGGCAGGAATGTGAACCAATATGGAGATACAATTCGAGAACGGATTGGTGCCTGTCATCGTACAGGAGAAGCGAACACGTGAGGTCCTGATGCTCGCCTACGCAAACGCCGAGGCACTGGACCTCACCCGGACCACCGGATATGCACATTATTACAGCAGAAGCAGGCGGAAACTCTGGAAGAAAGGAGAAGAGAGCGGGCACTTCCAGCGAGTCTGCCGGGTGCTTGTCGACTGCGACGCGGATGCGGTCCTTTATGAGGTGAAGCAGGAAGGCGTTGCCTGCCATACCGGCCACGCCTCGTGTTTTTACCGCACGATCGAAGGGGAGGAGATCGCCGGAATCGTCGTTGATCCGGAGAAGGTATACGCTAATAAGGGTGAATGACCTCATTACTATGGTGATTTTTAATGAAAATTGTACCCGATACCAGCGTCGTGATAGACGGACGCATAACTTCGCTGATAAAAACCGGAGAATATAAGGGCGCAACAATAATCATACCGGAAGCCGTGGTCGCCGAACTGGAAGCGCAGGCGAACCAGGGACGTGAGATAGGGTTTTCCGGTCTGACGGAACTCCAGGAACTCTTTCGGATGTCGGAGGATAACGTCATCGAACTCCAGTTTTCCGGAGACCGCCCGAGCCTCGACCAGGTGAAACTCTCCAGCGGGGGCGAGATCGACGCCCTGATCAGGAACGTCGCCATCGACCATGACGCCCGGTTCGTCACGAGCGACCTTGTGCAGGCCGAGGTGGCAAAGGCGAAAGGGCTCGATGTTACCTATCTTCGACCGCAGATAGGCGATTTTTCACCGCTCACGATCGATCAGTTCCTTGACGAGGAGACGACCGCGATCACCCTCAAAGAGCGGGTCCCGCCGATGGCAAAGATCGGGAAATTCCGCGATACCCGTCTGGTCACCCTCCGGGATACACCGATGACCGAGTACGAACTCAAGTCCATGGCCCAGGAACTCCTTGAGAGGGCAAAACGCGACCCCGACGGCTTTATCGAACTCGAGAAGCGGGGGATCACGGTCCTCCAGATCGGTTCGCTCCGGATATCGATCGCCCGGCGGCCGTTCTCGGACGGGATGGAGATCACGGTGGTGCGGCCGCTCGTGGACCTCTCGCTCGACGATTACGACATGGCGCCGGAGATCAAGAAGCGGGTCCTCGGAAGCCGCCGCGGCGTCCTGATAGCGGGACCCCCCGGGGCGGGAAAGACGACGCTCGCCCAGAGCCTTGCAACGTTCCTCGCCGACCACGAATTCATCGTCAAGACGATGGAGGCACCGCGAGACCTGCAGGTTCCCGACCACATCACCCAGTACACGGCGCTCGAGGGCAGCATGGCAAACACCGCCGAGGCCCTCCTGCTTGTCCGGCCCGACTACGTCATCTTCGACGAGATCCGGAAGGGTGAGGACTTCGGCGTCTACGCCGATATGCGCCTTGCCGGAATGGGTATGGTCGGGGTGGTGCATGCCATGGAGGTGCACGACTGCCTCCGGCGATTCTGCGACCGCGTGGGCTACAGCGTCCTGCCGCAGATCATCGACACCATCATCAGTGTCGCCCAGGGCATGATCACGAAGATCTACGACCTCGAACTGACGATCAAAGCGCCCGAAGGCATGAGCGGCGATGCATACATCCGGCCGGTCGTCGTTGTCCGCGAGCACACGCAACAGGTGCCCGAGATCGAGATCTTCCGCCATGAGGGCGAACTCCTGGTGATACCGCTCGTCCAGAAGGACGTTACCGAACCGCGCGCCGCTACGGAGACGCCGGCCGTTGCAATGGCGGCGGAGCCTGAGGAGAACGTCTCCTGGAAGGTTGCCGAGAAAGAAGTCCAGCGGGAGATCGGGCGGTACACGACCGGCCCGGTCGAGGTCCGCATCATCAGCGACAACAAGGCCGTCGTCTACATTGAGGACAAAGACGTTCCTGCGGCGATCGGTAAAGGCGGAAAGAACGTCTCGGCGATCGTGAACAAACTGGGTATCGGGATCGACATCAGGCCGAGGAGCGAACTCGAGACGAGAAGACCCGTCGAGGAGGAGATGCAGCTTGCCGGCGGTATCAAGATCCGCCTCGATCGGAAGCAATTAACCATCGTTTCCCCGGAGAACAAAGGAAAGATCGTCGATGTCTTTGCGGGAAAGGAGTACCTCTTCACGGCCACGGTGAACGAAGAGGGGGATATCCTCCTTGCCAAGAGCAGCACGATTGCCCAGGAGATGATCAAACGCTACAACGAGGGCGAGACGATCCGGCTACGGCCGGTATGAGGCGAGGGATGATGACGGAAACAAAATCTGGAGGCATAGAGTGAGCGGACTGGATATGCGAAGCAACGAGCGGGAGTGGGGCGCCCGGTGGGAGCACGCGTTCGAGGCGGACCCGGCAGAAGGGAAGGAGAAGTATTACCAGACCGTGGCATTCCCGTATCCGAGCGGGGCGATGCATGTCGGGCACGGGCGGACTTACATCGTTCCGGACGTCGTCGCCCGATACCAACGGATGAGAGGAAAACAGGTCCTCTTCCCGATGGCGTTCCACGTCACCGGAACCCCGGTCATCGGGATCTCCAAGAGGATCTCAAACGGCGACAAAAAGACGATCGGGCTGTACCGCGACCTTTACCGGGTGCCGCAGGATATCCTGGACCGGTTCATCAACCCGATGGAGATCGTCCGGTACTTCTCGGAGGAATACCGGCGCGTGATGCAGAAGTGCGGTCTCTCGATCGACTGGCGCCGGCGGTTCATCACCGTCGATCCCCAGTACAGCAAGTTCATTGAGTGGCAATACGCGCACCTGCAGGAGGAGGGGCACGTCGTCAAGGGAGCTCACCCGGTCAAGTACTGTCCCCAGTGCGAGAACCCGGTCGGGGACCACGACCTGCTCGAAGGCGATAAGGCCGAGATCATCAGGTTCACCCTGGTGGTCTTCCACCTGGGGGATGCCAGAATTCCGTGCGCAACGCTCCGTCCCGAGACCGTCTACGGCGTAACGAATCTCTGGGTGAACCCGACCGTCACCTACGTGCGGGCGATGATCGACGGAGAGGAGTGGATCGTAAGCAAGGAGGCGGCAGGGAAGCTCGCCCTGCAGGACCACGAGGTCCTGACGACGGAGGAGGTCCCCGGGACCGAGCTCATCGACCGGGCGGTCTCTCACCCGCTCTGCGGCGAGATTCCCATCCTTCCGGCAACGTTTGTCGACCCGGACATGGGGACCGGAATCGTCATGAGCGTTCCCGCTCACGCACCGTTTGATTACATCGCCCTCCGCGACCTGCAGCAGCAGGGGAAGTATACGGCCATCCGGCCGGTCCCGCTTATCTCCGTCGACGGTTACGGGGAGATCCCGGCAAAGGACGCGGTCGAGCGGGCAGGCATCCGCGACCAGAACGACCCCGGGATGGAAGCGCTCACCCAGGAGATCTACAGCGCCGAGTTCTCTCGCGGGAAGGTCTTCGAGAAATACGGCGGAAAGCCGGTGAAAGAAGCCCGGGACGACGTTGCAGCCCTGATGATGGAGCGCTACGGCTCCATCCCGATGTACGAGTTCGACAACCGCCAGGTGATCTGCCGGTGCGGCAGCAGGGTCTTTGTGAAGATCCTCCACGACCAGTGGTTCCTGGAGTACAGCGATCCGTGCTGGAAGGAGCAGGTGAAGACCCAGCTTGAGCGGATGACGCTTGTCCCGGCCGAGGTCCGGGCCGAGTTCAACCGAACGGTCGACTGGCTGAAGGACTGGGCCTGCACCCGGCGGGTGGGGCTCGGCACGAAGCTCCCCTGGGACCCAACCTGGATCATCGAGCCGCTCTCCGACTCGACGATCTACATGGCCTACTATACGATTGCCCACCATCTGAAGGCCATTCCTCCGGAGAAACTGACGCCGGAGGTCTTCGAGTACATCTTCAAAGGCGAGGGGAATCCCGATACCATCGACCGGGAGACCCTCGACCGTATCCGGAGCGAGTTCCTCTACTGGTATCCCTACGACTACCGGTTTTCGGCAAAAGACCTCATATCAAACCACCTCACGTTCCAACTCTATCACCACCGTGCCATCTTCCCGCAGGACCTGCAGCCGAAGGGCATGGTGGTCTTCGGCATGGGCCTCTTGAACGGGGCGAAGATGTCGTCGAGCAAGGGGAACGTCTTCCTGCTCGAAGATGCTCTGGAGGAGTTCGGTGCCGATACCGTCCGGATGTTCCTTGTCGGGAGTGCGGAGCCCTGGCAGGACTTCGACTGGCGCAATGAACTTGTTTCGTCGACTAAAAAGCAGATCGAGCGGTTCTGGAACACCGTCGCGGAGACAAAGCAGGCGGACGGCGCCTCATCCATCGATGTCTGGCTCGAAAGCAGGCTCCAGCGTCGCATCGAGAATACCACGAGAGCGCTCGATTCGTTCCAGACCCGGCAGGCGTTGCAGGAGGCGTTCTTCGGCGTGGAGGCCGATCTGAAGTGGTACCGCCGCCGCCTGCCCGGGGACGTGAGCGGCGGGGCCGTGATGCAGGACCTCTGCCGTACCTGGGTGCGGCTGCTTGCCCCCTTCATCCCCTTCACCTGCGAGGCGCTCTGGGCCGAGATCGGCGGGAAGGGTCTGGTCTCCTTCGCCCCCTGGCCGGAGGTGGACGAGGCCCGGGTCAGCCAGGAGGTCGAACTCGCCGAGGAGTTCCTGGCGCGGACGGTCGAGGACATCGAGTCTATCCGAAAACTCATCCCGATAGAGCCGAAATCCATCAGCCTCTTCGTCGCCCCGGCCTGGAAGCACGAGGCGTTCCGGATCATCGCCGCCTCGGCCGACAAGACGAGGGTGGTGCGGGAGATCATGCAGAACGAGGAGATGCGGAAGCGCGGCCGCGAGGCGACGGATGCTGCAAAGCAAATCACGAAACTTGTGCTGAAACTGCCGCCCGACCTCGTGAAGCAACTGCAGGAATCGTCGCTCGACGAGCAGGCGGTCCTTGAGGGCGCGCGGCAGTTCCTGGAGCGCGAGTTCGGCGTGCCGGTGACGGTCCAGAACGCCGGGGAGAGCACCCACCCGAAGGCGACGGCGGCCCTGCCCTTCAAACCGGCGATTGTGATCGAGTAGGATACCCCCCTTTTTCAGCCGGGGCCCTCCTCAACCGGATGACCGTGGGTATGCTGCCGCCCCCCAACAGACGGGTTGCAATGGGTGCACGGCAATCAGCAGGCCGTTCCGGGGCGACGGTTGACCGCTGAAAACCCTCTGCGAAGCGTGGCGTAGAGAGTAAGGAGGCGTATGTATGGCGTCGAGCCAGGAATTCGTTGAGTTTGTAGCCGAACAACTCGCCGGGGCGGGGGATATCACGTACAGGAAGATGTTCGGCGAATACGGGATATACTGCGACGGAACGTTCTTCGCCTGTGTCTGCGACAACCAGTTCTTCGTGAAGATCACCGAACCGGGAAAGGAGTTCATGCCGGACGGCGAGACCGCACTGCCTTACGAAGGCGCGAGACCGTACTTCCTGATCGACGATCTGGACGATACGGAATTCTTGAAAGAACTCACACGGATAACCTGTGCCGCACTTCCGGTGCCGAAACCTAAGAAAAAAGGTAGAAAATAGGAGATCCGGCCTGAAGCAGCAGAAGATATCTGCTTCGTGCCTCACCTATGCGTCCGCCCATAGATCGTTCGCGCATCCATCCACCGGGTCCGCAAAACGGAAGGAATACCCCCGGAGGACGACCCGATTATGTGCTTCCCTTAAGGGCCTGCTGGGCCTTCTTCGCCCGCTCTTTTGCCGTATACCCGGTCACCTGCTGGAGGTAGTTCCGGAACCGGCGGTTGGTGTCGATGATCGTCTCGTCGGTGGCGGCTTTGTCCGCCTCGGTATCGACGATCAACGTCTTGCCTCCCGCACCCAGCCGGACCTCAAGGCGCAGGAGCGCTCCGTAGGCGATGGTGTAATGGCCGTCCCTCGAGGTCGTGGGTTCAGTCTCGAACTGATCGCGGAGACCCTGTACCATGGATTCTGCAAGATTTTTTGTGTATCCACGCTTGATCTGGTATTCTTGCATAATATTTTTAAGGGACAGCCATCTATGTTAAACTAACCGAGAATACGTGGTTGATCCCCATGGATGATATAAAGGTTATAGCCAGAGCGCTTAACGGCGCCGATAAAACGGTGCTGATAGGGTTCCCTGGCAGCGGACTCGTCGGAAGTATTGCTCTGCAATACCTCGTCGAACAGATGGAATTCGAGCAGATCGGGACGATTACCAGCAAATATTTCCCGCCGGTCGCTCTCATGACAAAAGGCGTGATCAATGCGCCCGTGCGCCTCTACGAGAAGGATAGTCTCGCCGCAGTCATCTCCGATGTCCCCATCCACCCGATGATCTGCTACGAGGTGGCAAACGGCATCCTGGACTGGCTCACCCAGTTTAACGTCCGGGAGATCGCCACGATTGCCGGGATCATCACGAACGAACCTGAAAAGAGGGTCTTTGGGGTTGCAACCAGCCGGGAGGTTCTCCAGCGTATTGAGGAAGAGACGATCATCCTCCCGATGGGGAGCATCTCCGGCATTGCAGCAAGCCTTCTCACGGAGTGCAAGACACGGGGCATACCGGGGATCGGACTTCTCGGTGAGACGGTGAATACCCCCGACCCGCGGTCCTCTGCGGCCACGATTGAGGTCTTAAATAAACTCTATCATCTCAACCTGGACGTCAAGCCGCTGCTCGAACAGGCGGTGGAGATCGAGGCGGCGATGGCCCAGATCTCCGAGCAGGTGCAGAAGACCGAGGCGACGCCGCGGAGAGAGCAACTGCCGATGTACGGGTGAAGACCATGAAGTATGCAGCATTAACAGGAATTTCACCGTCGGTGATCGCCGAACTCAAGACCGGCAAGGCTCGCACCCTCGAATTGAGCAGCGCCCACAACATCATCACGCTGACCGAGACGGCGCCGGGAGAGTGTCTCTTCATAACGTCGGTCAACGAGGAAGACCTCGCACCCGGGGATGCGGGGATCATGGTCGACCTTCTTGTCCTCAACATCAGCATGAAACGGGTCGAGGTCACCAGCTCGTTCGCCTTTGAGGAGCGGGAGCGGATGTCGGCCCGGATCAAGGTCCAGTTCCGGGGAACGACGATTGCACGCGACGTTGAAGGGCGGAAATGGGGAGACCCGACCAAGGTCGAGATCATCAGGGCGGCGTGTTACCGCGCCGGCTGATCCGTTTTCTTTTCCCACGACACCGCGCCCTCAAAGGGTTAATATCCCCGGGAGACCAAAATGTATGGGAATACAGCAGGGGTCTGTGGCTTAGCCAGGACATAGCGCCGGGCTTCTAACCCGGATGCCGGGGGTTCGAATCCCCCCAGGCCCGCTTCCATCTCTTCTCGCACCGTCTGGCCCGGAGTTTTTCGAATGAAGTGAGCGGGCCGCCCGTCAGACTGACGAAAAAAAGTTTGATGGATCGTCCCGCCTCAACGGACCTTCGTCCCCGGCCTGACCGGGCGGAGGGGGACAAGGAGGGAGGCCTCGTCGCCGGCGGCAAGGATCATCCCCCTGCTCTCGACCCCAAAGATCTTCGCCGGGGCGAGGTTTGCGATCAACGCCACGTCCTTTCCCACCAGTTCGTCGGGGGCGTAAAACCCGGCGATGCCGCTGACCACCTGGCGCTTCTCGCCCCCGAGGTCGACGATGAGTTTATAGAGTTTCTTCGAGCCCTTGATCGGCTCGGCCGAAACGACCTTTGCCACCCGGATATCCAGGTTTTCGAACTCCTCGATGGAGACGACGGGGCTCTTCTTCTCCGAGTTCTCCTTCGCCCTCTCGACCCGCGCGGCAAGGACCGTCTCGAAATCCCTGACCTGGGCCTCATCGATCTTTGCGAACAGGGGAGCGGGCTCTGGAAGCGTATGGGCTTTCATTGGCTCCGTGGCCTCGGCGATCGGGTGGTCCGCGACATCATCGTCGTAGCCGAGCATCGTCCAGGCCCGCTGCATCGCGTCAGGCATCAGGGGCTGGAAGATAAGGATGAGCGCCTTCACGATCTGCAGACAGTCGGCGATCGCCTGCTCAGCCGCGCCCCGGTCCTCTTTGATCAACTTCCAGGGGGCGTTGCTCTGGATGTAGGAGTTCCCGAACGACGCGAGTGCCATCATCGCATCGACGGCGTTCTTGAAGTCGTAGTCCTGCATCAGTGCATCGACCACGGAGAGCGACCGCGCGATCTCGTCGATGACGACCGGCCGGGGAGCGAGGTCCGGCACGCCGGAGAACTCTTTCCCGGCGAAGTACATCGTCCGGTAGATGAAATTTCCGAGCGTCCCGACGATCTCGCTGTTCACCCGCTCGGCGTAGACCTTCCAGGAGAAGTCAAGTTCCTTTGTGTGGCTGGTGTAGGAGAGGAGGTAGTAGCGGAGGTAATCCGCAGGGAGTCCCCGGTCCAGGTAGTCGTCGTTTGCCCAGACAACGTTCCCCCGCGATTTCGAGAACTTCTTGCCCTCGATCGTGACCATGCCGCTTGCGACCACCGCATACGGAAGGCCGTAGCCCGCCCCTTTAAGGAGCGCCGGCCAGAAGATGCAGTGGTGATAGATGATGTCCCCCCCGATGAAGTGCGTGACCCGGGTGTCGTCGCCGCACCAGTAGTTCTTCCAGTCGGCGCCCGCGGTCTCTGCCCACTCCTTCGTGAACGATATATACCCAATCGGTGCGTCGACCCAGACGTAAACGACGAGGTCGTCCCTCCCCGGGAATTTAACGCCCCAGTCGAGCGTCCGGGTGATGCACCAGTCGTGCAGGAGTTCCTTCACCCAGCCGAGGGCGTAGTTCCGGGCGGTGGCCGTGCCCCGGAGATTGGGGAGGTAGTCGAGGAGGAAGTCCCGGAACGCCGAGAGCCTGAAGAAGTAGTGCTCCTGCTCCCGGTACTCCGCCTTCGTGCCGCAGATCTTACAGACCGCATCCTTGATCTCGCCGGGTTCAAGGTGCTGGCCGCACCCCTGGTCGCACTCGTCGCCCCGGGCGACCGCCCCGCAGTGGGGGCAGGTCCCCTCCACGTAGCGGTCCGGGAGGAACCGCTTGCATTTGGGACAGTAACTCTGGCTGACGGTCTTTGCATAGACGTAGCCGTTCTCGATCAGCCGCTGCACGATCGAGCGGGTGGTCTCGTGGTTCATAGGGTCGTCGGTCATGCCGAACCGGTCGAAGATGACCTCCATCCGCCGGAACGTATCGTAGAAATGCTGATGATAGCGCTCCGAGAGGGCCCGAGGGGTCGAGCCCTCCTGCTCGGCGCTGATCACAATCGGCGTTCCGTGATTGTCGGAACCGCATACAAAGACGACCTCCTCCCCGGACCGGCGCATATATCGCACATAAAAATCCGCCGGCACGTAGGTCCGCAGGTGCCCGATATGGCAGGGACCGTTCGTGTACGGGAGCCCACACGTTACCAGCAACGGCTTACCACTCATCCTTATCTACTCTGGTTGCGATGCTAATAAAGATACCAGCGCATGGCACGACGGATTACGATACCGGTCCGGTCCTTCGGCTCCGAGGTCGGGGAGCCCACGGTTCCGGAACTCGCAGAATGGCTGAAAGGGAAGAAGGGGGAAGAAGCGGACCTCACCACCTACCGGCTCGAACGGTCGCTTGACGTCCAGGAGGGGGTGACGATGCCCGCCGCAGGCGGCCTCTTCTACGGAGAGCGGTGGCGAGAAGCCTTCCTCGGCATGGCGGACGCGGTGCTCGTCAGTGAGCCGGGCATCGACCCCTCCGCCGTAGCCGAAGATGCACGCGCCGTCCGGGCAAGGCGGAAGGAGGCCTGGTTTTCTCTCCCCGCTCCCCACATGCTCGGATTCCGGGACGGCTACCTGGGGGACGAAGAGGAGTTTTTCGAGACGATCGCGACCGCGTATGCCCGGCTCGCGCGGGAGATGCGGGACATGGGCGTGCAGGGGCATATCTTAATTGCGGATGCGGCGGAGACGATCGAGCTCGAGGTGCTTGCCGGCCGGAAAATTCTCTTCTTCCCCCGGAATCCGGAGACCTTCGACCTGGAACTGCTGCTCGAGTACCAGAGCGACCTCATCCTCCCGGCAAAAGAGATCGGCCGGGCGGAGGACCTGATGGAGCGGTTCCGCGTCAGAAGACTGGTCCTGCTCGATCCGGAGGCGGAGGACCTTGCGGCGGCGGCCGCATTCGCCGATCCGGAGATGCTCGATGTCGGCGGTTACTGCAAGGACGGTTGCCCGGATTACTGGAAAGGTCTCGTAGACCGGGCGTTCATTCCTCGATAGACTCCGCCGTCTCCGCAAGGCGGCGGTAGTGGCGGTTCCTTTTTATGAGCCAGAAGAGGAAGCGGTCGAGGAGGGTGAACGAAAACGTGCCTCCGGCTGCGTGGGGATGACCGCCGCCGGAAAACTCCCGGGCGATGAGATGGCTGATCGGGGGGACGGAGCGGATGGAGATACGACCGTTTCCGGAGACGATCACCTCGATATCGGTGCCGAATTCTTCGCGGATGGCGTGTGCGGTCTCGCTCGGGTAGCCGTAGAGCGGGGCGAACGCCATCCGGTAGCGGCCGTTGGCGATGATGGTGGTGTGACGGAGGCTCTTTTTGATGTCGCGCTCCATCTCCCGGGCGATCTGCCCGTACTCGTTCTCTATCTTTGCATCGACGATGGTGCCCCGGACGAGATTGTCGCGGACGTACTCCCGAAAGCCTTTCCGCATGACGACCTGGCCGAGCATCTTCGACCGGGGGTCCTGGTGCTTCCAGAGATCGTAGTCGCAGACGACCCGCGCGATCTCCTCCGCTACGGGGTCGCCGGGGGCAAGGTCGCGCGCGACTATCCCGGTGGCGCAGGTGGCGACGTCGATGTGGAGAAGGCTCGTCTTCGCATCGACGGCGCGGATCTCCTCATCTTTCCAGCGGTGATGGTCGCGCCATTCGATCCGCCACCCGTTCGACCGGGCCTTCGCGAGCCGCTGCTCGACGCCCGGCTGGTAACCGATATCCGATATGCTGAGAAGGTCGCCCCGGCCCGGAGAGCCGGCCACGGCATCCAGGAGAGGGAGGAACTTGCCGACCGAAGACCAGACGGTGAAGACGCCCCCATATTTCCTCCGGTGGATGGCATCGCCGCCGACGGCGTCGAGGTCGTTGTGCGTGAGATGCACAACGGACTCCGTCCTCCCGGAAAGCGCCTGCATGAGGTTCTTGTCCCGGACATCCCGGTTCTGATCGCTCCGGTCCATTGGTAACATATCGGTGTACGACGTGATAAACAGACGCTTTTCGGATGCGTTCCTGTGCCGCAGCCCGGTGCAAAGCGGCATACCCCGGGGACACAGAGTTTATTAGGGACAACAAACAACATTGTAAGACAGAAGCCCCTGTAGCTCAGACTGGGAGAGCGCCAGACTGAAGATCTGGTTGTCCCCGGTTCAAATCCGGGCGGGGGCATATTTTAAACTCTGTTTCAATTCCTGAGCCTGCATGCCTGGCTTCCAACGAGATGTGGAGAGCATGTTGCTGTCCTAAGATCGAGGTCGTCCCAAAACACCTCAGCCGGGAGGGGGTTTCCCCCTCCCGGCCCCTCCCCCGCGTGGCGATGCCCAGAGGGAAGCCGTGTCAGCAGCTTGACGCCAAAGATCACTCAATTTTTCGCGGGGATGTGTCAGAATACTCTGAATTATATGAATCTTCAGCCGCTGGACACTTTTGGGATGACTTCATCGATTGAGGGAAAGGAGGTGTGCAGCTACTGTTTCACCGTACTGCCTCACGCCTCAATCGGAACAGCGAAAACAGGGGGTAATATCCAACCGGGGACGGCGGTGCAGGACACCCCTCACCTAAGAGGTGATCAGCCCTACTTCTCTGCGTTCGTTGTCGGGGGACACAGGATACCAGCAACGACGAGGAACACTCACGAACAGCAGGGGAATCGGCGAAGGGTGAGGAGTTATCGCCGGAGGTAACGATCTGAAAAGACTTCGGGTGTCATGGTTTCGGGCTTGAAAAACTTCGCCTCTTCAAGTTCTTTGGGAATCCTGTATCGAGTCAGGCCCACATCGTGAGTGAGGAATACGTCACACTCCTGTGACATGGCATACGCTAAATGTACTTTGTCGGTCTTTTGCCCGATCATTCTTGAGTCGTCGTAGTTGGTGCTCATGCTATAACAGAGCCGGCTTACGCTTTCATCAGGGAACATTATTTCAGTGTTCCAGCCATTGAGATTGGAAAGAACTGATATACGAAAATTCCACCCAAATTGTTCTCCATGACTTTGAACAACGTTTCGCCTAACACAGTGATCGAAGTTACCAGTCGGAATCCACCATGGTTTGATATATGATCGATGATTCCCTTACAGCGAGAATCCTCATAAGCTGATATCAAGATATCAGTATCTAAAAAAAACGAGTTTTTGGGGCTGATTCATTAGATGGAGTCCAACCGGCGCATCTTTTCATCGAACTGTTCGCGGCTCACTGCATATGTGATTATACCTTTACAGTTTACGCGACCCCCATACGGCAACATTCCCTCCTTGTAGTGCCGACCGACCACAGATGCAGGGTTAAACTCAAATTGTGCCATCTGCCCATCTCCTCGTGATATACAATTGTATGTTGGAGGTGATCCCGAAACACCTCAGCCGGGAGGGGGATGCCTTTCGAAGAACTTCGTTCTTCTCATGCACCCGCCGTTTCGCCGGGTGCACCTCCCGATCCCTCCCCCGCGTGGCGATACCCAGAGAGGAGCCGTGTCAGAGGTTTGACGCCAGAAATCACTCAATTTTTCTCGGGGAGGCGACAAAATACTCTGAACTATAGGAATTGTCAGCCGCTGGAAACTTTTAGGATGACTTCTTGTATTACACAATTCTAAAGAAATACTTTTTGTTATCTCGTTTTTGCTGCATTCTCTTCTGGAGACCCGAGTTCCATCATCTTAAGCCGCTCTATTAGTAGTTGCTCAAAATTTTGAGGAGGTAATCAAAAAGAATTCCGGCTGATCGGGCATTGTCTCAAGCATCTGATATGCATCCAACTTTTCAATCTGCCCCTTGAGTTCATTGGTCCGGGCGATCGCTTCCGGTGACAGAGCCCACCCTGCATCGATTGATAATCGAGCCCACTTGTTGTATACATTTGTCTTGCGGCGGTGACGGAGGTGGAGCGGGAAGACCCCAAGACCCCACCCTTCAGGGTGGGGATGACACGGCACAACCCAGAGGGTTGTGCTGTCAGGAAGATGCAGAGCATCTTCCGTGAAGCGGAACCGCCCTTCCCATAATCAATTTCGATATGATATATTGTTCTATCTGTGTTGCGAGAACCAAGCAACCTGATATCAGGCGCGGAACGCGCCGTTGAGCCTGTGGACTTGCCTCAGTGGAGGGAGAATGAAGCAGGAAGCTGCGCCCGAGAGCGCGGGGTAGTTCACTTTAGTTCCATGCAGCGGTTGTGATATTCATGCTCTGAAAAGCCGGTTAGTCTTTGCCCCCCTCACAAAAGGTTCACATAACTGTCAAACAATTGCTGTTTTGTAAACCCGGAAGCGAGGTGAATGAGGTGACCGTCGGAGAGAGGGTGAAGATGGCCCGAGCGATAAATGGCTTTAGCCAGAGGGAACTCGCCGGCAGGTAACAGAACTTGTTCCTCGGAATCGCAAGTTATCGATGCAGGATCTCTTTGCATTTGTCCTCGCGAGACATCACCGTTGCCTGCTGGTTACCGGCGATGGAAGGCTGAGGACGCTGGCCGAGCAGCAGGCAACAGAGTGTCACGGCACTCTCTGGGTTATGGATAAGATGATTGAATATGGGATACTGAGCCCTGCATCCGCCGATACCGCTCTGGAAACGATTTTGGTGAAAAACACCCGCCCCCCGGCTGCCGAGTGTGAAGAACGGCAAAATGTGTGGAGGGAAATGCAGGGTATACAGTGATCGCCAACCCGAAATAAATGGTCACGCGACCTGTTGGTGCGCGCTTTTTTACCGTCTGGCGTAACAAGAAGAGGTCGGGTTAAAGCCTGGAGATTATGCTAGGCGACGGACTGCTATGCCGTCCTCGACCGCTCCCGGTAGGACGATTCCGTCGTGCAAGGCCGACCACCGTCGCGGGCCCTTACGGGTCCGGCAGACATCCTATCTACCAGAACGACAGAGTCACTCTGATGCGTGTAAAATTCTGTGGAACGGCCAGTATTGCAGATATGCGGTGTGCGGTGGATGCGGGCTGCGATGCCATGGGGTTCGTCATGGGCGTGACCCATCAGAGCAGCGACGTCGTAACTCCCGCTGAAACGGCAGAGATGGTAAGACAGCTCCCGCCGTTCATCGAACCTGTCGCGGTCACCCACCTGCAGGGAACGGAAGACCTCATCAGGCTGGTGAAAGATTCGCATTGCACGACGCTGCAGATCCAGGATACCGTCGACCCGCCCGAGATGGACGTCATCCGCGACGCTCTCCCGTATCTGAAGATCGTGAAAGCCGTTCATGTAATGGACGAGTCGGCTATCAAGACCGGAAAACGCTATGAACGCTACGCCGACGCGCTCATCCTCGACACCAGAACGCGCGAGAAGATCGGAGGAACGGGGGTCCCTCACGACTGGAATATCAGTGCAAAAATTGTGGCGACCACCGCAATTCCCGTGATACTCGCCGGAGGACTCACGCCGGAGAACGTCACGGAAGCCATCCGGAAAGTCCGCCCGTACGGCGTCGACGTGCATACCGGCGTCAAGAAAGACGGTGTTCGAAACCCCGAAAAAACGCTTGCATTTGCCCGGGAAGCAAGAAATGCCCTGAAGAATGAGTGAACTGCCCCCATGATTTCCGGACAGGCCCCACGAACGGTAAAAAAGAGGGTATTCACCGGGCCGGCACTGTCGCCATGCTCTTCTCCACCCGGCGGGCCATCTCCTGCTTGACCCGCCGGATGTTCTCCGCCCGGTCGCGTTCGGCAAGGTCCGGGCCCGCTTTACCGACGACCTCCTCACTCGGGACGCCCTTTGCATTCATGACCCGCAGGTAGCCGAAACTCGCCCAGTTGTCCGGGAGGTCGCGCACCCGCATAAACTCCGTGTTGTAGGGTGCAAGATCGAGCTGGGTGTCGATGACGCTGTTAACGTAGTCTTTGTTCGACTCAAAAACGACCGGAGGCTCGATGATGTCGGTCTGCATGATATCCCGAATATCGCGGCCCTCGTGCTGTTTGAGGAGCCTTGCGCACTCGGAGAAATGCGTGATCTCCATCTTCGTAAACATCTCCCAGATCCCCTTGATCCTCGGGTCGCTCTCGGTCTGTGCGCAGGAGTGGTAAAGGTAGGCCTCGTTGAGTTCCAGCAGCGCCATCTTCTCAAGCATCGTCTCGGCGGGGTCGCCGAGCAGTTCGTACTGGGTCACGTGCTGCTCTTCAACCTCCGCGATCTCCGCGTAGAGTTGCCGCGCGATGTCGTCGGGGTACATGGACCCGTGCGACCGGTAGAAGAGCATCGTCTGCTGCTCCGCCGAGACAATCGTGTGATAGTTCAACTTCGTCTTGATCGCGGCCGTATCCCTGTCGTAGTGCTTCCGCATCGAGTCGTCGGGGTGGCGGTGCTCGATGCTCGTCGGCCGGGCCGGTTTGACCTCGGTTTTGCCCTGGACAATCATCTCGGGGTCGCCGCCCTCGATATAGTCGTAGAGGCAACCGTAGCGGTAGAGGTGATCGAAATCTTCGAGCAGCGCAAAATCCAGCGTCTGCTTCACGTAGGGGTCCGGCTCGTTCTTCGCCAGGTTCGCGGTGAGGTCGACCGCCACCTGCTCGTAGCCGAGGGTGGTCTCGATGACCGACTGGTCCGCCGGGTTGAGCCAGTTGACCGTTTCCTGCTGCTGGGAGTCGATCCGCCGCAGCAAGGACATTATGCGCTTCACCTCAGGGTCCGGATGCAGCCGCTCGATCGCGTGCGACATAAGGACGGCATTGTTCTCGATGCCGTTCATGAGAATGATCCGGGTCCGGGTGTAGGCGTCGACCGCCTTCTTGTCGTATGGGGCCGGAACCATATCTTTCCAGTTCATGGGCTGCTCTTCCATCGGCATACCTTCTATGGCAAATGGTTTGAATTGGGCCATCTCATCTCCCTCCATAACCCCCGTAAATCCGTCGGCACTGGCGTTTCCGGCAGGACGACGGCACCGACGGCACCGACGGCATGCGCCCGGTCGCCCCCCGCGCCCGAGAAATTCCGGGGTCCCCACCATATCGGTCACGTCACAAAAACCTGCCGGGCGGTAGGGAGACGCACGGAATGGGGGCCCGGGGGGTTCATCGGAGACTCCGCCGGGATATTCGGCGGATAATCCGGCCGGGCATTGCTCCGGGTCGCCGGGAGGTCGCAAGGTCTACATTACAGAACGGGCGGTTAAAGGGCGGGCGGGCGATCCTGAGTGCGGCGTCTCCCGGGTGCGAAGGGTTAAGTATGCATGATCAAGGGAGAACCCAAGGATGGCAACCAGCCATCCGATCTCCACCAGACTTGATGAGGCAAGGACCATGTCACGGAGAGAAGACAATCCGTTCGGCTCCAAACGGCGGGACATCGACAGTCCACCGGTTTCCCGGTGGAGCGGCCGCGATTTTCGCGGTCTGTCAGCGGACTTCCGGGTCGATATCCTCGACCACGACGACGAGGTGATCGTGGTTGCGGAACTGCCCGGAGCGGAGGAGAACGCGATCAGGGTCAACCTGCTCAACCCGCAGACTCTGCGGATAACAGCAAGACGCGCCGGACCGTCCGAAGAGGAATCGGGAGGCGGCTACTCTATCCTGGAACGCGGGAACGGCATCCTGAGCCGGCTGATACGCCTGCCGGCAAGCGTAACCGAAGAGGGTGCCGGGACCGGGTTTAAGAACGGCGTTCTGGAGGTGCGCTTACGAAAGATGAGAGGGCAGTCCGAACCCGGAGGAAAGGAGATTCCCATCGAGTGAGGTGACCCGGCCGCCCCTTGCCGGAGTGAACGAAGGAGCGCCGCCGAACGTTTCTCCTCACATGAATCGCACCGACCCACCCATCCTCAAGATGGATCGGCCGAGGACCGGGAAGAGCCATCAGTACCGGCGGGGGAGCAGGTAGCCATCCGGGTCGTCACCACCTGCGGGTGGTAGCAGATGACGCTGTCGCGGGCGGTGATCCTGCCGTTCTTCACCTGGTCGATGACGGCGAGGTGGTCCTGCACGCCCCGGGGGAGGAGGTAATACTCCCGCACAAACTCTCTCCCCCGTGCTCCCATCTCCCCGGCCAACTCCTGGTGCCGGAGAAGGTAAAGGATCCGGTCGGCGGTCTCCTGGACCGTCGAGACCAGGTAACCGTTCCAGCCGTCGCGGATCTGGAGCGGTATCCCGCCGACGTTCCCGGCGACGACGGGTTTCCCCTTCCAGAGCGCCTCGGTCACCGTCAGCCCGAACCCCTCTTTTATGGACTTCTGGATGATCACGTCCGATGCCCGCTGGAGTGCGTTGATCTCGCGATGACTGTCCGGCGGGAGGTCGAGGATATGAATGTCGGGATCGTCCTCGGCCGTCTCGCGGACCTCACGCAGAACGAGGTAGCACTCCGGGTCGTCGCACGCCCGCCCGCCGACGAGGACAAGCTGGCAGGGAGTCTTTCGGCGAATTCGCTTGAACGCCTGTATGACGCCGACCGGGTCCTTGAAGACATCGTAGCGGGAGACCTGGGTGACAATCGGCTTTGCCGGGTCAATGCCGTACTTCGCGAGGGTGGCGTCGATCTCAGCCTCGGGGAGGTCGCGGTTCTTCTCGGAGAGAGGGTCGATGAACGGCGGGATGATAAAACTCGGCACGTTCCAGAGGGGGAGGTACTGGAAACTTGAAAATATACTTGCATGGTATTTTTCGACCAGTCGCCTCATGATATTGCCGATGCTGCCTGCGGTCGCGGTGGGCACCGTCTCCAGATGGACGTGGCACCGCCAGAGCAGTCTCTTCCGCTCGAGTTCCCGGGCCGTCAGGAATTCAACGAGACCGAGCGGCTGGGGGTCGTGGACCGTCACAACATCGCTGTCGTCCTCGATCAGCGCTTCGTTCTGCCGCTGGGCCTCCCAGTAGGTCTCAATCATCGACGGGGCGAACCCGTCCCGGCCCTGGAGGAAGTTATGGAGCGTCTTCGTGACATCGAAGAACGCCGGTTCGGCCTCCATGACGCTCCATACGGTCTCAAGACCAAGCGCGTTCAGGAAAGGAACATACGACATCAGGATCTCCGCGACGCCCCCGCCGTAACGGGTCGAGTTGATCTCCTGCAGCCTGACACCGGAAAGACGGTCGACAAGATCCTCAATCGCCGAAAATTGTTCTGCGCCCACGATCCGCTGATATTCCTTGAGGGAAGGACAGCCGGGGAGATCTGTAACGATCATGAGAATGTCACTGCCGGTCAATACGCCCCCGGCCAATAAAATGCCTTTCGGTGTAGGGCAGACGACCGGGGAGGAGAACCGGCGAGGTGCCCCCGAAAAAAACTACCCGCTCCGGATCTGCGGGGTATGGCGACGCTCGTCGTCAGTGTGAGAGGAGGCGTCGCGGGGGAGGACCCGCTCCAGTGCTGATTTCAACTCGGCAAGTGAGATGGGCTTCTCCAGGACGCCGACGATATCATCCGCGTATCGGGAATATTCCTCGGGCCAGACATGCTTTGCGGTAAAGAGCAGGACCGGGATGTCCCTGAACCCCTCATTCCGCTTCAGTTCCTCCAGGAATTGCCATCCATCGATGGGGGACATCATCACATCGAGGATAATGAGCGCGGGTTTCTCTTTCTTGAGCATCCGCAAGGCATCCCACCCGTTGTGAACCAGGAGCGGTTCACGATTGATCCTCCGGAGCAGCAGTTCCATGACCTCCAGCGTCGGCAGGTCATCGTCGACAACCATAATCTTATTTCCCACGATTCATACCTCCTTTGGTATTCTGATGGTGAAGGTGCTCCCCTCGCCCACCACACTCGTCACCGTTATTTCTCCTCCATGCAACCGGACATACTTACGTGCAATCATGAGCCCCAAGCCAATTTTACCGCTTTTGCGGTGCAGTTTTCCGGCATTACCGGTAGAAAACGGCCCAAAGATTGATTCGATAACATCCGCAGGGATACCGATGCCATTATCACACACCATGATATAATGGTTGTTATTTGATTCTGCATAACGGATCCATACGTTCTTTGGTGGTTCATTATACTTAACCGCATTTGATACCAGACACTCCAGCGCCAGAGATAGTTTATCACGATCTCCCCAGATGCTGGCGCTATCCGGGATTTCGTTGGAGATTTGAGCGTCTGGATCATACCCGCCCCGGGAAACGATGGTATCGGCGAGCCGACGGAGGGGTACTTCCTGAGCGAAGAACTCGATGTGATCCATCGTAAGCAGACTCAACTCGACCACCTTCTCGACCACCGCCTGCTCCTGCCTCGAGCACACAAGACAGTTCGCGAGGTACTTCTCCACCTCCTTCGTGAGACCGTAGTGTCCGGGATCTTCGACTATCATCTGAAGATAGCCGATGAGCGGCTGCAATGGCGTGCGCAGTTCGTGGGAGAGCGTGGTGGCGAGCCCTTTCCACTGGTCGACCTCCCAGGTCATCTGCCTGCAGGCAAGCCTTTGCCGCCGCATCTCGGTGGCGTCGTGCGCCGATCCTACGACACCGATGGGGACGCCCTCCACCCCCGTATACGGAGCGATTGTAACGGAGAAGGTATGGCGAACCCCCGCCAGTTCGAGGTCGAGATTGTAGCGGGCATTCTTCTGTTCATCAACCGCTTTACGGACCCGCTCCATGTGCTGACGGGCAAGGTCCTCAGGCAGGAGGGCATCCGCACCGCGTCCGATGAGATCATCGGGAGAGATCCCGTAATCGGGAGCACGCAGCCAGGAGAAGTGGAGGATACGGCCTGCGGCATCCTGCACGAAGAAGATATCGTTTGACTGCCGGATGAGTTCCGTCAGGGTCCTGTTCGACCGGACGGGGTCGGTATACTCCCCCTGGAGCCTGCCGATATCCACAACCGTGCACTCGAAGAGGTTCTCGGGAACAAGAGACCGACAGGAGAGGAGGACCGGGCGGAGACTGCCGTTTCGCGCACGAAAAGTCGTCTCCGCATTCCCGATGCCGCCATCCCGTTTCATCTCCTCGATAAACTGAATTTTCGCATCTTCATCCGCCCAGAGTCTCTCGACCGGGAGGCCAATGAGTTCCGATGGGGTGTAGCCGAGAAGGTCCGCACATCGGCTGTTGACGCAGAGCAGCCGGAGGGTCTCCGGGTCGCAGAGAAACTTTGCACTGCCGGTATCTTTGGCGATCCGTCTGCACCGGGAAACGGTGAGATAATAACTTCGCGAAAAGAGTGTTGTGACACCGAAAACCCAGATGAAGAAGATTGTGTGCAGTCCGGTCGTTAACAGGTCTACGGTAAAACCGAGGATCGAAAGGCATATCCGAATAACTAAAAACCCAAAAATTAGAAAGGCAGTCACGGGAAATCCCTGTCGGGGGAACCAGAGAGCGACAAGGGCTATCGGGATACAATAGGTCAGGGGGCAGAGGAGGTAAGCGTGGGTGTGTTCCGGCGTGACCGCCGTCAGCATGAGTGATACCGTCGAAAATGACAGGATCACAATCATTTTGACGATATCCGTCCCGGTAAAGAGGTCTTCCTGAAAGCGGCTCAAGAGATACCGGTTTAAAGACATATGGGACACACAAGTTATTCATGAATCTATATATAAAACATTCGAAATCATACGAAAACAAATAGATAATATTTCATAAAACGACGTAAAATTCTTCGATGGATGGGGGCGAGTGCCAAATATTTCCCGAGGGCCGGAAGAGGGAGGTGTTGAGACCGCGAGAAACCTCATAGCGTTATTTTAGGGAAAACATATGGTGATCGTCGTGTAACTCTAAATCATGCGTCCTTTTGTCTTCATCAACGTCGCCATGAGCGCTGATGGGAAAATTTCAACACGAGAGCGGCGACAGGTGAGAATCTCGGGAAAGGAAGATTTCTCACGGGTCGACCGGATCAAGGCGGAGAGCGATGCGATTATGGTCGGCATCGGCACCGTGCTTGCCGATAATCCCTCGCTCACCGTCAAGTCACCGGAACTCCGGGCCGAACGGAGATCGGCAGGAAAGGATGAGCACCCCGTCCGTGTCGTGGTGGATAGCCTGGGCAAGACTCCCCCCTCTGCCGACATCCTCCATAAAGGGACCGGAAAGCGTATCGTCGCCGTCTCGCGCAAGGCGCCCCTCGAAAAGGTAGAAGCACTCAGAAAACACGCCGCCGTCATCGTCGCCGGGGATGCGACCGTCGATCTCGCAGTCCTGCTTGACGATCTGTACCGGCAGGGTGTCCGGCGCCTGATGGTCGAGGGGGGCGGAACCCTGATCTGGGGGCTCTTTGCGCAGGGGCTCGTCGACGAACTCCAGACATTCGTCGGCAATATCGTCATCGGCGGGAAGGATGCCCCCACGCCGGCAGACGGCACTGGTTTTCTCCGGGAAGAGGATTTCACGCGGTTACGCATCATCGAGGCAACGCGGTTCGACGACGGCCTCCTGATACGATGGGGTGTGGGGAAGCGATAGATCGGAAGGTCTCGCCCGGATGACCGCTCTCCGAACCGTCCCAAAAAGAGTTATGGAGGTCACGGGACTTCTACAATCTCGTCTTTAACCTTATAGGAGCCGCCCGTGATGAGAGAGACGGTAATCTCCACCCGATTCTCCCCTTTTGCATTGTTAATGATAAGGTCGTCGCCGATACGCGGCTGCAGGGTATCGGTAACGACCTCCCCGGTCGACCGGGTCACGCGCACATCGATGCTCTTTACAAAGTCCTGGCCTTTGCCTCCCCGGAACGCAATGGAGAGGTCGTGCGTAACCCGGGAGGGATAGCCTGGCTCAATCTGGAAAATAACATCTCTTTCCGGCGGCATTGTCTGCGTTGGACCGGGCGTCAATGAGACCGGCGTCGTGGGTGCAGGCGTTGCCGTGACCGTCGGGGTCTCCGTAGGGGACGGCCCGCCGTCGTCGCCGGGATTCGTGCAGGCGGCGCTGAGCGAAAACGCAAGCAGAAGCACAATTAGAGCGGGTAGCAACCTGAAGTTCATAATCCACCATACTCATCAAGATATTTCACCCTTTCGCCATGCTCGCGGCATATCCCGGAACACCGGATATAAATATCAGATGTCGGCGGATCGCATCCAATTGCGGAAAGACCGGGATAGGCGGGCCCGGTAAAAAGTAAGATTTAAATGTGCAGGAAAGAACCTTCTATCTACATACGGGTGCAATGATGAATCTACGAAGACCGAATGCTGACGACGCGACCGGAACAAGTAATCGTTCCCGGGACGTCGTGCCTATGTCCGGCATCTGCAGCCGGTGCGTCGACGGGTGCAAGGGGGCATGCGAGATCTGGCTCTCCTCCTTCCGGGGCAGAGAAGTGCTCTATCCCGGCCCGTACGGTGGGATCACTGCCGGCGCGGACAAAAATTACCCGGTCGATTACTCGCACCTGAACATCCAGGGCTATGCACGGGGTGCAAAGGGTCTGCCGGAAGGCGTCGAGGCCGGGCCGGATACCGCGGTGTTTCCCACCGTCGACACCGGCACCGAGTATGGATGGGATGTCAAGGTCCCGATGCAGGTCCCCGTCTTCACCGGAGCGCTTGGGTCGACCGAGAGTGCCCGGGCAAACTGGGAACACTTCGCCATCGGAGCAGCCATATCGGGCATCACGCTCGTCTGCGGAGAGAACGTCTGTGGTGTCGACCCCGGATTGGTGCTTGACCACAACGGCAAGGTCGGCAAGTCGCCCGAGATGGATCGCCGGATCGAGACCTACCGGAGGTTCCACGACAGGTACGGCGAACTCCTGGTGCAGTTGAACGTGGAGGACACGCGCCTTGGGACCGCAGAATACGTCTCGTCAAAGCACAACCTGGAGACGATCGAGCTGAAATGGGGTCAGGGTGCAAAGTGCATCGGCGGCGAGATCAAAGTCGATAACCTGGGTCGGGCGAACCAGCTCAAGGATCGCGGCTACATCGTCCTCCCGGACCCGGGAGACCGCGAGGTGCGGGCAGCCTTCCGCGGCGGCGCAATAAAAGAGTTTGAGCGGCACTCCCGCCTGGGCTTCGTCACCCGGGAGGGCTTCCTCGAAGAAGTCGACCGGCTCCGCGACGTCGGGTTCAAACGCGTCACCCTCAAGACCGGCGCCTACTCGGCCGTCGAACTCGCGATGGCGCTTCGATACGGAGCCGAGGCGAAGATCGACCTTCTCACCATCGATGGTGCGCCCGGCGGCACGGGAATGAGCCCCTGGCCGATGATGAACGAATGGGGCATCCCGACCTTCTACATCGAGTCCCTCGCCTACCAGTTCGCCGAGCGGCTGAAGGCACGAGGCATCCGGGTCCCGGACATCGCCATCGCCGGCGGGTTTGCGGACGAAGCAAACGTCTTCAAGGGGCTCGCCATGGGAAGCCCCTATGTCAGGGCAGTCTGTATGGGCCGTGCCCTCATGATCCCCGGCATGGTCGGGAAGAATATCGGCAAGTGGCTCGAAGCCGGCGAACTCCCGAAGACCGTCTCGAAATACGGCCGCACGAAAGAAGAGATCTTCGTCTGCTATGAGCAGCTTAAAGAGAAGTATCCCGGCCGGATCGACGAGATCCCGCTTGGAGCAGTCGGGATCTACACCTACACCCAGAAGTTCAGGACCGGACTCCAGCAGATCATGGCCGGCACCCGGAACTTCAACCTCAAGACGGTCACCCGGAACGACCTGATGGCCCTGACCGAGGAGGCGGAAGCAGTCTCCGGTATCCCGTACGTGATGCGCGCCTACCGCGACGCTGCCGAAGCGGTCCTCGACTCGTAGCCCCGAACTATACGGGGGCGGGGAGAGACTCCCCACCTCCTCTCACAGCCGCACGTGAGGGGATGCGTGAGGCAGTCGCGGGTGGGAAAAACAATCCGGAAAGGAATAAACATCCGGAACTGAAATTTTTCTTTTCTTCGTCATTTACGATACTTTTAAGGCGAAGGGTGCCTCCGGTGTGTCCGATATGCCATGTACAGAGAGACCGGCCCTGCCATTCTCACCATCGGGGAGCGGGGTTCATCGGGTCGCACCCTGAAACGGAGTTGCTGCAGCACGGCTACCCGGTCCTAACCTGACGCCGCAGGTGCACGGTCGAAGAGGCAACGACCCGACCATCTCGACCCGGCCGCCCGGGGTTGAGGCCGCAACCACAAAGGGGCAGAAGCGTCCCGCACCCTTCGAGGTACCAACGCCGCCGCGCCTCCCGGTCTGAAAGCCGTCCGGAACTCGCCCTCCGGGGCCACCGGCACAACCTATTTACCCGCAGACAGGCTACGGCACGTTTTGATCACCATGGGCGAATACTCCGTACTGATCGGCGGAAAGGCCGGAGAAGGCATCAACACGGCGGGACTCTCCATTGCCGCCCTTTTCTCCCGCCTTGGCTACCGCACCTACATGTATTTCGATTACCCCTCGCTCATCCGGGGCGGGCACAACTATGCGATCATCCGGGCCTCGGAGAAGCCAACCGGCGCCACCCGCACCCCGGTCGACGTCCTCCTCGCCTTCGACCAGAACGGCATCGAAATCCACCGCGAACGCATTCACGACGGCACGACCGTCATCTACGACGCTTCTCAGGTGGTGAAGGGAGAAGGCTACGGCCTCCCGCTCGACCGGGTCCTCAAAGAAGAAAAAGCACCCCCGATCACCGGGAATTCCGCGATGCTCGGGGCGCTCGCGCGGGCGGCGGGCATCGGACGGGAGGTCCTCGACGACGTCATTCGCGGAAGCGTCCCCGCCAAGCACCTGGAGGCAAACCTCCGTGTCGCAGGCCGGGGCTACGACGCCGTGGACCACGTCTTCACCGTCGAACCGCTCGATGCTCCGGCACTCCCGATCCTGACCGGAAATGAGGTGACGGGGCTCGGGCTCGTCCACGGCGGGCTTGAGTCCTACGTCGCCTACCCGATGACCCCGACGTCAAACCTCCTCCATTTCCTCGCCGGGCATGCCGAAGACCTCGCGATCAAGGTTCTCCATCCGGAGAACGAGATCGGCGTCATCCTGATGGCCCTCGGGCTTGCCTACGCCGGTGAGAAGACGGCGGTCGGCACTGCGGGCGGCGGGTTCTGCCTGATGACCGAAGGGCTCTCCCTCGCCGGTATGGCCGAGGTCCCCGTAACGATCGTGGTGGGGCAGCGGCCGGGCCCGAGCACCGGGATGCCGACCTACACCGCTCAGGGCGACCTCCACTTCGTCCTGAACGCAGGCCAGGGGGAGTTTCCCCGGCTCGTCGTCGCCCCCGGCGACCTCGGGGAGGCCTACGCCTGGTCGGCGACCGCCCTCTCGCTCTCCTGGAAATACCAGGTTCCCGCGATCATCCTGACCGACAAGACGCTCGCGGAAGGGGCCTACTCCTTCGACATCGGGGCTGTCCCCCCGCTCCCGGACCGGGAACCGAAACTCTGGGACGGTGCAGGAGAGTATCGGCGGTATGTGCGGACAGAAGACGGGGTATCGCCGCTCGCCTTCCCGGGGAGGAAAGGCGCCGCCGTCAAGGTGAACAGTTACGCCCACGACGAGGCCGGAATCACCACGGAGGCGTCAAAGGATGTCCGTGCGCTGCAGGAGAAGATGCTCCGAAAAGGCGAGAGCCTCTCGGCGGAACTCGCAGCCTATCCTGCGGTGCAGGTCTACGGCCCTCACGACGCCGAAAAGACGGTCGTCTGCTGGGGATCGGAGAAGTGGGCATGTATCGAGGCCGCCGAGCGATTCGGAGCGCGGGTCGTCCAGCCGCTCGTTCTCGCACCTTTCCCTGTCCGGCAATGGGAAGAGGCGATGACCGGGACAGGTCGAGTCGCCTGTGTTGAGGACAACGCCACCGGACAGTTCGCCCGCCTTCTCCGGCAGCAGGGTTTCGACCCCGGCCAACCGGTCCTGAAGTACGACGGGCGGCCGTTTGAGGTCGATGAACTGGAGGCGCGACTCGGGGAGGTCTTCGTGTGAGCCCGGAGCGGCCTGCCGGAAAGGCGGCCGGAGGGCTGATCACCCCGGCGGAGAACACCTGGTGCCCCGGGTGCGGCAACTTCGCGATCCAGCACATGATGAAGTCGGCCATCGCCGAACTTTCGGAGGAGGAGGGGATACCGCTTGAGAACTTCGTCCTCCTCGGCGGCATCGGGTGCCACGGGAAACTGGTCGACTACCTGAACGTCAACAGTTTCTACGGCATCCACGGGCGATCGATCCCGGCGGCCACCGGGATGCGTCTCGCAAACCCGGAACTCAAGGTCATATGCCACGTCGGGGACGGCGACATCTACGCCGAAGGGCTCGACCACCTCATCTTCGCGGCCAAACGGAACAGCGACATCACGGTCATCGTCCATGACAACCGGGTATACGGGCTGACGACGGGGCAGTACACTCCGACGTCGCCCACTGGCTTTAAGGGCCGTTCAACACCCGGCGGAATAACGGAGCACCCCATAAACCCTCTCGAGGTGATGCTTGCCGCCGGGGCGACCCACATTGCACGGGGCTACACGAAGAAGGTCCGGCACCTCAAGGACCTCTTTAAAGAAGCGATCCTGCACCGGGGGTTCTCGTTCGTCGACGTCCTCCAGATCTGCGCTACCTACTTCAACCTGACCGACTACTACAACGCTCACGCTTACGAACTGCAGGAGGGCGATGTCGAGACCGGTCGGCCCGGGAGTGCCCTTGAAAAGATCCGGGAGTGGGACTATAATCAGGATGCGCCGATACCGCTCGGGACGTTCTATTCGGTTGAAAAGCCCATCTACGAGGAGGAGTTTCAGGCGCTCACCGCCGGGAAGCCGGACCGGCGGGCGCTCGTCCGAAAGATGATCGAGGAGTGGCGGTAACTCCCGTGCGGTGCAGGGTCCCCACCTGGAAATTTTCTTCCACAAGCGCCTCAATCATCAGGAAAGGGTCGTGGTTTCGGTCGTTCGTGAAAACACAGGCTGTTCCCGGCTTTCCTCGTTCCGCCGGGGCCGACCCCATGTCGGCACGGCATCCGGGGGAGACCTTCATAACCCTCCGGCACCTAGGGGGGCCCGGGGCGGGCAAGGGTGCCCGGACCCAGAGAGGAGTGGGCAGAGGTATGAAACGACTGGAAGGAAAGAACGTCCTCATTACCGGCGGTTCAACAGGCATCGGCCGGGCGACGGCGATCCGGTTCGCGGACGAAGGCGCAAACGTCGCCATCAACTACCATTCAAGTGCGAGGGAAGCAGAGATCACGCTTGCGGAGGCCCAAAAGACCTGCAGCATCATCCGTGAAAAGGGGTGCGGGGAGATGCTGGTCCAGGGAGATGTCGCCAGCGAAGAGGATGTCAAACGCATCTTTGCGGAGGTCCTCGGGGCGTGGGGAAGGCTCGATATCCTGGTCAACAACGCTGGCATTCAGGTCAAGAGCCCGACCCACGAGACGACCATGGGCGCCTACGACCGGGTCCTCGCGGTGAACCTCCGGGGCGCGTTCCTCTGCGCCCGGGAGGCGGTGCGGCACTTCCTCGACCGCGGGGGCGGGGGCGTGATCCTCAACAACACGTCTATTCACGAGACCGTCCCGAAACCGTACTACGCCTCCTATGCGGTGAGCAAAGCCGGGATACGGGCCCTCGGGAGGATACTCGCGCTCGAGTACGCCGGGCAGGGCATCCGGGTCAACACGGTCGCTCCGGGCGCGGTCGTCACCCCGATAAACCGGGAGTGGGCGGACGACCCGGCGAAGAGGGCCCTGGTGGAAGCGCACATCCCGATGGGCCGCGCCGGAGACCCCGAGGAGATCGCCGGGGTCTTCGCTTTCCTCGCATCGGACGAGGCCGCCTACATCACGGGACAGACAATCTACGTAGACGGCGGGCTGACCCTCTACGCTGATTTCAGGACGCCGTGGTCGTCGGGGAGTTGAGAGATCTGAGGCGGTCTCTGCGGATCACCGTTCAGAAGACTCCGGCGAGGTGCCGGTAATTATTCAAACAGATTAATATAATTCAATTTTTATACAATAAACCCGGGGAAATAGTTCCCGGCACGGGGTCTGTCGGAGATATTCCGACACAGTTTAAGGAGAGCGGTTCCGTGAGCATCGAAAGCAGAGACCCGGGTAGAGCATGGTCTTTGAGGTAAAAGAGAGTCTGACGGGCGAAGAAGTCCGCCACGGCTTAAAACTCGTTATAAGAGACGGCCTTGCCACCCAGGCGATGGTGACGCTGACCGGCGGCATCTTCCTTGTAGCCTTTGCCCTGCTGCTCGGCGCATCGAACACCGTCGTCGGTCTGCTCGCCGCCATCCCGCCGCTCGCAGAACTCCTGCAGATCCCGGCCATCTACGTCGTCGAACGTATCCGCAACCGGAGGCTGGTGGTCGTGGCGGCGTCGCTCGCCGCCCGCATCTGCTGGGTCCCCATCATCCTGATACCGTTCTTCCTCTCGCCGCAGCAGGGGGTGTTCGTGCTCATCGCCGCAATCGCCCTCTATGCGTCGTTCTCGGCGATCTCCCACTGCGGCTGGAACTCCTGGATGCGGGACCTGATACCGCAGGACCGGCTCGGGGCCTTCTTCTCCCATCGACTGACCCTCTCCACGGTAATCGCACTCGTCGTCAGCCTTGTCGCCGGTTTTTTCATCGACTCGTGGGAGGCCGTCTTCCCGGATCTCGCAGCCTACGGCTACTCCGCCCTCTTCCTCTTCGGTCTCATCGCCGGCCTCATCGGGATCGTGTTCCTCGCCCGCACGCCCGAACCCCGGATGGTCGTCGAAGGCGGGGAGGCCGGCCTCTTCGCCACTATCAAAAAACCGTTTGCGGACCTCAACTTCAGAAACCTGGTCATCTTCCTCGGCTCCTGGAACTTTGCCGTCAACCTCGCGTCGCCGTTCTTCACGGTATATATGCTGCAGAGCATCGGCCTCGACATCTCGATCGTCGTCGCCCTCAGCGTCCTCAGCCAGGTCATGAACATCATCTTCTACCGGTCGTGGGGCCGGGTCTCCGACCGGTTCTCCAACAAATCGGTCCTTTCCGTGAGCGGCCCGCTCTTCATGCTCGCGATCTTCGCGTGGATGTTCGTCACCCTCCCCGGCGTCTACGTCCTGACCTACCCGCTGCTCATCCTCATTCACATCCTCATGGGGATCTCGCTTGCGGGGGTCTCGCTTGCCTCAGGGAACATCGGCCTGAAACTGGCTCCACAGGGCCAGGCGACCAGTTATCTTGCAGCAAGCACCTTCGCAAACTCGGTCGCCGCCGGCGTCGCCCCGGTCCTCGGCGGGCTCTTCGTGGATTTTTTTGCCGAGCGGGAGCTCATCTGGACCCTGATCTGGAAAGACCCGGTGCAGGAGATCGTCTTTGTCACCCTCGACCTGCAGCAATGGGAGTTTTTCTTCCTGTTCGCCTTCATCCTCGGGCTCTATTCGCTCCACCGCCTGACGGCGGTGCAGGAGGAGGGAGAGGCGAAGGAGCAGGAAGTCGTCGACGAGCTCATCGCGGGGGTCCGGCGGGATATGCAGAACTTCTCCCCGGCCGGGGGCCTCCGGGATATGGTGAAATTCCCCTTCTCGGCCATACGGGACCGGCGGACGAAGAAAAAACGTTGACGGGTCCGGACGGCGTCGTCCCGCTCCCGGGTCCCGCCTCGAAGGCAACGCACACCATTATATCTGGCCGGCTCCTCTCAACAGGGATCGTTAGAGATGGGACGGAGAGACAGCAAGGGTCGGGAAGCCGGGGCGCCGTCCGGTTTTCCAAAGAATAGGACGGAGTCGCTCACCGACGGGATATTTGCCTTCGCCATGACCCTCCTGGTCCTCAGCCTCGATGTCCCGGCAGGCGCCCACGACCCTTCCAACGCTGCCGTCGTGGCGATGCTTGCCGGCCTGGTTCCTAACTTCTACCACTACCTCCTCGCGTTCTTCATCCTCGCGTCCTTCTGGGTAGCCCATCACGCCCAGTTAGACCGGCTCCGGTATATCGATCGCCCCTTTCTCTGGATCAATATCGCGACGCTCATGTTCGTCACGCTGGTCCCGTTCACCGTCTCCCTCATCGGCGACTACCCCGACGCGACCTTCGCAGCAATCGTCTTCGAGGTTAATCTTCTTGTTCTCGGCCTGCTCTTTGCCGCCCAGTGGCGGTATGCCACAGGAAGCAGCCGGCTTGTCCACCCCGGCACCGACGTACGGCGCGGAAACCTGCGGGCGATGGTGGTTCCGGTCATCTCCGCCATCGCGATACTGCTCGCAATCGCCGGCATGACCTGGAGCACCGCAATCTACGTGCTCATACCTCTCGTGACGCGTCTTCTGCCCCGGGACAGGTGATGGACGGCTGCTGCTGACTGATGCAGTGGACCGCACCGAAACCCGCGACCATCGCCGTGCAGTCGATGCCGACGACCTCCCGATCGGGGAAGACCCGTCGGATTCGCGCCAGGGCGACCTCGTCGTTCGGGTGTTCGAAGGCCGGCACCAGCACGACGGTATTACCTATGTAGAAGTTCGCATAACTCGCCGGCAGCCGGTCCTCGCCGCCGACGCTCACCGGCATCGGGAGCGGGACGACGGTCAGGGGAGTGCCGTCCTGATCGGTCGAGGCCTGGAGGATCGCGTAGTTCTCCTGCAGGGCGGCGTAGTTCTCGTCGTCCGGGTTCTCTTCGACGGCACAGAGAACCGTTGTCGGGTTCACGAACCGGGCGAGATCGTCGATGTGGCCGTCGGTGTCGTCGCCGGCAATCCCTCGCTTCAGCCAGATAACGTGACCGGCCCCGAGATAGGCCTCCAGGTATGCCTCGATATCTCCCCGGGAGAGGTGCGGGTTCCGGTTTGCGTTTAAGAGGCACGCCTCCGTCGTGATCACTGTGCCGCACCCGTTCACCTCGACCGAGCCGCCCTCAAGAACGATCCCGGGCGTGAAGAGAGGGAGACGAAGGGTGTGGTTCATGAAGAGCGGGACCCGGGTATCTCCCAGAAGTTCCGGGTATTTCTTTCCCCAGGCGTTGAACGTCCAGTTCACCATCGCGAGGCTCCCGGTCTGCCGGTTGACCACAAACGTCGGCCCGTAGTCCCGGAACCAGACGTCGGCGTAATCGGTGCCGTGAAATCTGACACCTTCCGAACCGACGCCTTCCTCATTCAGCATCGCTTCGACCCGAAAGCGCATCGCTTCGCCGGTGATGAGCAGGTTGACGGTCTCGGACTCACGGAGCGCCGCGATGATCCTGACGTAAGCATGCTCCACTGCAGCAAGGTCGGGGAACGTCTCCCGGTCATGGGGCCAGGCGAGCCAGACGGCATCGTGCGGTTCCCACTCTGCAGGCATACGGTAGCCGAGAGCCCGTGGGGTCCTGCCCGGCGGGAGCCTCCGGGTGAGCGCCCCGTAGGTCTCCGGCCGCCGGTTCCGGAAGAACCCCCAGCCTTCCCGGACGATCTCGTTCTCCGAGAAATCGACCTCCACGACGAGGACTTCCTCGTCAATCCCGCCTGCCCGGGCAAGAATGTTTCCGAAAGCGTCGGCAACGAACGAACTCCCGAAAAACCGAAGACTCCCCTCGTCGCCCACCCGGTTGACGGCGGCGACGTGGACGCTGTTTGCGATCGCGTGGCCCCGCTGGACCGTCTCCCACGCCTCGCGCCAGTCGCCTTCCGGCGGTTTCTCCCCGACGATTCGGCCGATGGCGGTCGGGTAGAAGATGATATCGGCACCCTGCAGCGCGACGATTCTCGCAGGCTCCGGGAACCACTGGTCGTAGCAGATGAGCACGGCAATCCGCCCGTACCGGGTGTTGTAGACCCGATAGCGGTCCCCCGGCCGGAAGTAGGTCTTCTCGTAGAAGAGGGGGTCATAGGGGATGTGCACCTTCCGGTAGGGAGGAAGGGCCCGTCCGTCGGCGTCGATGACCGCCGCTTCGTTGTAGTATTCTCCGGACGGAGTCCGCTCATAAAGCGGCACGACGATCACCACGCCGTGTTCGCGGGCAAGCGCTGAGAATGCCCGGGTTGAAGGGCCGGGGACGGTCTCGGCGTAAGCGGAGGCGTCCATCCCCTCATACTGCGGGAAGTAGGGGGTCCGGTAGAGCTCCGGCAGGCAGAGGACCCGGGCCCCCCTCGCGATGGCCGCTCTCGCCATATCGAGTGTGTGGGCAAGGTTGCGGTCGGGGTCATCGCTCACCGCCGTCTGGATGAGGCCGATCGTTTGCGTGCTCATGGTATCATCTCTCCGTATCGATAGGACACTCCAGCGTTTTATCTCTTCGGGGCTCTCGGGGCAGAGCGTGAAGACCCCGGTCGAGAGAACCGGGGATGACACGGCACAACCCAGAGGGTTGTGCCTGTCAGGAAGATGCAGAGCATCTTCCGTGAAGCGGCGTCCCTTCTTCACTTTCACCCCGCCCGGCTCTTCTTTTATATCAAAGAACGAGAGATTACTCATGTGTCAACCGTTCCACCCAGAACGCGGGACACCTCCTCAAGGTTCATCGGATTTTTAACCTACAAGGCAGCCCTTGCAGGTAAGAAAGTAATAACAATCGATGAACAGGCCACGACGAAGACCTGCTGTGTCTGCGGAGCGGTTCACGATATGCCGCTTTGGAAACGAGTTATGGACTGTGAATGCGGGAACCGCATCGATAGAGACCAAAACAGTGCGGTCAACATCATGGTGCGGTTCCTATCACAACATGCCCTGTGGACGGGCTATCGGCAGTTCGCCGGGAATCTGCGACAAACAGGTCCGGAGCTTCCAGAAGTTCCAGTACACTCGCAGGAAGCCCCACCCTTATGGATGGGGTAGTTCACACCAACCGCAGAATCGGCACGGGAGATAACCTCCGGCCGGAGATCGTGCTTGCGCACTCTTTGCGCGAAGTTGCGAAGCCTTGCCGGGGCCATAGCGTTATCCGGTCTCGCGGCCAATAGATACCCGGAGAAATGGGGTTCGCGACAACTCTCCTCATCGCAGTTGGCCTCGGGGCGGACGCATTCGCCGTCTCGATCAGCGGAGGGGCCACCGTGCGGGAAGACCGGGGTCGGTGGGCCCTCATCATCGGAGCGCTCTTCGGCGGGTTCCAGGCCGGAATGCCGGTGCTCGGGTGGCTCGGCGGCATAAGTCTTGCTTCGCTCATCGGGGCCTACGACCACTGGATTGCTTTCATTCTGCTTGCTCTGATCGGCGGGAAGATGATCCGCGAGGCGGTCCGTGGAGACGGCGAGAACGTGCAGTTTGCCGCCGGGAGCGTGATCACGCTCCTCCTGCTCGCCGTTGCGACAAGCATCGACGCCCTCGTCGTCGGCGTCACCTTTGCCCTGCTGGACACCTCGATCCTCATGCCCGCAGTCACAATCGGCCTCGTCACCTTCGCCCTCTCCGCCGCCGGGGTGCTGATAGGGAGTTCGCTTGGCCGGGTGTTCGGGAGGAAGGTGGAGGTCTTCGGGGGGGTCATCCTGATCGCCATCGGCCTCGAGATCCTGATCGACCACCTCTTCTTCTAAGCGGTCTCCTCGTCCAGGACCCGCCGCATATCGAAGACCAGGTCTTTGCTCTCGGAATCGAGCGCAACGAGCCTGAGGTCCTGGGCCGACCCGACCCCCACCCCGAGTTTCGCCGCCCGGGCGATCGGGTCCATCTCAAAGATCCGGCCCCGCATCACCTCCGGCGTCGAACCGTAGCGCCGGAGCAGGGCAATCCCTGCAGCATCGAGGGCGACCCGGTCGGTGCTCGCGAGCATGATGTTCGGGGCCACAAGACCGCCCCTCTCGGGCCCCCCGGTCGAGAACCCCTCCGTTGCATCCAGCAGGGCAAGGTCGCAGGGGAAGAAACGGTTAATCTCGGCGATCATCCTGCGCTGGTGCGGTGACGAATGCAGTTCCGCCATGTAGTTGTAGCCGTTTCCGGGGTTCTTCTTCGCAACGGCCCCTACCGGATTCTTCAGGGAGAGGGAGACCTGCCCGCCGAACCGGTGGGTCTTCAGGCAGCAGGTCTGGACCACCGCATCGGCCTCCCGGAAGATCCGGGCGATCAAGAATCCCCGCTCCCAATGGAGACCGTCGGGCGGGACGGCCTCCCATCCCGCGAGGGGGAGGTCGTCGAGCGCCACCACCTCCGCTCCCGCCCGTGCCGCGACGTCGAGAGCGCCCCGGTTTTGCAGTACCTTCCGTGTCTCTCCCATCCCGCTCCGCTCCCCGAGCCGCACTACCCGGGCACCGGCATCACGGACCTGTCCGAGGATCGCTTCCAGCGTATCCGGGTGAGTGGTCGCGGGAAAAGGATCGTCGCTGTTGAAGTTCGCTTTGACCGCAACGGTCTTCCCGTCGAGGGGAGAAAGACCGATCTCGCGCCAGAGCGACCCGACGGCGTGATCGCGATCAGACGCATCGATAACGTAGACCAGGGATGCTGCAGGGGAAGCCATGCGAGCGAAGTGCCTCGTCACCCCATATAAACATACGCCGGCCGGTCCGCATGCGCCCCGTCTCGGCGGGAGCAACCGCTTCCGGACGCTTGCAACGGCACGGGACGGGCGGGTGCCGGGGGTTCCGCCGTCCCGGGAAGACGGACCGCAAACACCCCCGGGTGAAGAGATCCGGGCGCCTCATTCGACACGTATAAGAGCACACCAAACGCAATACGTAGTAAACCTCAAGGCAATCGTAAAGACCGCGCGTACGCGCGTGGAATGCTCCCGGAAGGCAAAACGGCCCTGCCCTCTGCTTCCCGGGAGAAGAGAAGGTATGAGGCCAGTACAACCATGACTTCCAGAATGCATACCCCCCACACCACCTGTCCCAGCTGCCACGAAGAGGTCTTCCTGGACGAACTGGTGGGTGGGCGCTGTCCCCTCTGCGGGTATTCCCTCGATGAAGACGACGGGACCTGCAGTGAGTATGAGGAGACCCTCGAGCGCTCCGATCTTGGGTGGATGATCTTCCAATACTTTGTTTTCAAGCAGTTCTGCAGCGAGGGAGCAGCCCCGCTCCAGGTCATGCAGGTCCTCTCCCGATACGAGGACCTCGCCCAGTGCAACACCGCCGACGCGGAGAAGATGCAGTTCACTCTGGAAGTTTCGATGAGCCGCTGGGAGCGGCTGCTCCCGAAGAGATGCGCAAAATGCGGGAGAATATTCTTCCAAGGCGGAAAAGCGGTGATCTCGGGAGACCTCTCATCCCCCGAGCACAAAAGAACGTATATCTGCCCGTCCTGCTGATCAGTAGGTCCGGGCGACCAGAGTGGACGTGCCGTTCCCGCCGCAGGCGATGCACGGGCCGGCCGAGACGGTAATCAGGTCCGACCGAATGTCGGACCCGAGGATGCTTGCATCCGTCGCCGCCTCAATCTTTTCTGCGCACTCCTTCGACCCGCACCAGTGAACGACCGCAACCCCCCGCTTCACCGCTTCGGCGGTCTCTTCAAGGGTATCCGTCACGGCGATCCGGTCGGCCATCGCCTGCCGCGCCGTCTGCGAGAGTTCTTCTCCGAACTCGGCGAGGACGGAGATGACGCCTTCGACGACACCGCGCCGGTCAAGCGTGATCTTCCGACCGAGCCGCGTGACGGCGACGACCGTGTTAGCATCGATATCGCGCGGTCCGATCTCAACTCGCAGGGGGACGCCGCGCATCTCCCAGTGGTAATACTTCGCGCCCGGACGCATATCCCGGTCGTCCAGTTTCACGGTAAATCCAGCGTTCCGGAGATCTTTCTCGACCGTTGCAGCCGCCGAGAGCACCTCCTCGCGCCGCTTTCCGACGATGATCGGCACGATGACGATTGCTATCGGCGCAACTTCCGGCGGCAGGACGAGCCCCCTGTCGTCGCCGTGAACGCTGATAGTCGCCGCAATCGATCGTTCGGAGATGCCGTAGCAGGTCTGGTAGGCATACCGCCGCTCCCCGTTCGCGTCCTCGAAGGTAATATCGTAGGTGCGGGAGAAGTGGTCGCCGAGCATATGCGCCGTTCCGATCTGGAGCATCTTCCCGTCGGGCATGACCGTGTCGACCGCCATGGTGTAGTCGGCGCCCGGGAACTTGTCCCAGTCCGGGCGGCGGGATATGATCACCGGGACCCGGAGACGGTCGTAGAACTCCCGATAGAGGCCGAGCGCAGTCTCGACCTGCACCGCCGCCTCCTCCCGCGTCGCATGCACGGTATGCGCCTCTTTAAACGAGGTGATCTCCCGGAGACGGATGAGCGGGCGGGTATGCTTCGTCTCGTAGCGGAAGGTATTGACGATCTGGTAGAGTTTCAGAGGCAGATCGGTGTGGGACCGGATCCAGAGGGAGTACATCGGGTAGATGGCGGTCTCGCTCGTGGGCCGGAGGGCGAGCGGTACGTCAAGTTCGTTCCTGCCGCCGTGGGTGACCCAGTAGACCTCGTCTTCGAAGCCCTTGATGTGCGCGGCCTCCTTCATGAACTCGGTCTCGGGGATCAGGAGGGGGAACAGCGTCTCGGCATGGTCGCGGTCCATCAGGCCCCGGAGTATCCCGTAGACACGTTTCCTGATGGCGAACCCGTGGGGATACCAGACGTAGAGCCCCTTAACCGGGTAGCGAACGTCCATGATCTCGGCCCGCCAGAGGACCTCATTGTACCACTGGGAAAAGTCTTCTTTCCGGGGAAGTGCGCCTGTATCTTCTTCCATCCGTCTCCTACCTCAAAAAGTATGGTTGCTCTAAACGATCATACTTAGGATTGCCGGCGTAATAAATGCCTCCACGACCGCCGCAGCCGCGAGGAGCGGGACGACGATCCGGAGGAAGAGGCGGGCCAGCGGCGCTGCCCGGGCGGCGGCATCGCCGTTGCCCTGCCACTCGGCGGTGAGTTCCAGCCCGAGGAGGAGGCCGAGGCCCCCCGCAATGAGGAAGGCGGGGATCTCGAAGATGCCGTGCGGTATGAGCGCCGCGGCAATGTAGGGGAGACCCTGCTGCTGCCGCACGAGTTCCATCACCGCACCGATCAGAAACCCGTTGGCCGAGAGGATCAACACCGTGATTATGCCGAGCGAAGCCCCTCCGAGAAAGAGGAGGAGACAGGCCGTCAGGTTGTTCAAGAACAATTTTACCGCAAGAACCGCCGGTGAATCGGAGCGGAGATCGCCGGCGACCTGCTCGGCAAAGAGGGTCGTGACCTCCTCTCCGACGCCAGGGTCGCGGGTCACGACAACGACGCCGAAGGCGACCGCGACGGCAAAAACGACGGCTGCAAATCCTGCAGCCCAGGCAAGCCAGTGTTCAGACATAGAGCACCATCCGCACCGTATCCCGGATACCCGGCGCCATGCCGACAACGATCATGGCAAGCAGGATGAGGTACCAGAGGTCGGAGTTGCCCTCCCGTCGGTAGATCTCAAGGACGTATACGGCGGGGATGAGCACCACGATCTTGAGGAGGAACATCGAGAACGCGGTGCCGGTCAACTCGATCAGATTCGAACCCACGACATGCTGTTCAACGTAGTGAATGGGGTGAAGGTCGATGCCATAACTTGTGGCGCTCGCATCCAGCATGTGGCCGAAAATGAGGAGTTTATAGAGGATATTTGATGCGTAATCCCATTTCAGACCGTAGACCAGGAACGCCCAGAGGGCAAGCGACGACGCGAGTGCGAGGATAAGGATGGTGACAAGGACGTCGAGCGCAATCGTTGCCTCGGTGAGGCCGAACCATACGAGCACCGCGGCGGTGATAAGAGAGGCGACGATGCCCGCTCCCCCGTAGACCCGGCTGTAGCGGGAGACGAGCCCCGCATTCTCCGCGAGTTTACCGAGAAACAGGGCGACTCCCGCAATCGCAAAGATCAGGAAGAAGATCAGGGGCGTGATCAGGAGGAAATGGAAGTCGGACGTGATCATCCCTGTATCCTCGACTACCCGCAGGAGCCCGCCGAGGACGACGAAGGGCAGGGTCGAGAGTATGAGTTCGTCATCGATGGCGATCTTATACCGCCGGAGCCCCCGGTAGACGAGGTAAACCGCTGCGATGAGAATCAGGGCGTAGGTCAGCGTATCGACGAGCGTATACGGTTGGCCGTAACGGATGGGATCTATGTAATATTTGTAGAGGAACTCCCTAATCATTACTGATCTAAATGAGCGCAGACCGCATAAACCTACTCAGAACCAAAGTCTTCGACAAATCAAAATGGATGCAGCTCCCTCGCGACGTCGTCGTCGGTCACGACGCCATCGAGCAGATCCCGGCTGTCTGCGAAGACCTTGCTCTCGGCGATTCTGTGCTCATCGTATCGGGGAAGCAGACACGGGATGTTGCCGGGAAGAGGGTCGAAGCACTCCTCGCCGGGTCCTATGACGTTACAACGTTTACCATCGACGGCGGCGAGCCCGTCGAGACGATCCGGAAGGCCGAAGCGGCGTCGGCAGAAGCCGGGTTCGTCATCGGCGTCGGGGGAGGCCGGGTCATCGATACCGCAAAGATCGCCGCTTACAATGTCGACCGTCACTTCATCAGCGTCCCGACCGCCGCATCGCACGACGGGATCGCCTCATCGAGGGCCTCGGTCCCGACCGCCGACGGGAACGTCTCGCTCGCCGCCGAGCCGCCCATCGCCGTCGTTGCCGATACCGCCGTCATTGCGTCGGCGCCCCACCGGCTGCTCGCGTCCGGGTGCGCGGATATCATAGCGAACTGCACCGCAACCCTCGACTGGGAACTTGCCCACCGCCTTACGGGAGAACCGGTCTCGGAGTATGCGCTGACGCTCGCCCGGATGACCGCCGAGATCCTCTTTCAAAACGCCGACCTTATCAAACCACATTCCGAGGAGAGCGCCTGGATCGTGACGAAAGCGCTGGTCTCTTCGGGGGTTGCGATGAGCATCGCGGGGTCTTCACGGCCCGGCAGCGGTGGCGAGCACAAGTTCTCCCACGCGCTGGACCGGCTCGCGCCCGGAAAGGGCCTTCACGGGGAGCAATGCGGTATCGGGGCGATCATCACGATGTACCTCCACGGCGGGGACTGGGAGGCGATCCGCGACTCGCTGCGGAAGATCGGCGCACCGACCACCCCCGCCGAGATCGGGGTCGACGATGAGACGGCCGTAGAGGCGCTGCTCGCCGCCCGGAAGATCCGGCCGGAACGGTTCACGATACTGGATATGGGACTGACGCCGGAGTCGGCGCGGAACCTTGTGAAGATGCTCTACCGGGAGTGAGGCGGAAATGGCAAAGGAGAAGACGAAGGTGACGCTGATCGGCGCCGCGCTTGCGAGAGAGGGGCTTGAGTTCGTCTATGAAGGCAACACCTGCGCGGAGTGCGAGGGCTGCAAGGTCCAGAAGGTCTGCCACAACCTGCAGCCGGGGAAGAAGTACCAGGTCGTGGGGGTCCGCTCAAACACCCGGCACGACTGCCCGGTCCATCATGAGGCGGCGGTCGCGGTCGATGTGGCGGAGGCCCCCATCGTCACGCTTATCGGCTCCGACATGGCGATTATGAACTCAAAGGTGAGTTACGAGTTCTCCTGTCCGAGGGGCGGCTGCCGGAGTTACCGGCTCTGCCGTCCCGACGGCATCATCGAGGGGGAGAAGTACGTCGTCGGGGAGGTTCTCGGCAACGCTCCTGACGTCTGCGAGCGGGGCCGGTCCCTGAAACTGGTGGAACTGCGACCAATCTGACGTTACCGTATCGAACCGTCGTTACGGGAAAGTCTTTTTTAGAGTACTATGCCCGGCTAACCCGGGCAAGCCGGCGGGCGAGGGCCAGGAGTTCTTCCCGGTCCTGGAGTGCCGAGAGCCACGGCGCAGGTATCGCCTCGTATCCATAGCGCGCTCCGGCAAGACCGCCGACGATCGCACCGACGGTATCGGCATCGCCGCCGAGGTTGACCGCCGCGACCACCGCTTCGCGGAAGGATGACGCCTCCATGAAGACCCTGACGGCACAGTGGGTGCAGAGGACGGCGTCAAGCGAGGGGTCGGGCGGGTGCTCCCGGTAATCTTCGAGCAGTGCCCGGAGTTCGGTATCGCGGCAGGCGGAGAGGGCCTGCCCGAAGGCCGCACCCACCCCTTCGCCCCGACAGATCCCGCTGACCATCCGGTTGACGAACGCCGAGGCTTCACCGGCGACGGGGTCGTGGTGAGTGACCCCCGACGCGGCGAGGCTCACCTCGCGCACCTCCTTTGGCGGGTAGAAGATGCCGACCGGTATTCCGCGCATGACGCTCCCGTTGCTACGGCTCCCGCCTCTGGTCTCGTGCACCAGCCTTGCGGCGGCCCCGGGGCTGACGCCCTCTTCGATCAGGTCGAGGACCGCCCGGGACGTCGGTCCGAAAAACTTCGGATGGGCTCGATATATCTGAACAAGCCTTTTCGCGAAGTCTTCCGGATCGAACCCACCGCGCCGGACAAGCGTCTGTGCAAGAGCCGACGCCTGCAGGGTATCGTCGGTGTACTGTCCGGGAAGGGTGTTGTGAATCCCGCCTCCCTGCATTTCCGTTACGACAAATGGGCCCGGCGGAAGGCCTTCCAGGGGCGCGCCCAGTGCATCGCCTATTGCAAGCCCGATAAACGCCCCGACCGCCTGCATCTCATTCATTATAAAAAGATCACCAACAAATTATATCTACCCGAGGGCAGTAGTTATTCTTCGAGGAAAGGTGATATTGTGCAAAAAGAAGAGCTTCTCCACTTACACATGCTGTTAGTCCACATCAAGAAATATTATGAAACCACAACCGGGGAGACCATATCGACCGACCAGTACAATGCTCTCCACATCTCACCAGTCCATATCCATAAGAATAAGGTCACCCATAAAAAGGCTATTCTGACGCTTGGTAACGAGATTGTCCAGCACATCAGGGCCAATCACAATCCCTACATAGAATACCACGCCGATTTTCAGTCGTCAGAACGGGTTGCAACCGAACATTAAGCGATGAGCGATACCGAACCCCTCCGGGAGATGATCTCCCGCATCCTTTCTACCGCATCCGGCCCCGCCGACGTTCAGCGGATCAAACTTGAGGTCTGCCGGGAATCCGGCGCCGATATGCCCAAAAACTCGGCTATTCTCGCCGCCGCTACGCCGGAAGAGCACGAGCGGCTCCGGCCGCTTCTCCTCGTCAAACCCACGCGGACGCTCTCGGGGGTGGCGCCCGTTGCGGTGATGACCTCGCCGCACCCCTGCCCCCACGGGAAGTGCCTCCCCTGTCCCGGCGGACCGGAGCATCCCTTCAAGTCTCCCCAGAGTTATACGGGCGAAGAACCCGCGGCGCTCCGGGCGCGGGAACACGCGTTCGACCCCTACGACCAGGTGCAGGCCCGCCTCGAACAGTTCGAGGCGCTCGGGCACCACGTCGACAAAGCGGAGTTGATCGTTATGGGCGGGACGATGACCGCCCGACCGGTCGAGTACCAGGAGTGGTTTGTCGGCGCTGCCGTGCAGGCGATGAACGACTACCCCCGGCACGGGACTCCCCCGGCAAAGCCCGACCTTGATGCGGTTTTTGCTGCAAATGAGCGGGCGGAAGTCCGGTGCGTCGCCGCCACCTTCGAGACACGGCCCGACTGGTGCCGGGAAGAGCATATCGACCGGATGCTCGCGATGGGCGTGACCAAGGTAGAACTCGGCGTCCAGCACCTGGACGACCGTATCCTCGACTACAACCGGCGGGGTCACACGGTCGCAGACTCGGTCGCGGCAAACTGCCTCCTGCGCGACGCCGGGCTGAAGGTTGGGTTTCACGTTATGCCGAACCTCCCCGGGGCAAGCATGGCGGACGACCGGAGGATGTTTGAGGAACTCTTCGCCGACCCGCGGTTCCGGCCGGACTTCCTGAAGATCTACCCGACCCTGGTGACGCCGGCTTCGGAGATCGAGCGCCTCTGGAAAGAGGGCGGATACCGCCCGTATACCGAGGAGGAACTGGTCGATCTCGTTGCCTATGCAAAGTCCCTTCTCCCGGAGTACGTCCGCCTCCAGCGGGTCCAGCGGGACATACCGGCGAAACTGATCGTCGCGGGCTCCAGGCACAGCAACTTCCGGCAGCTTGCGGAGGCGCGGCTCCATGCGCAGGGCCTTCACTGCCGGTGCATCCGGTGCCGCGAGGTCGGCAGGACGGCGGCACCTGAGGCGGCGGCGATCTCGACCACGGTCTACCCGGCCTGCGGCGGCGAGGAGCGTTTCATCCAGGCGGGCTCGGAGGACGCCCTTATCGGGTTCGCCCGGCTCCGGTTCCCGCACCGGCCCTTCCGCGAGGAACTCGACGACGCTGCGCTCCTGCGCGAGCTCCACGTCTACGGGAGCGTGGTCCCCCTCAGCGCCCCGGCAGCGCCCGACGAGTGGCAGCACCGCAGTTTCGGCCTCCGGCTTCTCTCCGCGGCCGAGGAGGAGGCCCGCGATCACGGTTACGGACGGCTCGCGGTGATGAGCGGTGTCGGGGTGCGTCCTTACTACAGGAAACAGGGATATGAACAAGTTGGCCCATACATGATCAAGACGTTCCTATGAGGCCCGCGACGCTCGAGTTTGTGAAACAGAGGTTTGCCGAGTATTATCAGAGGCAGAGCCTCATCGTTCCGTCCTCCCTTGAGCAGCGGGAATGGGGTTTCGTCTTTTTCGACGCGTCGGCCGAGGTCCGGATGCGGCGGCATATGGCGTTTATGGACCCGCAGGAACTCAACGCCTACGTGAGAAACCTGATTCCCGCCCATGTCTACTACTCGACGGCCTACTACCAGACGCCGTCGGCGCCGACGATGAACGACAAGCACTGGGCCGGCGCCGACCTTATCTTCGACCTCGACGCGGACCAGATCGTCCGCGGCCCCTACCCGGCGATGCTTGCGCGGGTCAAGGAAGAGACCGAGAAGCTGGTCGGGATGCTGATAGACGAGCTCGGCTTTTCCCGGAACCAGATCCGGGTTGCCTTCTCCGGAGGGCGCGGCTACCATATCCACGTCACGGATATCGCCGTCCGGGGATGGGGGAGTCCGGAACGGCGTGAGGTCGTCGATTACATCTGCGGCATCGGGCTTGACCCGGCCGTGATGCTTGCCCCGGGAGGGGCCCGGACCGGGTGGCGTCGGCGTTATGCCGATGCCCTCCGGTCTCACCTCTCCTGGCTTGCGGGGCTTGAACCCCACGAGGCGAAGGACTACCTCGCGGGGCTTCCCGGCGTCAGCAAACGGGCGGCCGTGGAGTTTCTCGCGGACCTTGAGGTCCTCTCCGGGAAGGACCCCGCCGACCTCCGGCAGAACCGTGTCGTCCAGGCAATCTGGGCTGCACCCGACTTCGAGAACCGGGTCCGGGACAGAGGGGCACGTGCGGACGAACCGGTCACGACCGATATCAAGCGGCTGATCCGGACGCCGGGATCGCTGCACGGCGGCAGCGGTATGCGGGTGGTGCCGCTCGACATCCGGGACCTCGCGGATTTCGACCCGCTCGTAGACGCGGTGGCCTTCGGCGACCGGGAGGTGCGGGTGGAGATGAAGGCAAACTTCACCACGTCCCTGCTCGGGAACACCTACACGTTGAAAACCGGAACCGTCAGCGTCCCCGAGGCGCTTGCGGTCTTCCTCTGCTGCCGGAACATGGCGGAGATAACCGGGGGTGCGTGAGGCATGGTCGTCGACACCCTTGAGAAACTGCGCCAGATGCTGCTTGACATGCACCATTCGGGAAGGCTCTCGGAGATCGAGCCCGGTCTCTATGAAGACGCCTGGGCATACATCGAGAAACGCAAGAGGGATTTCCGGGACCTGAAAAACCCTCTGGAGAGTCGGGCGGGGGGCCTGATCATCGAGGAGATCGGCAGCGTCACCGAGACCGTGCAGGAGATCTTCTCGGTCCGGACACGCCAGATCCTCGATCTTGCGTATCAGCAGATTGAGGGGCAGTACTTCGATAAAGAAGAGGCACGGAAGATGCTTCCGGCAGAACGGGTGATGTACGGGCAGATCATCGATTCCATCGAGGCCTGCCGGAGCGCGCTCGTCCACGGGGGGGAGTCTGCCTTCGACGGCAGCGGTGCGGTCTCCGCTCCCCGAATCGATGAGACCGGCGATGCCTCAGCGACATCTGCTCCGGCGGCACCGGCAGCCGCCGCTCCCCGCCCCGTCCCGTTCCCCCATGCGCTTGTGCATATCCGCTCCGACATGGAGCCGTTCATGGGGGTGGACGGCAGGACCTACGTACTGAAACAGGGGGATATCGTCACCCTGCCGGAAAACAATGCGGACGTGCTCTGTGAGCACGACATAGCCTTAAATATTAGGCTTAACAAGTAATATAGGTACTCGAGTCTATTGAATAGAGGTTACTATCATGAAAATGCCGTCCAAATTCAAGACGTACTGCCCATTTTGCAGGACTCATCAGATTCACGAAGTCGTGAAGGTGAAGAAGGGCAAAGTGCGTCACTTCAACTGGATTGACCGCCAGAAGGGGCGCAGGAGCACGGTTGGCAACATGGGCAAGTTCAACAAAGTGCCCGGCGGCGACAAGCCGACGAAGAGGATCAACGTGCGGTACCGGTGCACGGTCTGTGGAAAGGCGCACCTCCGACCGGGATTCCGGATTGGTAAATTCGAGCTTACGGAGTGAGGTAGTTATGGTCCGGCTGAACAGGGAAAACAGGAGCACATTCCTCCGGGTGAAGTGCCCCGACTGCGAGAACGAACAGGTTGTCTTCGAGAGAGCGAGCACCGTCGTGGAGTGCAACGTCTGCGGACGTGTCCTTGCAGAACCCCACGGTGGGAAAGCAGATATAAAGGCTGAGATACTGGCAGTACTTGAGTGATTATTCCATGCATGAGAGAGAGTGGCCCGACGAAGGAGAACTCGTCGTCTGCACGGTCGCGGACGTTAAAGACTTTGCAGCGTTCGTGACCCTGGATGAGTATGACGGGCATAGAGGGCTCATACCGATATCCGAGATTGCACGGGGCTGGATAAAGTACATCCGGGACTACGTACGAGAAGGACAGAAAGTCGTCTGCAAAGTCCTGAATGTGGACCCCGACCGCGGCCACATCGACCTCTCGTTGAAAGACGTAAACGAACACCAGCGGCGCGAGAAGATTCACGAGTGGAAGAACGAGCAGAAGGCTACGAAGTGGGTCGGGTTCGCTTCCGAAGCAGCGGGGGTGGACCGGGCGATCATCGAGGAGGCCGTATACCGTGAATACGGCCAGCTGTACCCGGCCTTTGAGGATATCGTCACCACCGGCGGCGAGGCGACGGATAAGCTGAAACTCGATGAACCGGTCAAGGAAGCGCTCATCTCCATCGCGCACGAGAACGTGAAAGTCCCGAAGGTGACCATTACGGGACATCTTATTCTGACGTCGTCGCGGCCCGACGGCGTCAACGTGATCCGCAGGGCGCTCCGGAGTGCGCAGCCGAGAGTCGACGATGTGGAGATCGACCTGATCTACATCGGGGCCCCAAAATACCGGATAAAAGTGACCGCACCCGATTATAAGGCAGCCGAAAAGGCAATCGAGAAGGCGGCGAGCGCCGCCGTCGGCGTCGTCGAGCGGGCGGGGGGATCGGGCAAATTTATCCGGAAGCAGAAAACCGGATAAGACCGTATGAGCAATCGTATTCGCCGCTGTCCAGACGATCTAAGGTATACGCTCTCTGTGATCTGCCCGGTCTGCGGCAGGCCGACACGGCCGGCCCATCCGGCCCGTTTTTCTCCGGAAGATAGATACGGCAGGTACAGGAGAGTGGTACGCGGATGGAACCCGTCACAGTGAGTTTTTCAAGAGACGACAACCTCGACGCCCCGGTCCTGATCGAGGGCCTGCCCGGTATCGGGCACGTCGGGAAACTTGTTGCCGACCACCTGATCGATGAACTTGAAGGCGAAATGATAGCGGAGATCTCTTCGCTCCATTTTCCTCCGCAGGTGGTCGTCGACGAACAGGGTGTCACCCACCTGGTCAACAACAAGGTCTACCGCTCCGAGAAGAACGGGAAGGCGGTCCTCTTTCTCGTAGGGGATTTTCAGAGCAGTTCGGCCCCGGGGCACTATATCCTGACCGAGCGATACCTGGACATTGCGGAAAGCCTCGGTGTCCGGCGGATTTATGCGCTCGGGGGCTACGGGGTCGGCCACCTGGTCGAGAACCCGAGGGTGCTCTCCGCAGTCAATATGGAGCGTCTCCGCCCGGAGGTAGAGGCGGCCGGCGGTTCGTTCGAGAACGCCGGGAGCGAGGGAGTGATCGTGGGGGCCTCGGGCCTCCTGCTCGGTCTCGGCGAGGTGAGGGGTATCGAGGGAATCTGCCTGATGGGCGAGACGAGCGGTTACATCGCCGACCCGAAGAGCGCCGACAACCTTCTCTCCGTCCTCTCCCGCCTGCTCGGGATCGAGGTCGACCATACCTCGCTGCAGCAACGCGCCGGTGAGATGGAGCAACTCATAGCACGTGTCCGGGAAGCCGAAGAGGCCAAAGGCCGCGAAGAACTGAGTTATATCGGATAGTCCGCTTTTTTCCGGGAATACTTAAGACCCGCGGAGAACCGCAGAAGAGTGATATGGTCACCCTCTACCTTGCCGGGTGGGAAACTCGGTTCTGGGCCTGGCTCATCGATATCGTCCTGATCGGGCTTCCGGTCCTGGCTATTTCAGATCGGCTTTCACCCGCCTGGCAGGTCACGATCGGACCCGGGCTCTTCTCTTTCAGCCTCTTCTCGGTCGTGCTCTTCCTCTACTGGACGCTGCTTGAGGGATACCGGGGCCAGTCCATCGGCAAGATGGCGCTCAAGATCCGGGCCGTCGGCCGTGCAGGAGAGGATATCGGCTTTGCGACCGCTGCAGTCGAGAGTTTCGGGAAGGCATTTCTCATCATCCTCGACTGCCTGATAGGATGGCTTACCATGCCTGGCAAGAAAATGGGCCGAGGATTCCCGCGACTTGAGTCGTGGGAGGAATCGGCCCTTCGCATATCACGATACACTTTCACCCCGCACGGCTATTCTTTATGCCGGGGGAAGTCCAACTGATATCTGTTGCGCTCTGGAAGGCACGAAGCAGGAGCCTCTCCTGCGGATCACGGCTATACACCTGCGCAAACGACACCACAGTGCAGCGACATTGCTGCCAGGGCCGCCGTCAACCGGCCTATTGCGGTCCGCTCCCCCGACACCGGGGAGAGGTGGAATCGCGAAGCCCCTAAAGAGCGTGCTCCCATCTCTAGGAGCATGCCCCCCACTGAAGTGGGGGTAGTTGACAGCAGAGGCTCTTTAACAGGATCTCCGGCACGGTCGTGATCGAGACCCGGGAGAGAGAAGAGCCGGAAGGCGTCACCTACGTGAAGCACGAAGAGTAGGAGCACCGGCGTTTCAAACGGGTCGTAAGACTCAGTCGTCGATACCGAGCGACCGGTCGATCTCTACAGCCGCGATCTCGAGGTCGTCGAGGACTCGGAGAGCGTCTTTGCGCAGTTCCTGGACCATCGACTGGAGACTGTTTCCCCGGAGGTAGATCAGCCTCTTGTGACGATATACGACACCGGCCTCGACCAGGTTTCTGATGTGGTGGTTGATGCGGGCGCTGGAGACCTCCAGGTCCTGCGAGATCCGTTCCACAGGTACGCCGCTTCCGGAGATCTGGTACACAAGAAGCGCGATAAGGATCCGCTGGGCGACCTGGTCGACGTCCCGTCCTTCCCCGATACCAAGGCTGCTGAAGAACCATTCAAGGTTCTCGGGCTCGGGCCCGATTTTACCTCTTGGTCTCTCAATCTGCCTGAACACAATCTGCCTTGCTGCTGGAGCCATTGATTGCTCAGGAGTATGTACTCGATACAATATAAACGTGTGCAAAATGTCGATATCGTATCTACAAAATCAATAAGTTTTAAATATTTTTGCACCCAAGGATATGAGTGCAAACAATCTCTGGAGGAGATAGACTCATGGAGATTACCCCAATAGGAGAACGGGTTCTGATAAAACCCGTAAAAAAAGAAGAAGTAACGAAGAGTGGAATTTACATCCCGGAATCCGCGCAGGAGAAGAAAAAGGAAGGATACGTTGTTGCGGTAGGACAGCGCGACGACGGAACGACGCTCCCCTTGAAACAGGGAGACCATGTTTTGTACGGAGGCTACAGCGCGGATACGGTCGAGGTCGACTCGGAGACGTACGTGTTTGTCCCGTTTAAGGACATTCTGGCAAAGATGGAGTGAGGGATATGGTATCATCAAAACAGTTGATGTTTGACGAAGATGCACGCAGATCGCTCCTTGCCGGTGTCAATAAGGTTGCCGACACCGTCAAGATCACGCTCGGCCCCAGGGGCAGGTACGTCGTGATCGACAAACCGACAAGCCCCATCGTGACGAACGACGGCGTGACGATCGCGAAAGAGATCTCGCTTCATGACAAGTTCGAGAACATCGGGGCGAAACTCGTCAAGGAGGTTGCCCAGAAGACCCAGGACAAGACCGGCGACGGAACGACAACGGCAACGCTTCTCGCCCAGGCCATCCTCACCGAGGGCCTGAAGAACATCTCCTCCGGAGCAAACCCGATCGAGATCAGGCGGGGGATCGATGCCGCGGTTACGGCGACGGTGGAGTATATCCGGTCGACGAGCGCTCCGGTGAGAGACAGGGACAAGGTTCTTCAGGTCGCCACGATCTCCGCGAACAACGACGAAGAGATCGGGAAACTCATCGCCGACGCGATGGATAAGGTCGGATACGGGGGCCTGATCACGGTCGAGGATTCAAAGAGCCTTGAAACCGGCCTCGATGTGGTAAAAGGGATGCAGTTCAAACGGGGGTACATCTCGCCCTACATGGTCACGGACCCCGAGAAGATGGTCTGCGAGTACGAAGACCCCTACATCCTGCTCACCGACCGGAAGATCTCGTCGCTCAAGCAGATGGTCCCGATCCTGGAGACGGCCGCGGGGGAAGGCAGACCGCTTCTGATCGTCGCCGAAGATGTTGACGGAGAGGCTCAGGCGGCTCTTATCTTGAACATCATCCGGGGCTCTCTCAAAGCCTGTGCGGTCAAAGCACCCGGATTCGGCGACGAACGCAAGGCAATCCTCGAAGACATCGCAGTCCTCACGGGCGCGACGGTGGTCTCTGAGGATCGGGGAATGAAACTGGAGAACGTAACCCGGCAGGTCTTCGGCACGGCCCACACCGTCAAGGTAGACGGGGAAAAGACGCTGATTGTCGGCGGCAAAGGCGACCGCAAGGCTCTGGAAGACCGCATGCGCCTGATTGAGTCGCAGATCAACATAACGGACTCGGAGTTGAAGAAGGACGACCTGCGAAAGAGGCTTGGAAACCTCGGAGGGGGCGTGGCGGTCATCAAGGTGGGTGCGGTGACCGAGACCGAGTTGAAAGAGAAGAAGATGCGGATCGACGATGCCCTGAACGCCACCAAGGCGGCGGTCGAGGAGGGCGTGGTTGCCGGGGGCGGCGTCACCCTGTTCCGGTCAATCGGTGCCCTTGACAAACTGCAGTTCGAGGACGACCGAAAGATCGGGGTTTCCATAGTCCGACGGTCGCTCGAAGAGCCCGTTCGTCAGATAGCAAAGAACGCCGGCGTCGAAGGCGCAGAAGTCATCGCCACCATAAAAGGGAGCGACGACGACGCGTTCGGCTACAATGCAAAGACCGGCAGTTACGAGAACCTGGCGGAGCACGGCGTCATCGACCCCGCAAAGGTGGTCCGACTCGGGCTCCAGAACGCGGCGTCCATTGCGGGCCTGATCCTCTCTACGGAGGTCGCCATCACCGACTTCGACGAGGAAAAGGACCAGAAGACCGCGGCCATCATCATCTGAGGGGAAACTGCCGCCGGGGGCCTTCCGCCCTCCCGGGGTTCACCACCCCCTTTTCGTTTCCTTCACGTAAAACGCCTTTCCGGGTTTCAGTCTTTCGTCACCGGAAGCCCGGCGGCCTTCCAGGCGTTCAAGCCGCCTTTGATATCGTAAACTTCGCAAAACCCGGCTTCTCCCATCAATTTGCGGACGCCGGCGCTCCGGCCGCCCCGCTGACAGCAGAGGACATATGTTCCGTTCGCATCCAGGCTCTCAAGGCGCTCTGAAAAGTGCGCCGAGTCGATGTTGATCGCGCCCGGGATATGCCCGCCGGCATACTCTTCCGGTCTCCGGACGTCGATGACGACGAACATCGGGTCCCCTCCCCTTTCTTCGATCAGGGCGGATGCCTCTCCCGGGGGTATGGTCCGGCTGACCCGGTCTCCCGAAGCGGGGCCGCCGCCAAGACACCCACCGATCAGCACGGCCGCGAGAGTGCTCCCGGCGAGGAGAAGGAACGCAAGTGAAGGACGAATGTCAAGCATATATCCCTCTTACAACGGGATTAAATATATGTTGATCCGTTCGGTTTTCCGTTCGCCGACGCGGGGCCCGGACGCTCAGGCGGTATCGTTGAATTTCAGATGTGCTTCGGTGACAGCCATCATCGCACGAAAGGTGGCCGGCGTATCCAGGGCCACGACCTCTTCGCCGTCCACCACTGCAGCCCGGTTGCAGATCGCCTCCGCTTCGTCGAGGTCGTGGGTCGTGAAGATGATCGTCACCCTCCGCTCACGGTTCAGACACCGGAGCAGGCCCCAGATCTCCCGGCGACCGGACTCATCCAGCTCCTTCGTCGGCTCGGCGAGGAAGAGGACGCCCGGGTGCACAAGAAAAGCCCGGGCGATCTCGAGACGCCGCATGATAGCCGGGGGATAGGTTTCAACCGCCGCGTCAGCATACTCCGGAAGTCCGAAGAGTCCGATGACCTCGGAGATTCGTCTCTCCCGGACTTCATCGTCCAGGCCGTGCAGCCGTGCACCAAACTCCAGGTTCTCCCTGCCGGTCGTCACGGGGTCGAGGACCGATTCCTGGAGGACGATGCCCATACTCCGCCGCACGTCTCCGAGGTTCCCGAGGATTGCAAGCGACGAATGTTCGGCAAACCCGGAGACCGGGAAGAGCACCGTCATAAGGACGGCAATCAGGGTCCTCCGGCCCTGATCGCCGGTGCAGAGGATACCGATGATCTCTCCCTTCTTTACATTGAAGGGGATCGGACCCCGTGCCTGAAGCCGTTCCAGACGCCGGATCAGGTCCTCAACGGTAAAGGTGTCCATGCCCATCCACACCGATACGACCGGTCAGAAAGAACGGTGTCATCTTCAGTCACTCATCGCCCCGACGTATGCGACCGGGATCGAGGGGCGGTCGCTCGTCTTTGAGATATACCGCGGATATGTGCTATCCGGCGTCCATTATCCAATCCGAGGAAGGAATTATTATGTTATCATTATCTCTGATTATCCCTATATGAAAATATCTATTTGAAAAGGAAGATAAAATAAGCCATTTAAGATTTCCATTTTTTTAAAATCGCTGCTTTTCTCGTAAAACTACGAAAAAGCATCCGTACCCAACCGAAACGGCAGCGTCGGGAGGAGCGGATGGGAGCCGTTATCCGTTCCCGGACCCGCGGCTGAAGCGGCAGACCTGTCCCAAAGACCGCAAAAGAGACAGTGAAACTATTTATGGTGGAGACATCCGTATACCTGAACCCCATGGAGACCGAGGTATCCACGATTGCAATCCTGCCGGTTCCCTTCAGCCCGGAGCAGATCATCATCGTCTTAGCCGTCCTCATACCGGCTCTGGTCATATTCAACCTGCTCCTCATCACCGAGGGGATCTTTGAATCGATCGGGCTCCGGTTCTCCCAGGCGTTGCTCGCGACCGCAGGGGCGCTGCTCGGCAGCCTGATCGATATCCCGCTGCTCCCTGCCGGAGGGGCGCTCATCGCGGTCAACGTGGGCGGCGCCGTAATCCCGTTCATCGTGACCGCCGGGATGATCGCACGGGGCCAGGTCTCGCGTTCCAAGACCTTCATAGCCGTCATCGCGGTAGCGCTCGTCGCCTACGCCTTCGCAACGCCGGTCCCCGGTCTCGGGATCACCATGCCGCTCTACATTGCGCCCCTCGCGGGCGCCGCAGCAGGACTCCTCCTCGCCCGCGGCTGCCACGCCGCACCCGGACTCGCCTATGCTGGCGGGACCATGGGCACCCTGCTCGGCGCCGACATCCTCAACCTCGCGAATCCGGACGTGCTTGCGGCGCTCGCCGGGGGCCGGGCGACCGTTCTCTCCATCGGCGGTGCGGGGATATTCGACGGCATCTTCATCACCGGCGTGCTCTCGGTCCTGCTCGCGGCGTATGCGGGAAGACACCTGCGCGAGAAGGGAGGGATCTGCCCGCAGGAGGAAGAGTGACGCTTCACCCGCCTACGTGTCGAATTGCCGGAGCCACATCTCCGCGCAGGCTATCCGCCAGAACTCGGTGGAGTAGGCACTTCTTCCGTCAAGGAATTCCCGGTAATTCCGGAGCACCCGCTCTGCATCCCAGTAGGGGCGCCGGGAGAACGCAGGCGTTGAGAAGAGCGCGAGGATCTTCGGCGCAAGTTCCCCCTTCATCCAGACCTCTTCGGGGGTGACGAACCCCATCTTGTCCATCCTGCACCGGACGCCGTCCGGGACCAGCCCCCGGATCGCCCGCCGCAGGACATACTTCGTGACGCCGCGGCGGATCTTCTGGTCGAGCGGGAGCGACGCGAGATACTCCACGACCCGGTAATCGAGGAACGGGACCCGGGCCTCGATCGAGAAAGCCATGGAGTTCCGGTCCTCCCAGTGCAGCAGGAGGGGAAGGTTCGATGCGGTGATCTCCCGTTTCAGCACCTGATCGAGCGATCCTGCATACCGGAGGACCTCCGGCGCGGACCCCCGGAGGAGCTCCCGCCGTTCCGACCGGACCCGCGACTGGCGGACCGCCCATGAAAAAAAGGACCGGTGGCGCCTCGCGCTTCCGACACCCTCCCGGAGCGCCGCGAGGGTGTGCCCCTGCCGGAGGAGGCCCCGGATGTAAGGCGCCTGGTAGGCGATGTAGCCACCGAGCTGCTCGTCGGCCCCCTGCCCGTCGAGGACCACCTTCACCTCATCCCGGGCAAGCCGCATCACGCAGTACTGAGCGTATATCGAGAGCGACGCAAACGGCTCGTCCTGCAGGTAAAGGAGCCGTTCAATGTCCTCCCAGAGCCCCTCCGTCGCGGGCGTCGTCCGGCGGCTCGCGACCCCCGTCGCCGCAACCACCGTATCGATATGCCTGCTCTCGTCGAACCGTTCGTCGTCGAAACAGACCGAGAATGTCTTCTGCCGGTCGCCGACGCTCCCCGGGTTTTCCGCACGCAGAAGGGCGTTGATCAGGGCGGTTATCGTCGAGGAGTCGATGCCGCCCGAAAGGCAGGTCCCTACCGGGACGTCGCTCCTGAGCCGGAGCCGGACGGCATCGGCCAGGAGGTCCCGGAGCCCTCGGGCGGTTTCATCGTCTCCGACGTCTCCCCCGGGGGCGTCGTTCACCGCGAAATCCCAGTAACGCTCCGGGACCCCGCTTCCCTCCCCGGAGACGACGAACGAGTGCGCCGGCGGGAGCTGGAGAACGCCGTCGTACATCGTCTCGGGGGTATGGTCCGCAACCCCCCAGGCGAGGAACGTCGAGAGCGTCCGGTCGTTCGGCTTCCCGCCGGCTGCAGGATGGACACGGAGCGCCTTGATCTCCGAGGCGAAGAGAAACGATCCCCCGACGAGGGTGTAGTAGAACGGCTTGACGCCCAGGCGGTCCCGGGCGCAGAAGAGTTCGCGGCGCCGCGCGTCCCAGAGGGCGAACGCCCACATCCCGTTGAACCGGGATAGACAGTCCCTCCCCCACTCCTCGTAGGCGTGCAGGATCACCTCCGTATCGGTTGCGGAGGAGAACCGATGGCCGGCGGCGGAGAGTTCCTCCCGGAGTTCGAGGTAGTTATAGATCTCGCCGTTGAAGACGATCCAGAGCGACCCGTCCTCGTTTGCCATCGGCTGCCGACCTTCGTCGGAGAGGTCGAGGATTGCAAGACGGCGGTGAGCGAGGCCGACCGGACCGGAGAAGAAACTCCCCTCGCCGTCGGGACCGCGGTGGAAGAGCCGCTCTGCCATGGCCCGGACAAGGTCCGGGTCCGCTTCTCCCCCGTTCAGGGCAAACTGCCCGGCAATGCCGCACATGCTCCGACTACTTATCCGGGCGGGTCTTACCAAGGCCCGTCCCGTTGATATCGCACGACGGGCAGGGACCGGAACCGTCCACCACACGGTAGGCGTCCGCAAGGACCGCGGAGTTCGCGAGCATCCCCGCGATCAGGATCACCTCGAGGATCTCCGCCCGGGTTGCGCCCTTCGCCATCGCCGACTGCATGTGATACTCGACGCAGTGGCGGCACTTGAGCGCTGCGCCCACCGCAAGGCTTATGAGCTCGATCACCTTCGGTTCGAGCTGGCTGGTCTCGGCCACGGCACCCTTGTAGAGCAGGTGCGAGATGAGGATCTCTGGTCGTTCCGCCATCCGCTCAAAGATCAGGGGAACCCTGCCGTATTCCGCCTCGATCTCCCGGAGGAGTTCCTCCGCAACCACGTCCGACCCCTGTTCCGCAACCCTCGTGAGCATCTTCTCGAAGTCCATCTCTACACCAGTACCCCGGTCTCGGAGAAGGGTTTAATCCGGATCAATATGTAATTGCGCATCCGCGACGGCGTGACGTCGGCGATATCTCCGACGGTGACACCCTCAACGACCTCAAGCGACCGTACGGCCGGGGCATACGGGTCGTAGGGGAGTTTCACCCGGAGCCCCTCCATCTGGACGGTCACGGGCGTCGGGTGCGTCAGCATACTGACCTCATGGATCCGGTCCTCAATGATCGCCATCAGACGGGGAGGGAAGACGGAGAGCGGGTCTTTGGCGAGGTCGTCACGCCGGGCGTCCAGGGTGCGGGAGACCTCGTCCACCAGCTCATCGAGTTTCGCGAGTTCCTCGGGGCGTTTGAACCGGTGCATGATCCTCCCGATGCCGCCGACGTAGCCCTCGGCGGGCGGGTCGACGATCCGCATCAGGGTCTCGCGGTCCGGGGCGCCGGTCACCACGATCGGCACGCGGACTCCGCGCCGGAGCACCGGGAACTTCTGCCGGATACACTCCTCGAAGTTGCCGAGGGCGTAGACGGCGAGATCGTGCTCGTTGATGATGTCCCGCTCCTCGTCGTTGAGGTTTGCAATCCGCTTGCCGAACCCCCGCGCAAGCCCGACCATGTTGGTCTTCGCACCGGCCCGCCGGAGGTACTCGGCGATGTCGCAGGCGGTGTGCGGGAGGTGATGGATCTCCAGGCTCGGACTGACCACGGCGATCTCGGTCCCGACGAGGGGCGCTTCGGTCACCTCGCCCGCAAGCGGCTTTGCAACCTCCCGTATCAGGCCGATGTCGTCCCGCGGCACGAACGACTGAAGCACGACGTCCTGGGCCATAATGTGCTTCTGCACGATGTAGCCCCCGAGGTCGTCGATCAGGTCCGCAATCTCGTCGTGCCGGTAGACGCCTCCCTTGTAGGTCACCGGCACCAGCGTCGTCATAACGTCTCCCCCATCTTTGCAAAGATCGGCGCGACAACCGTTTCTACGATGTCTCCCGGCAGAGTATCCTCGCTTGCCACGTAGTAAAACTTACCGTTCTTGATATACTGGCGGCGGACCTTGAACCCCTCGGGAGCGATGTACTGAAGCGCGTAGATGACGTCTTTATACAGCGTCTCGCTCGGGTCGGCCACCACCAGTCTCTCAAGTTCCTCTTCTCCGACCACGCCGGCCGGGAGGACGACCGTAAACCGGTCCGGCTGATCGACGTTCTCTTTTCCAAAGCGGGCCCAGAGTTCCCGGAGCAGCGGCGCAAGGTAAGTCTCGTCGCCGATGTCGAGAACGATCTCCGCGTCGCCGGGATTGATGTTTGCAAAGTCGCTGACGCGGATCTCACGCGGCATATGGCGGAGCAGCCCTGCAGCGACGAAGATCGGCACCTTCGGGTCGACGTAGATGTGCAGCCGGTCGATCACCTTGATGAGGTCGAGGTCCTGGAGCACGTCCGACGCGATCCGTTCGTAGACTTCTCTCCCGACGGCATCGGGAGATTCGACGACGAAGTAGGTCAACGGGGGCATCTACTCCCCCTGGACAAACCCGGACGCAAGCAGGGCGGACCCGACCGCGCCGATATACTGGGAATAGGGCGGGACGATGATCTCGGTCTGCAGGAGCTGGCCCATCGCGTAGACCAGCCCCTCGATCAGCGAGGTGCCGCCCACCATGATCACCGGCTCCTTGATATCGATCTCCTGCAGCTGCTGCTCAAAGACCTGCTCCGCAACGCTGTGGCAGGCCGCAGCCGCCACGTCCTCGGGCGAACTCCCTGCCGCAAGCGCGTTCACCAGGCTCTGCGTCCCGAAGACGATGCAGTAACTGTTCATCGGGACGTTCTTTCCGATGCCTTTCATGGCGAGGGGCCCGAGTTCGGTGATGTCCACGCCGAGGCGCTTCGCGGTCATCTCCAGGAACCGGCCGCTCGCACCGGCGCAGATCCCGCCCATGGTGAACGTCCCGGGGATACCGTCGATCACGCTGATGGCTTTGTTGTCCATGCCGCCGATGTCGATGACGGTCGAGGCTCCCCGCTGGTGGCCGGCGAGGTAGACGGCGCCCTTCGAGTTCACCGTCAGTTCTTCCTGGATCAGGTCGGCCTTGAGGTGCTTTCCGACCAGGAACCGCCCGTATCCGGTGGTCCCGATCGCCTGGACATCCTCCCGTGCGATGCCCGCCATCTCAAGCGCCTGGGCGATGGTGCCTTCGGCGCTCTTGAGCACCTCGGTCGTCGGGAGCCAGCCGGTGCCGACGATCCTGTTGTCCTTCATCACGACCGCCTTTGTCGTGCTCGACCCCGAATCGACGCCCATGGTGATCCCGGTCTGCTCCTCGCGGGCAAGGAGGGCCCTCCGTCTGGCGATGGTGGTCAGGGCCTCCATCCTCGTGAGAAGGGTCCCTGCGGTCGTCCGCTCGGTGAAGGAGTAACTCACCACCGGCAGCCGCGAGTGTTCGGGGATGTACCGCCGGAGTTCGTTTCTCACGATAGCCGCCTCGGCGCACCGGAAGCAGGTGCCGATGAAGACCCCGTCCGCATCGACTTTTCCCTCCACCAGAGCCAGGCCCCGGGCGATCATGAGTTTTAAGTCGGCACTTTTGACGTCCAGCCCGAACGCATCGACCGCTCGCTCGACGTCGGCGAGGGCGATATCGGGGAAGAAGACTTCGGCGCCCACCGCTTCGGCGGCCGCATAGATCTCCTTCTGGACGCCGCTGTACTCGGCGCCGCAGGAGAGCTGGGCGATCCTTACTTTTCGGGTCATGCCTTGCCCTCCTCTTTCGGGAGACCGGCAAGGAACTTCTTGATGGCGGCGACGAACTGCACGCCTTCCTCCTCGTCCGTGGGATACTTCAGTTCCAGGATCGGGATGCCGCTCTGGCGCAGGGAGAAGAGGATCAACTCGTCGGTGCGGGCGCACCCCATGCACCCGAACGCGAAGTCCGCGTCGGTAACGATGATCGCAGCCTCGGCCTCTTCAATGAGAGGCCCGTAGATCGCCATCCGCCCCCGAACACCTGACGGCACCTCAACCGCCGCATACTTCAGGCCGTGCTTGGGCTCTTCGGGCGTGATCTGCAGGGGCGGGGAGTCGATCCCGGCGGTTTGTATCCGTTCCCGGATACCGAGGGCTGCACCGAGCGGTTTATGTCCGAACCGGGCCACCAGGTCGGAGAGGATGAGGCTCGTTGCAGGATAGATAAACACCTTTGCCATTCTGTTCAGGGCTCCTCTGTCTCTATCAGTTCTTGTAATCGCTTAATATCCAGTGTGGGTTTCTTCTTCTCGCGTGCGGGCGGTGCCGCCGGCTCCTCCGCCCCCCGCCGGTCGAGTTCCTCAAGGCCGTGGGTGATATAGCGGAGAATCCGGAACTCCCGCTCATGGCCGAGATAGCCTGGCCGCGCTCCGCCGAGGTTCGCCCGGCACCGTCTCGGGTCGCCGGGCGGGAACCCCCGGTCCTTGACAAAGATGTGATTGGGATCGAACCCGCGGATCGTGTCGATGAGGCGGTCGACCGCCTCCGGTTCGCCCGTCACCTGCAGTCCGAAACACGTCTCCTTGATCAGGACGCCCTCGGAGACCTCGTACGCCCGGAGCGCGAGCTCGCCGGGGGTCATGGTCGGGGATTCGACGAAGACGTATTTCGTCACCGTACCTACGTACGCGGGTATATACTCGGCCATCACTCCACCTCCCTTACATATACCGTCGCTCCTTCGCGCATCCCGGCAAGGTTCCCCGCATCAAGCACCTTCCCGATGACGTTCGTCCCCGTGAGCGGCTCGGCAGTCGGGCCGAACTCGGCGTTCGGCGTCATACGGATGCCGACCATGCCGACGCCCCGCCGGGAGTCGTTCGTCATCGCAAGGGTGAGGGCCGGCACCTCGCCCGTGGGAGTGTTCTCCGGGATGATCGCGACGCCCTTGCCGATCTTCGGCTTGAAGAGGAAGACGTCTTCGAAGATGAAGACGAGCGGCATCTTTCCGACGGCGTGATGTTTGAGCCCGGTCACCTCGCGGAAGATCGTGACCGACCGGGGGGCGGCCGCCCCGTCGAGGGTGATGCTGATGACGTGGTCGGCGGGCTTTGTTGCGACCCGGACCGCCCCCCCGGCGAGAACCTCGAGGGTTGTTTCGGGGGTCTGGCCGACCACCACGCGGTCGCCTTCGGTCGAGTCTGCGGTGAGGGCGATACCCCGCCGGGCGGCGGCCTCCCCGGCCTCCTCAAGCGAAAGACCGACCAGATCGAACTGTTCCGGATCGGCCCGGAGGGCAAGAAGGTCTCCCTTACCGGCAAACCGGGCGAGTTCGATGCCGTGGACCACCCGACCGACGACGGTGTGCACCGGACTTGCCGATACGCCCTGCGTGTAGATGTAGATGGCTCCCGAAGATTTTCCGGCGGTCCGGATCGTAACGGTCCCTTCAAGTCTCGGTCCGGAGAACTCCTCCGGGACCTTCGTCGGGACCAGGTGCGTGTCGGCGATGTGGGTGCTGCTCGAACGGTCCACCGGGAAGTTGCCCTTCTTCACGGAGAGGAGGAAGTGCTCGACGCTCCGGGCGGTCCGGGTATCGATCCCGTCTTTTCCGAACCCCTGCACCTCCGCTTCCACGTAGGAGACGACCTGCATTCCGTCTTCGAGCGGGAACGCCGCATCGCGGGTGACGATCGCGTGCGACCGGTCCGCACGCCTGAGCACCCGCTCGACCCCGGTGACCCGGTCGCCTTCGCCGATACGGTCGAGCAGCCCCCGGCCGGTAACGACCCTGCCGATGACCCCGCCGTTCGCCGGAGCGCCGTAGTCGGCGGTATGGCTCATGCGCGAGAAGATCAGGTATGACCGGGCGGGGTCGTAACCGCCGCACCCGAGGATCACGTCGCCCCGCTCGTATCGGCCAGGCTCCCGTGCGGGCCGCACGTCCGATGCAAAAGGCCCGAAGGCTGCGGCGTGCCGGTCCTGCCAGTGCAGGCGCAGTTGTTCGGCAAGCCCGGACACGAAGATCCGGGAGACCACGGCAGGGTCCGCCACCTCGACGACCATATCCCCGGCCGTGGTGACGAACCGGACCTCCTGCACCTCCGCGCTGCCCTCCTCGGCGATCATCGGGCGGATGACCGCAACGCTGCACCGCACGTCCCGCCCGGGGAGGAGGTCCCCGAGCCGGGACCCAGACGGCATCTCTACAGCCTTCCCGTCCAGGTCGATCTTCATCGTCGGCACCTCAGGGAGCAGGTGCTCCCATCACCCGCCGCTCATCCTCGGTGAGGTGAGCGAGCACCTCCTCCGTCGGGCCCATCTTGATGATCTTGCCCCCCCGCATGAGCACCACCCGGTCGCAGATATCCCGGACGAACTCCATGTCGTGCGATACCACAATAAACGTCTCGTCCATCTCCGCGCGGGCGTGAAGAATCGAGTGTTTTACGTCGATCTTCGTGATGGGGTCCATCGTGCCGGTCGGTTCGTCGAGGACGACGAGCAGGGGTTCGCGGATGAGGACCTGGGCGAGGGCCACCCGGTGCTTCTCGCCCTCGGAGAGTTGACCGGGGTAGCGGTCCAGGATCTCGCGGCTCTTCTCGGGGGCAAACCCGGCCATGCCGAGGGTGATGATCGCCTTCCTCATCGCGAGTTCTTTGGGGAATTCCAGGCCTATGGCGTCGGTGAGGTTGTCGAGCACCGTCCTGTGCGGGTAGAGGTCGTACTCCTGGTGGAGGAGGCCGATGTAGCCCTTCGCCCGGCCCCGGTGCTCGATCCCGGGTTTGGTCATGTCGATCCAGTCGTCCCCGATCCGGATGTTCATCTCGCCGCTCGTGGGCTCAAGGATCCCCGCTATGATCCGGGAGAGGGTCGTCTTACCCGCACCGCTCTTGCCGATGATCCCGAAGATCTCCTGTTCGGAGACATCGAAGGAGACACCGTTGACCGCCCTGACCACGCCCCGGTCGACCGAGAGGTAACGCTTGACCACGTCCCGGGCGACCAGGATCTTCTCGCCGACCACTCCCGCCTCGTGCTGTTCGACGTCGCTGTAGTTCTCCATGAACCGGTTGATTACGGCCTCCGGGGCTCCGATCTCTTTGATCTCCCCGTTTTCAAGGAGGATCGCACGGTCCGCGACGTCCTCGATGACGCTTGAGAAGTGCGACGTGACCACCATCGCCATATCGTTTTTCTTCACGCTCTCGATGAGCATCCGGTGAACGAGCGTGGCGGTCTCCGGGTCGAGCGTCCCGGTCGGTTCGTCCGCAAAGAGCATGAACGGGTTCTTGGCGAGCTGACGGGCGAGCACCACCCGCTGCTTCTCGCCGCCCGAGAGGTCCCGGGCAATGTGCATCATTCGGTGGGAGAGCCGGACCTGGTCGATGAGGTCAGCCGCCCTGCTGACCGCTTTCTCCGCCGGATAGCCGATATCGTCGAGCGCCCGGAGGACGTTCTCGATCACCCGGTCATCGCCGTAGAGGGCGAACGTCCGCTGGAACATGATGGCGGTCCGCCGCATGATCCGCCGTTTCATCGCCGCGTTCTCCTCCGCCCAGAGGTTAACGTCCGCCGGTTTGAGTTCGCCGCCGCAGACGGGACACGGCTTCCCCTTCTCGCCAGGGACGCCGATGTAGTCGCACGCACTGCAGGCGACGATGTGATAGACGACCGCACCCCGTGTCGGGGGCTGGTCCACACCCCGCATAAGGTGCATAAGAACGGTCTTTCCGGCCCCGCTTCTCCCGATAATACCGACAGTCTCTCCCTCTGCCACCTCAAAATTGATATTGTTGAGTACAACGGTCCCGTTGAACTCCATACAGAGATCCTTCACCGTAATGAGTGGGGTCATCTCAAGCTCCTCGTTAAAGTCTTCTCGTGGTATCATATTAGGGTTTATATTGTTGCACTTTTTCCGGTCGTCGTGGTGTCCGCGAGAAGTTCCGCCACGATACCGGGCACCTCGCTGACGTTACGGATGACCCGGTCGGCGGTGGCGTACAGGATGTCGGGTTTCCGGTCGGACTGCTGCTCGGTGAGCACCGCAAGATCCGCTTTCCGGAAGGCGTTCAGGTCGTTGATGGCATCCCCGACCATAACAACCTTGTCATACTGCTCTTTGAGGTCTTCGATGATCCGGGCTTTCATCGAGGGCGTGGCGATACCGTAGACCCGTTCCCGGGGGATGCCGAGGTAGTCGCCCATCCGTTCGAGTTTGGTGATGCGGTCCCCCGATGCGATGTATGCGGGGACGCCCATCCGGTGCAGTTCGCTGATGGCCTCCTTCGCGCCGTCAAACGGTCTTCCGCCGGTGGTCACCGTGAACTCGATCCCGGGGAGGTCCATGTTCAGGATCACGCCGCTGTTCATGGTGACGATTGATTCTCTCTTGCAGCAGGCCCAGACCCGCCGGATGCAGACCTGTAGGTCGCCGATCCGTGCGTGTTTGTCGGTGTAGAGGATCTCTGCGACCGCCTCTGCAGGGATGACCCGCCGGGAACAGGCTACCCCGAACCCGATCGACCGATCGAGGAAGAACGCCGAGAGCAATTGGTCTTCCGGCGCCTCGATGACGTCCCGGGAGTGGAGGTGGAGGACGACAAGCACCCTTGCCTCGGCCCCGAAGGTGATGGTGGTGGTCTCGACCTCGGTCAGCATCTCATCGTGGAGGAGATCGCGCGCCACCCGGTAGGTGCGCAGAAGTGTGCCCGCACTATCGAAAACAACGGCTACCGACATGTGTGTTCACGTCAATAAATCTATGTAGTGGTCGTCTGAATGAATGACTATGTTACTGAGTGAGACGGCAGCAAGCATAAAGAATATGGAGATCCGGGGCGCCGGGCGGATCGCCCGGGCGGCGGTAGAGGCACTGGCGGATTATGCCGGGAGTCTCGATACATCCGACCCCGATACCTTCAGAATGGAGATGCGGAAGGCGGCGGATATCCTCACCGGGACCCGGCCGACCGCCGTCTCGCTCCCGAACGCGGTACGATACGTGATGCGGGCCCTGGACTCGTTTGAATCCGTGGAAGCCGCGCGGGACGAGGTTCTCCGCCGGGCGGCGGAGTTCGTCGACCACTCGGAGCATGCAATCGAGCAGATAGCGGCAATCGGGGCGCGCCACATCTCCGACGGCGACGTCCTCATGACTCACTGCAACTCCGAGGCGGCGCTCGGGTGCATCCTCGAGGCGCACCGGCAGGGCAAGGATATCGAGGTCTACGCGACGGAGGTGCGGCCGCGGGGGCAGGGGCTCATCACCATCAGGACCCTGAACGATGCCGGAATCCGCACAAACTATATCGTCGATTCGGCGGTCCGCTACTTCATCAACGATGTCGACCTCGTCATCGTCGGCGCCGACGCCATTGCGGTGAACGGGGCGGTGGTGAACAAGATCGGGACCGCCCAGATCGCCCACTCCGCAAACGAGACGCGGACGAATGTCATCGTGGCGGCGGAGACCTACAAGTTTGCGCCCCGGACGATCCTCGGGGAGCTGATCGAGATCGAGGAGCGGGACCCCTCCGAGGTGCTGCCCCGCGAGGAGGCGGAGAAACTCCCCTTCGTCCGGGTCCGGAACCCGACCTTCGACGTGACCCCTGCGGAGTATATCGACCTGATCGTCACGGAGCAGGGGGCGATCCCGCCGGAACTCGCGTATACGGTCATCAAGGATTACCTGGGCTGGAAGATCGAGGACCTGCGGTAAATACGGTGTTTTGACGAGGAGCCGCTCAGTGCAGAGGAGATCCGGGGGGTCATTACCGCGATGGCCCGCTGTAACATGAAAATATCCCACGATCCATCGCGTTGCGGATAGGCGAGCGATTAGCATCACTCGCCGAGGATGCCGACCCGAAGAAGACTGGAGGGACCGGACAATCCTTTGTTCTACTCGCTCAGGACCGGGGATTACCGGGCGTTTTTTCGATCATAGAGGGTCTCCTGGCGATCCATATCGTCGGGGGCCGGACCCGGGTTTATCGGGAGGTCGCGGCCGAGGCATCGCGACAGGGTGGTCCTCCGGCCAGGAGTCAAATGAAAAATCTCTCCGGCGGAGATTAAATTCATCTATCTAAACGTCGCCATATCCAATAGAGCCCGATGAGCATGCTGCGTCTCGCCCCTATCTGCCCAAGCCCATATTGTGATAATGTCAGGATGACCCGTGCCTTCATTCACGATATAGATGAAGATAATCTCCCGGGCGAGATCCCAATCGGATGGTGGTGTCCGCAATGCGGCTGGCTCGTGAATGATATTACCGAGGAGAAAATTATCGCAATCCACGACACTCTTATCGCGTTGCACGATCGGCCCGAAGACAGGGGGTGGGAAGGGCTGAAGGACCCGGGCTGTGTCGGGACCTGGGTCAGTCTCTGGAATGACTACTGGGTATGCCAGGAGAATATCTACAGGAAAGCTGCCTGGTTCCTTGAAATAATGAAGTCATCCTAAAAGTTTCCAGCGGCTGACGATTCCTATAGTTCAGAGCATTCTGTCGCCTCCCCGCGAAAAATTGAGTGATCTCTGGCGTCAAACCTCTGATACGGCTCCTCTCTGGGTATCGCCACGCGGGGAACGACTGCCGAAACGGCAGTCGTTCGAGAAACTCGAAGAGTTTCGAGTGAGGGATCGGGAGGTGCACCCGGCGAAACGGCGGGTGCATGAGAAGAACGAAGTTCTTCGAAAGGCGTCCCCCTCCCGGCTGAGGTGTTTCGGGATCACCTCAATCACAAACGGACATGGGTTCTGGCAGGGGAATAAGCGAACTGCGTATACGGCTACGGATGTACTCATACTGCGCGCAAACGGGTACATTTTTGATGCAGACGCGGAAGAGGTGGACCGGTTCATGGTCACCCTGGCCGACCTTGACGATGACGGCAACAGCAGGTATTCGCTGGAGGAGATCGAAGACTGGATTCGCGCAAATACAAAAAGGATGGATATCTTCTCAGTGCTGGCTTAGGAGCTCCAGCGCCTTCCGGTTCTTTTTTATAGATGCCTCTAGTGCGCGTTTCTCGAACGGGGTCAGTCCCATACTGATGATATTTTTAGGCTTCTCTTTTTGATGCCGGATATCTGGCGCAGACACCATGTTGATCCCTTCCCTGTAATACTTGTAATACACTTGTATTACACCTGTAATACAAGTAATGTCAGATTAACCTTTCGAGAAAAATGGCACCATTTTTCCCTCTTGAACATGCTCCGGAGGTACGCCTTCTTTATCCCCGCGGGGTCGAAGAGGCGGGGCGAGAAGACCCCCTGCGCAAGCGGGGGGAGTTCACCACCGTGACAAACAGGGAGTTTCGGTCAGGCCTGCCTCTCCGTATGGACAAACGCGGTCTGTGCGACCTGCGGCGCCCCTCCGGGGTCTGCTGCATCGGTTTCGCTCTGTGGTCCGAGAACTTCTTTGCCGTTGGACCGGCCCAGACCCTGAAAGACCGCACGCGTTTCGCTCGTGAGTGAATAGCACACCGTCCGGCCGTCGCGGTCCGATTCGACGAGCCCGTCGTCGACGAGTCGTTGGAGGTGCCAGGCGGCTACGGGGCGAGAGAGACCGGTAACGTCGGCTACCTCCGCCTGCGTGACGCCGGGGCCGTCGAGGATCAGGCCGAGGATTTCACAGCGAACGCTGTTTCTGCGGTGGAAGCAGGCCGCCTTTTCGGTTGCGTCGTAATCGCCGTTCCGGAAGTAGCCCTTTCTGCCGCCCGGGTGTACGACGCTGACGAGGCCGGCCTCCCGGAGGCGGAGGAGGTGGTAGCGGGTCGTCCCGCGGTTGATCCCGGTGGCGCGGGCGATCTCTATCGACGTGATCCCGGGGTGGTCCCGGATGCAGGCGTAGATCAGGGACCGCTTCTTATGGGCCAGAGGGTGGCGCGAGGACCGGTAGCCGAGGAGCGCAAAGGCGCCGGCGGAGCAGACGAGTTCGACGGGCATCGCAAGGAGCGGGTAGTGGATGAGGAGGACGATGACGAGGAATTCCGACGGCGTGTAGGCCTGCCAGACCGGCACGAACCGCTCGTCGTCGATATAGGTCACATCGGTCGGCAGTTCGGGAGGACCCGGTTCGACGATGATCTTCGCCGCTACCGGGCTCCAGAGGAGGAGCAGGGCCAGAGTCAGAAAGATGAATAAGGGGATCATCTTTCCATGCAATTCAACCCGCATCAGTTGGTGGACTCCCTCAGAACTAATACCCCACATTCAGTGTATACTCCGTTCCTGCCCCCGGGACGTTTTCTCCGAAGATGAGGAACTTCCACGTGCCGGACGGCAGGGAACCGGACTCTGAGAGGGTAAGGGCGATTTTCTCGTCCGTCCTTCCGTCGACACCGTCGCGGTACGGGCCGAGTACGGCGCCTTCCGGCGGGGTTATGGTCAGGGTAATCGAATCGGTTCCGGGATGCTCGTGTCCGCTCCAGTCGAGGTCGACCTTCAGGGTCTTCACGCCCGTGGGCACCGATTTCTCGACGGCCTGATACTCGCCCGGGTGTATCGTGCCTTCGATGGATTGGATATCCATGCCGTCGCCCGCGTCGGGCGTGCAGGGCCATGGCGCCGGGGACGAGGAGGAGGCCGATGAGCAGGACAACGGCCGGTATGCTTTTTCCAATGCGCACACTGCGCTTCGCTATGCTCATGCTGTCATCATGCACCACGTCCGAACCCCCGACCTTAAATTTTCTGTCCATTTCATAGAATCGTCATCGGAGGTGTCCGGACTACTGTTCTCTCCATATTGAAGACGAATTTCCTTAATCCAGGAAATATTGGAGATTTCCAGTGGAAAACAACCCCGCTGCGCCATCCCTCGGGCCGGTGGCATCGGGGATCGATAGGCGGGCGAATTTCCGGGGATCACGCTATCCGGGGGATTTCCGGGCCCCACTGCCGCCGGCAAGAGGGATGTGCGCGCCCGCCGCCACCGGTTTTTCGTCGCCGCCGGGTATTCGGGGCGGCGGTACCTCCTTGGAGGTCCGCGCGGCACGCCGCGCACTCCCGCCCCGGGGCTGGGTCGCGCCGGGGGCGGGCCGATCATTCCGCCAGATTTCGAGATCAGGGGCGATTCTACAGAATTTCTATCAGACCGGTTCTCAGATCTGCAAGCCGGAGCTCATGGTGTATTTCTACTGGAGAGAGGCCATACTGGTGACGGATTGCCCGGTCCCCTGCGTATCGTGAGAATACGACGGCCCGGGTGGCGCCGCGACAGTTCTATGAAATGGACAGAAACGTTATGGGTGGGAACGCCGACGTCTCGATCAGGGAAGCCGCATGCGGTATCCCGCGGGGGCCGGGAAGTTCGATTGCCGTCGTACCCCGGCTCCCACAATGTGCCCGGAGGGCATTAGGGCTGTTGGCTCCCATCGGGGATAGCCGTCACGGTTCCGTGGTCCCTCCCCGGGTGCGCATGAACGAGGTGAAAACCATGAAAAAAACATTACTGATCGGCAT
>ENA-UOOE01000023-UOOE01000023.1-fermentation-metagenome-genome-assembly--contig:-NODE-23-length-184415-cov-24.159357_pt1 | contig 184415 bp, 169 predicted proteins | sample MGYA00245776_ERZ724021 | MGnify/ENA primary metagenome ERZ724021 (study PRJEB28704, sample SAMN03018321) | fermentation metagenome | biome: anthropogenic terrestrial biome; feature: soil... | reverse complement strand
AAGCCGTCCGAAATCTGTTGCAGAGCGCCGGACTTTAAGCAACGGAAGCCATATATCCAGTTACGCTGATATTCAAAAAAATTCAAGCCATATTTATGACCTTGCCCCTGAGGAAAAAGAACTTGTAGGAGCTTTCCGAAGCTGTTCAGCAGAAGAGCAGAAAAAGTTGATAGAATATGTGAGCAGTATTGTCATAAAGCACGGAAAGCCATTGGAAAGAGAAAAAAAATAAAATATACTCTTTGTGAAGTTTTAAAATCACCAAGGGCCATTCCATTTAGAAATGGTCCCTTTTTTTATGCTCCTTTAAACGCTCGATGTGATAGAATTAAAAGGCTGGAGGTATATGCAATGAATTTTGATGTTTTGACAGAAGGAATAGAGCCCGGTGGGCTTCGGACAAAAAGTGATATACGCATACTTATCTGTTATCTGCTTACAAGCACAGGCACACCGCTTTCCAAAGAAGATCTCATTCAGTGCACAGTAAATAACGGCCTTGCAAATTATTTTGAAGTGACAGACGCAATCTCTGACATGGTGGCTAAGGGCATCATAAAAATAAGCGGCAATAATTCGGAGCTATGCTGCGCAACAGAAACAGCGCAGCAAATTTCAAAACAGCTCGACTCGGAACTTCCTCCTGCCGTGAGACATAAAGCGCTATGCGCCGCTATCGGCCTGCTTGCAAAGGCAAAACGTGAAAAGGAAAACAGGGTTGAAATAACTCCCGAAAGAAATGGCTGCCGCGTAACATGCCATATCTCGGGAGGTACTACTGACCTTATGAATTTTTCCCTTGCTGTTCCAGATAATGCACAGGCTGAAATTGTAAAGAAAAATTTTCAGGATTCACCCGAAACTATTTACCGTATGCTTCTTGCACTCGTCACAGGTGAAACCGGGATTGCCGCCGATATACTCAAAAATGCAGGCAAGCAAAAATAATGTGTTATCGCATTAAGTATTTGTAATTATTATGTGGGAAACAGCATCTGCTACATCTTCACAGCAATCCATCGCGTCTTCCATCGTCTGGTAAAGATGCTCGCAGCGTATAACATCAACTGTATTCATTTCCTGCTTTGGATCAAATAGATTGCGCATTGCACTTATAAAAAGTGCATCGCCCTCCTCTTCAATATGGTTTACACGGATCGAAATTTTGTGAAGTTCGTCTTGCTTTGTCTTAAAGTTTTTAAAGACACCCATCATTGTGGAAAGTTCTTCGCATGCAGAAACAAGAAGGCCCACAAACTTTTCTGATGTCGCATCTTTTTTTACAATGTGCATCATATAAATCTGGTTGCCAATATCGTCGATGCTGTCTGTCAAAGCCTCAATGACAGCAATCATATTCATCATATCAGGACGCTCAACAGGCGTGATAAAAGCATCAGCTATCAGTTTGCCGCATTCATGCACATGTTTGTCGCCTTCATGCTCAATCGCGCGAAGTCCCTTTATTTTCTCTTCATCGATCTGATTACCTGAAAATGCCGCCTGCAGCGTTTTAGCCGCTTTGCTGGAAATCTGTATCCCCTTTTGGAAAAGCCCAAAATAGTCAGGCCCTTTTGAAAAGAAATTGCCCATAGTTACATATTCCCCATCTTTCTAAATCCAGGTTAAACTGCTCTTCTGTTGTATCAAGAAGGCATATATTCCCTTTTCAGCTTAAAGCATCTAACTACAAATTACAAAACATGTATCGAGAAATTATATTAGGCAAACAGGTTATCATCTGCTTCTAAGAACATACCTTCCCCTTTTTCTGGTTCTTGGCCTTGCGTGGACCTTATCTATAAAATACGTAAATAATATTACCCACGCAAATCCTAACAGTATACCTGCCGTTACATCACTCGCATAGTGTACACCAAGGTAAACCCTGCTAATTCCAATCATAAGCACAAGCAGGATAAGAAGGGCAGATAAAATCTGCTTTATTGGCTTCTTTAAAAACACAATGCAAAGGTAAATCATGAAGCCATAAAATGCCGCGCTTACCATTGCGTGTGTGCTTGGGAAACTAAAACCGGTTTCATTTACAAGCCGTGCAAAGTCAGGTCTATCCCTGTGGAAAGACGTCTTCAGTGCAAAATTTATCAGCCATGCACAAACAAGGTTCAGGATCATCATGGAATTATAGAAGCGCAAGTTTTGTTTCCTTATCCCGATAATACAGAAAAGCACAATTAATGCGCCAATGAACTGCACACTGCAAAAAGACGTAAGGCCTTTCATCGCAATTGTAATACTGTTTGACATATGCGCTGTGACTAACCCATAAATTTTGTTGTCAAAGCCCGTGAGCCTCCCCGCCTTAAGCTGAAAAGCAACAAAAGCAAAACATACAAGAAACAGGACAGCCAAAGTAATAGAAAAGCGGCGCCAGCCCGTCATGGATCTGTTAATCGCTATCTCCCCCTAAAATATTTCTACAGCTGGCCAACGCATTTTCACAGGCCAGTCGCTGCGTTATTTGTCTATAGTGAATTTATAAATTGTAGTGCTATGAAATGGCTTGTCCGTTTTCAGGTTCTCATAAGGGAACTCCGGCCTGTGAACTGAGTCTGGATAAAACTGTGTTTCCATGCAGACGGCATTGTGGGGTTTCAGTAGCTTTCCGCCAATGCCTTTTGTATACGGCAAAAAAGAATTTGCCGTATACACCTGCAACCCTGGCAAATCAGTGAAAACAAGCATCCGCCTGCCACTTGCCGCATCATGAATCTCTGCGACGTTGCGGACCCCTACGGAAAATCCAAGCGCAAAATTATTATCGTATCCGCCGCATGCCTGCAGGTAAGGGTGCTGGTCACGGATATTCTGCCCTATCGTCTTTGCTTTCCTGAAATCAAATGGCGTCCCGCTAACTGGAATGAGCCTGCCAGTAGGTATTTGTTCTTCATCTGTTTCCGTAATGGCATCAGCATTTACCTGAAGTTCAAGCGAGAGTATGTCTTTAACAGAACTCCCTGTAATGTTGAAATATGTGTGGTTTGTGAGGTTAAGAGGCGTTTCAGCGTCAGATTTAGCTTTATATTCAATTATCAATGCATTATCTGTTGAAAGCGTGTATGTCACACTGACATCTACATTTCCCGGGAAACCGCCTTCCCCATCTGAGCTGTGGTACGAAAATGTTATTGACGGCGCATCGCTGTCATTATTGCTGCACTTTATGCACCAAACACGGTTCTGGAAACCGCCTGGACTGCTGTGCAGGGCATTCTCACCTTCACTTTTTGGCAGGCTGTAGCTTTTTCCCCCTATTTTAAACTCGGCACCTTTAATGCGGTTGGCAAAACGGCCTACCACAGCCCCAAAGACGTCGCCCTTTCTTTCATATTCACTTATTGTATCATGGCCAAGCACTACGTTTTCCGGTTTACCATCACGGTTTGGGACATACAGCCTTGCTATGCGGCAGCCATAAGTTAGAAAATCGGCTGACATTCCGTTGTTATTTTTAAGTGTGCAACATTCAACTGCAGTTCCATCCGCAAGCCTACCGAATGAACAAATATTTATGCTCATAACTTATTTCATCCCGTTTTTTTCAATATTGCAAACTGTTATTCTCCTAAAAGCGCGGCACCCAAAATGCCGGCATCATTACCAAGTTGCGCGCGGCATATAGCAGTCTGACGCTCAGAATTTTTAGAGTACACTTCATTTTTAACTTTCTCTTTCAGCGGCACCATCAGCGGGTCACCTTCATTGCTGATGCCTCCGCCGATGCATAAAATATCCGGCTGAAAAATGTTAATGCAGTTTGTAATGCCGCAGGCAAGATATGTTATGTATTCTTCCACAACGGCTTTTGCGGATACATCACCCTGCCGTTGTGCCTGGAACGCTGTGCGGCCGTCGACTTTCTGCAGGTCGCCGCCTGTTATTTCCCACATGGCTGAAGATTTGTCTTTCTCCATTGCTTCCTGCGTTGCCTTTATCAGCCCTGTTGCCGACGCATAGGCCTCCCAGCAGCCATGGCGGCCGCATGTGCAGAGGCGGCCGCCTGTTACTATAACCATATGGCCCATTTCGCCGCCCGCAAAATTGCTTCCGGCAAGTATCTTTCCGTCAATGATTATGCCGCTGCCAATGCCTGTGCCAAGCGTTATCGCCATACCGATTTTTGCGCCGCGGAGCGCACCTGCCTTATATTCGCCATACGCTGCGGCATTTGCGTCGTTCTCAAGTATCACTTTTTTACCGAGCTTTTCCTGCAGAAGTTTCTGTAGCGGCAAATTGCTAAAATGAAGATTATTCGAATATTCGATGATACCAGTAGCTCTGTTTACCGTACCCGGACTCCCGATCCCTATATATGGAATGTCATCCAAAGTCAAGCCTGCCTTTTGCAGTGTGCGCTTCGCCGCATCGGCAAGCTGACCGCAGATTTCACCTTCAGAAGATGAAATCTTTGTCCTGCAGCTCGTTTTCACCGTTAGACGGCGGTCTTTATCAACGACTCCGGCCGCAATATTAGTTCCTCCAAGGTCTATGCCAAGATAGTACATCCTGCCGCCCTTCTTTCCGAGATATTAAACATTATTTATCAGTATAGCATCGAAAAAGGCAGGTTGTAAATACGCACAACCAAAATAAAAAAATATTATATGCTTAAAAGCTATGATATAATGATAAAATAGATATGGAAAACGATTCTTAAAACAAATATCTGAATGGAGAATAGACCGTGACATACTCTCAGTTTCCCGAAAGCATAAAAAATGAATACACTGAAAGATACTGGAGGATGTTGGAATCGCATAAGTTTACGCTCATATGCAAACGCGTGTTCGATGTTGTCGTATCCGCCGTCATTCTTCTTATCCTTTCTCCTCTTCTGCTTGTGCTTGCCCTTGCTGTAAAGCTTGATTCCCCCGGCCCGGTTTTTTACAAGCAGACACGCGTCGGCCGCTACAACAAAGAATTTAAAATCTACAAGTTCCGCACCATGGTGCAGGATGCGGACAAAATAGGGCCGCCGCTCACAATGGGTAAAGACCCGCGCATAACGCGCGTCGGCTCCATAATACGCAAATTGCGACTTGACGAGTTTTCCCAACTGCTCAACGTTCTCAACGGCACCATGAGCCTTGTTGGCCCACGCCCTGAAGTGCGCCGCTATGTGGATGCCTATACGCCAGAAGATATGGCAACGCTGCTTATCCGCCCGGGAATTACAGCGCCCTCCAGCATTGCTTTCAAGGATGAGGACAGGCTGTTAAAGCGCGGCGGTGACCCCGAAAAGATATACAAAGAAAAGATACTGCCGCCAAAAATGAAGCTCAACCTGAATTATATGAAAGATATATCTGTCGGAAACGATATCAAAATTATGTTCCAGACCGTTGCCGCTGTATTTTAAGCTATAATTTTCCATCGCCTTTCATAAAATTAAAACGGAATGGCGGGGGATAAATAATGTCATGTAAGAATAATAGGAATATCTATAAGGCAGTTCCACTGTTAGTTTTGGCTGCAGCTTTTTTGGCAGCTTCTCTGCTGCCTGGCTCGAATGCAAAGCCCGCCGTTACGGCATCAGTGGATTCTTCGCCTGTTTCGTCAAGTGCCTCACAAAAAAAAGATTTTATAAAGTATGTGGAGTTCAACGTTCCATATATCGCCCTCAAAAAAGCAATGGACATTGATATCCAGTCGCACCGGGAAGGCGGCAGCATAAGCTGGATAGATATTCTCGCTTATCTCGGCGTAAAGTATGGCGGAAATTTTAAGCTGTATAAAAGTGCTGATGTTGATACATTTATAAATCAGCTTAAAACGAAGAGCGTTTCAGAAATCACATCTGGCATGAAATACTTTTCTTACTTTCACGAAGCGTATTCCGCCGTTTTGAGCGGCCTGCTGGGAAAATACAGAAAAGACGGCAAAGAGGAATATGGGCTTATCGGTTTTTCACCGATTGCAAAGACTTTTCCATACAGCGGGTGCGACGATTTTGGCGTGAAGCGGACTTATGGCTATACACGCCCGCACCTCGGCCACGATATGATGGCAACAACAGGCACACCCGTTATAGCGGTTGAGTCCGGCTTTGTGGAAGCGCTCGGCTGGAACCAGTACGGCGGATGGCGCATTGGCATACGCAGTTTTGACCGGAAACGATACTATTATTATGCGCATCTGCGCCAAAACAGGCCGTATGCCGCCGGTCTCGCAGCAGGCAAAACAGTCCATGCAGGAGATGTGATAGGCTACGTCGGGCGCACAGGCTACAGCAGCAAGGAAAATGTAAACAACATAAAAACAAGTCACCTCCATTTTGGCCTTCAGCTTATTTTTGATGAAAGCCAGAAGGAGTGCAACAACGAGATATGGATAAACGCTTACCCGCTGACGCAGCTTCTGCGACAGAATCAATCCGAAGTAGTGCGTAACAATGAAACAAAGGAATATACACGCGCCGGAAATATTGAAATTGAACTGCCCGACGAGCCTTCACAATAAGCAGGCATTAAACATTAGGCAAAATGGCTGAAAACGGCTGGATTTGTATAAGCGCTGTTTTGAGTATAAACTTTATTGAATGGGAAAAATAACTGCAGCCTTGCGGAAAGGAAATCCTGACAGCATGAAAATAAAAATGCTTTGTATCCTGATTGGCTACTTATGCGGTTGCTTCCTTACTGCCGACGTTGTAGCGCGCCGCAAAACAGGCAAAAGTATTTTTGAGATGGGAACAAAGAACCCCGGCACGGCAAACGTGACAAACTCTCTTGGAGTAAAATGCGGCGCTATCACCCTGCTTGGAGACGCCGGAAAGACCGTACTGGCATGCGTGCTTTGCCGGCACATTTTATTTCCTTCCCTTGGAAAAGTGGCTGTCTTATATGCAGGTGTAGGCGCAGCGCTCGGCCATGGATTCCCGTTCTGGCATAAATTTCGCGGAGGAAGAAGCGTCGCCGTAACGTGCTCATATATTATATTTTTTCTGCCGCTTTGGGGCATAGCTGTAAATTTAGCAGGCCTTGTAATACGCATAGCAACAAAATATCCGGCTTCTGGGGCTCTCGCAATTCCAAGCCTTTTTATCCTTCCCGTTTTCCTTACTGCAGGGGCAGAAGCCGGCTTCGTCATGGCTGTAGGCACTGCCGTGACCTTTATCCTGCACCGCGACTCTCTGTTTAGAATGGCTCATGGCACGGAACCCAAAAGCAACCTCATAGAAGAATGGAAGCAAAAACTCTGACATTAGAAAAAAAGCGCCCCGCTTTCGGATGGCGCTTCTTTTTAATCCTCGATAAACTGAAAGTCTATCGTAAGCAGGAACTGGATGCTGCCGCCTCATCAGGCTTAGTCCTCTGGACAGTGCCAAACGGGTGTTCCGGCGGTGAATAGATTGTATACAGCTTAAGCGGCACACTACCGGTGTTTACAAGATTATGCCAGGTTCCGGCAGGCACAAAAATGGCATTGCCTGCCGAAACCTGCCTCTGGAAAGTAAGGCTGTCCCTGCTGCTACCCATTTTCACTATTCCGCATCCCTGCTCAATGCGCAGGAACTGGTCTGTATCAGAGTGAACTTCAAGGCCAATGTCACTTCCTGGGGCTATACTCATCAGTGTGAGCTGAAGATGCTGCCCAGTCCACAGCGCTGTGCGGTAATTGGAATTCTGTAAAGTAGCGCGGTTGATATTTATTACAAACGGATTCGGCCCATAATCTTTTAAGCCGCCGCCTCGGCATTGGCACCTGTTATACATCATAACTATATGGCTCCCTTTCATATTCATGATATGACATTCTATGAAAAGGGCCTTGAAAATGCATCTTTTTTATATTTTTCACTGTCTGTGTATCAACCTTACGGCGTCGTGAATATTGCTGATTTCCGCCGTCTGGGGATTGCCTGCATATTCGCCGTCAAGCGTCCAGTCTGTCGGCTGGTCAAACTCAAGGCGTATCCTGTCTGTGTGGAAAAACACAATATGTTTATTCTGGAAATTATGGTGATAAAGGTCGTGTAGAATAGCCTGAAATTCGATAAAATTCTTAGGCTCCCTTATAAGCAGCACTTCAAATTTACCGTCATTAAGGCTTACGTCTGAGCTTTTAAGCTCAAGCACGCCACCAATAGAACGTGAATTGGAAATGCTTCCAAAGATAAAATTCCCCGTCCACACAGAATCGCGGCTTTCAGCTTTTAAATGGTAAGGCCTTATTTCGCCGACACTGCGTATTCCGTCAAGCACGTAGGCAAGATGCCCGAGGCGGTTTTTAAGCCACTGCGGAGTTGAATAAGATACTTTTGTAAACGCCCCGAACGACGCAATATAAGTAAAATACTTTGTCTTATTAAATGCGCCGACATCCTGAAAAATCGGTTTTTCGCTCAGCACGGCATGTGCAGCTTTGCGGATATTGGTCGGAAGGTGAAGCGTCTTCGCCATATCGTTAGTCGTACCGGCTGGCAGATAGCCTATCGGTTTTCGCTCAGCAAGCTTCATTGAGCCCGTGATTACTTCATTTAAAGTGCCATCGCCGCCGCAGCATACGATAATATCATTTTCCGATGCATATTGCTCTACAAATTTAGCTGCATCCCCGCTTTTCGTTGTTGAAAATACCGATACACTGCAGCCTTTTCTGCGAAACCAATCTGCTACCTGGAAAACATATGATTTTCTTTTTGACCGCCCTGCAGCAGGGTTAATAATAAGGAGCAGGTTTATCATAACAGGTTTCACCTCAAAATTGCCTGATTTAGGCAGAAGCCTTTAACTTTAAATTGTTCGACTAAAAACACACGGCTGCCAAAACAGCGTATAAAATAAGCCCGAAAGGAGCTTCTTAATCTCTCCTGCGGGCTTAAATATCACTGTTTCAGGAACCTGCTATGCAGAGGCCGCATTATTATTGCTCCGCCATCAGCCTACATGGAAACCGAGTCAATCGATCTCAACAGCTACGCGGGTGTTGTTGCGGGTAGCAGCAGCACGCATAATTATGCGGATTGATTTTGCAATACGCCCCTGCTTGCCAATCACACGGCCCATATCATTCTCAGCTACATGAAGATGGTAAACGACAGTTCCGTCTTCTGTCGGCTCATCCGTATCAACACGGATAGCCGACGGGTCTTCAACAAGCCCCTGGGCGATGGCAATAAGCAAATCTTTCATTGCACTGTATCCTCCGGGTTAAAGAACACCCTGCTTTTTAAGCAGCGTTCTCACAGTATCAGTTGGTTGAGCACCGTTTGCAATCCATTTTTTTGCTTTTTCTGCATCAACTTTTACATCGGATGGATCTGTCATTGGATTGTAATAACCGATTTCCTCAATAAAGCGTCCGTCACGCGGGAAGCGTGAGTCGGCGACAACAATGCGGTAAAAAGGCGCCTTTTTTGCGCCTACACGGCGCAGCCTGATTTTAACTGCCATATTTTTCACCTCCACAATATATGTCTCTTATCTTCATCGGCAAAAGCCGTATGAATGCTGTTCAATGCGGCATTTTCATGCCGAAGAGCTTTTTGCGCAGCCCTTTTTTCTTAAACTGTTTCATTACCTTCCGCATCTGGTCATAGCCTTTAAGCAGCTTGTTTACATCTTCTACCTTCATGCCGCTTCCTGCGGCTATGCGGCGCTTGCGCGGCGGAGTTATGATCTCCGGATTTGCGCGCTCCTTCGCCGTCATGGAAAGTATCATGGCCTCGGTACGGTCTACCTGCCTGTCGTCTATATCGACGTCTTTCAGCTGCTGAGCCATGCCTGGCATTTTCGCAATTATGTTTTTCATTGGACCCATCTTCTGCATCTGGCGCATCTCTTCAAGGATATCGTTAAAATCGAGGCCGGTATGCATCATCTTGCGCGCCGTGTCTTCCGCTTTTTTGCGGTCAATATTTTTCTCAGCATCCTCAATAAGCGTAAGCACATCGCCCATGCCGAGTATACGGGAGGCCATGCGGTCAGGGTGGAAAACTTCCAAATCGGCCAGCTTTTCACCAGTGCCGGCAAATTTGATAGGCTTACCGGTTACTGCGCGCACAGAAAGCGCCGCACCGCCCCTTGCGTCACCATCCAGCTTTGTAAGTATAACACCAGTTATATCGAGGAGGTCATTAAACGACTTTGCCACATTAACGGCTTCCTGCCCTGTCATTGCGTCAACAACGAGCAGAATATCAGACGGATGCACAGCCTCTTTTATGTTTTTAAGCTCCTGCATAAGCGTTTCATCTATCTGGAGGCGGCCTGCCGTGTCTATAATAACATAGTCGTTGCCATAATCTTTCGCATGTGATATGGCAGCCCTGCAGATTTTCACAGGTTTTTCGGTGCCCATTTCGAAAACCGGCACTCCTGCTTTTTCGCCGATTATTTTGAGCTGCTGAATCGCCGCCGGACGATAAATATCGCACGCGGCGAGGAGCGGGCGGTGGCCTTGATTTTTAAGCATCAGGCCGAGTTTGCCGGCATGTGTGGTCTTGCCTGAGCCCTGCAGGCCGCAAAGCATTATAACAGCAGGCGGAGCGGAAGGGCTGTTAAGTTTCACCGCGCCCCCACCCATAAGTTTTGTGAGCTCTTCATTGACAATCTTTATGACTGTCTGGGCAGGCGTAAGGCTTTCCATAACTTCGGCTCCTACCGCACGCTCGCCGACTTTTTTTGTGAAATCTTTCGCGACTTTATAGTTTACGTCAGCTTCAAGCAATGCAAGGCGTACTTCGCGCATTACTTCTTTAACATCTGACTCGCTCAGTTTTCCTTTTGATTTCAGCCGCTTAAAAACAGCCGAAAGCTTTTCTGAAAGGCTCTCGAATGCCAAGGCTTTTCCTCCTACTAACTATGATTAAGGCTCTCAGCCATGCTGATAATACGGTCAGCACTCTGCTCGATTTCATCAACACTGCTGCAGTGGCTGTTACATTCCTTTATGTTATATGCTTCCCTGCAAATCTCTTTCAGTGCATTGCCCAACTGAACCGAGCGTTTTGCAAAGCCAACACGGTCTTCCAACTCAGTAAGCTGTGCTTCGGCGCGCTTAATGGCATCGCGCACACCCTGGCGGGTAATTCCAACATTTTCGGCTATCTCTGAAAGTGACAGGTCATCATTATAATAAAGTTCAATCACTTCACGCTGCTTTTTTGTCAGCATACCGCCGTAAAAATCCAGAAGGAAAGAAATCTTCATGTCTTTGGCCATTGGGAACACCGCCTTGTGTAAAGCTCTACGTCTTTACAGAAACAGATTATAACAGAAAAAACAAATGGTGTCAAGGTTCACTTTTTGCTTTGCTTACGTATGAAGAAACCGCAAACTTTAAACTTCCGTTTTCAATTTGGAAGCGGCTGAGCTTCGTTGAAAAAGAAATGTTATATACAGAAGCTTTTAGCGACAAATCAGGCATAACTATCGTATCTCCCGTAACATAGCAGCTCTCCGGCAGGCTGGAATCAGCATAGCTGAGCACCTTTGACACAGGCAGCGACAGGCGCCCCAAATGGATTGAATTTACACGCACAACAGGCCTGCTGTCTGATGTTCTGATTGACGGCGTGATATTTGCTGTTACGGCAAGATTTTTGCCATTATATGTTATTGGTACATAAATATCCGCATTGCTGCCTTCAGTGCCGGCTGCTGCTACCGCACGGATATACAGCTCGTCTTTTTTCCCTCTCGGCAAAACGCCTTTGCCCAAAAGATATGAGAGGAAACCATTTACTGTGTCTTTTGATATGCTGCATTCCTTGCCATCAATCGCAGATTTTTTTACATCTTCCAACAGCTGAGCTGAAGGTTTAACTTCATCAAGGCCTTTCCCTTTATAAGGATCGCTGAAAATCATCCACACCAAAACAAGTATTGCCGCAACTATTACGGCAAGCACAATAAAAAATATTTTGAGCGCTTTGTGGCTGTGCTTTTTTTCAGGAGCCAGCCCTTGGTAGCCCCTGTAGTATGTATTGCTCATATCAAGCTTACCCACTCTCTGAAAATTATTTCAGCTCTACGATTGTCACTCCGGACTCGCCTTCGCCGTAAGTGCCGAGCCTGTAGCTTTTTACACCGGGATAGTTTTTCAGGTGCTTCTGGACAGCGCTGCGAAGCACACCTGTCCCTTTGCCATGAATAACCGTCAGCTGCCCAACACCTGACAGCTGTGCCGAATCGATAAACCGGTCAACGTTCATAAGCGCTTCCTCGGCCGTCTGGCCTCGCACGTCAATCTCAGCTGAATTCATTTGTGAGTGGTTTATTTGTTTAGTTACTGTGCGGAAAGAATGGCGTTTCGGCTCATCTTTTACAAGCCTCAGGCCTGAAAGCGGTATGCGCATTTCAACAGTCCCCGTCTGCACAAGGACTTTAGGCGGATTCCCTTTCTGCAGGCGCATAACCGTTCCCCTTTTGCCTACGCTGCAGATAAGAACCGAATCCCCAGTTTTCAGCGGGCGCGGAAGGCGGTACCCGTCTTCTTTTTTCTCGCTTACCGGGTCAGCTGTATCTTCAAGGGTGCGGATGCCGGATTTCAGTTTTGCTTTCTGTTCCGCTGTAATAGATTTGTTTTTGTTTTTCTTTATTTCGTCCATTTCGTTCAGAAGCTCATTAATCTGCGCGCGCGTGCGGGCAACAAGCTGAGCAGCTTTCTCATGGGCATTTTCCATCTGGCGGCCACTTTCTGCGCGGACACTGTCGCGTGCTTCTTCCGCCTCCTGTTTTGCTTTCCTTGCCTGAGTGCTTTCGCGGCGTGCTCCCTCACGCTCAAGCTCCAGTTTTTGGCGGCTTTGCTGCAGGCCGCTCACAGCATCTTCAAAACGCCTGTCCTCACCGGAAACAAGCTGTTTGGCACGGCTGACAACATCTGCATCCATACCGAGGCGCAGCGAAATGGCAAAGGCGTTCGAACGCCCAGGCATTCCTATAAGCAAACGGTACGTCGGCCGCAAAGTGGCTACATCAAATTCACAGCATGCATTTTCTACACCTTCCGTCCGCAACGCATAGGCCTTAAGCTCTGCATAGTGTGTTGTTGCGGCAATCTTCGCGCCTTTGCCGCGAAGCGCCTCAAGGATAGATTCTGCAAGGGCCGCGCCCTCTACAGGGTCCGTGCCGGCACCAAGTTCATCAAGCAGTATGAGGCTGCTGCTGTCGGCAACTTCCATAATTCCTATTATATTCTTAATATGTGCAGAAAATGTCGAAAGTGACTGTTCTATGCTTTGTTCGTCGCCGATATCTGCAAGTACTTTGCTGAAAACAGAAATCTCGCTGCCTTCCGCTGCCGGTATCATCATACCACACATTGCCATCAATGTCAGCAGGCCAACAGTCTTAAGCGCAACCGTTTTGCCGCCGGTATTTGGCCCTGTGATAACAAGCGTGTCAAAACGTATTCCAAGCTCAATATCCGTAGGCACAACTTTTCCCATGTCTATAAGCGGGTGACGCGCACGCTTAAGCACTATTTTCCCATTGTTGTTAAGCTTCGGCCTTGTCGCCTTCATTTTATAGGCAAGCGATGCTTTGGCAAATATTACATTCAGCTGCACGGCGGCATTGTAACTGCGGATAATAGTATCTGCAAAATTCCCCGCTTCTGACGAAAGCTCGGCAAGTATACGTTCAATCTCTTTCTTTTCTTCAGAAAGCAAAACTTTCACGTGGTTGTTTGCCTCAACTGCCCCCATAGGTTCTACAAAGGCTGTAGAACCGCTCGCCGAAGTGTCATGCACAAGCCCCGGCACAGCGCTGCGGCACTCCGATTTTACCGGAATGACAAAGCGGCCGTCCCTGATTGTGACTATCGGCTCCTGCAGATATTTCTGGTATGCCTGCGAGTGCACCATGTGGTCGAGAATTTCGCGCGCATGCGCAGAAAACCTGCGGATTTTCCTGCGTATGTCTGAAAGCACCGGTGAAGCGCTGTCTGCCATTTCCTCTTCTGAAATTATAGCGTCGTTTATCCGGTTCTCAAGGTATTGGTTAGGCATGAGCATATTGAAGCGGTCATCAAGCACACTTTTCACGCCGAGGCATTTTTGCCGCCATTCAGATATACCGCGCAGTGTGCGCAGCACTTCCGCAACTTTCAGCAACTCGCCCATTGTGAGTACGCCGCCTTCCTGCGCGCGGCGCAGGAAATTCGTAACATTAGTGAGGCCGCCGAATGACGGTGAGCCAAAACGCGCCATCATTACAAAAGCATCATCAGTTTCCTGCAAAAGGCGTTCCGCATTTTCGGGTGAAGGTGCAATAGCAATCGCCGCATCAGCCGCATCGCTGCACGATGTCTGCTTCGCAAGGAGCTTAAGTATCTTATCGAGTTCCAGCGCTTTTGCATGCTTTTTCATAGTTTCATTCATGTCGGCCATGTTGGCAAAAATCCTTTCTCATTCTTTTCCCTTCTTGGGCACATGATGAAGAGTAAGAAGCACAATTTCAGGGATATCATTGATTCGCGTGCCGCGTGCAAGGCCACGGTTTACCACCATTTTGCGCTCTGGGAATTTTTCTGACGAGTAAACTCCGCAGCTGTAGTGCGGAAAAAAGCTGCGCTCCGGTGAAAACACGCCGCCGAAACGCGGGAGATATATGAGCCCGCCGTGCACATGGCCGCTAAAAGTCAAATCGGCACCCCACATTGCATAAGTATCAAAGCATAAAGGGTTATGTGCTAAAAGTATTGAGTACTCTTTTGCACTGCACGGGCCAATCATCCGCCGCATCGCCTCGCAGGTCAGCTTCGGGCGCGGTTTTCTGCAGCCATTCGCCCTGTAATAGCGAAGCGGAAGCCTGTACCCGTAAATGTGGATCTTCGCTCCGCTGCGCTCTATGTCTTCAAACGTGTTGTCAAGCACATGGACACCGCATTCCTGCAGGCCACGCAAAAGTTCATTGCGCCGCTTATACGCCATGTTAATTTCATGGTTGCCTGAAGAAAAATAGACCGGATATTTTCGGCACAGTGCTTTCGCAAAATTAAAAATCTCCGCATAACTGCGTGTGTGGCTGTCGGCAATATCGCCAGTTATAACAACAGCGTCCGGCACCTCAGCCGCAATTTTCTTCAGCAGGCGGCTGTCGCCTGCGCCGAAACTGCGCCCATGGAGGTCCGAAAGCTGAACAATGCGGAATCCGTTAAATAATGATGGCACTTTTTCAGAATAGACTGCATACCTGGAAGTCCTGAGAAAATAGTTTTCCGGAAAAACCGTCGAAACTGTTTTCATCACCCTCCAGGAAATGTTTCCATATGTTTTTTCTGCTTGCATATTGCCAAGACCTCATTACTGGCAGATATTTTTTATGTTTCCTGCTCACGTGATTTTTTATTTTCGTCATCATCAAAAGATGTGCCATGCTCCGGCGCAGGCTGCTGCATAACCTTGTGGTAAAAATCAAGTGTCGCGAAGCTATGCCCAAGTGTCTCCAGCACATAGCGCTCTGAAGCGGCGGAAAGTTCTTTCCCGACTTTTTCCGAAACCCGGAACGAAAAAAGCTTGTCAAAATCGGCATACACAGTATGGCGCATAGCAGTTATGGCTCCACGCCCCATGGCAAAATACGGCTCCGGCGGTTCTGGCGGAGCAAAGCACTTTCCGCAAATTATTTTTCCGCTCCTCGGCATAAAAAACATTTTGTCAGCTTCATAGCAGCCGCATTTTTCGCAGCACACAAGGTCAGGCATATACCCCGCAAGCGACATAATACGCATCTCAACTATAGACTTGAGCACACGTTTCGGGTGTGTGCCCCTGCACAAAAAATACATGGCATTGAGCAGCAGCCGAAGAAAATTTTCCGCTTCGCTGCCCTGTGGCGCAAGCGCAATCGCAAGTTCGCAGAAATACTGGGCAAGCGAAAGGCTGCCAAGGCCTTTGCAAAGGTCAAAGAAAACCTCTATCGGCTGGGCGTCATCGACTATGTAGCTACTGCGCCCTTCAAAAATGCTGAACCTCGAATAAGTAAGAAGCCTCGTAGCCGAAAGGCGCCCGCCCCCTGCATGCCGCGGCCTTTGTACAAACGCGCGCAGTATGCCTTTCTCCGCCGTAAGCAGTGTCACAAGCCGGTCATTCTCACCCACGCGCTTCTCCGAAACCACCAGGCCCCTGACGTCCGTTTTCATCATGCACCACCTGCTGCTTTTCCCGTTTTGCCTTGCACTGCGCATAAATCAGGTAATCCTCGACAGAACCCGTGCGGCTGAAAAATTCCCATGCCGTTTTTTCGTCCATCAAAACCGCTCCTTCGCTAAACCGGCATCTGCCGGCAAAGAATCCTTACGCAAAAAGTATTTGCATTTAGCAAGATTCTATGAGCGGTAATTCTATGAACAAAAGCCATAATATTACAAATTACCAGCCAATAAAGCATAGTTTTTTTGCTGCTACCTGTCGAAATCGGAACTGTCGTAGCCGAATGCACGCAGGGCATCTGCTTTGTTTCTCCAGTTTTCCCTTACTTTTACCCAAAGCTTTAAATTTATTTTACAGCCAAAAAATTTTTCCATATCCTCACGCGCATACGTCCCAATTCTTTTCAGCATAGCACCGTTCCTGCCAATAATAATTCCTTTATGCGATTCCTTTTCGCAGTAGATTGTGGCAGAAATATCAGTTAAACCGTTGGCCCTTTCGGACATCTTCTCCACATTTACGGCAACGCCGTGCGGCACTTCACTGCTCAGCAGGCGCAGCATTTTTTCGCGTATGATTTCAGAAGCAATAACGCGCTCAGGCTGGTCAGTTATTGCGTCATCGTCAAAAAAATGGACGCCCGGCTGCGCCATTTTGCACAGCTCTTCTTTAAGGCTATAAATGCCGCTGCCGTCAAGCGCAGAGACCGGGACGACGGCCTTAAAATCATAAAGTTTTGAAAATTCGGTTATCTGCTTAAGGAGAACAGACTTATCTGTAAGGAGGTCAACTTTGTTCAGCGCAAGCAAAGCCGGTATTTTATGTTTTTTGAATTTTTCTATAAGCTCGCGCGACGAGGGCGATATCTTTTCGCCTGCTTCTTCCACAAGCAGGCACGCGTCAACGCCTGAGATCGCCTCAACGACAGATTTCACCATATATTTGCCAAGGCGGCTGCGCGGCTTCAAAAGCCCGGGCGTATCTATAAAGACAAGCTGCACAGGACCTTCCGTCATGATTCCCCGTATGCATGTCCGAGTTGTCTGCGGCTTATGTGAAACTATAGCCACCTTGCTGCCGAGTACTGCATTCAGTATTGAAGACTTGCCTGCATTTGGCCGCCCGACTATTGATATAAATGCGGTCTTCTGGTTTTCTGATTTATCCAAGCTGTTTTTTCCTCCCTCTTCTATTTCGGCGTTTCATTACGCGGTCACGTATGCCGTGCGGCCCAAGCACGATAAAAACAATGCTTATAACGGCCGTCGCGGCCAAAACAGCAATCATAACAGGGTGCGCTCCGTAATAGGCGGCAATGCTCATGAAAACCTCCGGCCGCCAGAAAAGGCATATGCCAATCAGCACGGAAAAGATGGCAGCAACAAGCACCGCACCGGATGACATATCCTTGATGCGGCGCACTGCCGTGTCAAAATGAGGCACTATAAAATCGCATATCTCTTCCGCGGCCGTATTGAACATCTCACCCATTATAACTGCGGCAAACGTAAGAAATAGGGCCGCATATGCGATGCGGCTCAGGTGGAAAAAAAACGAAAACGCAAATACATACAGCGCTACCACCGTATGTATACGCATATTGCGCTCATTGCTTATACAGTAAATGATTCCTCGGAAAGCACAGCGAAAACAGTTTAAAAACTGCACCTTTTACTCCTCGTCGTCTTCCAGAACATAGCTGCTCGTACTCGGAAGGCCGAGTTCCGTCATCACCTGTTCTTCTTTTTCACGCATACGCACTTTCTGCAGGCCGCCCTTTTCGTGGTCGTACCCAAGAAGGTGCAGCATGGAGTGTGCCGTCAGATAGCCAACTTCGCGCTCAAGGCCGTGGCCGTAGCGTTTTGCCTGTTCGACCGCTTTCTCCATCGAGATTACAATGTCACCGAGTATTTTAGCGCCGGTCGAATGGTTTATATCATAAACGCCGTTTTCACCCATTGGGAAAGACAGCACATCCGTGTCGGTGTCCTTTTTTCTGTATTGCATGTTAAGCTTATGGATCTGCTCATTATCCACAAAAATAACGCTTATCTCTGCTGGGCCTTCGAACTTTTCCATTCGTAGCACCGCATTGCAGCACCTGCGCACCAGCATGCGAAGGCCAGTCGGGATTTTGACCGCCTTTTGCTTATTGTCAATCATCACTCTTATTTTTTCCATGACATTCACCGCCCCGCTTCTTCATATTTCTCATAAGCTTTTACAATGTCCTGCACCAGTTTGTGGCGCACAACATCTTTTTCACTGAAACGAATCTGCGCAATATCGTCTATGCCCTTTAAAATCTGAAGCACTTCTTTAAGTCCGGAGCGCTTGCCGTCCGGCAGGTCTATCTGTGTAATGTCGCCGGTTATAACCATTTTGGAGCCGAAGCCAAGCCGTGTCAGGAACATTTTCATCTGCTCCGGCGTCGTGTTCTGTGCCTCGTCAAGGATGATAAAGCTGTCGTCCAGCGTCCGCCCGCGCATATAGGCGAGCGGTGCGACCTCAATGTTTCCGCGCTCAACATACCGCTGGTATGTTTCCGCACCGAGCATGTCAAAAAGTGCATCATAAAGCGGCCGCAGGTAAGGGTCGACTTTCTGCTGAAGGTCGCCGGGCAGAAAGCCGAGCTTTTCGCCTGCTTCCACCGCCGGCCGCGTAAGGACAATCCTGTTGACCTCCTGTGCGCGGAATGCTTTCACTGCAAGCGCAACAGCAAGGTAAGTCTTGCCTGTGCCCGCAGGGCCTACGCCTATGGTGATGGTATGTGTTGCAATAGCCGTGCAGTAACGTTTCTGGCCAAGTGTTTTAGGCTTTACCGGCTTGCCTTTTGAAGTAAGGCAAACACAGTCGCCCACAAGGGCATTGACCTTTTCTTCGCTTCCTTCATTTACAAGGGAAACACAGTAGCGCACGTTTTGCGTGCTGACACTTTCGCCGCGGTTTATAAGGGACAGCAGCGTCTTTACAGCGCGTGCAGCTTTTTCAACGCCTTCCGGATCACCGGAAATTTTCAGTTCGCTGTCACGGCAGACTATTTCCACCCCATACGCCTGCTCGATTATCTTTACATTCTCATCCAGATTCCCAAAAAGCGCTGCCGCCTGTTCCATTCGGTCAATATTTATTTTTTCTTCGAACATCCCATCACCCAAGAAAACAAATTTACATCTGCAAAGTAATTAAAACTTTTATTGATACTATTATATCACAGTCTGCAAAATAAGTAAGCATAAAATATACAAAATTATTTTATTATTTTAGGTAGATTTCCGCTTCTCTTGCGATATTCTCTTCACAGTTCAGCAAAGCCGTAGCAGTCAGGTTATCTTTCCCCCATTTTTCAGTTATCTTTTTGCCTGTCACCCTGCCGTCTTTCATAGCACTTTTCGCCTGTTTCATGATTTCCGCCTCGGCGGCAGCGCGAGCCTGGCTTTTCGTCATGAGGGAGTCTTTCACGCGTACTTCCTCCCACCGCTCCTCATACATGCCGATCGGCAGAGGAGTCCCAAAGAGCGAAACGTCAAATTTTTCAGCCGAGATACGCCAGCTTCCCTGGGGCTTGCCATGCAGGGAAATCGGCAGGCGCGCACCGAAAATCTCAAAGTTCCTTCGGTACAGTGTCCGCCCCGTAGGCACTGCTTCATGTTTTTTCATTGGTACTGAAACTGTAAAGCTGTGCTTCGTCTCCGCCGTCACTTCAGCCGAGGCGTGTGTAAGCGTGCTCCCACCAGACTGGTCAACTACAACCGCGCTCACAATAAGCTGCCCTTCAGTTACGGCATCGCCCTTTTTTACGGCAGGCGTTCCGGCAAAAATTTTCATCGAGAGTATCTGCCCCGTCGCAGACGCTTTTATGTTGCAAATGCTTTTTAAATCCGCAATCTTCGGTTTTTCAGTCTTGCAGCGTATGACAATATCCGCCGCGCTTCCGCGAAGGTTTACGCTCATCCAGCGGATATCGGGAAACTTCAGCATAATGCGCTCCGACACAGCCTGCGGGTCTATCGAGCTTTTCAATGTGCCGCGTGTCAGGCCGGCAGATGCAAGCTCCGCCTCAAGCTTTTCCCTGGGAATTGAATTGTTGTCCGGCATTTGTATGCACCAGACGCGCAGTGAAAGAAGATAAACAATAAGGCAGAACGCCGCTCCTCCTGCCCAGAGCCCAGCATGCCCGCGAGTTCTATAAAGCAGGAACGGGAGACCTCGGCGCTCAGTCACCTTCAGGCGACAGCCGGCGCGGCGCGCGTTCGAACGCAGTGTGCGGTATTTGCGCGCAAGGATACACGCGCCGCCGGATATTCCGGGCTTAATATCCCAAAGATATGCTCCAGAGCGGGCGCAGCATGTATAAAAGCGCTCCGGGCTGCCGCTGTGCACATCAAAGCGCACATAGCCCAGCAGCCAGCGTGACAATTTCAGTGAAAGCATAGGCATACCTCAACTGAGAAATTCGATGCCGGTGATATATCCGGTCACGACAAGGGCGTCAGCCGTCAGGCACTGGATATTAAGCCCACGGCCTGTGAAGCGCACAGTGTGGCCAGGCATGCACACACGCACTACCGTTTCGCCGTACTCAAGGATGCCGCTGCACCCTTCTACGACAGCTTCACGGTTTCCGTTGAGCTCCATGTGCCCTTTTATGGAAAGGCCTGTTTGACTGAATAGATTTTCAGGCGTGTGCATAAACCCACCCCTTCTGTAACCTATATTTCCCTGCTTAATGCTATGCTGCGGAATGGTGAAATATCCACGTAGCATATACATATATGACGAGGTGGTTCTATGGACAAAAAATCCGGTGCACTGCTCACAGCAGTCCTTGCTGCCGCGTGTGCCCTGCTGATTTTTCCTGCACAGGCTGCACACGGTGCAGAAAACGGCCTGCGGTATTCGCTCAGTATCCTTATTCCGTCGCTTTACCCGTTTATGGTTCTTTCAGTGTTTGTTGTGAAAAGCGGGCTTTCCGAGCGTCTCGGCCGTGTGCTGGAAAAGCTGACGCAGGCGCTTTTCCGCCTCCCCGGCAATGCTGCGGCGTCTGTCATAATGAGCATAATCGGCGGTTATCCGTCCGGCGCACGCTCCGCAGCGGCACTTTATGAATCAGGTGCCATCACGCAGAAGCAGGCCGAGCGCATGATGTGTTTCTGTGTCAACGCCGGCCCATCTTTTGTTATAACAGCAGTCGGTATCGGCTTCCTTAAAAGCGCGCAGGCCGGAAACATTCTTTTTGTGTCACAGCTTGTTTCATTTTTTGCGATGGGAATACTTTCCGGGATTTTCTGCCGCCACAGTGCAGAGCCGGCACAGCGCAAAAAAATTCAGCCTCCCTGCGGGACTGTGCATGCGTTTATCAGCTCGGCGGCAGACGCGGCCTACTCCACGCTGATGATGTGCTGTTTTGTTATACTGTTTGCCGCGCTTATGAACCTTCTCCGCATTATCCCCGCTCCGCACAGCCTTTCCATTTTATGCTCCACTCTACTTGAAGTAACCGGTGGATGTGCCGACCTTGCTGCGAGCGGAACCCCGCTGTGGGTCTTTGCATTTGCAGTCGGCTGGGGCGGTGTTTGCGTCCATCTTCAAGTGTTCTCGTGCCTCGGCAGCATAAGGATAAACCGTGCGCGCTTTGTGCTGTGCCGTGCAGCGCAGGGATCTATTTCCGCTGCTGTCTGCTCTGTGCTGTGCACTTTTTTCCCTCAAAGCGCAGAGGCATTCTCAAGTTTCAGCGGTGAAACCCAGGCTGCGCTTTCCGGCTCAGTGCTGTCTGCCGCAGCGCTTGCGGTTTTATGTGTCGCCTTTCTTTTTTGCATTCCCCACGAAAGGATAGAAATCGACAAACGATAATGATATAATTGATTTCAGCCGGAAGGCGATAAATCCTTATTAATCGTTTTACCGGGAGTGAGTATAATGTTCCATAAAAGAAAAGCCCAGAAACTTTTCGGCAATGAAATCGACCCTGACTGTCTCTACTGCACCGAATTTTCCGGCGGAGCCTGCCGGTTTGGGCGGAAAGACGGGCCATGTGGCAGCTTCCACTATGACCCGCTGAAACGTGTGCCGCACACTCCTCCTGCGCTTAAAGAGCATGACCCGGAAGAGTTTAAGCTGTAACAGAGAAAAGCCGCTGCAAGTCTACAGGCCTGCAGCGGCTTTTCTTTTGCCTATCTCTGACAGATATTCAGTCGCTATCGCGGAAAATCGAGTCCATATCTTCAGTGACTGACGGTTCAATAAGGCCTTCCCTCGCCATGTTGTTCATTATTTTAATGGCGTCTTTATGCGACATACCCTTGCGATAAGGCCTGTCTTCCGTCAGGGCCTGGTAAATATCCACACAGGCAAGAATGCGTGAGTTAAAATCGAGATCGTTTTTGTCAAGCCCATAAGGATAGCCTGAGCCGTCCAGCTTTTCATGGTGGTTTGCCGCCCAGTCAGTAATATCATCAAAGCCGTCAATCTTTTCAAGTATCCTGCGCGTATAGAACGGATGCGCCTGTATTATCTGAAATTCCTTTCGGGTAAGCCCAGAAGGCTTGTCAAGAATAGAATTTGGGATTGCGAGTTTACCGAGGTCATGCAGGTCTGCGGCAATACGCATTTTCCAGTAAGTCACGTCATCAAATTCGTAGAACTGGCAGATAAATCCCGTTTTCTCACTTATTCCCCTTGAATGCGAACCTGTAAATGGAGATTTGGCATCGATTATGCGGCTGAATATCTGTGAAATCTGATGTATTTTCTGGTAATTAAACTCACGCTTTACCTGCGGAAGCATGGATATCAGGGCCTTATAAACGAATTCGTCTTTCTGGTTCAGCCAAAACTCAATATGCCTGCTGAACCCAAACACCACTTCACAAAGGTCTGGGTCAAACTTGCACGCATCCTTCATGATGCTGTTTTTAATAGCATCCGGTCCTTTCCCTTCCGAATATCGGATTGCTATATAATCTGCCAAACTTATAATGCGTGAGTAAAGCGGTATATTTATGCCAGTGATTCCAAATGGGCCGCTTCCGTCATATTTCTCGTGATGATATAAGATGATATTTTTTTGCCTACTTAGAAAAGGAAAATGCGCGAGATTTTTCTCGCCTTCCAAGCAGTGCACCGGGTCTGATTCCACATTGTAAGTAGTTTGCCTGCCGCATATATCCAATCTGCGCATTGACGCCATAACGCCGTTGTCGTGCAGCAAAGCATAAGAAATCAGGTCAAACCTGTTTTTATCAGACATATTTATTTTTTCAGCGATTCGTGCAGAAATATAAGCTACACGCATACCGTGGTTTATATGGTTAGGCAGCAAATCTTTTTCCGCAAAATCGAGCGTGCGTGAAAGGGATATTAAAAGCTGGTTTACATTAAAAAGCAAATTATCACGACACTTATCTGGACAATTCAAATAATAAGTCCATATAATTCAGAATAATTTTGCATATTTTTATATATGTACTTTATTTACCTTTAATTATAACAGAATTTTCAATTTTATTTTTAGATTTTGAGAAATTGCGACCAAAACTGCAAGCCGCAGAGCCTTTGCGGAAAAACGCTCTTTATGCTTTTCTGCATATAATATGTAAAATTTGCATATGCGCAGTTGTTTAATAACTCGTACTAAAATTTATATAACTGTGTTGACATATTATTAATCATAAGGTATACTTGTTTATTGAAAGCGGAGGTGAGTTCACTGGAAAAAAATGTTTACAGTCTCGTCTTGCTTGACGACGTTGTTGATGCCGTCGACAGGCTGGCATGCGAGCGCAGCGTCAGCCGCAGCAGCCTCGTCAACCAAATTCTCGCAAAATATCTCTCATGCCCCATCCCAGAAACAAGGATACACGATATTTTTTCCTGCATGGAAAGTATGCTGGCTGGATTTGACAACTTCAAAATACGCGAACAGCCAAGCAGCAGCATGGTGACGATACGCAGCTCAATTCACTACCGCTACCGGCCTACAGTGCGGTATACACTGGAGCTTTACAGAAAATATGAACCATATATCGGCGGGCTGCGCGCAGCTTTCCGCACACAGAACAGCAGCCTGCTACAGGTTTCAGAAGACTTTTTCCGTTTCTGGCAAAAGCTTGAAAACCAGCTCATAGGGCCATATTTTGCCGGCAGAAAAGTGCCTTCTTCGGCAGAGCCGGGGCGCTACACACGTCGCCTGCGCTGCCCGAAAAATGAAAATGACCGCACATGCGAAAAAGCAGCACATGCAATTCTATGCTATCTTCACGAATTTGACTCTGCGTTGAAAGAATATCTTGGCGCCTCAGAATCGGAAGGCAGCTTAAAAAAGGCAGAGCACAAAATAGAAGAAGGATACCTCGAATATCTTAGAAACGCAATAATTCTCTGAAAATTCAGACCCCAAAAGGAGGTTTTTCAATGGATATGCAAAACTTTACCCATAAATCACTTGAAGCGCTCGAAGAGGCGCAAAGCATCGCCCTTGAGAACAACTGCATGCAGATTGAGCAGGAACATCTTGCAAAAGCCCTGCTTGAGCAGGAGAACGGGCTTATTCCGCAACTTCTGCAGAAAATGGGCATTGACCCTAAAAGCGTGCTTGACACTGTGGAGCAGGCCGTAAAAAAGCTGCCGAGCGTGACCGGCCCTGGACGTGAACCCGGGAAAATATATATTTCGGCTGATGTAGACGCCGTGCTTGTGGAAGCCGAAAGCCAGGCAAAACGGATGAAAGACGAATATGTTTCAGTCGAGCACATTATGCTTGCCATGATTGAAAAGCCAGACTCCGCAATGCGCGATATTTTCAGCCGTTTTGGCATTACAAGCCACAGTTTCCTTACAGCACTTTCAACAGTGCGCGGCAATACGCGCGTTACAAGCGACAGCCCTGAAGAGACATACGATGCTCTCTCAAAGTACGGCCAGGACCTTGTAGCGCTTGCAAAGAACCACAAGCTCGACCCTGTAATTGGACGTGACGATGAGATAAGGAGCGTAATCCTCATACTCTCGCGCAAAACTAAAAATAATCCTGTCCTTATAGGTGAGCCGGGCGTTGGAAAGACAGCCATAGCGGAAGGCCTTGCCGAGCGAATCGTGCGCGGTGATGTTCCTAACAGCCTTAAAGACCACAAAGTTTTTTCGCTTGATATGGGCTCACTCATAGCTGGCGCAAAATACCGCGGTGAATTTGAGGAACGCTTTAAGGCAGTGCTTAATGAAGTCAAAAAGAGCAACGGGCGCATTATACTATTTATAGACGAGCTGCACAATATCGTCGGCGCAGGCAAAACCGAAGGCAGCATGGATGCCGGAAACCTTCTAAAGCCTATGCTGGCGCGCGGTGAACTGCACTGCATAGGTGCAACAACGCTAAATGAGTACCGCAAATACATTGAAAAGGACGCTGCGCTGGCGCGCCGGTTCCAGCCCGTTATGGTAGAAGAGCCGTCGGTTGAAGACACCATTGCCATCCTGCGCGGCCTTAAGCAGCGGTATGAAGTATTCCACGGCGTCAAGATACAGGATCAGGCACTTATTGCCGCTGCCGTGCTCAGCAACCGCTACATTTCAGACCGTTTCCTTCCTGACAAGGCAATAGACCTTGTTGATGAGGCATGCGCAATGGTGCGTACTGAGATAGACTCCATGCCTGTTGAACTTGACGAAATCTCACGCAAGATCATGCAGCACGAGATAGAGGAAGCCGCGCTAAAAAGGGACAGCGACCCGCTGGCTCAAGAGCACCTCAAAGAAATCCAGAAAGAGCTTGCTGATGAACGCGCACAGTTTAAAGAGCGCAAAGCAAAATGGGAAAACGAGAAAAATGCCATCAGCAAAGTGCGCAACCTGCGCTCGGAAATTGAAAAAACAAACGCCGAAATTGAAAAAGCCGAGCGCACTTATGACCTTAACAAGGCAGCCGAGCTTAAATACGGCAAGCTGCCCACACTAACTAAGCAGCTGAAAACAGAAGAGGAAATAGCTGAGAAAACACAGACATCTTCGGATTCGCTGCTGCATGACCGTGTCACAGAAGAAGAAATAGCAAAAATAGTGGCAAAATGGACAGGGATTCCTGTTGCACGCCTTATGAAAAGCGAACGCGAAAAGCTGCTCCATCTGGAAAGCATACTCCACAAACGCGTAATAGGCCAGGATGAAGCCGTTAAAAAAGTTTCGGAGGCTATCCTGCGTTCCCGCGCCGGCATACAGGATCCAAACAGACCGATAGGCTCTTTCCTCTTCCTTGGGCCTACAGGTGTCGGCAAAACAGAACTTGCCAAGGCACTTGCCCAGGCACTTTTCGACGATGAAAAGAACATGGTGCGTATAGATATGACGGAATACATGGAAAAGTTTTCGGTATCTCGCCTCATTGGGGCGCCTCCGGGATATGTAGGCTATGACCAAGGCGGCCAGCTTACAGAGGCCGTGCGCAGGCACCCATATTCTGTCGTACTTTTCGATGAAGTTGAAAAAGCCCATCCTGATGTTTTCAATATTCTGCTGCAGGTGCTTGACGACGGGCGCATCACCGACTCGCAGGGCCGTACAATAGATTTTAAGAACACAATAATCATACTGACATCTAACCTCGGCTCTGGTGAGATTCTCGAAGGAATAGACGCAAACGGAAATATCAGCGGCGATGCAAAGTCAAAAGTAAGGGAGCTGCTTAAACACCAGTTCCGTCCGGAATTTCTCAACAGACTTGACGAAATCATCTTCTTCCGCCCGCTCAGCCGCGCGGAAACCAGCAAAATAGTCGACCTGCAGATTAAAGATTTGCAGCGCCGCCTGAATGAAAAACGGCTCAACATCCAGCTTACCGATGCTGCAAAAGATTTTATAGTCTCCAGCGGCTACGACCCTGTATATGGCGCACGCCCTCTTAAGCGGTTTATACAGGACAACCTTGAAACACTCATCGCAAGGCGAATTATCGAGGGCGGTCTGAAACCGAGATCAACACTGAAAATTGACTATGACGGGCAAAAGCTGCTTCTTGCAAACTGATAAAGCCCGCCAAGCAAAATCCCTGCTGTGCAAAACGCAGCAGGGATTTTTTCATACGCTCATTCTGCGGTACGGAATGTGCCGCATTGGGTTTTCGTCTGACCGTCGTTTACCTGAGTTGTGCTGATGTCAATATGGTCTGCTTTGCAATTTCTGTTGCGGTTGTACGCACAGTTTTCCACGTCGCAGTGAACTTCCATTGATGGGTTGGGCGAAAAGCTGTCCACCGCATTCTGCGGGGCATCTTCTTCACGATCCTGAAAATTTGCACAGTAAGTCTGTTTTGTTTCCGTGGAATCAGGGCCGCTTACCTTGATGTCAGGCCGGCAGCATTTTTCGCACCTGTTGTTCGCGCATCCAGATACGCTGCAGGAAAGGTCCGTCATATCCAGCACCTCCGAATAAATTAAAATAACGGCTTAAAAGCCTCTTTTTAGTTTGCGCCTGTGCATACGCAATTATGCGGGCAGTAATTCCGTTTAACTTTTTATAAGTATAAAAGATAATAGCAAAGTCTGAAGCCTTTATAAAATTTTGAAGAAAATTACAAAAGTTTTTCTTTACATTTGTTGGCAGAATGTGTAGAATATACGAAGATTTTTAATTATTATTTAAAATTCTTACATATCTATTAACCAGTTCCGTAAAAGATAAGCGGATCTGGAATTTTTCGCAGGGAAGAGGTTTTTTATGCATAGTGTAAAAGCCAAAAAGTGTGTTGTTTATATTCCGTTTATCCTGGCATTGATTCTGTTTTTATTTCTATACAGTTATTCTTTCCCTCAGGGCGATGACTTTCTTTTTACTGTTTATGGAGGCACGCTCAAAAAAATATGGGATTATTATATTTATTATTACGAATACACAGGCTCACGCATGGCGAATGTGTTCGCGTCACTGCTTTTAATTAAAGGGCTTTCAATATGGAAAATTTTAACCCCTATTGTTACACAGTGCACTGCCCTTACCCTTTTTTACTGCGTAACAGGAAGACTCACAGTCCAGGAAAAAAGATGGAAACGTGATTTTGCACTCGCGTGCGTATGCGCCTTCTTCCCAGGCCTCATCCCGATTTCATACCATCTTTTTGCAGATACATTTATGTGGATGGACGGCTCATGTAATTATTTTTATCCACTTTTCTTTTTCCTCTTAGGGTTTTTGCCATTTTGGAATACACTTAGGGACAGGCCTCTGCCGCGAGTTTTAAAATTTGTCTGCCCAATTTTTTTGGTAATTTCTGGCCTTATGCATGAGCAGACTGCAACGGCGATTTTTGCTTTCTGCGTTGTCTCCATGATACTTCTGCACAAGGAAAAGAAGACATCAAAATACCTTTGGTCGCTGACAGCCGTCTCCACGGCAATCACGGTTTTTACTTACACATGCCCCGGCGCTTACCGCAGGTTAGCCAAATCAGGGTACAACGGCAACTCCGGATTCCTTCATGTGCTTTTCAGGCATCTTACCATTTATTTTTCTGACTTTAACAACGGCCTCTGGCCAATAGCTACGCTGCTTGGCATATGTGCTTTTTGCTTTTTACGCAGCATGCATGGGCGCTTTGCATCTTTCCTAAAATTTTTCATTACCTTTGGATCAGTAATGGCTCCTATTTCGCAGGTGCTCGCTTTCCCAAGGCTCAACATCAGCATTTCACATTCAAAAATCAGGACAGCACTCATGCTCGTGTTTTGGGTATTATACTCTATAGCCATTGCAATTGCGTTTCTCATGCCACTTCATAAAAACCGCAAAGGAGGCTTTATTGCCGCACTTTATATAAGCATAGTTGCTTCGCAGCTCATACCTGCGGCAGTTGGCAGCAATGGAAGGCCGCTTCTTCCACTTGCACTTCTTACGCTTCTGCTCACCCTCTGTATGATGGAAAACTGGGATTCCAGTGCGGCCTCATATATCCATCTCTCTGCCGCTGCTGTTGCGTTCTGTTCTATAATTTACATGTTCTTTCCATTATCCACAAACTACAACTCTTACTGTAAAATTGAGGAACAGGTTAAAACTGTTTCTGCAGCCGGGTCAGGGACAGTAAACTTCGACCAAAAAGCGTTTGACTCACGATACTGCTATTATAATTCTTTCAGTCCGTTTTATAAATATGAACTAAGGCAGTATTATAAACTCGGCAAAGATGTAAAACTTGACTTCAGCCACTGCCCGTATAAAGTCAAGCCTGGTACAAAAGCAAAAAAAGCTGTTCTTCCGGCAAAAGCGTTGACAAAATAAAAGAATCTGTCTATACTGTAACATAATAATAAAATTTTAAACCGATGAGTAAGAAGAGTACTTCGGCAAAATTATACGCAAAGAGAGCCGCAGATGGTGGAACCGCGGCCGTATATTCTGAAGGAATGGGCTTATGAGGGCATGGCAAACGGCTTTATATTAAAAGTCAAGTAGCTTTTGACGGGAACTTCACCCGTTACCAAGGAAGCGTACATGGCTGTGTACGGAACAAGCGGGCATTAATTGCCAATCTGGGTGGTACCGCAGGATGCTTATTAAAGCTCTTGCCCCTGTTAAATACGGGGGCAGGAGCTTTTTATTTTTATACTTATAGCCCGTCGGCAGCCGCAATAAAGGCAAAGTTAAGAGGGAGATTTTACTATGAAAAAGTTTAAGGAAATCGCTGCAGCAGGGCTTGCTGCAATTCTCGCCGTCACTGCCTGCGCATGCTCCGGGAATGCTTCTTCTGCCGTAACTTCAACCGCAAGTACAGCAAAAAAATATAAAGTCGGCATCATCCAGTACGCTGCCCACCCATCACTCGACAACTGCTACAAAGGCCTTAAAGAAGGGCTTAAAGCCAGCGGACTGGAAGAAGGCAAAAACCTTACTGTCGATTTTCAGAATGCGCAGTCGGACAACGGCAATTCCGACTTAATGGCACAGAACATGGTCTCCAAAAAATACGACATGATCATCACGATTGCAACGCCTGCTGCAATGTCTGCTTTCAGCGCCGCAAAAAATACAAATATTCCCGTGGTTTTCACGGCTGTTTCGGACCCTGTTGCTGCTCAACTTGTCTCATCTCTCAAGCATCCCGGCGGCATCTGCACGGGTTCTTCCGATGTTCTGCCTCTTGAGGCGCAGCTTAAAATGATACGTTCATTTATCCCCAAAGCCAAAAAAATCGGCATACTCTACACCACAAGCGAAGCTAACTCCGTTTCTCACCTGAAAGAAATCAAAAAGCTCGCACCGAAATACGGCTTCCAGATCGAAAATATAGGCATAACAAACTCTTCAGAAGTAGCTTCAGGCGCAGCTTCACTAATGGCAAAAAGAGTTGACTGTGTCAACAACTTCACAGACAACAACGTAGTCAGCAACCTTTCCACACTTCTTCAGGCTGCAGATAAAGCAAAAGTGCCTGTTTTTGGCTCTGAAATTGAACAGGTCAAAAACGGTTGTCTTGCCGCTGACAGCATAGACTATGTTTCCCTCGGAAATGAAACCGGCAAAATGGCCGCCAAAATTCTTAAAGGCGAGGCAAAGGCAGCGGATATGCCAGTTTATACTGTATCCGAAGGCAAGATGGTCTACAATAAAAGCGTAATGGAAAAATCAGGTCTTAAACTTCCCGCTGAAAGCTCAAATGTGGAACAAGTCGGATAAATTTTGTAACAGGAAAGGATGAATGGACTAATGGATGTTTTTCTCGGGCTGCTCGGCAATGTCCTTCAGGAAGGTTTTACTTATGCAATTATGGCGCTCGGCGTTTATGTAACTTATTCTGTCCTAAATTTTCCGGACTTGTCTGTTGATGGGACATTCCCGCTTGGCGCTTGTGTCACAGGTGCACTTATACTCGCGGGTGTCAATCCGTGGATAGCATGCCTTGTCTCATTCATCTGCGGGGCAGCCGCGGGCTGCGTCACAGGCCTTATCCACGTAAAGCTGCACATAACCGACCTGCTTTCCGGCATCCTTGTAATGACGGCACTAACAAGTATAAATCTTGCAGTAACAAACGGCTCTTCCATGCTCGCCTATTACAGCAAGCCGACTATTTTCACCTCAGGGCACGCAAAGCTGCTTCAGGGAGCTGCAAAAAACTGGTCTGCAGTAGTCATCGCGCTTATTTGCTGCATTATTGTAAAGCTTCTGCTCGACATGTACTTTAAAACAAAGTCAGGGCTTCTTCTCCGCGCCGCAGGAAGCAATCCGCAGTATGTTGTGTCGCTCGGCAAAAATCCAGGGGCAATGAAAATTATCGGCCTGATGATAGGCAACGGATGCACGGCGCTCTCAGGCTCCGTGCTCAGCCAGCAGTCAGGCTCGGCAAACATCTGGAGCGGCACCGGCATGATGGTCATGGCGCTCGCTTCGGTTATAATCGGTGTAAGCCTTTTCGGACGTTTTAAACTTATCCATGCAACATTTGCCGTCATACTTGGTACCATAATTTACAAGGCCTGTCTTGTAATTGCCATGCAGCTCGGCCTTCCAACTAATTACCTGAAAATGCTCATGGCTGTGCTGTTTACAATAGCGCTTGTGGTGAATAACATTGCCCCATCTGCTGAAAGAAGGAAAAAAGCCGATGCTAAATGATTCAGAACAGAAAAAAGATGCCCTCGTAGAAATGCGCCACATATACAAAACTTTCGGGCGAGGAACATCATCTGAGGTTGCCCTTTTCAGCGACTTCAGCCTTTCCGTAAGGCACGGGAGTTTTGTTTCAATAATAGGCAGCAACGGTTCCGGCAAAACGACTCTGCTAAACATTCTCTGCGGAAGCATTGCGCAGGACTCAGGGAACGTAATAATTGACGGTAAAAACATAAACAGCCTTTCAGAATTCCGCCGCTCACGCTATATTGGCCGAGTGTTTCAGAACCCTGCAGCCGGAACTTGCCCTCAGCTTACCGTCCTTGAAAACCTTGCCCTTGCCGACAATAAAGGCAAAAGTTTCGGGCTTGGGAAGGGCATACATAAAAGCAGGATGGATTTTTACCGCTCACAGCTTGAGCTGCTGAAAATGGGCCTCGAAAATAAGCTTAACATACCGGTTTCAAGCCTTTCCGGCGGGCAGCGCCAGGCTCTTGCCCTGCTTATCTGCACCATGACGCCTTTAAAACTGCTGATACTTGACGAACACACAGCGGCGCTTGACCCAAAATCGAGTGAAACAGTTATGGAACTTACAGACCGTGCCGTTCACGAAAAGGGACTCACCACCCTGATGGTAACACACAACCTGAAATACGCTCTTCGCTTTGGCGACAGGCTGCTCATGCTGCACAGGGGAAAAATTATTCTTGACGCTTCAGGCACAGAAAAAAGCGCTATGGAAATTCATGACCTTACAAGCCGTTTTGACAAGATAAGCCTTGAAGACGGAGCTTAGTGTTGTATTGATAATATTCAGCAGCAGCGCAATATAAAAATGTCCCGCATATGCGGGATTTTATTTTTATTATTGGCTTCTTAAGCCGCTTTATTTGCCATGCCTGCAAGCTTGACAGAAAAAATCATATGTCATACAATGAAATCAATCTTTGAAATTAAAATAAGATAAAATGTGCAGGAGGTAATTGCAATAAACGAATTTTACGATATGCTTCTGAAGCGCCGCACTATACGCGCTTTCAGGCCAGAAGCGATTCCTGACGACATCATGAATAAAATCATTACAGCCGGAAAATATGCCCCCTCTGCGATGGGGCAGCAGAACCGCCATTTCACTGTGATAAAGGATCAGACACTACTAAATGATGTTGTGAAAGCTACGGAAAAAGCAGGCGGCGAGTTTGTGCCGGGCCACACACCGTTTTACAGCGCTCCGGCCGTAATAATTCTTTCTGCGCCTGCCAGTTTTAAATTTAACAGGGAAGACTGCGCCTGCGCAATACAGAACATGATGCTTGCGGCATGTTCTTTCGGAATCGGCTCATGCTATATATGCGCCGTACTCCCTGGCCTGCGCGACAGTTCCATAATGGACCGGCTCAAGCTTCCGGCAAACTATGTTCCATATGGAAGCGTAAGCTTTGGCTACCCTGCAGCAAGTGCTCCCGAAGCAAAAGCACGCAGGACAGATGATGTGACTTTTCTTCCATAAAAAGGACGGGGCAGGCTTGCACGCCTGCCCTGACAAAGAATTCTGAGCCACAGCACAACATAGCTGCGTGACTTCTCTGCCAGCAACTATGTTGTTCATCCTGCCGGAAAATATTTATGCCAATTTCTTCAAGCTGAAAATAAAAGGTGAAAAATATTGAAAATATTGATTCTGTATGCATCAACGCACGGCGCTACAAAGCTTTGCGCTGAAAAACTCGCGCTGGCCCTTGGCAGTGAAACTGAGGCCGTCGATGTCAATGATTTTTTTGGTAGCCCCGCACAGTATAACGGCATCATAATCGGCACGTCAGTTTATGGGGGAAGAATCCTTAAAGAAATCAAAGCCTACTGCAAAGAAAATATGTCTATCCTTTTACAAAAGCCATTTGCTGTTTTCTTTTCCTGCCTTTCAGAAAGAGAAACAACTGTTAATGAATACCTTAAGCAGAATTTCCCGCCGGAACTTGCAGGGCATGCTGCCGCCTGCGAATCTTTCGGCGGCGCATTTTACTTTAAGAAGCTGAATCCTCTGGAACGCGCCGTAGATAAAAAGATTGCCAGTATATACGCAAAATCATCTGGCATACCTGCTCCAGACGGAAAATCTGATTTCAGCACTATATCTGACGAAAGGATTAACGCTTTTGCACAGAAAATCAATAGCGCTTTTGGTAAGGCCTCATGAAAATAAAACTTATCGCCGCAGACCTTGATGGAACGCTTCTTCACGACGATAAATCTGTTTCACAGCGCACACTTTCCGATCTTCAGAAAGCGGCAGAAGCAGGGTGCATTGTTATGCCGGCAACAGGTCGTGTTTTAAGCGGCATTCCCCATCAAGTCCTGTCTGTGCCAGGCATCAGTTATGCTATTACGTCAAACGGCGCATTGGTAGTCGACCTTAAAAAACATTCAGTTATTTATTCCAGCCTCATGACTGCAGAAGAATCAGGCAGCATTGTAAAAAAGATGTGCAAAACCGGATTCCTCGTAGAAGCATACTGGAACGGTACCGCATACTGTGAGCGAAAAGCGTTCGAACGTATGCTGTCTTTGAACCCTCCAAAGTGGCTTACCGATTTTGTCCTTAAATCGCAGAATTTTGTGGATGACCTACCCAACTTCATCTCATCCCACAATGCGCAACTTGAAAAAGTCAATATGCCATATATTCCAGAAAATATACGTGTACCTATGTACAAAGAATTGCGTTCAGAAAATAAATATTTCATATGCTCTTCATGCCCTACGAATATCGAGGTTAATACAATAGGCTGCAGTAAGGGAAAGGCCCTTAAAGTCCTTTGCAGAAAATTTGGTATAAATCCTGATCAGGCTATGGCTATAGGCGACAGTGGCAACGACCTTAAAATGCTTCAGGAAGCAGGCGTTGCGGTTGCTATGGAAAATGCCGAACCTGAAATCCGCTCTACAGCAAATTTCGTCACATCAACAAACAATGAAGACGGCGTCGCCGCAGCAATTGAAAAATTTGTCCTTTCATAAACGCAAAGCTACATAAGTTACATATATTTAAATGCAAAATGCGTCTTCTTACCGCACAAAACGGTTTGAAGGCGCATTCAAATTTTATTGTTATTTTTTATTTTTTACCTGCAGCCTGAACAGCATCAGCTGCTTTTTCTAGGCTTGGCATCTGGATTTCTTCAACACTGCCGTCGTCACATTTCTGTGCAATCGACGGGTCAAGTGGAACACGCCCCAGTACTTTCAGCCCATACTCTTTAGCCGTCTCATCAAGATGACTCTCCCCAAAAACATTGATCTTCTTACCGCAGTCAGGGCATTTGACATAGCTCATATTTTCCACGATTCCAAAAATAGGAATATTCATCATCTTTGCCATGTTGACAGCCTTTGAAACTATCAGCGACACGAGCTCCTGTGGAGACGTAACAACAACAATACCATCAACCGGCAGTGACTGAAACACCGTCAGCGGAACGTCGCCTGTTCCCGGAGGCATGTCCACAAAAAGATAATCAACATCCGGCCAAATCACATCAGTCCAGAACTGCTTAACAATATTTCCAATCAGCGGGCCGCGCCAAACAACAGGCGCGCTCTCGTTGTCGAGAAGCAGGTTTACCGATATAACGTCAATGCCGCTTTTTGTTTTTGCAGGTATTATGCCAGCGTCGCTGCCGATGACCTTACCATGAAGGCCAAACATTTTCGGAATCGACGGGCCAGTAATGTCCGCATCCAAAATACCGGTGTGGAAACCGCGGCGGTTAAGAAGCACAGACAGCATTGAAGTTACAAGGCTTTTGCCTACGCCTCCCTTGCCGCTGACAATGCCGATTACATGGCCTACCTTACTGCGCGGGTTGGGTTTTGCCATAAAATCTGCATGGCCGCTTTCCCTGGAAGGGCAGTTCTCTTCGCAGGAAGAGCAGTTATGATTGCAGTTTTCTTCACTCATTGGAATTCTCCTTTTCCAGCAGAATCTTTTAACTGTATATATTCTGTCTTTGGCACAAGTATAACGTGCATATGCTCATATGTCAAGAAAATCCGTATGCTTTTAAGGTAAGGCCACAGCAAATCTAATTGCCGCGCTGCTTCTGCTCGGCTATGCGCATAGCCGTGTAGCATGCTTCTACTGCGTCTTCCTGGTTTTCCGCCGCTACAAGGAAGCGAGCCTTATGGCAAAAATGCAACGTCCGTATTCCAGACATTTTTTCAAGTCCTTCGCCATCCATGCCGGCCCATTCCTGCGGAAAATTGCATTTCGCCTCGTCGGTGTTAAATCCCATTGGGACAACCTGCGCATTGTAGCCGCCGCGCTGAGAAGGATAAACCACAAATTCAGCGCTTGAAGGGATAAGCACCGACTTCCATGGGGCAAAGCGCGGCAAGATTACGATATTGTCTTTTACCCCCGCAAGTGCAGACTCCACAAGTGATTTTGCCCTCTGTGCGCTGAAAATACTCTCAAACTTTTTGCGCAGAATCGTTTCGGCAAATTTTTCAGCTTCAGCAAAACACTCATCCGCCGACCGCTCTGAATCCCACAGCGGATTAAATGACGAAATTACACCGGCAATCTGATTTCCACATCCGGTATTGTCGTCTTCATCAAGCGGCTGGATAAAGTGTTCATCAAAGCGTTTTGTTTCCTTAGCTACGTCTTCCGGTGAGCAGCCTTTCTGCATCACGCTTTCGCCAAGTTCGCGCCACAGCAGGCCAAACGCCGCATAAGGCACGCCATCTTCACGGACATCAGAATTTTCCTGATGGTGGTCAAATTTTCCTCTTCCTATGTCAAACGCAAGGCCGTTAAAACCTTCCGGCACTTCAAAGACACGCTTTACCTTAAGCTGTGGATTAATAATTTTCAGCAGTGCGGCGGCAAATACATCGTCCGCATGAAATTTCCCGCCGTGTGTAAGGGCAGTACCTTCAATTTTCATTCGTCAATCTCTCCGTTCATGTTACATTACAATTACATAGTTATGTTTCCAGCCAATGATTTTCTAAACCTGCCTGTACCGAGAAAGGCTTTCCTCCACAAGGCGGCTGTACTCCTCAATCAGGCTTTTGGGCTCAACTATCTCCACTCTGCCGCCAAACTCAAAAATCCGGCTCAACAGCATCGGGCTTACAATCACTTTTACGCGGATATAAAAGCTGCTGCCGCCCGCACGTGAAATTTCAGTCTCTTCCCCAAAACGGTCAAGGACAACACCGATGAGTGAATTATCAACACGCAGCGTAACATTTTCTTCTTTGCCACTGTGCATGCCGAAAATCTCTTTCGAATACTCGGCCGCATCAAATGACGGAAGATCGGATCTTTCATAATCACCATTCTCGATTATTTCCATGCGGTCCATTTTATCGACTCTGAAATTGGAGAGCCCCCCATATTTTTCATAATAGGCTGTCATGTAGTAATTTTCGCTGTCCCACAAAAGCGCATATGGAAAAGCGTGGTATTTCTGCCCATTCCTGCGGTAGCGTTTTTTCCAGTGGCGGGCGTGCTGCCAGTCTATACAGTACTCAAAATAGCGGAAAGACACTGGCTTTTTCTGTGCAATGGCCTGATTGATAGTGTCTACATTATAATAAATCTTCTCATTCTGATTTTTCACCCTGCCGCGCACATATATCTGCCGCTGAAGGGACTTCGCCTGTGGTTCGCTCGCAAGGCTTTCGATTTTCCCTATAAGCTGCGCCGACTTTTTTTCAGTTAGAAACCTTGATGAAGCTACAGCATCTGCAAGTATCTTAAGCTCCGGCAGCTCAAATGTGCGCCCCGCAACAAAGTAGCCTGTGGTTTTCGACTTGCAGCGCACAATATCAAGTCCAAATGAGCGCAGGGCTTCTATATCGCCGTAGAGGCTCTTGCGCTCAGCAGATACCCCATACCCTTTCAATTCTTCAATAAGCTGCGGAATGGTCAGCATATGCTCGTCATCGGTTTTTTTCAGAAAAATTTTCATGAGGTAAAGGAGTTTCAGTTTCTGATTTTTTACCATTGCCATAAAAGCGCCTCCGCAGAAGCTATTGCTGTATGTCAGTTATTTGCCTGCGGCTTCACGGCTGCGCGCGACCGCATCCGGAAGCACTTCGAGGATTTTCCTTATATCGTCCTCCGTATTCTCGGCACCAAGTGTAATACGCAGGGAACCGCGCGCCAGTTCCGGCGGGATTCCCATGGCGAGCAGCACATGCGAGGGCTCCAGAGCGCCTGCGGAACATGCTGAGCCCGCAGACACGCAAATCCCCGCCTGGTCGAGCAGAAGCACAAGCGCCTCCCCTTCGGCTCCCTCAAAAACAAAAGAAGCATTGCCCGGAAGCCTGTTCTCCGGATCACCTGTAAGGTGGGCACCCGGAATTTTTTGAACGCCGCTTATGAGTTCGTCGCGCAGAACCGATATTCTGTGCGTATCTTTTTCCATATTTTCGCACGATTCTTCCAACGCCGCCGCCATGCCAACAATGCCGGCCGTGTTCTCTGTCCCGCCGCGCAGGCCGCGTTCCTGCCCGCCGCCATAAAGCCACCTGCCCGCCGGAACGCCGCGGCAAATATAAAGGCCGCCTATCCCTTTTGGCCCGCCGAATTTATGGGCTGAAAATGACATGAGGTCAACCCTGCCTTTTTCAACGTCTATTGGAATATGCCCTGCCGCCTGAACGGCATCGGTGTGAAACAGGGCACCGGCCTTATGGGACGCCTCTGCAAGCTCCGCTATTGGCATTACAGTACCCACTTCGTTGTTGGCCGCCATAATGCTTACAAGCGCTGTGCTGCTGCCGAGCGCCTCCTTGAGACGCGAAACATTTATGCGGCAATTGCTGTCGGCCTTAAGCAGTTCCGACGGCAGCCCCGTATGTTTTCTTGCTTCAAGTGTATTAAGTATGGCATGGTGCTCCACAGACGATGAAATGATTTTTTTCTTTTTTTCAGAGCACAGCTCAGGCGAACGCATAACCCAGTTATCTGATTCTGTGCCGCATGAAGTGAAGTATATTTCATCAGGATGCGCACCGAATGCGTCGGCTATCTTTTCACGTGCGCGGTCTACTGCGCGCCTTGCCCTGCGCCCTGCAGCATAAGCTGATGAAGCGTTACCGTACTCTTCCGTAAGAAACGGCATCATGGCTTTTAAAGCAGCTTTTGAAAGCGGCGCTGTAGCCGCATGGTCAGCATATACAAAATCTGACATAATAAAGGACTTCCTTATAATTGCTTCATTTCTTCGCTGAGAATTTTTCCTCCGCCAAGCACGGTATCGCCGCGGTAAAAAACGGCCGACTGCCCTGGCGTAACAGCACGCTGCGGGCTGCGGAAGCGCACTTTTACTTTTCCGTTTTCAATTGGATAAATCACCGCCTGTGCCTCAGACTGGCTGTAGCGCACTTTAACACCGGCTTCAACCGGTTTGTCCAAATGGTCTAACGCAATAAAATTGACATTTCCAACAGCAAAAGTGCTGCTGTAAAGATCCTTGTTGTCGCCGAGCACTACCGTATTGTTTGCACAATCTTTTTTAAGCACATATTTAGGTGATTCAAAGCTTATGCCTATGCCTTTCCTCTGCCCAATGGTATAGTGGAACAAGCCTTTGTGCCGGCCGAGGACATTGCCATTTACATCGACAAAATTACCGGACTTTGAATCGAACTTCATCACATTTTCAAGAAAAGCCGCATAATCGCCGCCTGGCACAAAGCAAATGTCCTCGCTGTCAGGCTTGCGGGCATTCACAAACCCATGCTTTTCAGCAATGGCACGGACTTCCGGTTTAAGAAAACCGCCAAGAGGGAAAAGCGTATGCGCAAGCTGCTCCTGTGTAAGTGTGTAAAGCACATACGTCTGGTCTTTCGAGGCGTCAGCAGCTTTTTTAAGCAGCCAGCGGCCTATTTTTTCATCATACTCCACGCGGGCATAGTGGCCTGTGGCAACGGCGTCAAAGCCGAGAAGCTTTGCGCGGTCAAGCATTTTTCCGAATTTGATGTATTTATTGCAGTCGATACATGGGTTAGGCGTTTCACCGCATTCATAACCGCGTGCAAAGCGCGCAATCACTTCACGCCTGAATTCAGGGCCAAAATTGAAAACATAATGCTCAATCCCAAGGTGCTCAGCAACACTGCGCGCATCTTCGACATCGGCAAGCGAGCAGCACGTGCGCGCTTTTGGTATGCCGGTATCTTCATTATTATAGAGATGGAGCGTCGCTCCGGCAACTTCATATCCCTGCTCAAGCAAAAGGCACGCGGCAACTGAGCTGTCTACCCCGCCGCTCATGCCTACAAGAACTTTTTTCTTCATCTGTTTTCTCCGCAGTTCATTTAAAATATCTTTTTATTATGATAAAAGCAAATTAGCCCGCTGTCAAGCGAAGCTGAAAGCAGAAGGCCATCGCCTTAAAAGGAAATTCTTCGGGCAGCAGGCATATCCTACTTAACTGAACTAATTACAGGAAAAGTCATTTGCTTTCAATCAGGGCATAGAGCTTTTGAAGCTCACCCTCGTTTGAATAGTTTTCCTTTGAGAGCACCTCGGTAAACCTTTTGCGTATATCACCGTCTGTAAGCATCGTCCTGAGTCCATTCTCAACCCCTTCTGGCGACATTTGCACAATAAGCCCATTGGCACCGGACTTAATCTGGTCTGACGCTGTAGAAAAATCTGTAAGCAGAATTGGACGCCGCATCACCATGGCTTCATCAACAGCAATAGACTTCCCTTCAAACCTGCTCGGCTGCAGATATATGTCACACTGTTTCAGGTATGGGTACGGGTTTGCACGCTCACCAAGGAAAAAGACGCAGTCATTAATCTGCAGTTCTTCCGCCATGATTTTAAGCTTTCCCCCTTCGGGTCCCATGCCAATAATATACCAGCGGAAAGAAAAGCCCTGCTTTTTGAGTGCAGCTATTGCGGGCATGGCAATATCAAGGCCCTTTTGCTCTGACAGGCGCGCGATTGAGAGAATCCTCAGCCCGCTGAAATTGTCTGTGAAGCCTTCCCCTTCGTCTGCCATGGACTGCATGAATTTTTCCGAAATAATATTGTATATCACATGGCACTTTTCCGAAATCTCCGGGAAAACACGCCTCAGCGACGCAAGGCACGACTCCGAAACAGTGCAGAGGGCATCGAGCCTGTCCACATAGCTGCGGTCTGTTTTGCTGTCAAGGCCCATAGCCTCATAATCTCCATGGATAAACCCGATTTTTATACGGCTTTTCACTTTCGTGATATTGTAGTAGATGGGCTGACCTTCCATAAAAGCGATGGCTGCGTCATATTCGCGGCTTGCAGGCCTTACAAAGTGGCGCTCTGTTCTCCACATTTTGCCAAGGCGCTCGCCCATTGTCCCACGGCGGCCGGCAATAGTCACCATAAGGCGGCAAACTGCAAGCAACGGGTGGCTTTTCCGCAGCAAAGCCCAGAAAGCCTGCCGTATGTTCAGCCGATATTCCGGCGGAAAAAGCGGCTTCAGCAAATGCACCTGCTTTGGCACTCGTTTAAGAAAAAGGCCTTCGTTCGCAAACAGCTGAAGGTCTACATCGTATTTTTCATAGTCAAACAGCGAAAGTATCGTAACGAGACTTTTTTCTATGCCGCCGCTGTGCAGGCTGTAATTAATGAAAAGGACTTTCTTCTTTTGCCGCATCAATACAATGCTCCTCGCAAAATATTTACGCCTAAAGCGCAGATTATTTTTTGTTCTGATTGTTCATCAGGATTTTAGAATAGATTTTATAAAACAGATAGACAACCGGTGTGCAGCGTGTGCTTATTACACGCCGCACAATCCGGTCAGACTTTTCCCCATGCTCAAGGTAATCAGACCGCATGGCTGCAAGCAGCAGGGGGTTTTTAAGTATTCCATTCACTTCTTTAAAGCGTCCCGAATGGCTGGCCGGATTTTTCGGGCTGAAGCAGTTCACAAGCGCGGAGTGCGCCGCCGAACGCAAAAGCCACGCCATATGGCGTTCCCTGTATTTTTCGTCGATGCCATACTGCTGCAGGGTTGCATCGACTGTACGGTAGCATTCAGCAAGCATTTCCATTTTATGGGGGCGGTAACGTGTGCTTAAAGAATTTGAATTATAGCGGTAATGGTAATACGCTCCGTCGGCTATAATGAGATTTTGGCACGCACAGTGCGCATGTATAGATGCCGGCAAATCTTCGAGCATTATTTTCTGCTCGTTGCCATATTGGATATTATTCGCAATAAACCAGTCGCGCCGGTACATGCGACGCCACGCGCAGCCAAGCATTTCCACGCTGTGCCATGGCCCGGAGGACTTGTCCGGGCCAATCAGTTCCGCAAGCACCTTTTCTTTAATTTCGCGTCCGCATATTTGCCCGCGCACAGGCAGGCAGCATTTTCGGCTTTTGCCACTCTCAATGTCTTCCCTTATAAAGTTGAAAACCACAAGGTCGGCGCTATGGTTTTCCGCAAGGTAGTAAAGCTCTTTAAACATATTTCTATCGACCCAGTCGTCCGAATCGATAAAAAGAAGGTATTTACCGGCGGCGCGGCTGGCGCCATAGTTCCGTGTATCGCCAAGCCCGCCATGCGGCTTGTCGAGTACCTTCACACGCGGGTCCGATTCAAATCTGCGCGCAGTTTTAAGCGAATCATCAGTGGAAGCATCATTGACGATGAGAAGCTCAAAGTCGTCAAGGCTCTGTGCAAGAATGCTTTCCACACATTTTCCAAGATATTTCTCCACATTGTAAACGGGGACAACAACGCTAATAAGTGGCAAAGTCAAACCTCCAGTCTTCCGGTCGCTGTAAATAGAAGAATTTTCTCCATAATAATGCGCCAGTCATAGTTTTCTTCCGCAAAATGGCGTTCCTGCTGAATGAGACCGGTATGGTACCTGCAGCGCCAAACAAATTCGCTCACAAGCTCCATATTCACCGGTGCGTCAAAATTCGGCATTTTCATTGCAAAAGGGACCTGCCCGTTGAGGCTTAAGTCCTCATAGGCATAAATAAAAGGGATTCCCGCCGCGCAGTAAAAGCGCGCCAGATACGGCGAGCGATAAATCCTGTCGGCTTTGTAAAGCCCAAGGCTCGCAACTGCTAAAGTATGCGTATTGCAAAGCTCATTGATTTCACCGGAATTTTTTTCCCCAATAAAGTTCACGCGGTCTTCCACATGGCAGCGTACGGCCTCTGCACGGAGCTTCCATATTTTCTGCATATTTCCTACTATGTCCAATGTCACAGGCTCACAGCTGCGGCTGTTCCTGTAAGTGCTGATACCCTGAAGCAAGCGCTCAAATCCGCATGTGCGTGGGTCATCGACAACAGCGAGCATTGTTATCGGGTCCTCTAATTTTTCTACTGAAGTGCGCACGGAAATCTGCCCTACAGTGATGCCACGGTTAACTGCAATAGCTGGAACATCGTATATTTTACTGGCAGGCACCTCAAATGCAACGGCGACATCTGCCCAGTGGTGCAGCTGCGATTCCAGAAAAGACTGCTGCATATGCGTAAAGCCGGCCTTAAAAGAAGCAGAAAGGTTATCTTCCGCTTTATGCCGCTTTGTCTCCGCGGAAAAATAATCTTCGAGCGGATAAACCGCCGGCTCATAAATCACCTTTGTTCCGAATTTCTGGAATTTAAAATGCCATGCAAGCTTGCTAAGCTCGGGGTACAGAAGAAGGCTTTTGATATAAATAAAGTCATACACTGTGCGTTTTGTAAGTTCCAAAATCCACCCGCAAAAGTCGTGTATGGCATACCTGCCGCCAGCATACTCGAAGTGCCTGTCTTCACCACCTATACAGCTTATGATATTCCTGCGGTCACGGCAGATATAGTCGGCCTCGTGCCCAAGCTGCCGTACACCGCCTACCTTGCATACTACATCCTGACGAAAAAGCTCCGAACCTGAATCAACCGGGTCAAGCCCAATATATAAAAACCTCATGCTGTCACCCCACAGCGCCTTTAGAAAAGGTACGCAAACTCTGTAGCTGCAAACGGCAGTATAAACAATATCGTATGGATAAATATATAAAGATTATTATATCATTTTTTTAATTTTGAAACAAGTTTTCCCGTCCAGTTAAAATCTGTATTTTCTTACGTCTGTACACCAGTCTTATATACAAAATATAAGCCACAAGGCAAAAGACCTTGTGGCTTATATTTCTGGTGGAGATAAGCGGGTTCGAACCGCTGACCTCCTGCATGCCATGCAGGCACTCTCCCAACTGAGCTATACCCCCAAAATTTAGAAATCCTGTTTCCTTTAAACGGCTACACTTTACAGAACCTGATTTTCAGCAGGAACAATGCTTAATGATAATATCATATTTTACTGGAAATTGCAAGCCTTCTTTTTCAGGTAAGCCAGCGGCTGCGAAAAATTCCGCTAAATACATCTGCCGCGTCATACAAGGCCTAAAATTCTGACTGCACTTGTTACAAGGAAGCATGTTCCGAACCCCGCAGCACTTGGGATAGCAACCGCTGCCAAAGTCCATTTCAAGCTTTGCGTCTCTTTGCGTATGGTAAGGCATGTTGTTCCGCATGGCCAATGCATAAGGGAAAACAACATCGTGCATAAAGCTGTCAGCCACGTCCACCCATGGCTGACAAAAAGCATGCGCAGCTGTGCAAAACTTGAAAAGTCAGTGAGGCAGCTTGACGCCATATAGCTCATGATAAGGATCGGAATAACAATTTCATTTGCCGGAAATCCGAGTATAAAAGCCATGAGTATATATCCATCCATGCCCATAGCACGCGCAAACGGGTCAAGAAAATTGGCGCAAGCCGCCAAAAGGCTTCCTTCGCCAGCCTTTATATTTGCAAGCAGCCATATAATAATGCCTGCAGGCGCAGCGACAGCGACAGCACGGCGGAGAACAAAAAGCGTGCGGTCCATAATAGAACGCACTATAACTTTTCCTATCTGCGGCCTGCGGTAAGGTGGAAGTTCAAGGTTGAAAGATGACGGCATTCCCTTTAAAAGCGTCTTTGAAAGCAATTTAGAAATGAGCAAGGTGAAAACGACGCCGAGTACAATCACAGCCGTAAGAAACAGCGCCGAAAGGGCTGACTGGAAAGCACCTGAGGCTGCACCGGCGAAAAACATGGTTATAATAGCAATCAGTGTAGGAAAACGCCCGTTGCACGGAACAAAATTGTTTGTGAGAATTGCTATGAGCCTTTCACGTGGGGAATCGATTATCCTGCAGCCTATCACGCCGCAGGCATTGCAGCCAAACCCCATGCAAATAGTATGTGCAATTATGTAACGGCCAAGCTTTTTTGTAGTACAACCATCCAGTATAATATTGTAGTCTTATACTGAAGCTTTATTTTTTCGGCTTTAGCCTTGATCTTTTTAATATGAAGCGTTATAATATTTAAGTCGAGTTTAATGGATGTTTAGCTCAGCTGGCTAGAGCGTTCGCTTGACGTGCGAAAGGTCACAGGTTCGAGTCCTGTAACGTCCACCAGTTTTCTCGCAGACGGGTTTTGTTGCCGTCTGTGAGATTTTTTTATGCCGTTGTGGATTTTTTAGTGAAGGCAGCTGTTGCCTGCCTTTTGAAAATATGGCATAAATGCAAAAAACATGTGGAAAGGGGCGGCTTTATGCTGTCCCTTTCCACTTCAGTGATGTTAAACTTATCCGGTGTACGGTTTAAGTAAGCCGGGATAAACGTTTTTGTTTGCTGTAACTTTATGTGTTGTGGGCTGCAATATAGCGCCCATATGCGTAAAAGCTGTCTTTTGGAATCCGTTTCTGTGTATTGAAGTCAACATAAACAAGCCCGAAACGCTGGGTATACCCATATGCCCACTCGAAATTGTCAAGAAGTGACCAGTAGTAGTAGCCGGCAACATTAAGCCCTTCGGAGTTGGCCTGCTCTATCACTTTCAGGTGCCGCAGAATGTAATCGGTGCGGGCGGGGTCGTGCACGGCACCGTTTTCCACGGTATCCATTGCAGAGCAACCGTTTTCGGTAATATAAACAGGCAGCTTTGTATAACTGCGCACCATGCGCAGCAGGGCGGTCAGCGTTTCAGGGGCAATGTCCCAGCCGATTGCCGTTTTTGGAAGGCTTGTGTGTGCAGCCCTGTGCAGCAGCAGCGCTGTTGGGTCAAACTCGACAACATTGCGCGTGTAAAAGTTGATGCCGAGAAAATCAACCGGTGACTTGATTGTTTTCAAATCGTCCGGCAGTATAAAGTCGAAGGAAGTTGCGCACCGCGACGCAAACAGCGTGCACATATCCTCAGGATATCCGCCACGGAAAACAGGTTCTAAGAACCATTTGTTCTGAAAGGAATCATGCACACGGCAGGCTAAACGGTCTGCAAAAGAAGATGAGGCGGGATATGACGGCGCGAGGTTCAGCGTGATTCCAATCTTGTGCTTCCCTCCTGATGCACGGTAGGCTTTCACCGCAGTGCCGTGGGCAAGCAGCAGGTAATGCGCGGTTTTTATGGATGTTTCCAAATCGTGCTTGCCGGGTGCATGTTTGCCGTCAAGATTGGCGACGAACGATGAGCAGAAAGGCTCGTTAAGAGTAATCCAGATATCCACGAGGCTGTCAAGCTCGGTAAAGCATTTTTCGGCGTATTCGGTGAACCACTTCACACAGTTACGGTTTTCCCAGCCACCGAGATCCTGGGCCCACTGGGGAAGGTCCCAGTGGTATAAGGTTACTGCCGCCGAGATGCCCTGGTGCTTCAGTTCGAGAAGGATATTTTTGTAAAATGCCATGCCGGAAGGGTTGTATTGCCCTTTTGCCGGAAAAATGCGCGGCCATGAAATAGAGAAGCGGTAGCTGTCCACACCAAGCTGTTTTATGAGCGCAATGTCTTCTTTCCAGCGGTGGTAGGAGTCGCAGGCGGTGTTTCCGGTGTCGCCGTTTAGTATCCTGCCGGGCAACGTGCAAAATGTGTCCCAGATGCTCGGGCTGCGGCCGCCTTCACGGACGCCGCCTTCAATCTGGTACGCGGCTGTTGCAACACCAAAGGTGAATGGGTTCAATGTATTATCCTCCGTTTCGTTTTTTGAAAATTGACTGAAAAGGCACGTTCAGCACTGCTGTTGGTGCGGAACGTGTCTTTTATGCATAAACCGGTTATGTCAGCCTTTTACACTGCCGGTAGTGACTCCGCCAACAATGTATTTTGAAAGGAAAAAGTAAATGATGACGACAGGGATAATGGCAATCGTAATCAGCATATAGACCTTACCTATGTCGAATTTCAGGAAATCAGCGCTGCGCAGCTGCATAATCAAAATTGGAAGAGTCTTTTTATTTGCCGAATCCAGCAGCAGGGCGGGAATAAAGAAGTTGTTCCAGGCGCCGACAAAAGCAAAGATTGCCTGCACCGCAACGGCCGGCTTCATCATGGGAAGGACGATGGTATTAAAGGTACGGAATTCACCGCAGCCGTCGATACGCGCCGCTTCCACGATTTCAATCGGAAGGTTGCTGTCCATGTACTGCTTCATAAAAAAGACAACGACTGGGGAAGCAATTGCGGGTAGGAACAGCGGAATCAGGGAATCCTTCAGCCCCATCTTCTCCATCTGGTTTACAAAGCCAACAGCAGAAATCTGTGTCGGCATAACCATAATTAGAAGAATAAGGGTAAAGGCGAAATTCCGCAGCTTGAAGTCATAGGCGAAAATGGCGTAAGCAGTCAGCGCCGAGAAATAAACCGCCAGGCACGCCGTAATGGAAGAAACAATCAGGCTGTTCAGCACGCCGCTGACAACAGGAATATTGGCATCATTCAAAAGGTTTGTCAGGTTTATGCCAAACGATGCACCCGGCAGAAACGAGAATCCTTGCTGAATCTGAAATGTGTTGCGGGACGAGTTGATAAGCAGCATGTAGAAGAAAAAGAGGCAAAAAAAGCAGATAATTGCAAGGACAATATAACACCCTGCCCTGGAAAGCGTCAGCTTGTGCCGGTAGTTATCCCCCCTTTTTCCAGAAGCCCTTTTTGCTGATACGGTATGTTCAGCCATGCACGGTGCGCCTCCTTTTTTTCGTCCGGTCTTTTGTGCCGTCCGTATCCGTCATGGTCTTGTACACCAGCAGGCAAAGGATAGCACATATAATAAACAGAATTGTTGAAATTGCGCCGGCCATACCGTAGTTTTTGCTGTACATATGGTTGTTCAGGTACATGATCATGGTAGTTGATGTATTGTCTGGACTGCCGGTTCCATTTGTCAGGATCTGCGGGACATCGAACATCTGCAGCCCGCCGATAAGGGAGGTAATCAACACATATGCCATAATCGGTTTGATGAGTGGGATGGTAATCCTCCAGAACATTTGATTAGATGAGGCACCGTCGATTTCCGCCGCTTCATAGAGGCACGGGTCGATGCCCAAAATTGCTGCCATCAAAAGGATGGTGGTGTTGCCGAATCACATCAGGAAATTCATGAAAATGATGAGCCCTCTCGTTCCCGAAACGGTCGAGAGGAAACGAACCGGCTGGTGAATCAGCCCCATGGCAATCAGCGAGCCGTTAACAGGGCCGTTGTCTGAAAACAGTGCGAAAAACAGCATGGCAAACGCGGAAGCCATAATCAAGTTCGGCATATAAATCACTGTTTTGAAAAACCGGAGTCCGCGCAGACGCAGGCGTGTATTTGTGAACCAGGCGGCCAACAAAAGGGAAATCAGAATCTGCGGGATGAATCCGACAATCCAGAGTAGCATGGTGTTTCCCATGTAGTTAAACAAATCGGGTGAATGAAATAAAGATTTGTAGTTATCGAAGCCGACGAAAATCGGCCCGATAATCTTCAACCCGGAACGAAAATATTTAAAGAAACTGTAATATATGGTAGAAATCAAAGGAATCAACTGGAAAATAATAAAGGTAATAAAGAACGGAAGGAGAAACACATATCCCCACTTGGAGTAGTTGATATGCTTTTGCTTTTTACGCGCTATTCCGGATGAAACTTTTGCTGGTGTTTTCAAAGTGAGCTATGCCCCCTTTCTTTTAAATAAAGTCTGTATTGTCAAGAAGGCCATTTGACTTCCGTCAGTTCCGGATACTTGGTCTTGATAGTCTTTTCAAAGTTTGCCTTGGCCTTGTCGATCGTGACAGCTCCGTTGAAGTAGTCATGGAATGCGTTCTGGAGCGCCTCGTTGCAACCCTGGTCATACGGACCCGCTTTGCTCATGTCAATCTTCGGGGCGACTTCGGCAAAGAGTTTGATATGGTTCTGTCCGCCGAGGAATTTGGATTTGAAGTCGCTGCTTGCAATCTCGTCCATTGCTGCTTTGTTGTTTGTGTAGTCCTGAGTTTCGGTCGTGATTTTTTTCATGATGTCTTTGTCGCATGTCAGGGACTTCATAATTTTTTTGATTGTGCCGGCATTGTCGGTTCCCTTGCAGGCGCAGATCCAGGTACCGCCCCAGTAGTAATTCTGTGGGCCCTGGCAGACTGCCCAGTCGCCGAAAATGCCATTCCCGACTTCTTCTTTGCCGCCTTCCTTGACTGGCTTAGCAAGCGAGTTGCCTTCCAAAGTGAAATTGATGCCCCATGTAGAGTAGAAGAACCCGAATACCTTGCTCTTCGGGCCCTGGTCGGCGGTCCACTTATTGTCCCAGAGGATGGTTTTGTTGTTATAGCCTTTCGTAGTGTAGTCTTTTGTCTGTTTTACCCAGTTCATGATGTTCGGGTCGACTGTCACGGTTGTGCCGGTCACCCACGGGGAAGAGACGTTATTCGAGAAAACACGGTAGCTGTCATCATAACCTGACAGCATTTTATAGCCTTTCGCATTGACTTTCTGCGCTACGTCATTAAATTTGTCCCAACTGGAAAGGGATTCCTGGATTTTTGTCGGGTCGTCGGTTCCGAGAACGGATTTTGCGATGGAACGGCGGTACACGAAGAGTCCAGGCGCTGCCTGCCAGGCAACACCTTTCAGGGCACCATCCTTGCTGGTGACAATGTCCTGCGTGTACTTATACTGGTTGGTAAGATCGCTGTCTGTCAGGCCGATGTCTTTTTTGACATCCATTGTAGAGTCGCTGTTGACATATTTCAGCGCATAGTCCGCTTCAACAAGAAAGATGTCGATTTTCTGGTCGGCTGGGGCGGATGCCTGATTCTGCAGGGCACTGTCCAGTTTATTCTGATAGTTGTTGTTCTGGTTTTCATTGATGGTCCACTTGACGACGGTTCCGTCTTTCAAGGTAGTTGTGGATTTGTCTTTTGCAATTTCCTTGACATCCGGATAGTACGCATTAAAACGGCTTTGGAATTCGTCGTTCCAGCACCAGATGTTTAGGACTTTGCCTTCCGCGGCGGTACTCTGGGACGCTGCGGTCTGCTTTGCCGGAACTTTGGATGTGCTGGGATTGTTTTTGCATCCGGCAAGCGAAGCGGTCAAAATAGCCGCAGTGGCCAACAGGGCCATTATGGATCTGCCTTTTTTCATACAAAATCCTCCTTATAAGTTGTTAATGGGTTGCTGGGTTTTTTATCTTTATCCGGCGGCCTTCAACGGCCGCCGGATAACGGTCTGTTTCTGCTCAGACAGCCGCCGGCATTTTTGCCACGGTCTGCCCCGGCAGCAGTGTGCCCTTTATGGTGATACTTTCGGCTATTGTAGTCATTGGGCTTTCGATCTGTTCAATCAGCCGCCGCGCCGCTTCCTGCCCCATGCGCGCGGTGTCCTGCTTAAGTGTGGTAAGGTGCGGGCGGATCATCTCTGCAAGAGGTATGCCGTCGTAGCCGGCGACTGAGATGTCGTCGGGAATTTTAAGCCCGGCAGATTCTATGGCTTTTATGCCCCCGAATGCCGCGTAGTCATCAGGCATGACAATGCAACTTGGGCGGTCAGGAAGAGCGAGCAGCCTGCGTGTGGCTTCTCCTGTTGAACGTATGTCATGGTAAGCCGAAAGTACGAGGTATTCCTTGGGAACGTCAATGCCAAAGTCACGCAGCATCCTACAGAAGCTTGTGAGGCGCTGGTCAGTGACAGCCGATTTTTCCCCGTGGACATAAGCAATTTTTCTGTGGCCCATGCGGTATATATACTCGACAAGCTCTTTCATGCCGTCGACATTGGCCGAGTTGATACTTGTATGGTTGTTGAAAACATGGTCGATGGTTATAACTGGTATGCTGCTGTTTATAAGTTCAAGCACTTCCGGCTGCTGAAAATCGACGCAGGCAATGCAGACCCCATCGAAATTGCGGTAGCGGCAATGTTCAAGGTAAGTCATCGTGCGCCCGCCGGCGTTCTGGTTGTGGCCGATGAATGTAATGTCATAGGAATGCGCCTCGGCTTCGGTTTTAAACGCGTCGAGGACGGCTGCAAAATATTCCTGCTTTAGCCCACTCCGCCCTTCGTCGGTGAAGAGTACGCCGAGGTTGTGGGTACGGTTTGTTTTGAGCGCCCGCGCCATGGAGTTCGGAAGATAGCCGCAGCTCTGCGCTACTTTCATGACCTTATGCTTCGTTTCGGCGCTGATGTCTGTGTAGCCGTTGAGTGCTTTGCTTACTGTTGAAACCGAAAGGCCGCACATTTCGGCAATGTCTTTTATATTTGTCAATTTTTACCCTTCATCCACAAATTAATTGCTAAATCGTTTTCGTAATTTCATTAAAGCTATTATAGTTCATAGTTAACGTAATTTCAATACTAATTTTAAAAAAATATAGCTTTATTTTTCGAGCATATGTCGTTAAGCTTCGTTTAACGAATTTTTGCAGATGCTAAGGCAATAAATAACGATTTAATATGCCATATTGAAATCAATTACGAAAATGTTTTCGTAATTGATTTCAAATTCAGACTGTACTGTGCAATTGTTAGGCATTTCTGCATATATACCAATATATGCAGAAAACAATGATAAGTTTATATTAAAGCGCACTAAATTATAAATAATATAGCCTAATACTTGCGCTATAGGCTGTAATAAATTACAAATATGATGTTTGCACTTGATTTTATGGAAAAAACATTCTAAACTAATTATATCGGAAAACGATTTCGACAATTTATTACTACCAGCGGAGGTATGTGGTATGAAATTTGGGCATTTTGACGATCTGCACAGAGAATATGTGATTGAACGGCCAGATACGCCGTATCCATGGATAAATTATCTCGGCTGTGAAAACTTTTTCGGCATGATTTCAAACACTTCCGGTGGGTACTGTTTTTACCGCGACGCACGCCTGCTCAGGCTGACGCGTTACCGTTATAATAATGTCCCCACAGATGCCGGCGGCCGTTACTTTTACATATGCGACGGCGGCTGCGTCTGGAACCCCGGTTGGGCGCCGGTGAAGACAAAACTGGATTTTTACTGCTGCCGCCATGGCCTCGGGTACACTGTGATCGAAGCTGAAAAAAACGGCCTGCGCGCACGGCAGACTTCGTTTGTCCCGCTTGGTTCCGACTGCGAAGTTCACCGGCTGGTGCTTGAAAACAGGTCTGGCAGCCTAAAAAGGATAAAACTTTTTTCTTTTGTCGAGTTCTGTTTATGGAATGCTTACGACGATATGACTAATTTTCAGCGGAATTACAGCACTGGCGAGGTGGAGGTTGAAGGAAGCGCAATTTACCATAAGACGGAATACAGGGAGAGGAGAAACCATTACGCTGTGTTCAGCGTGAACGTTCCGATAAACGGTTTCGACACAGACCGTGAATCTTTCCTTGGCCTTTACAATGGCTTCGACCACCCTGACGCGGTTTTTGAAGGTAAGCCGCGCAACTCAATCGCCAGCGGGTGGGCGCCTGTCGGTTCACATTATATTGAGGCAGAGATTGCCCCAGGCAAGTCTAAGAGCTTCATTTTTGTCCTCGGCTACTGTGAGAACCCGGCAGACAAAAAGTGGGAATCTCCCGGTATCATAAATAAGGAACCGGCCAGAAAACTTATGGCGCGGTTTAATACAGACAGGCAGGTTGACTCGGCACTGGATGAGCTGAAAAACTACTGGGAAGGGCTGCTTTCAGCGTTCCGCCTCGGCGGGTGTGACAGCCGCCTTGAGCGCATGGTGAATATCTGGAACCAGTACCAGTGCATGGTGACGTTTAACATGTCGCGCTCAGCCTCGTATTTTGAGTCTGGCATAGGGCGCGGGATGGGTTTCCGCGACTCGGCGCAGGACCTGCTTGGGATTGTGCACCTTGTACCGGCGCGTGCAAGGCAGCGCATACTCGACATTACTGCCACACAGCTGGAGGACGGCAGCGCGTACCACCAGTACCAGCCGCTGACAAAACGTGGTAACATGGAGGTTGGCAGCGGTTTTAACGATGATCCGCTGTGGCTTATTTTCGGCGTAAGCGCATACCTGAAAGAAACAGGTGACTGGTCCGTGCTTGGCGAATATGTCCCGTTTGACAACCGCGCGGAAAAGTCTGCCACGCTCATGGAGCACCTGAAGCGTTCATTTGCCCATGTGCTCAAAAACCGCGGCCCGCACGGCCTTCCACTGATTGGCCGTGCAGACTGGAACGACTGCCTTAACCTGAACTGCTATTCCGAAACGCCAGGCGAGTCATTCCAGACGTGCTCAAATTTTGAAAGCGGGATTGCAGAGTCTGTATTCATTGCCGGGATGTTTATACTGATTGGCCCTGACTATGCGGAGATCTGCCGCCGCACGGGTGACGCTGAAGAAGCTGCACGCGCGGAGAAGGAGATAAAAAAGATGACCGGTGCAATACTGAAATATGGTTGGGACGGCAAATGGTTTTTGCGGGCTTATGACGCCCATGGCAGGAAGGTGGGCTCGCATGAATGTGACGAAGGGAAAATATTCATTGAGCCGCAGGGCTTTTGCGTTATGGCCGGAATAGGCGTTAAAGAGGGCTTTGCCGCAATGGCACTTGAATCGGTTCACAGGCTGCTTGACACTAAATATGGCATTATGCTCCACTGGCCGCCGTATACGTCGTACAGGTTGAGCCTTGGGGAAATTTCCTCATATCCGCCGGGATATAAGGAAAACGGCGGAATTTTCTGCCATAACAACCCGTGGATTTCCATTGCGGAAACCGTCCTGGGACATGGTGACCGCGCGTTTGAGGTTTACCGCAGAATCTGCCCGACTTATCTGGAAAACGTAAGCGATATACACCGCACGGAGCCGTATGTGTACTCACAGATGGTTGCAGGAAGGGACGCTGCCAGGTTTGGCGAAGCGAAAAATTCATGGCTTACAGGGACGGCCGCTTGGTCATTTTATAATATTTCACAGTATATTCTGGGAATCAGGCCGCAGTTCGACGGGCTGCAAATAGACCCGTGCGTCCCTTCATGGATGGATCACTTTATGGTTGAGAGGCGTTTCCGCGGTGCGGATTACCATATTGAGGTCGACAATTCCGCGGGTGTGCAGAAAGGGGTAAAGTCACTCAGCGCTGACGGAAATGAAATTGATGGAAATCTCCTGCCTGCGTTTGGCGACGGGAAAAGGCATGATGTAAAAGTTGTAATGGGCTGATATTACGGTTTGATATGTTACATAACTAAATGAGACATATGTTTGCTGTTTTGCGCACGTGAAGTGTAGAGCTTCACGCGCGTTTTTGTCCTAATTCCCTAATTCCGGTAACTGCCCGTTAAACCGGGAGGGGCACACTTTTCTGCGGTTTAAACGCCTTTATTTTATCTATTCCTTATTTTCGTTTTTACCGGTAAATGCCAAAATCCTATAAGCTGTTATAGTCGTTTCATTAACAGGCACAGGGTATCCTTCAACAGAATCTCTAACACTACCGTCTGCCATCGTATGTATAATCCGCGGTTTAAATGGTTTTTCCTTTTCTCCTTTTGCCATGGGAATCATCTCCAATAAACGGTATGCAGTAAGGTTTGTACGACTTGCATCTTTTATGTACTTTCATGACTGCCGCTAAGGCCAATAAGATCATTGGGGATAAATAAATGATTGCTCACCCGTAAAACTTTTAGCTGTACTAAATGCGAAAGGCAGGGAATAAATATGAACAGCCTGCAAAAGAAGGCATGTTGATGCAAAAATTGTTTTTTAAGGTTGCATGTTATGTCCGTGTATCAACTGAAAATCAAATTGAAAACTACAGCATTGACGAGCAAATAGAGCGGCTGAAGGCATATTGTACAGCAAAAAGCTGGAGCATTTATAGGATCTATACCGACGGCGGATATTCGGGAGGAAACACAAACAGGCCCGCACTTCAACAAATGCTGAAAGACATACACGCAGGTTTGATTGATATGGTGGCCGTTTATAAACTGGACCGTTTAAGTCGTTCCCAAAAAGACACACTCACATTGATTGAAGATGAATTTATCGCTAACAATGTTGAGTTTGTATCCATGAATGAAGATTTTGATACGTCGTCACCTTTTGGGCGTGCCATGATCGGTATTTTATCTGTATTTGCCCAACTTGAAAAAGACCAAATTACAGAGCGGTTCACAATGGGCCGTATCGGCAGAAGCAAAGCAGGATATTATCACGGTGGGCCTACACCGCCAACAGGGTACAAATATATTAACGGCAATTTGATTGTAGATGAGTACAAAGCTTCTCAAGTTAAGGAAGTGTATAAAAAGTTTTTAAACGGATACAGCATTAACTCAATACAAAAGTATATGCACAATAAATACGGAGATTGGAGCAGCCATTCGCTTGTTATAAATGTTTTAAGGAATTCAGTATACATTGGCAAAGTGAAATTTAAAGGTGTCGAGTATAACGGAGTTCATAAGCCTATCATTAATAAAGAAGCATTTTTTGAAACACAAAAATTGTTGAAATCACCAGAACGGCAAAACAAAAAAAACAGCGCCCAAAAAACGCCTTTCAGGGCTGAACACTTATTATCAAGCCTTATTTATTGTAAAAAGTGCGGTGCTAAATATAACGCATGCCATGGTTATTACAAATGTTATTCTCGGTCAAAAGGATGTAAAAAATATATAAAAGATCGAAACTGTAAAAACCGCAATTATGGAATAGAAGGACTTGATGCTATAGTTGTTAATGAAATTAAGCGCCTAAAATATGACAAAAATTATTTAAAACAAATTTTAGGTAACAGTACAAAACAGACTGGGGCTGATAAAAAAGCCATAATTATAAAGGCCAGAGAGATTGACACGCAAATAAACCGCATGATTGATTTATATCAAATTGGTACAATACCAATGGAAAAAACTGCAGAGCGTATTTCCGCTTTGCAAAAAGAAAAAGACAGTTTAAATCAAAAGCTTGCAAAATCGCAAGTAAGCAGGGATAAACCAATTAAAGAATTCATCGATACGTTTTCAAAGTTAAACGAAGTTTTCAGCAGCGGAAGCCTTGAAAAAAAGCGGTTATTTGTATCAACATTAATCCAGTCGATCTGGATAGATGATGATATCATAAATATAAAATGGCGAATTTAAGTCCTATTGCATAATTGTACACACCATGCACATGGTGAGCGCTTGTTTGCCGTGTGCGCACGCTTTCCTGAAAAAATTGTCCATGTTAAACGCTACACGCGGAAGGTAACCGCAGTCTTCAAGCAGCGTAAAAAGCGGAAAAAATATTGCCATTGGCGGCAGCATGACGGAAACAACCCATGCAAGCGTACGGTAACACCCGTCCACAAGCAGCCCTTTCACCCATGCAGGTGCACATGCGGCAACGCAGAGGCCCGCAAGGCGGCTTCCTACCCACGAAAGCCCTTCCGCAATCAGTTCGGAAGGATAGTTTGCCCCTGTAATCGTCAGCCAGAAAATACTGCAGAGAAGCAGAATCATAATCGGTATGCCGGTGGCCTTTGAAGTAAGTATATGATCTATTTTCCTGTCGCGTTCCTCATACTCTGCCTTTTCATATACAACGGCTTTTTTGCTTATTTTCTCGCATGTGCAGACGATTTTCGTAACTATGTGGTCACGGAAATTTTCACTGGTTATCCCTTCCGCATTAAGCAATTCTTTAGCTTCCGAAAGGCTTTCAGATACCCCATTTTCTGAAAGGATATCGTAGCCGAGATATTTTTTCATGGAGTTGAGTATGCTTGCGTCACCGTCAAGCAGCTTCAGGGAAGCCCAGCGGCTGTTAAGCCTGCTTTTAAGTCCCCGCTCCACTGCCGGCTGGAGAATGGCGACAGCCTTTTCAACAGCTTTGCCGTAATCGATTTGGAGGGCTCCGGATCTGTGCTTCCGAGATGTCACGGCCGCCACGGCATCCATCAGGCGGCTAAGGCCTTTCCCACTTCTGGCGCTTGTGCCCACAACAGGAATGCCGAGCTGTTCCTGAAGCACGTTTAGCTTAATGCGTATTTTCTTTTTCTCAGCTTCGTCAATAAGGTTAACGCATAAAATAACCTGCCCCGAAATCTCCATTGTCTGCAGCACTAAATTCAGGTTGCGCTCAAGGCATGTCGCATCCGCAACAACAACTACTGCGTCCTGCCCGCCGAAGCAGATAAAGTCGCGTGCAATTTCCTCTTCCTCAGAATTTGCCATCAGAGAATAAGTACCGGGAATATCTACAAAAACATAATTTTTATTTTTATATTTGCAGCTACCCTGGGCATTAGCCACAGTTTTTCCGGGCCAGTTGCCCGTGTGCTGCTTCATTCCCGTCAGGCTGTTGAAGACTGTGCTTTTACCCACATTCGGGTTTCCCGCCAAAGCGATTACTTTATCTTCCTGCGTCTCTTTATGGATATCCAGCACTCCGCTGCACTCATTCAAAACTTCGGTGCCTGTCGATTCACTTGAAAGCCCCACAATATGCATCTGCCTTTCATGCAAAACATCATATCAGAATAAGATATTCAGGCAGCCGTTCCACGCTTCCTTATTCAGGTCCAATGCTCAAAAGGAAGCGGAGCCTGCCCGAGAGTTTTCAGACTTTTACAAGTATTTTTGAAGAAACGTCAGTTCGCAGCGCAATCACGGCGCCGCGTATCCAATACGCCACAGGATTGCCCGAAGGGCTTTTATAAAGCGGCTCAATTTCAGTTCCGCGGATAATCCCAAGGTCCAGCATACGCCTTCTGTCTGTACCGTTCGACTTAAGTGAAACCACATTCGCCTTTCTGCCAACCGGCAGGCGGTCAAGCGAAAGTTCCATACTGTCCATGCAAGTTCCCCCTTAATATGCAAAAAATAATAGATACGTACGACTGCTCTCAGCAGACTTGCCGCAGAAACAGCCTGATTATTTTCCTTAGGCTAATATATGGTTCTTAAACTGAAATTGTTACAGTATACTTAAAGCAAAATATATTAGGAGGAAAGTGCAAATGAGCGGCGCAACAGAGCCTGGTTTCCGCACGGCGCGCGGATACCGGATGTTTGACCAGGAAAATGGGCGCCTTTCCCCGGCGCTTGAAGATTATCTTGAAATGATTTACCGCCTGTGCAAGGATAGGGGGTATACGCGTGTAGGCAAGATTTCAGAATGCCTTCAGGTCAAACCTTCGTCTGCATCAAAAATGATAGTTAAGCTCGCAGGCATGGAATATATACGGTACGGCCGTTATGAAATAATACAGCTTACAGAATCCGGCAAAAAGCTCGGTTCATATTTTCTTGCAAGGCATAATATTCTTACGGAATTTCTCAAGCTTATCGGCAGCAAAAACACTCTGGAAGAAGTGGAGCTTATAGAGCATCCGCTCACGGCTGCCACAGTTTCCAACCTGAAAATTCTTATCGATTTTTTCCGCTCAAACCCTGAAATTGAAAAAAAGTTCCGCATTTACCGAGTTAAGCAGTTTGGGTAAATGGGAAAAACGCCATCTGCTTGCAGTCAGTTTCATTTTTGCATTGATGCGCGGCTCTACGGCCGCGCGGTTGTACAATTGACACACAGTTTTAAATACGTTAATATGAAGCTGGTGAGTTAGCATGACACTTCAGCAGATGAAATATTTTATTGCAGTAGCCGACAGCGGCTCCATAAGCAACGCCGCAAAATCCATGTTTATATCCCAGCCAAGCCTTTCCGAAGCTCTGAAAAGCCTTGAAAATGAAACTGGGCTGACACTTATGGTGCGCACTAACCGCGGCGTCACACTTACGCCGGACGGCCTTGAGTTCCTAGGCTACGCGCGCCAGATAGCCGAACAGTACAAGCTCGCTGAAGACCATTTTATAAAAAAGAAAACGAGCAAGATTAAATTCAGCGTTTCAATGCAGCACTATTCTTTCGCCGTAAAGGCGTTCGTTGAAACCGTAAAATATTTTGGTATGGACAAGTATGCCTTCGCTGTTTATGAAACACAGACACACGAAGTAATAGAAAACGTTAAAAACTGGAGAAGTGAAATAGGTATACTGTACTTAAGCGATTTCAACGAAAAGGTTATCCGCAAGCTGCTAAAGGACAGCCAACTTGAGTTCCATCCGCTTTTCCCGTGCTCAATATATGCCTATCTTTGGTGCGGGCATCCTCTCGCAGGCAGGGATGAGATAAGCATTGACGATTTGGAGGAATATCCCTGCCTTTCGTTTGACCAGGGCAGCAACAACTCCTTTTATTTTGCGGAAGAGGTCATGAGCACATACGATTACAAGCGGACAATCAAAGTCAACGACCGCGCAACCATGCTCAACCTGATGAAAGGCCTCAACGGTTACACTCTCTGCTCTGGCATCATCTGCACAGAGTTGAACGGCCCGGAGTACAAAGCCGTAAAGCTGGAAACAGACGGCGTAATGAACATGGGCTATATTACAAGGGAGCATACCTCTCTCAGCCAGATTGGGAAACACTACCTTGAGGAGCTTATGAAATTCCAGGATGAAGTCCTGTAAAAAGCCACGTTTATATAAAAATCGGGCCGTCCAAAGCGGTCCGATTTTTATGCTGATTTTAAAGCCCGCGCTAAAGTATTATGCAGATAAGCCCGTTGCAGCCCTCGTTGATAATGCGCTCTATCGTCTCCCTCACTTTTTCGCGCGTGTCTTCAGGCATACGCCTCAATTTTGCATGCAGGCCGTCAGTGACAAGCTCATGCAGGCTTTTGCCAAAAATATTCGAATCCCATATCTTCGACGGATTCGCCTCGAACTCTTTCAGTATATAATCTATAAGCTCCTGTGACTGCTGCTCCGAACCGACAATAGGAGTTATTTCCGTTGTAATCTGCGTTTTCAGCATGTGGATTGACGGCGCCGACGCTTTCAGCCGTATGCCGTAACGTCCTCCCTGCCGTATTATCTCCGGTTCAGCAAGGCTCAGCTCATCCGTGTCTGGCATTACAATGCCATAGCCGCCCTCTTCTGCATCATGGTATGCCGAGCCGATCTTGTCATAGACTTTCTTCATTTCCGCCATTTTCAGCATGCAGTCCATAAGGCTGCCCTCGTCACTTATTTCAAGCCCTGTCTTTTCGCCGAGCACTTTATAGAAAAGATCCGACTTCAGGGCTATTGAAATTCTTGCGCACCCTGTGCCAAGGTCAACAGAAGCAGTTTTTGCATCCGCAACATATTCACACTGTCTCGTATCTGATATTATGCCATCCACATCCCTGATTTTAGAAACTCCGGAGGCCGAGTCTTTTATACACGAAAAAATAGAAGAACGCAGCCAGTGCCCTTTTTCAAGGGAGGAAATCCAGCGTGGCATTTCAACACGGACTTCCCTTACAGGGAACTCAAAGAGAATTTTAGACAGGATATTGCGTATCTCTTCTTCTTCCATGTTTAGGCAGTTGACGGCAATGACAGGCACTTCATATTTTTTCTGCAGCCTGCTGCAGAGGGCCGCCACGTCTTCGGAAGCAGGGTCCACACAGTTTACAAGCACTATAAACGGCTTATTGATTTTTTTCAGCTCGTCGATGACGCGCTCTTCTGCTTCTTCATATTCGGCGCGCGGTATGTCGCTTATGCTCCCGTCAGTCGTTATAACCAGGCCAATGGTCGAGTGCTCTGTTATTACTTTTTTCGTGCCTATCTCCGCCGCCATATTGAACGGTATCGGCTCGTCATACCATGGCGTCATCACCATGCGCGGGTTATCGTCCTCTATGTACCCAAGGGCACTCGGCACAATATATCCCACGCAGTCTATAAGGCGCACGGAAAAAGTGGCGCTGTTGTCGATATGTACGGTCACAGCCTTTTCCGGTATGAATTTCGGCTCCGTTGTCATTATGGTGCGGCCTGCAGCAGACTGCGGCATTTCGTCGACCGCCCGCTCGCGCGAATACTGCGAATCCATGTTGGGGACAACGATTGTGTCCATAAAGCGTTTTATGAAAGTTGACTTGCCTGTTCTCACCGGCCCAACAACACCGATATAAATATCGCCGTTTGTGCGCTCGGAAATGTCCCTGTAAATATTGTGTTCTTCCATTTTGCCTCCCCCTCCGGCAAGCTGTTTTGCCGTAACATTTTTAAAAATTAGGCATTCTACATTGGAATAAGCAGCATCCCCCTATTCTCAGCAGAGTCCCCTTCAATGCAGTTTTCCTCACGGATAGAAGCCGCAGACGTCCGGTATTCGCGTGCTATGTTCCATAGGCTTTCACCGGCATCGGCAAAATACAAGCAGAGCGAAACAGATGGATCGCGTGCTACCGGCTTAGTCTCATCTGCCGTAACAGACGCTATTGCCTTATATGTAACGCGCTGCATAACTTCAGCCCTTATGCGGAGCTCTGCTTTTGTTTCTATGCCTTTCCCGGAAATGTGGTAACTTATGGCACCTGCGGTTACTGATGGTTCGCATTTTAAATCGCCCGCTGAGGTGCATGGAAGCTCATGGGTAAAATCTATAAGCCGCTCAAAATAAAACGGTATTCCCTGCTCGTTCTGGGCAAGCACACAAAGGCTGTATTTACCTTTAAGCGCTACTTTGCCGTCTTTAACTTCTGCCGAGGCATTCGCCATCTCGCTCCAGATGTCTATAACCTTGCTTACCTGATTGTCTTCCATGCCTATCTGTGCCTTATGCATGAGTGTATCCTCAAGTACTTCAGCAAGGCTTTCTACAGTTTTCTGCCTCTCATCGATATTGATATCATACTTTCGTGAAAAAGCGTCGTTGACGATTGTGATGTTTGTCTTTCGGTAAGCCTCAACAGAGGCGTGGATTTTCACCTGAGTGTCAAAGTATGACTTGTCGCCTTGGTAATCGCTTTTGACCTGCGCTTCGATATTCGAAACTTCCATTTTTACAGAGCACAGGCACTCCTCATCAGCACCGCTGCAATCGAGCATCTGTGAAAACGGTATTGTATATTCCATAGTTTCAAGCGCGGGATTTTCACCGGCTGCCATGTAAAGGAAGCGCACGTTCACCTGCCCCTGCGCCATCAGTTTTCCCGCGGCTATTTTGCAGCTGTCTGGAACAATGTACGCATCTGAACGCACAATGGAATCGGCAGGCGGCTTGCCCTGGCCAAGCTCAAGCACTTCATCTACACTAAACTGCTGCTGGGAAAATCCAGCAAGTTGATTCATTGAAACCGACGTTTTCAGCTGCTCGATGTCATCGCCGGAAATATTGCCGACAATTTCATTCTGGCCGGTGCCTACCACCTTTGCACAGATGGAAAAGGAGCCGTGAACACTCAGCCTGCGCGGGCTCGAAGCACGGCAGTTTACATACTCAACACGCGCGGAAGCAAAAATCATGGCATTGTCTGCCTGCTGTTTAAGGGCTATTTCCGTTGAAAAAAGGTCATCCGATTCATAGTACCTCACGCATTTTGCATCCGTGTCAAGATAGAAAATTTTTACCGTGTAGTTTCCGTCAAGCATAAGGCGGTCGCCCGTAATACTGCGCGACGTGATCCTTGGGTAAATCTGGCATTTAAGTATCCGCTGGATATCAGGGCAGTAATCGGGAAGAGTGACATCCATATCAACAGGCTGTTCCTGGCAGCCGTCGAAAATAATTTCTCCGGCAGCTATTCTTTCACGTTCGAGCGCATAGTCCATTTAAGATCTCTCCTTCTCCTCTTTCTAAATAATGGTATTCAGAACTCGTCTGATTTATTACCGCCAAAATCATAAAAGGGAAAATATCCCCTGCCACGGCATTTTGCCCACGCACATATTTCAACTAAACTGATTATATACAGCCTACGAATTTTTTGGGCTTCAGGCTTTTATAAAAATTCAATATAAATCTTCATGCATCATGTGCTGCGTAATTGCAGCGTATTTTAAGGAAGTGTATAATTGTAATTGTTAAAGGAGAAAAACGCAGTAATCATTTTATCTGGAGGCCATTATGCGAAAAAAAATTGGCTGGCATGAACAAGGCCTTATCCCAATTCTGCTTTATTTTCAGAATGGCGGGACATTTACAGGAAGTGTAAACAACAGTGGAGAAAAAGAGTTCCGCTACCGGCTTTCATTTGCCGATGGAAAGATAAAAGCCGAAGTGTGGTACGGCCCATTCTGCTATGAAAAGAGCGAAATACTTGGCAATGCCGAATTTGCCATGGACGAAAATGGAAGGTCATCTGCAATCGACTGGGTAAGGGAAAAATATGAAGCTATGATTCCCCGGCAGCCTGCATGAAAAGCCAGTCCCTAATTTTAATTGCCTGTAATTAGATATAGCAAAACAGGCCCCTGAAAATTATTATATTTCGCCTTGTCCGGTAATGTCTCTGCCACTTCAGTCATATTCTTATTAGAAAAGGACAAAACAGGCTGGAGGTGCAGCATTATGGGCAGCGAATACCGCAAAGGCATTGATGATCCGCCCGCATTTGACTATGGCGACAATACCTATGAAGATGAAAGCAAAAATCCTGAGGAGCAGCCAAAGCCGGCTAAGCATGGCGGCAGGGCACAGCTTTTGACGTCGATACAGATTTTCAGCAGCCTTGTTATTCTGGTTGCAGCAATAGTTCTCAGAATGTCGCACACGGGCATATACCAAAAGGTAAGGTCATGGTATATCTCAGCCGTAAACAATTCCATTGTCGCCGACGAAGAGCTTGACAAGGCAAAAAAAACTGTTGTTAACCTCTGGGGCAACCTTTCATCAATGCGCGGGCAAGGACAGAAAATTCCCAATTTTGCAGATTCCGGCGCGCCGTCTGCAAAAGGAAAAGATTCTGCTGCCAACAGCAAATAGCACGTGATTTTTAAAATTGGCGGATGCCGAATTACCATTAGCTACCTCTTCCTTGCCATAATAGCTCTGGCCATGTCATTTGACAGAAGCGGAGCCACTTCAGCAAGCCTTTTGTGTGCTGCGCTTCATGAAGCGGCACACCTCACCGCAATGAAGGCGGCAGGAGAATTTCCAAGAGAAATATGTTTTACACCTTTCGGTATAGATATTGTAAATGGCAACGGTATCGGCGAAAGCTATAAGCACGATGCTGCGGTTTCTCTTGCCGGCCCTTTGGCTAACCTTGCCGCGGCTGCGGTGTGCCTGCCTGTATGCGGCAAACAGTCTTTCATGTTTGTAGGAAACGCAGCATTGTTTCTGCTTAACATCTTGCCAATCGTCCCGCTTGACGGCGGGCAGGCTCTGGTTTTTTTACTGTGCCTGCGCATGGAGCCCGTAAAAGCGGAAAAAATTGTTTCGGTTATTTCTCTTATTTTCCTTTTACCGTTGGCAATAGTAGGATTTTTGCTCCTACTGCGTTCTAAATGGAATTTCACGCTTCTGGCCGCCGCATGCTATTTAATGGCATTGCTGCTCATGAAGCGCGTAAGGTAGGTGCAAAAAGTGGCTCCTGCAGAAAACCTGCAGGAGCCACTTACTTAACATTATTAAAAAATTAAAAATCAGCCGGGCACTTTTCGTTTCCGCTGTAAACAATCCCGCGCGTAGAGTCAACAGTGACCGTTGTCCCGCTTTTTAAAATCTTTGTAGCATTATTAGCGCCTACAATGACAGCCTTGTCAAGCGCTAATCCGACAATAGCGGCGTGCGAGTTCATACCTGGGCGTTCCGCTATTATGGCGGAAGCCTGGCGCAGATATGGAAGCAGTCCATTCGTTGTTTCCGGGACTACAAGCACATCGCCTTCCGAAAGATTATTTTTCACTTCTTCACTGCTCTTGCAGACACATACATTGCCGCAGACATTTCCTTTAGTCACACCTGTTCCGGAAACAAGCACATCGCCGACAAGCTGGACTTTAAGGAGGTTTGTCGTACCCGACATTCCAAGCGGCACACCTGCCGTGATTACAACAAGCTCACCGTCTTTAACAAGGCCATTATTTTTCGCTACGTTCACCACATGGTCGAAAAGTTCATCGGTATTATCCTTTTCTTCGACCATAATCGGTATGACGCCCCACGAAAGGTTCATCTGCCTCAGCACAGTCGGGTCTGTTGTGCCGCTGATAATAGGGCAATTCGGGCGGTAGCGCGAAATCATACGCGCTGTGCGCCCCGATTTTGTAACAGTGAGGATAGCGGCTGCGCCCAAATCGTGGGCTGTTGTGCACGTTGCATGTGAAATTGCCGAAGTCACGTCGCTGAGTGTGTCTATATCCTTATTCTGGCTGAAACGCTGCACATAATCTATGTCGCGCTCCGTGCGCTCCGCAATTTTTGCCATAGTCTGGACTGCCTGTACGGGATAAGCGCCCGCAGCCGTCTCGCCCGAAAGCATTATGGCACTTGTGCCGTCATATATGGCATTTGCTACATCTGTTGTCTCCGCGCGTGTCGGGCGCGGGTTCTTAATCATTGAATCAAGCATCTGTGTTGCAGTTATGACCTGACGGCCTGCGGCTGAAACTTTTTTAATAAGCTTCTTCTGAATTATCGGTATTTCCTCCAGCGGTACCTCAACACCGAGGTCGCCGCGGGCTACCATTACACCATCTGAAACGCGTATGATGTCATCGATATTTTTCACACCGCCGGCAGATTCTATTTTTGCAATTATTTTAATTTTATGGCAGTCAAGTTTTTCAAGCTCACCGCGCAGGTCAAGAATATCCTGTGCAGTGCGCGTAAAAGACGCAGCAATAAAATCAAAATCTTCGTGCACAGCAAAAGCGATATCAGAGCGGTCTTTATCGCTTATGAATGGAAGGGAAAGATGTATGCCAGGCACATTAATGCTTTTGTGTGATGAAACCTCGCCGCCGTTCATTACCGTGCAGTGGATATCCGTGTCTGTTGTAGAATCAACATTAAGTTCAATCAATCCGTCGTCAATCAGTATCCTTGTACCCGGTATTACTTCTTTCGGGAGCCGCTTAAAAGAAACCGAGCATATGGAGCTTGTCCCCGGTACTGTGCGGCTCGTAACCGTATATTTGCTCCCCTTTTTCAGGGTAACTGGATGGTCAAATTCACCGGTGCGTATTTCCGGCCCCTTTGTATCAAGCATCAGAGCAATAGGAAGGTTAAGTTTGGCACGCAGCTTCTTGACCATATCAGCATAGCCTTTCTGCTGTTCATGCGTTCCGTGCGAAAAATTCAGCCTTGCAACGTTCATGCCGCTAAGCATCATCTGGCGCATGATATCTTCGTTATCAGTAGCAGGGCCAAGCGTGCATACAATTTTAGTTTTTCTCATGTTTTTAAGTAACCTCGATTCCGAATTTTTCATGCATCTGAAAAAGCTTTTTAAAATTTATCCCAGTATAAATAATACTACCGTTTCTGCAATAAATCAAATGAAAATTAAAATATCATGAGAAAAGTGTCGCCATTAAAAAGCAAAAAACGCACAGGCTTGCAATCGGCTGTGCGTTTTTTGTTACCCTTCTTTAACAATTGACTCAAGGCATAAAATCAAATCATTCAGGGTGTTTAACTGCACGTTTTTTCCAAGTATCTCATTTTTTAATTCGATTGGCAGCGACTCAAACCGTTCCCGCAGATCAGGGTTTACATACGATGCCATTTTCCCATCACCTCATGTTTATCATATCCAGCAAATTCGGTTTAAAACAGTTTGAGCCATATTTGATTTGAGCGCAAAAAAGCAGGCAGATGCCAAAAAGCATCCGCCTGTGATTATTCGGGATCTATCTTTTAATATGCACCGCCGGCAGCGCCTTCCGGAGTTGCAGGGGCTGCAGGAACAGGTTCCTTTTTATCAGCTACAAGGGATTCGGTTGTGAGCACCATAGCGGCAACAGAAGCAGCGTTCTGCAGAGCGGAGCGTGTTACCTTTGTCGGGTCAACAACACCGAATTCAAGCATATCGCCGTATTTGTCAGTCCTGAAGTTGTAGCCATAGCCATTTTTACCGGACTTCTTAATCTCGTTTATGATTACTGAGCCTTCCAATCCAGCATTTGAAGCGATCTGGCGAATTGGCTCTTCAAGGGCACGGCGGACTATACGTGCGCCCGTCTTCTCATCGCCCCCTGTAGAATCAACTACTTTGTCAACAGCAGGAATTGTGTTGAGCAGTGCAACACCGCCGCCCGCGTCAATACCTTCTTCTACAGCGGCCTTTGTTGCAGCGAGAGCGTCTTCAACACGCATTTTCTCTTCTTTCATCTCAACTTCTGTTGCAGCGCCAACTTTGATGACAGCTACACCGCCAGCAAGCTTTGCGAGGCGTTCCTGAAGCTTCTCTTTGTCGAAATCAGAAGTCGTCTGTGAAATCTGAGAGCGAATCTGGGCAACACGCTCAGCAATCTTCTTCTTGTCGCCTAAGCCGTCAATAATAGTGGTGTTCTCTTTGTCCACTTTTACCTGGCGTGCATGGCCGAGCTGATCCATAGTTACGTCTTTAAGCTCAAGGCCAACGTCAGAAGAAATTACCTGGCCGCCTGTGAGTACTGCGATATCCTGCAGCATCTCTTTGCGCCTGTCGCCATAACCTGGAGCCTTTATGCCAACGCATGTGAATGTACCGCGAAGCTTATTGAGAATGATGGTGCTAAGTGCTTCACCTTCGATGTCATCTGCAATAATTACAAGCTTCCTGCCTGACTGGACGACTTTCTCGAGGAGCGGGAGGATTTCCTGAACATTGGAAATCTTTTTGTCTGTAATGAGGATGTACGCGTCATCAAGCACAGCTTCCATCTTTTCAGTATCCGTTACCATGTAAGGTGACACATAGCCGCGGTCGAACATCATGCCTTCCACGACCTCAGAATAGGTCTCTGCAGTCTTTGATTCTTCAACGGTGATAACGCCGTCTGCAGTTACCTTCTGCATTGCTTCTGCAATCAGCTTGCCAACGAACTCGTTAGATGCAGATATGGAAGCGACACGGGCAATATCGTCTGGGCCACTGATTTTCTTTGAATGTCCCTTCAGGTCTTTCACAGCAGCGTCAACTGCCTTCTGGATTCCGTTGCGCACAGCCATAGGGTTCGCACCTGCTGTTACGTTTTTCATGCCTTCCCTTATAAGTGACTGTGCAAGAAGGGTAGCTGTTGTTGTGCCGTCGCCTGCTACGTCATTTGTTTTTGTTGCAACTTCTTTAACAAGCTGTGCACCCATGTTTTCGAACGGGTCGTCAAGGTCTATTTCTTTTGCAATTGTCACACCGTCGTTTGTGATGAGTGGGGCACCATATTTCTTGTCGAGCACAACGTTGCGGCCTTTCGGTCCAAGCGTGATTTTAACGGTATCTGCAAGCTGGTCGACACCGCTCATAAGAGCTTTTCTGGCATCTTCGCCATATATAATCTGTTTAGCCATAGTCGTTATTCCTCCACATTCATTGATATATTTTAAAATGAAAACCGGCAGAATTATTTCACTACTGCAAGGATATCGCTCTGACGGACAATCGTGTAATCTTCGCCGTCAAGCTTTACTTCTGTGCCTGAATATTTGCTGGTGATAATGCGGTCACCTTTCTTGACATACATTTTGACTTCCTTGCCGTCTACGATTCCTCCTGGGCCAACTTCAACCACATCGGCTATCTGCGGCTTTTCCTTTGCAGAATCTGTAAGGATAATGCCACCTTTTGTAGTTTCTTCCGCTTTTTCCATTTTAACCAGTACTCTGTCTAATAACGGTTTTACTGTCATAGTAGATCCTCCTTAAAAGCTTTGTGGGTTTAGCACTCTATGTCTATGAGTGCTAAGATATATTTTATCTACTTCCTACCGAAAAATCAAGAGGTTTTCGAAGAAAAAACATGATTTCACAATTTATTAACAAAGTCACTCATCAATGCTTTTTTCGGCTATAGATTAAAGGCTGCCTGCCTATTTCTCTTTAAAATACATATAATACTGGCAGCGTATCATGCCATTATAAAGTTTCCTGCGCCTCGTTGACCTTCTACCGAAGCACTTTTCAAAAGTTTCATCTGGAGATATAACGCCATAGCTCCAACCGTGCCGCGGAGCGAACACTCTCCCCATAGTGCTGTAAATTTCTTCAGCAGAGCGCATATTAAGCATGCGCTCACCATATGGCGGATTGCATATGACGCACCCGTAATCACCGTCTTCACTGAAATCTGCTATGCTTCTCTGCCCAACGTTGATTCGGTCCGAAACGCCGGCCTTTGCCGCATTGGCGCGCGTGAGTTCAACGGCAGCACTGTCTATATCAAAGCCTTTCGCCGAAAAAGCGGCATCGCGCATCTCGAGCGATTGCGCGCGCTCCCTTTCATGTTCCCAAACGCTGCTTTCTGAAATGTTCCACTTTTCGGCAGTGAAATTTCTCTTTATTCCCGGAGCTATATTGAGCGCCAGAAAGGCGGCTTCAATCAAAATTGTGCCTGAGCCGCATAACGGGTCGATAAAGTTGGAATCATGGCGCAAATGCAGAAAATAAGCCATAGCTGCCGCAAGCGTTTCGCGGATTGGAGCTTCTGTGGAGTTTGCGCGGTAGCCGCGCTTATGCAGCCCCGGCCCTGTCGTGTCTATCATAATGCTGGCATTGTCTTTCATGATGAGGAAATGGATCTGGTGCAAAGAGGTGCTTTCCTCAAACCAGCTTAGATGATAGTGGCTTTTAAGGCGTTCAACCACTGCTTTTTTGACAATCGACTGGCAGTCAGGCACGCTTGCAAGCTTTGAGCTAAGGCATGAGCCTTTCACGGGGAAAGCATCTTTCCGACCAATCCACCTTTCCCACGGCAGTGCCTTTACGCCATCAAAGAGTTCGTCAAAGCTCCGTGCCGGGAAATTTCCAAGCAGCACCTGCACACGCTCGCCATACCTGCTGCACAAATTAGCGCGTGCAAGCATTTCAGCCGAGCCGTCGAAGATTACACGTCCATTCTGAGGCTTTACATCAGCTGCTCCCATCTTCCGCAGTTCATCAGCCAAAGGCCCTTCAAGCCCAAACAGGCATGGGCATACAAGTTTAAAATCACTCAAGGCAAAATCCCTCTCTCCATAAAAGCAGGGGCTGCATTCTGCGCAGCCCCTGCGGTATAAGCAAAATCTATTCTTCCGGTTCCAGCAGTCCAAATCCTCCGCCCTTCCGCCGGTACACAACATTAATTTCGCCGTTTTTTTCATTTCTAAACATAAAGAACTGATGCTCTATCATTTCCATCTGAAGTATTGCCTCGTCTACAGACATAGGCTTTACAACAAAATGCTTTGTGCGCACCACATCATAAGTGCCCTCGCCTTCAGCATCGCTTTTTTCTTTGTTGCTGGCCTGAAGCTCGTCAAAGCCAGCGCGGCGCAATTCCTTTGAAAGGTATTTTTTGTTTTTGCGTATCTGGCTGCTCAGCGCATCAATTACATCGTCCAGGGCAGTGTTCATTGCATCAGCAGTCGATTCCGCACGGTAAATCATTCCGCGTGAGCGAATAGTGATTTCTACTGTTTGGCGATTCTTTTCAACAGTGACAACGACTTTTGCCTCCGCATCATCTTCAAAAAGCCTGTCGAAACGCAACAACTTTTTCCTAACAAGCTCTTTGAAATTATCATGCAGAGTGACTTTACGGCCTATCATGACAATTTTCATCATTATCAGCTCCTTTGCAAGAATTACATTTGCACTTATTATCTGTATTAAATTTTAATTAATCATAACATATTCCTTGATAAATTAAAATGAAATATCTGGCAGTTTATGCAAAAAAGGCAGGCTACGCAATTTTCAGTCCGGATATACCACTTCACCGTTTACAATAACTAACTCAGGCTTTGCATTGAGCGACAGCGGATCCTCCCGGAAGAACGTCAGGTCAGCGTCTTTCCCTTTTTCAATTGAGCCGACACGGGAATCTATTCCGCATATTTTCGCCGGATTTATAGTTATGGCCTTTAAAGCTTCCTCATGGTCCATGCCTTCCCTTACAGCAAGCGCCGCGCACAGTGGAAGGTATTGGATTGGTGTTACAGGGTGGTCGGTAATTATCGCCGTCATAATGCCATGTGAAGCGAGTATGCCGGGGCATGCTGGCGTCTGGTTTTTAAGCTCTGGCTTGCTGCGGTCACTGAAAAACGGCCCGCTGAGCACACGCACATGTTCCGCTTTTAAATCATCAGCAATCATATGGCCCTCTGTGCCATGTACAATAACATAATTAAGGTTGAATTCTTTTGCTATGCGCATTGCTGTATAAATATCGTCGGCACGGTGAGCATGAAAATGGACCTCAATATCACCGCGCAGGGCAGGTATCATCGACTCACATTTCATGTCATATTCAGGTGGATCAAAATCCTTGTCTTCTTTAGCATGCTCGGCATCCTCCATATATCGCTTGGTTTTAAAAAGCTGCTCACGGATAAGTGCAGCCGTTGCCATGCGCGTTGACGGTGCCTCGTTTTTTTCATGGTAGACGTTTTTCGGGTTTTCACCCATGGCCATCTTTATGGCGACTGGCGCCTTAATTATCATGTCGTCTATCCTGTGGCCGGACGTCTTAATCGCGGCAAGCTGGCCTCCTATAGGATTTGCACTGCCCGGGCCTGTTACAACTGAAGTTACGCCTGCTGCTACGGCTTCTAAAAAGCAGCGGTCCATGGGATTAATGGCATCGATAGCGCGAAGGTTCGGCGTAACCGGATTTGTTTCCTCATTGCCGTCGTCGCCCTCAAAAGTCAGGGCGTCTTCCCACATGCCAAGGTGTGTGTGCGCATCTATAAAACCCGGGTAAATATCGGCGCCTTTAGCGTCAAATACAGTCTCGTCCTTTTCCGGCACAAACTGGCCGCCACCCACAGAATCTATAACAGAGCCTTTAATTCGTATCGAGCCGTCCTCAACAGTGTTTCCTGCCATTGTATGTATATTAGCATGAATTATCAGCATAAAGTTCCTCCTGTTCTTTTAAAATCAATACAAAAAGCGGAGCGGCCAGCCGCTCCGCTTTAATTTTTAAAACTATTTTGTCTGGTTCGAGCCACGCCTTGAAAAGCCTCCGCGCTTTGATTCCATACAGCGCTTAAGGTCTGACATCTTTTCTTCGCTTGTCTGCTTAAACTTCGTCATCATGTCCTCAAAATCTTTCGGTTCGCTGCGTTTGCCAGTCTGCCACTCAAAGCTGCCCGGCCTGCCAGCGCTCCGGTAAGGAGTCGATTTTCTGGAGCGCGGCACTGAATTCACACGCTTCATTGAAAGGCTGATTTTCCCATCCGGATTAATGGCAAGAACCTTTACTTTTACCATCTGATTCTCTGTTACATAATCACGGATGTTTTTAACAAATGTCGGTGCAATCTCAGAAATGTGTACCATGCCAGTTTTACCGTCCGGAAGTGCCACGAATGCCCCGAAATTTGTAATGCCTGTAACTCTTCCCTCAAGGATCGCTCCTACCTCAAGCTGCATAAATATGTAATTTCCCCCTCAGCATAAGAACTGATTATTTTCCAGCTATATTAACAAAAACGCGTTCACCGGTTTTTGAAAAATCCAGACTGGTACGGGCAGATTTATCGATATAATTGCGGTTTTTACTCTCTGAACCATCTGCATTTTTCAACTCATCGTTTTTGATTTCCTGAATTTGGATTTGCTGTTTTACGGAAGCAAGCTCCTGCTTCTTTTCGCTTATAGCCACCTGCTGCTGAATCAGCATCGTAAAAGCATACACTGTGAAAACCGCGACCGCAATGCCCAGAAAAACATTTTTCCCCCGCTTTTTGCCTTTTATTACTTTCATTGCGGCGTGTGCCCCCGTTCCGGTTACATTTAGTTTTTACCGTTTTGCTTTTCCGGCCCATATTCTGATTATACACTACTGCACCTCTATGTTTCAAGCATTTTTCCCAAGTTTGAATCTTTTTGCCCGCCCCATCAGCACAAATGGAAAGATTTCTGCCTGCTTTTTCAGCGGTTCTGTGTAAAAAGGCGCCTGCCGGATCAAACACAACGCGGTATAAAAAGCTAAAAAGCCTGCGAAAAATGGACACAGTAATACGCCCAATGGTCTCATGCCATGCAAACCAGCCAAGTATCTCGCCTATGAACAGATAAAGGCGCAGTTCGCCGCCATTAGCACCCAGATTTACAAGAAAAGTGAAAAAAGCTGCAATAACCATATAGAAAAAGTCCTGAAAAAAAGTGGGGCGCTTTTCCGAGCGAAACATTGCGCGCCATATGCGCAGTATATCATAAGCCGCCCCAAGCACCGCACCTGCCACAAAGAAAACGGCGAACCCAAACATTTGGGCACTCACAGTCTCACCCCTCATTTAAACAGTCTGGAAAACATCCCTCCTCCTGAGGAGCGATTCTCTGTATAAGTTATCGATGAAATTTCCCCGTCAAGGGTGAGCTCACCAGTTTCAAGGTCCAGCCTGTCAATATGAAGTTTTCCGCCGCGCACCGTCATGTCGCCGAGTTCCGTACTGGCAACTACTGTCTCATCGTCAAAACTGTCTACATTTGAGACTCCAGTTGCCGTTAAGGTCCTGCGGTTTTCCAAAATCAGGCTGTGAGGCTTTTTGACATTTTGCGGCTCATTCTTTTTTTCGGTTTTCTGCTCATTCATAGAAATCACTCCCGCATCGTTCCTTTAGCAATAAATATGCATCTGCGGGGGAACAATATACTATGAGCGCTTATTGCTTATTACTGATCCGCAATAATTTCATACAAAGAAGAAGCACTAACCTTAGTTGCGTACTCGTCCACACTCAGCACTTTCGCACGCATTTTGTGTGAGCCGAGAGAAATCTCAATTATATCTCCCGCCTTCACATCATATGAAGCGCGTGCCGGCTTTGAATTAACAAGCACACGGCCCGCATCGCAGGCCTCGTTTGCGATGGTACGGCGCTTCATCAGCCTCGATACTTTCAAGTATTTGTCAAGTCTCATAATAGAAACATAATGCTCCAATCTATAAAAATAAAGCGGGCTGTAACAAAGCATAGCTTCGCTGCAGCCCTAAAAAAATCTGCCAAATCTTATTTTTTTGCCGTAGCTTCTTTAAAAGCTTTTCCAGCCTTAAACGCCGGCACGCGTGAAGCAGGGATAGTTATCGGCGTATTCGTCCTCGGGTCGCGTCCCTGACGTGCGCTGCGACTATGAAGCTCAAAAGTTCCAAAGCCCACGATCTGAACTTTTTCATCATTTGCCACAGTTTCAACAATTGCATCAATCGCAGAATTCACAGCCTTATCTGCATCTTTTTTAGACAGGCCTGCTTTATCAGCCACAAGGGAAATCAACTCTGTTTTATTCATGGTATTTGACCTCCGTTTTTTTATTATTCAACAGCAAATGCTGAGAATTTTGACTCGGCCCATGCCATAAGCAGCGGAAATATGCAGGATAAACTATTATACCGCTATACCGCTTTTCCGCAGTTCCGTACAAACCCGCTGCAGTACTGAGCCAAAGCCTCTTCGGCTTCTATGCCAAGACTTTCAGAGAGTGCAGAAACAGCGAAAAGGAGCTTTCCAATCTTCTGCAGTTTCGCTTTTTCACCGGCTGCCTCAGGGAGCTGCTCAACTTGCTCCACAGCTTCATGCAGGTCCGAAAGTTTTTCATCCTTGCTGAAAGTTTTTCCAGCAGCCCCTGCTGCCTTTTTCTGAAGCCTCTGGGAACGCATAAGCGCAGGGAGCGCCGGCGAAACGCCTTTTAAAACCTCTTCAAGCGTTCTGCGCCCTTTTGTGCGCATTTTTACCTTGTTCCAGCTTTCGAGAGCCTCGCTGCTGTTTTTGACCGACGAAGTTCCAAAAACGAATGGATGGCGCTCGACCATTTTCTTGGCTACACCGTCCACGACATCGGAAAAATCGAAACTGTCTTTTTCTTTTTCAAGCTGCGCATGGAAAACGACCTGAAAAAGCATATCGCCCAACTCTTCCTCTAAAAGTGCCTGATTGCCATTGTCAATTGCCTCTACGGCCTCGTACGTCTCCTCAATCATGTTATTGCGAATGCTTTTGTGCGTCTGCTCACGGTCCCATGGGCAGCCTTCTGGTGAACGGAGGATCTCCATTATTTTCAGGAGGTCATCAACCGTATACTTTTCTTTCCGCTCGAACTGCAAAGCCACATCCTCCAAACTGCTGGGAGTTTTTAAACTGTCTTTTATTTTACCTTATCCAATTATGTTTTTCAAGTATTTTCAAAATTTTTTGTCCCTTTGGCAGCATTGAAACATCATGGCGGTCAAGCACATGGAACTTAAGGATGCATATAATATACAGAAACACAGTTGCAATAATTGCAATGCATACTGCAATTTTGCTCGAAATGAACATAATTGCCGCTTTGTAAAGCATCCATGAAGCGCCGATGCTTATTACGGACGCGACGAATGGCTTGGCAAATATTGAGAAGTAGTTCATGTGTATTTTTGTTACATGCTGAAGTAAGTACATTGCACATATTGTAGTTATGATGTAGCAAAGCAGCGTGCCAGTCCCTGCGCCTAGGACGTTGATTTCAGGAATACCCACGAGGGTATAGTTTGTTATTATCTTAACAGCAAGGCCGACGACTACCAGTTTAACAGGCAGGTCAACCCTGCCAACCGCCTGCAGCATGCTGTTCACTGGCGTGCTTGTTGCGGCAAATGTAGAGGCAAGGCCAAGAATCACAAGTATTCTTCCAATGATAGCCGGCCCTTGGTCAACGCCAGGGTAGATGAGTGCAGCTATTGGCATTGCAAAAACAGAAAGCCCAATGCCGCTCGGTATGGTAATGAGTGTGACCATGCGCAGCACGGTTTCCATACTGCGGCGTATGTGCTTCGGGTTGCCCTCAGTCCACGCCTCGGTAACATTCGGCAGGGCGCTAACCCCAAATGCCTGCGTAAGCGCCGGCACAAACATAAACAGGTTTGTGGCATTGCCATAGCATCCATACAAAAAGGATGCCACGCCGTTTGATGAAATATACTCTTTTGGTATGATACCCTGGTACATTTTCAAGAGGGTTGCTGAATTTGTGCTAAGCAGGTCGCCTATGCGGCTTTGAAGCAGCATACCGTCGACAAAAGTCGAAAGGTTAATTGCAAGCGAACCGAGCGCAACCGGAATAGCAGTGCGGACAAGTATTGACACTGTCTGCTTCATAGGCATAGAGCGCGGCGAAGCAGCAATCATGTCTTCCGTTATTCCGTCCCCGTTCCGCTTGTGGTAAAGTGTTAAAAACAGGAATCCGAAAAATCCGCCAATTGTCACACCAAAAATGGCACCGGCTGCCGCATATGGCAGTGTCGCTATTTTTGCAAATTTTATGTTTGCGGCCTTTACGCCGTAAACCGTTCCGCTTTTCGCATATTCCTTGAGGCCTGAATTTACAATCCAGATTGCTGCCGAAAGGCCAAACACAAGTTTGCATATTGATTCTATTATTTCAGATATAGCCGTTGGCGTCATATTGCGCAGGCCTTCATAATACCCGCGGTAAATAGACATCATGCTTGCGAAGAAAACAGCCGGCGCAATGGCGTAAATAGCAGGCAAAGCGTTCTTGGCATTACCGCGCAGGACAAAATCTGTATATGGACGTGCCCCAAGCATCATAATGCTGAACGATAAAATACCGAGAAAAAGAAAAATTCTTATTGAGGCCTTATGTATCTGGCGTATGTCACGGTAGTGGCCTTTGCAGTAATTTTCTGAAACCATTCGGGAAATTGCAATTGGAAAGCCCGCCGTCGCAATGCTAAACATCGGCGCATATATCGAGTAAGCATTATTGAAGTATCCGTATCCAAGAGAAGTTATTACCCATGACAGCGGTATCTTATAGACTGCGCCGATTATTTTTTCTATAACAATGGCCATCACAAGTATAAGTGCACCATGAATAAAACTTTGGCGGTGCATTTTGCTTTTTCTTTCCCGTCCCATCGCAACACATCCGTTCTATTGTGTAAATCTATGCAAAAGCTCGCTTTCAATATGTTTTTATGTTTTTCCCGCAGGCGGTGCACCAATGGCAGCACTTGTAGAATTGCACATAAACAGACGCATACTTTGCCAAAAGAAAGGGAGAGGATAATCCTCCCCCATGTTGCATAGATTCCACATTCTATTTTTCCGCAGAGTTTCCAGTATTTGAACTGCCGCCCTGCGAATCATCTGCCGAACTGTCATCTTCCATAAGCTTGTAGCCGCATTTGCTGCAGAAAACAGCGTCCTTCGAGTTTTCCTGCCCGCAATGGCTGCATATAGTCTTTGCATTTGCGGAAGCAATCTGACTGTTTACCGCATCAAGCTGTTCCTGCAGGCTGTCAATTGATGCGACTGCATCGGAAACTGCCTGTGCAGAGTCGCTTCCAGTTTTCTTCGCATCATAAACTACCCGGCCAAGTGCTTCAAAATGTTTGGAAATATCATTTTTCAAGTCCGCAGCATTGATGCGCAGCTTCGAAACGTCCGCAAATTTGGAAGCTTGTTTCCCGACAGCGCTGGCTGCCGATTTTGCGTTGACAATAAAATCATCCAGCATTCCCATAGCAGCGTCCTCCTTTTTGTTTGCTATTATAGCACGATAAAAGTAAAAAATGCAACTCTATTCAAGGCCTCCACCAATAAATTCACGAATAATTGATGCCTTAGGCACGAGCGGCGTATCAACTTCATCAAAGCGCTCAAGTGCGCCTGCCAAATTCTGTGCAGTATTGTAATTGCAGCTGCTTTCAGGCACAGTGCAAAGGAGCTTGAGGGCCTGCTGTTTAAGCACGCAGAGCTCATAGGCGTGAAAAGAATTTATTGTAAGGTCGGCACTTTTTCTAAATGGCTTTATGTACTTGTATTCGCCGTGCATTACATTCGGCCACATCGAAAGCGTTTCATCCGGACTCGTCCGCCTGAAATTATAATCGCGCACCATACGGCGTACAAGGCGGATATCGTTCGGCCCGAGAATTGTTTTTCCCCCGTCCATTATGCCCTGCTTAACGCTTATATAAATGCGGTGCACACGCGATTCCGGCACAGTGCTAAGCAAAACAGGGTTAAGTGCATGTATCCCTTCCACTACGACAACTTCGCGCTCATGCAGTACAACCTGCCTGCGATGCGGGTAAGGGATATGCTGCTCAAAATCGAATACAGGCATCTCGCAGCGGCTGTTTTTCACAAGGCTGGCAAGGCAGTTCTGTATCTCCCCTACATTTAGGGCCTCAAGGCACTCATAGTCACGTTTTCCGTTCGAAAGCATTGGTGCCATGTTTCCCCCTCGGTAAAAATCATCGAGTGAAATGCTCACACAGCCAACGCCGTCTTCTTCCAAAGCTTTTTTAAGTAAATGGGCTGTTGTTGTTTTCCCGCTGCTTGAAGGCCCAGCAATCATTACAAGTTTGCACATTGGATTTTTGCCCGCGATTAGCTGTGCGATTTCCGCAATATTTTTATGATATGCTTCTTCTGTTTTCAGCACAAAGCCCTTCGCGTCCTTGCGTACCGAGCTGTTGATGTCTTCAACACTGTTGCGGTAAGAAACGAACTTAGTCTTTTGTTGTTCCATAAAATTCTTTCACCCCATTCTTCCGGGCTATCAATTCCTTATAGCGCCCAATATATTCATACGGATATTTAAAGTTGAATATTCGCTCAATACGGTTCGAGTATGGGTCTTTCAGCTTGGTTACAGCACCGGCGCCGCATGCAAGTATTGTCTGGCATTCTTCCATTATCAGCACATTGTAAAGGTTTTCGCGGCCAGGCTTTGACCAGCCTGTGTTTTCAAGGTTGCCTACCATGCGGCTCTGCCTGTAGAGGTAATAAGGGTGGTACCCGCTCTGCGGCAAAACAGAATAGGCATTCCTGAGCATTTCCGCAGTTGTTTCAGCGCTGCATGAAACAGGCGCTGCTTTTTCATGGTTAAGGCGTGCCGCCTTTTTTATCGAAAGTGTATGGACCGTTACGCATTCCGGCGAAAGCTGGATGACTTTATGAATCGTCTGCAAAAAGCTTTCAAGGCTGTCTTTAGGCAGGCCAGCGATTATGTCCATATTGATATCATCGAAACCAAGACGCCGTGCAAGGCCAAAAGCCTCAATAATCTGCGACGATGTGTGCTTCCTGCCGATTTCTCTTAAAACTTCGTCGTTAAGCGTCTGTGGGTTAATACTTATACGCGTGACGCCGCCACTCTCCATCACTTTAAGTTTTTCCTCAGTAATCGTATCTGGCCTGCCGGCTTCCACAGTAAATTCGCGGCAAAGCGAAAGGTCAAAATTCGAATTGACAGCGCCGATAACGTTGGCAAGCTGGGAAGCTGAAAGCACTGTCGGCGTGCCGCCTCCTATATAAACTGTCTGCAGATGCAGCCTGAGATCTTTGGCTATCTGTGCCGTACGCCTTATCTCATCACAGAGAAGGTCTACATACTGTGGGACAAGGTGGAATGCCTTTTCGACTGACGATGAAACGAAAGAGCAGTAAGAGCATCTTGTTGGGCAGAATGGTATGGCAATGTAAAGGCTGAAATAATCGGGCCGCGACAGAGCCAAAAAATTTTTCTGGTTGTTCCAGGCAGTGCGCGCAAGCTCCGTTTTTTCAGGCGAAACGAGAAATTTATCGCGGAAGAAACCGCATGCAAATTCTTCACCTTTTTCAGAAGCCAGCCTGCCGAAAAGCTTGAGCGGCCTTACTCCCGTCAGGATTCCCCATTGGGGCCGACAGCCAAGCGCGCTCGAAAGGATTTTCCACAGCGATACGGCCATGCGTCGCTGTACCTCGCGCTCTTCTGTGCCTGCCGGAATAATTGATGCGCTGGCTTTTTCGGTTGTTCCCGCTTTAAACCGTACGGTCATCAGGCAACTGCCGTCAGTGTGTTTTTTTATACCTGTATAGACCACAGTATCGTCCTCACACGGTTCCGAAACTACTTTTATCCTGCTCTGGGGATAAAAAAGCCTGCACAGGTTTTCCATTTCATAACTAAATGGGTGGCTGTCTATAATAAGTGTCATAATGTTAAATCCCAAAATAAGAATTGTTTTTGCGCTCATAGCCGAGCGTAGTCTCTGAGCCATGGCCTGGATAGACATGGTAGTCGCCTTTAAGGGAACCCAATTTCCGCAGGGAGTCAAGCATCTGCGAATAATTCCCGGTTGGGCAGTCTGTGCGCCCGCAGCTCAGCTTCATAAGCGTATCGCCCGAAAAGATCACGTCTTTAACTATAAAACAGCAGCCGCCAACAGTGTGGCCCGGTGTGTGCATAACGCGGATGGTAAGGCTGCCAAGCTGTATGGTGTCACCGTCACTCATTGGCATATCCACCTGAAACGGCGGCACCTGTGAGCCGAAAAACGCACCTGCAAGGTTAAGAGTGCTGTCTTTGGCAAAAAGGAGCTCATCAACATAAAGGTAAACTTTTGCACCTGTCATTTTTTTCAGAGCCTGAACACCTGAAATGTGGTCAAAATGGCCGTGCGTCAGCAGAATTTTTTCAACTTTTCCATTTTTCATGACAATGTCATTCAGTCCGCTGCTCTCAAAGCCCGGGTCAATTACGGCTGAAGCACCGGTCTCATCATCTTTTAGCAGGTAGCAGTTTGTTGGGATCGGGCCACCTGCAATCTTAGTAATCTGCAAAAAGAGTCCTCCTTCTCAGCCGCCGTCCCTATAATATTCTCATGTGCGGCGTATTGACACGACGCCGACAATTTTGGAAAGGCGCTGGACTATCGTCTTAAGTTCCTCGATATTTTTAACAGAAATCGTCGCTGATATGAAAGCGCTACCGTCTTTTGCCTCCCTTGAGTTAAGGGAATAAATAAAAAGGTGCATGTTAAACAGCTGCTGCGTTATGTCTGCGAGAAGCCCGGAACGGTCTCCCGCGACAATTTCCAGCGTAGTCTTAAACCTCTCGCAGATTTCGCCCGCCCAGTGAACCTTTACCCAGCGCTCAGGTTCGGCGGCTTTGCTTATATCCTTTGGTACATTGGAGCAGCTGCGCTTATGGATAGAAACGCCAAAGCCGCGCGTTATAAAGCCTATAATATCGTCGCCAGGCAGCGGGTTGCAGCAACGTGCGAACTTTACAAGGCAGTTATCCATGCCATCTACAACAATGCCAATCGAGCTTTTGCCATATGGCACCTGGCGCTCAGGCTTTTGTGGCAGATGGATTGGTGCCGTATCAGCGCGTTCTTTCTGCCATGCTTCCTTAATTTTCGGCATTATCTTCCACAGTGAAATTCCGCCATAGCCTATCGCGGCATAGACGTCATCAACCGTGGCACAGTTGTTGCGAGGTGCAAACTTACTGAGGGCATCGTTAAGGCTTTTTTCACTTATATCAACATTATTGTGGCGCAGCTCACGCTCTACCGAGTTTTTGCCCTCAGCGATATTTTCATCGCGTTTCTCATGCTTGAACCAGTTGCGGATTTTATTTCTCGCTTCGCTCGTTTTTACAATATTCAGCCAGTCGCGGCTTGGGCCGCGGGCTTCTTTTGAAGTCAGCACTTCAGCTATTTCGCCTGTTTTCAGGCAGTAATCAAGCGGCACAATGCGCTTGTCAACTTTTGCACCCGTCATCCTGTTTCCTACGGCACTGTGTATAGCGTAGGCAAAATCAATCACCGTTGAGCCGGCAGGAAGGTTTATAACATCGCCCTTTGGTGTAAAGACGAAAACATCTTCCGGCGCAAGGTCCGACTTTATAGTGCGTACAAGGTCGGTAGCATCTTCGCTGTCCTTTTCATTGTCGAGCATCTGGCGTATCCACGAAAGACGTTTCTCGAACGAATCCTCCTTGCCTGCCATGCCGAGCTTATACTTCCAGTGAGCCGCGATGCCATATTCAGCCGTATGGTGCATTTCCCATGTGCGTATCTGCACCTCAAACGGAATGCCTTCCTTGCCTATTACAGTTGTGTGCAGCGACTGGTACATATTCGGCTTCGGCGTAGAAATATAATCCTTAAACCTGTTTGGCAGTGGCCGGAACATATCGTGTATAATGCCGAGCACGTTGTAGCAGTCATTAACCGTATCCACAATCACACGCACAGCGTAAATATCATATATCTCGTCCATTGAGCGACCCTGTATGAACATCTTGCGGTAAATGCCGGTTATGCTCTTTACGCGCCCTTCAAGGTAAACATTAGGTATAATGCTGGAAACACGTTCGTTTATGCGCTTTTTAGTCAGCTCAATAAACTCCTTGCGCTCATTCGCGCGCAGGGCAAGGCCGCTCTCAATTTCCTTGTATGCAACAGGGTCAAGTATGCGCAGCGAAAGGTCTTCAAGCTCTTCCTTTACGGCGCGTATGCCGAGGCGGTGCGCAATAGGTGCATAGACCTCCATATTTTCGAGGGCCTTGTCACGCTGCTTCTGCGGCGGCATAAACTCGATTGTGCGCATATTGTGCAGGCGGTCTGCCAGCTTGACGATTATCACGCGGATATCCTGATTCATGGCAATCAGCATTTTGCGCAGGTTTTCCGCCTGCTGCACTTCACGTGAAGAATATGGTATGCGGCCAAGCTTTGTCACGCCGTCTGTAAGGCCGGCAATTTCACTGCCGAACTCCTTTTTTATCTGGTCAAGCGTTACCGGCGTATCTTCCACAACATCGTGCAGAAGTCCCGTTGCGACCGATTCGGAATCCATGCCGAGCTCTACGAGTATGCACGCTACAGCAACAGGGTGAGAAATATATGGTGCGCCGGAAAGCCGCCGTTGATTTTTATGTGACTCCACCGCAAGCCGATACGCGCGCTCAATCAGGTCTATGTCATAATTATGCTCGCTTGCCTTCATGAGGGCAGTCAAATCGTCAAATGTTTTCATTGGGTATGCCATTTTTCTGTTCACCGGCTTTGGCTTTCGTTAGAATTATGTAAAGACTTGATAATCGGCGATTCTGCAAGACACACTTTGCTGTGATTTGGCACCACCTGAATATGATATACAGTTCTCTTTCGAACCCTGCTGATAAGCCCGCGCTCTGAAAATATATCCATGATTACCAGGAACTCTGCAAAATTACTGCCTTTCTCAATACGGCAGAAAAGGTCCTCAAGCGTACCATTGTATTCGCCCATGCTGCGGAGCACACGGTAAACCGAAACGCAGTCGCTGCGGTTGGGAAGCACCGCTGTGCTTTCCTGTTCAGTCAGCTGTTCACCCCTGCGAAATTTTTCATACAGTGCCTGCCCTTTTATAAGGGCATCTTCATCCGTTCCGGCAAAACGCATCTCACGTATAACCACGGTAAGTGAATCCATGCCATTAAAAGAATTAACCTGAAGCTTGACGGCCATGTCGACTGTGTTGCCCTTCTTGTAAGGAAACTCACCGAGCGTCGTCCCGAACTTCATGCATAGCACAGATGCTGTGCCCTTCTGCACTGAAACACGAAGATGCTTTCCGCCGCCGACCGGCGTAATATCTCCTATGGTCATGCCGAAAAGGCCAAACAGCGGGTGCGGGTTGGCAGCCCCGAACGGCTCCAGCGATTTAAGGCTTTTCGGTATCTCGACAGAAAGCTTGTCCGGTTTAAGCAGGCAGTCGATGCTAAGCACCTGTACAGGCATCGGCTTGCCAAGCGATGCCGCGTACTGGTTTATGCGCTCACGCAGTTTTTCAACGTTCTCAGACGGCAGCGACATACCTGCAGCCATTGGATGGCCTCCGAAACGCGTCAGCAAATCCCTGCAGCTCCATACTGCATCAAAAAGCGAAAAGCCCTCAATGCTCCTTCCTGAGCCGCGCGCTTCTTTGCCGGAGCAAGAAACAACTATGCACGGTTTGCCAAAACATTCGGTTATTTTTGAAGCGACAATGCCTATAACACCCTGATGCCACCCCTCACCCGCCACAACCATAACGCGGTCGAAAATGATGGATGGGCTGCTGTAAATTTTTTCCATCGCTTGGCTGAAAATATCGTCTTCAGTCTGCCTGCGGACACCGTTATCCCTGCACACCTGTGCTGCAAGTTCTCCGGCTTCTTCCGGCGACTCCGTTACCAGCAGACGGACCGCACAGTCCGACGTGCCAATACGGCCTGTTGCATTTATGCGCGGCACAACAGTGAAAGCAACCGTTTCCGCCGTAAGTTGGCGCCCTTCCACTCCGGCAAGCTCAAGCAGGGATTTTAGCCCAATGCGGTCAGTCCGCGAAATAAGCTTAAGGCCGTATTTGACAAGCATCCTATTTTCACCTGTGAGAGGCACCACATCACCTATAGTGCCTATAGCTGCCAAATCGGTGTAATTTTCAATAACAGCCTGTGTGCCTTCCGGGCCTTCAAGCGCCGTAAGGAGCTTAAAAGCCACGCCTGCGCCGGAATAACTGCGGTAAGGGCAGCTGCAGTCCTTGCGCCATGCGTCGACAACAGCAACAGCCTTAGGCAGCGTGTCACCGGGCTGATGATGGTCTGTAATTATCGTATCGATTCCGAGCTTTTTTGCATAGTCGACTTCTTCGGCAGAGGAAATTCCATTGTCAACAGTGAGTATCAGTTTTACCCCTTGCGAATGCAGTGCATCAACTGCGTTTTTGTTAAGCCCATATCCCTCTTTTTCACGGTCCGGGATATAATAAATGACGTTGCCGCCACTTGCCTCAAGATATGAATATACCATTGCGGTAGCTGTGACACCGTCCGCATCATAGTCACCGTAAACAGCGATTTTTTCAAAATCATCAAGCGCTTTTCTTATACGCTCAACCGCTGCTGCCATGTCCGGCAGCAAAAGCGGGTCGGAAAGTGAAATATCATCTGAAAGCATTTCTTCCGCCTGTTTTATGCTGGATACTCCGCGTGTCTGCAGCAAGACGGCAAGAAGCGGTGAAACTCCTGCTTCTGCGGCAAACTTTTTTGCCGACGTGCGGTCAAACGACTGCACATGCCATTTCTTGATTCCCAACTACTCCCACCTGCCCCATGTTTTTTAATTGTATCATTTCGGGGCATTTAATTCAACATAAAAATTTCTGCCAGCAGCGAATCAGCGCCGTGTATCAGCATTCAATCGACTTTATGCTCGGGTTTTTATTAAGAAGATTTATGAGTTTTGAAACATTGTAGTTTTAAGGCAGTTTCACATAAAATTCAGTCTCAAGTATATTATCGCCCATTTTTTCCGCTTTAACATTTATAATGTCTATATTATTTTTCTTCAAATAGTCCTGAACGTTTGAAAGTGCATTGCTATTTTGTTCCATGCGTATTGTAATCTGCTCAGCTTCAGGCATATGCAGCCATTTGATGTCTTTATGCAGCACTATCTGTATGATAAGTATTATGACAGTAGCAGCAATTTCAATAGCATAGAGCCTCGCACCGATTGCAAGGCCAACGCCTGCCGTTACCCATACACCGGCCGCGGTCGTAAGTCCATTGATAATACAGGTCGGAACTTCTTGAAAAATCACAATCCTATAAAGCCAGTCTATTCAAATGATGCCGCGGCCGGCAACAAAAAAGGACAGCTTTCATGGGAATAATTAAGGCCTGAATTTTAGTGCCACAATTTATTCTGCCGTTCATAAAATCCATAGATACAAAATTACGCCTTGAGCTGTTTTTTAAGGCATGGCTCAAGGCGCTTTTTTGTAAATAATGTTCGCGTGGATTCTCGCCCGCTAATGGCAGACGCAACTTATGTTCTTTTTATACGCAGCACGGCCCTTTTTAGCTTCTCCGCTTCAGCCGTAATGCTATTTGACGCCATCAGCGCCGAAACAACAGCTACGCCGTCAATTCCAGTCCCTTCAAGAAGCGGCAGCATCTTCCCGTTAATTCCCCCTATAGCAACTATTGGCAGGCTTACGGCTTCTCTTATCTTTTTCAGCTCTTCCATTGAAACAACTGTTGCATCCGTTTTCGTCTTTGTGGCAAACATAGCGCCAACGCCGAGATAATCAGCGCCGTCTCTCTGTGCCTGCACCGCTTCATCAAGCGTTGAAGCGGAGACGCCAAGAATTTTGTCTTTGCCAATTACAGAGCGCACCCTGCGCGCAGGAATGTCGCTTTGACCAACATGAACACCCGCCGCATCAACTGCAGCAGCGATATCCGCGCGGTCATCTATAATCAGCGGTATATTATGCCTGTCTGTTACCTGCTTTACTTTTACCGCCATTTCATAGAATTCAAGGGAAGACGCATCTTTTTCCCTTAACTGCACCAGTGTCACGCCGCCAGCAATGGCCTGCCCGACGGCTTCTTCAAGCGTGCTCGTGCTCATAAGCCTGCGGTCTGTAACAAGGTAAAGACTGTAATCTATTTCAGGCTTCACTGATTTTCGCTCTCCTTCCGATTTTACGGCTTGCTTTTTACTCCGTACAGAAAGAACTCCTAATTATATCTTATTTACCGCTTTCGGGGCATTGTTCAGGGTCAGTGCCGTTAAGTATACAGTTCATAGTCCGCACCGCACACATTTTGCCGCACATGGAACAACTGTCCCTGTCCTCCGGTGGAACACTTTCGTGGTACGCCCTGGCCTTCTCACTGTCAATTGAAAGCCTGTAAGTTTCGTCCCAGTCCAGTTTTCTGCGCGCCTCGCTGATGCGGCTGTCAGGCTCACGTGCGCCCTTTACACCTTTTGCAATATCTGCCGCATGCGCCGCGATTTTTGCAGCGATAATGCCTTCCTTTACATCGTTCAAGTCCGGAAGGCGCAGGTGCTCGGCGGGCGTTACATAACACAGAAAATCCGCACCGTTTGCAGCAGCAATTGCTCCCCCTATGGCAGATGTTATGTGGTCATAGCCCGGGGCAATATCAGTAACAAGCGGACCCAGAACATAGAACGGGGCACCGTGGCACAGGCGCTTTTCAAGCTTAACATTTGCTGCTATCTCATCCATAGCCATGTGGCCCGGCCCTTCAACTATCACCTGTACTCCATGCTCCCATGCGCGTCTGGCAAGAAAACCGATCTCTGTCAGTTCAGCTATCTGCGAAGCGTCCGTCGAATCTTCTATGCAGCCTGGGCGCAGGGCATCGCCAATGCTTATTGTGACGTCATATTCATGCAGTATATCAAGCAGCTCATCGTAATGCTCATAGAAAGGATTTTCATTTCCCGTCATCTTCATCCACGCAAAAAGCAGTGAGCCGCCGCGTGAAACTATGTTCATTTTTCGTTTGCTGCGCATAAATGCATCTACGGCACGCCGGTTAATGCCTGCATGCACCGTCATAAAATCGACGCCTTCCTCTGCATGGTGGCGCACGACTTTTAGAAAATCTTCGGCTGTGATATCTTTAAGGCTTTTGCCAAGGTAACCTATTGCGTCGTAAACCGGAACAGTGCCTATTGTTGCCGGCGAAGTCTCTATCAGCTTCTGCCTGAATTTCTGGGTTTTGCCATAATTGCTCAAATCCATTATAGCTTCGGCACCGAATTTTTCAGCAAGCCTTGCCTTTTCCAGCTCTTTGCTGTAGTCGGCACAGTCGCCTGAAACGCCGAGGTTGACATTTATTTTTGTCCGCAGGCCGCTGCCAAAGCCATGAGGGTGGAGGGCAGTATGGCGTATATTGGCAGGTATAGCCACTTTTCCAGAAGCAACAAGCGGCATAAGTTCGGATTCCGGCATTTTTTCGTCTTTTGCAACCTGTGCAATCTCTTTTGTGACAATGCCGCTGCGCGCGGCCTCTATCTGTGTTTTAAAGTTCATTCAGATTATCCTCCTTTTCCAGTCTGCTGCGGTAAAGGTCGTAAAAATGGTGCGTAGGACCGCAGCCTTTCCCTATCTGCAGCGAATGGCGTATAGCTGTAGTGACATATTTTTTAGCACTGCTCACTGCTTCTTCCAAACTGAAACCCAGTGCGAGGTTCGAAGCGATTGCAGAAGAATATGTGCATCCTGTGCCATGTGTGTTTTTAGTATTTATACGCTCAGCACTGAAATGGGTAAAGCGCCTGCCGTCAAACAGCACGTCTACTGCATCTCCGGAAGCATGGCCGCCCTTTACAAGCACCGCTTTTGCGCCGCGGCCTGCGATTTGCTCCGCGGCACGCTCCATATCGCTAATGGAACTTATGCATATGCCTGATATTCTTTCAGCTTCGGGTATATTCGGGGTAAGTAAATCTGCAAGAGGCAATATTTCATGCACCAAAGTGCTCATCGAATCCGGCTGCATAAGCGGGCAGCCATTCTTCGCCACCATTACAGGGTCAACGACTACATTTTTCGGCTTGTATTCATTCAGCTTGCGCGCTACGGCCTCCATGCAATTTGACTGCGACAGCATGCCTATCTTTACAGCATCAGCACCGATGTCTTCAAATACGGCGTCAATCTGCTTTTCAATCATATCAGGCGCGACATTTTGGATGTCTATAACGCGCACCGTATTTTCTGCAACAACGGAAACTATTACGCTCATGCCATAAACGCCGTGTGCGGCAAAAGTTTTAAGGTCAGCCTCAATGCCGGCGCCTCCACTGCAGTCAGAGCCGGCTATTGACAGAACTTTTTTCATGTTTTCACCTTTCTTTCAAATAAAAAAGATGCCTGCTGAATTCGGCAGGCATCTTTCTCATCGATATTTTGCATCCCTACGTCAGTATTAACTAACAGGTTCAAAGGGTCAGGTTCTAACCTTCTCAACTCTAAGGAGTTCCCCCGCAGCATATTCAGTTTTTGTAACAAAAAATGCTTTCCAAAAAGGAAAGCATCAATTCATTATTTTTTATAATTGAATTGCTTCCCTACGTCAGTATTAACTGACAGGTTCAAAGGGTCAGGTTTCAACCTTCTCAACTCTAAAGAGTTCCCCCGCAAGTCCGCAGACTGCTTTCAATATATCATTCTGCGCAGCCTTTGTCAACAGCGAAGTATCATTTGTTATAAACTTTCGTGAGACGCAAAGTGCCTTGCTGTTGACATTTAAGTAGTAGCACACTATAATATAATAATAGTTATTGTTATTAATAATTTTAAGATTTGGAGATGGTCATTACGCTTTGGAAAGAGAAATATAAAATTGGTATTCCAATAGTTGACTGGCAGCATAAAGAGCTGTTCGACCGCGTCGAACAGTTTCTCACGGCTCTGCGCAAAAATGGCGACTGGGAGAAAAAACTGCCCGAGGTAAAAAAGACGCTTGTATTTATGCAGAACTATGTTGTTACCCATTTTGCTAACGAAGAAGAATACCAGAAAAAAATCGGATATCCAGACTTTAAAAAGCACCAGCAAATACATAAAGAATTTACCGATTATGTGATGAAGTCCGCTCACGACTTTGAGCAGGAAGGGTATAAAGAAAAGGAAATACAAAAATTTGCAGGTGTATTGCTGGCATGGCTTATAAACCACGTTGTCGCAACAGACCTTAAAATGAGTAAATATGTCCAAAAGGGAGGCGTTTCATAAATGGCAGAACAAAAGCTCAAAACTAATCCATTTTATGACGCAACAAAAGACGTTTTCAAAAGTATGCTTGACATGGATATTTCCGAACTGCAAAGCAATGGGCAAGTTGGTCAGAAAGAAAATGTTAAAATAGAGATTGCTTTAGTCGGCGACCTTTCAGGGAGCATTATTTACAGCTTTCCAAAATCTACAACTCTGAATATTGTAAAATCCCTTTCTGGCATGGAGACTGACACTCTTGACGACTTTGCCACTTCAATGCTTGGTGAAATTGCCAACATAATCAGCGGAAATGCCGTTACCGCACTTTCAGGCATGAATTATAAATGTGACATAAAGCCTCCACAGATTACCGTGGGTAATTCGGCTGCAGGTAAAGACGAAAATTCCGTCGATATGCTTTTACATTCGCAGGCAGGCGTAATGCGCGAACATATCTGCCTTGCAAAAAGCTGAACATTTTCTTAAACTTTAAGGCAAAAGCGAGTAATTAAAATTACATAGAAGCAGCCTGAGCAAAAGTACAACAATTGCTCAGGCTGTTAATAATATTATTCAAAAATAGTATTTTCTATAAAAAGCTGCAGTAGCTTATTTATTTTTCCGCAGCTTTTTAAAAAAACCAGTCAAAATGGATGAACATTCATCTTCCAGCACACCGCCAACCACCTCAGGTTTGTGGTTGAAAGGCAGGCTGAACAAATTAACAACGGAGCCGCATGAGCCTGCTTTCATATCGAAAGCACCGAACACAACGCGTGGAATACGCGCATTGATAACCGCCCCCGCACACATTGGGCAAGGCTCAAGGGTCACAAAAAGCTCACATTGCCAGAGCCGCCACCCACCAAGTGTGCTGCATGCCCCGTTGATTGCTTCAATCTCTGCATGGCACAGTGCATTTTTTTTCGTTTCGCGCTTGTTGCGGCCGCATGCGATAACATTTTCACCTTTTACAACAACAGCGCCAACCGGCACTTCACCTTCTGTTGCAGACTGGCGGGCAAGCTCCAGCGCCTGCCTCATAAACATCTCGTCACGTGTCATGCTATCACCTCAGTAATGGTAGAGGCAGTAAATCGACGAGAGAAATGCATATGCCATAAAAATCACTCCGCCAAAATTGCCGAACGCCGCACCAAGCCTTGATGAAAGTGGAAGCACCGAACGATGTTTCCCTTTCTTCCCAAATAGTTTATGTTCAGAAGTAAGGATTGCAATAGCTGCAATACCGAGCAATGAAACGACCACCGTAATAACATTGCTCACATTCCCTGCTGTATGTGCACCACGGTACCTTGTTATCAAATCAGTCATTACCGATATGCCGTTATTAATAAAATGTATTAGTATCGACGGCAGCAGCGAATCCGTACGCACTACCACATAGCCCATTGCAAGGCCACAGAAAAATGCAAAGACCATCTGAATAAAATTCCCGTGGTATAATCCGAAAAGGATTGCCGACACAAGTACGGCAAAACCGTCGCCAAAGCGGCGCAGGCTTTGCAGAATAACTCCTCGGTACATAAGTTCTTCCACCAACGGCGGAACAACGGCAATATTAATCGCGTATAAGACTAAGACGGCAGGGTCATTATTCAGCGGTGGTGAAGGAAGGGAACCGCTGAATCCAAAGTACTGCTGGATTTTTGCTACCCAGTTTGCCGGAAAATTTGCCAGCAGACAGACAAAACAGCCCAACGCTACAAAAAGCCACAGGTCACTTGTTTTTACCTTGTGAAACGGCACTCCTTCAGAAATAGGGACATGTTCAGCAGAAAAATAAAGCAGTGCCGGCACTGCCATAGCAATTAAGTAATTAAACGAAGAAACGATGTAATACAGGACTGGCGGAAGCCCGTCAAACTTATTTGTCCGTGTTACAAATCCCATCGATCTCAAAAATATCAGGCTTATAACAGGCAAGAGGAACAAAAGAAAAATTCCTGCCAGCGCTGTCAAACAAACGCTGTTAGAAGTACTGCGGATACGCCTGCGCTCCTCATATACCTCCGGATAAAATGGAGGGTATGGATATTTGTTAGAATACGGGCCGCCTGAAACATACATAGCATTACTCCTGACTCTGATGCAAATAAAATACTGCAGCAGTTAACTCCAGCCCGTGCAGTTCATTCTATTGTAACTCTTTAAGTAAATAAAAATCAATTAATATATTTTGAACAACACCTTAAAATTATCATATTAGAGGCTGCTGTAAACAGCTACAGCATCTTTTATTTCAGCGCAGTAGCAGTTTTTTGCACCTGCTGTTACAAGCACATACTGCTTCCCGTTGACTTCCGCACAGCTTGCAAGGCACAGGCCTGCTTCATCAGTATACCCTACTTTTCCTCCAAGTATTGTAGCCCTTCCTGCCTTTTTTGAACCGTTGAGGTGCCGGAACATGGTGCTTGTAAACGTAATACCTTTAGCATGCTTGTTTGTAGGCGATGTGGTATAGTTTGGTGTTGTAAAAATGCGCCTAAATGTATTGTTCTGCAAAGCATAGCACAGAATCATTGATATATCTTTCACAGTAGAATAGTGGTTGGCGTCATACAGGCCTGTAGTATTTACAAAATGTGTATGTTCCATCCCGATCTCTGCAGCCTTGCGGTTCATTTCATAGGCAAAATTCTGCTCTGAGCCTTCAAGATGGTCTGCAAGGCCTGCACAGCATTCTGCGCCGCTCGGGAGAACAGCGCCATAAAGCAAATCCATCTCGCTCACCTGCTCATTCGGAACAAACCCTGCCATTGACGCCTCCTGCGCGTACATCTTATCAAAAATGGGCTTTGGCAAAGTTACTTTTTCCTGAAGATTTGGCGACTTTTCAATTGCCAGAATTGCCGTCATTATTTTTGTCATAGAAGCTGGGTAAATCTTTTTGTCCGCATTTTTGTCCATAAGAATTTTGCGGTCGTCAAGACTGACAAGTATCGCATTCGGGCTGTGCAGTTTGCTTTTGAGTTTCGCTGGGTTTTTAACAATAGAATTATTTGTATCGTCCGTCAACGTAATCTTCTGGGGCGACAAGTTGTCTATTGATGAGGCCATCTTCTCAAAGACATTTTCAGATGATGCACCGCCCTTTTCCCATGGCGGCATTGCATGGGCATTTTTAGCATTAACGCTGTTGCCTGCAAAAGCATTATAACTGAGAAGGGTGGCAACCAGTGCAGCCACTGTTACAGCACCGATTGCAATTTTATGTACAGCCCTGCTCATTTGGATTTTCCCTCTTCCACTTTATTTTTATGCAGTATCCCGCATTATTTGCACATATTTTTATACACATATTGTTATAATAATATTTTAACAAACTAATGTCAATGTCTGCCGACACCTAAAATATGGTATACGGCGCACCTTCTATTCCTGCATCTGACGCCTTATCCACTCCATCAGAAGATTTACGATTTTTTCCTGCTGCATATCGCTCAGTTCAATTTCCTTTGGTACACGGTACCATTTATTCAGACAGCCTCGGCAGCAGCATGCGCACGCATGCTGAGCGATAAATACAGGATGGCCATGCATTGGGGTCTGCCTTCCATCATTTGGTATGACGGCCGGCGCCAGGCGCTGCCTTACAAAATCATGCGCATGTCGGCGAATCGTGTCTATGCCTTTGTCCCTTACATATGCCTTGTCCTTTTCAGTCAATGAAAAACTGGAACGAAACTTTGAAGTTTTTAATTTTTGTAACGCTTCATCTATCGTTTGCAAAATTTTATTCCACCTGTTCTTCTAAGCTATTAAGCTGTAATATTTTCGTTAAAATGTATGGTTGAAAATATCCGTAAAGGCTAAACTGAAAAAGCCCCCTTTCTCTCTAAAAGCATTAAGAAAGAAGGAGCTTTCTCATATTTTATTTTAGCATGAAATAGCCGGTATGTCGCTTTGTAAGTATGAAAATATTAAAAACCTTTTGTCCGCAATCTTGGCTTTTACAGTGTGTTCTTTTTAACTGTCGCAACGAGCAGGCGGCTGCCATTAAGATAGATACCGGATTTCGCACCCGGCGCGCCTATTGCCGTAATTTTGTAGTAATAGTCGTTGCCAATATGTTTCACAAGCGTGCTGCGGAATACGCTCGGCGTGCCAACTGTGAAGTCAGGGGTTCTGCCGCACGCATTCGTAATTTTAAATGTGTAAGCGCCATTTACAGCCATGTCATACGTGGTGTCGCTCAAAGAATAATTCGGGTTTTTTCCGACTGTCGCAACGAGCAGGCGGCTGCCATTAAGATAGATACCGGATTTCGCACCCGGCGCGCCTATTGCCGTAATTTTGTAGTAATAGTCGTTGCCAATATGTTTCACAAGCGTGCTGCGGAATACGCTCGGCGTGCCAACTGTGAAGTCAGGGGTTCTGCCGCACGCATTCGTAATTTTAAATGTGTAAGCGCCATTTACAGCCATGTCATACGTGGTGTCGCTCAAAGAATAATTCGGGTTTTTTCCGACTGTCGCAACGAGCAGGCGGCTGCCATTAAGATAGATACCGGATTTCGCACCCGGCGCGCCTATTGCCGTAATTTTGTAGTAATAGTCGTTGCCAATATGTTTCACAAGCGTGCTGCGGAATACGCTCGGCGTGCCAACTGTGAAGTCAGGGGTTCTGCCGCACGCATTCGTAATTTTAAATGTGTAAGCGCCATTTACAGCCATGTCATACGTGGTGTCGCTCAAAGAATAATTCGGGTTTTTTCCGACTGTCGCAACGAGCAGGCGGCTGCCATTAAGATAGATACCGGATTTCGCACCCGGCGCGCCTATTGCCGTAATTTTGTAGTAATAGTCGTTGCCAATATGTTTCACAAGCGTGCTGCGGAATACGCTCGGCGTGCCAACTGTGAAGTCAGGGGTCCTGCCGTTTCTTGATGTAATTTTAAATGTATATGCACTGTTTACACTAAAATCGTATGTTGTATCACTGACATAATCATTAATTGGTTTAGGCGGTGTGGGTGATAATGCCTTGTCTGCTAAAATTGTACCATAATATGCCGGAACCGTTATGGTTACGAACCCATTGCTTTTTGGCACAGCCTTATTTGTAACCATATCAACAAGCGTATCGGCTTTTATAGCTGAAGCATCAAGGGTTACAGTGACAGGTTTAGAACTATTGTTTGCTGCTATCAAGAGCTGGTTCTTACTGTCGGCACGGATATAAGACATTATAGCGTCGTCACCTGTTTTGAGCATTGAAATGCTGCCAGTACGGAGTGCAGAGTAACTTTTCCTTATTGAAATAAGTTTTGCGTACCAGTTAAACAAACTCTGATTGCTTCCGCTCCAGTCCATTGTGCGACGGTCATCTGGATCATCAGCGCCTACCATGCCAACTTCATCGCCATAGTAAACAGTAGGGGCACCCGGGTAAGTAAACTGAAGAAGGGCTGCCATATACTGCTTCTTCTTTGCAGCATCAGACGTTGCCGCATAAGTTGGGAAAGCATGTGCAATATCTTTCTGGCTGCGGTCATCATCTATACCGTCAAGATATGAGAGCAGGCGCGTAGTATCGTGTGAATCCAGAAGGTTCATCATAGTGTAAAATGCTTCCGATGGATACCTTTCGCGCAACTTTTCAAGTTTTTTCGCACATTCAGCCGAACTGCCTCCCCTTGCATATGCAAGTATATCATTGCGGAACTGATAGTTCATGCACGAATCGTACATATCGCCGAGCAGATATTTCGTTGCATCGTCCCATATTTCTCCAATAATGACGTTGTCATTGCCAAGTGCTTTCACTGAACTGCGGAACTTCTGCCATGTTTCATCTGAAACTTCGTTTGCGCAGTCAAGGCGCCAACCGTCAGAGCCTTTACTGATCCAGTATTTTGCTACAGAATCTGGGCCGTCTACCATCTCGTCTGCCCATCCTGGCGTTTGGTATTCTGAACCATTCGTAGCTTTTATAACAGGCATTGAGTCATAGCCCCACCATCCTTCATAGCCATAAACATCTTTGCCTTTGCGTTCGCCAATTGTATCCTGAATTGGCTTCTGAGTAGTCTGGTCCAAAATTGGCTTTTTCGTTATCGTAAACCATTTTGTATAAGTAAAGTCCGCCACACCATGGCCTTTAAAATATGCTGTGGCAGCAGCCTCAGCTGCATCCTGGGTTGCGTCGGTATGCTCTGCCATATAATCATAAACATATGCCCAGTATGGGTAAGCACCAACTTTTCCATCATTTCCGACATATTTGTAGTAACGGTCGAAGTAAATCGAGTCATCGGAAACGTGGTTATAAACGCCGTCAAGAATTACATGCATGCCGTTTGCCTTAGCCGTTTTGCAAAGCTCGGCAAAATCGCCTTCAGTACCGAGAATAGGATCGATTTTTCTGTAATCCGTCGTATCATACCTGTGGCTTGACACTGAAGAAAAAATCGGGTTAATGTAAATCACGTTTATTCCAAGTTTTTTCAGATAGTTTATCTTCTGCGTGATTCCTTTAAGGTCACCGCCGTAAATCTCGTTGCCCCATATGCCATCGCCTTTATATGCCTGTTTCGGATACTCAGCCGCATGCAAGCTCTCCTGTTCCGGATTTTCAGGGTATTTACTCCAGTCATTCACTAACTCATATTTTGTAGCACCGCGTGCGCTTGTCTGTGCCTTATCATTTGACGTATCGCCATTGTAGAAGCGGTCTGGGAATATCTGATAAATCACCGCATTTTTCATCCAGTCAGGCGTTTTGTATCCTGCTTTGTAAACCACCAGATCATAAGGCAAAACGCTGCTTAGGTCAGTAAGTTTTCCACTCCCATAATATCCGTCGTCATCACAATAAATTTTAACATCATTACCATTTGCCAGCCCAAAGTAATATGTATACTGGCCAATTGACGCAAATCTCTGTGTCGTGCTCCACATGATTTTTCCGTCGGCGGCAGAGCCTTTTTTCATAGCAATACGCTTATTTTCAGGACCTTTTATGAATAAATAGGCTTCTGCCACATCATCGCCCGTCTGGATTGTAAATATGACTTGCTTATTCTGCTCAACCGCACCGTAAGTACTTTTATACTTGCTGTTCTGTGTATTGTAGTACACGTTCTTGCTGTTGATCTTGAGGTCAGAAGCATTTGAATAATACAGTTCGGTTGAAGGGTCGAAATAGAAAGTGACATCTTTTGCATCTGCAAGTGTAAATGAACTTACAGCATACGATGCAGCCCCACCCGATTTATTGCTCCAGTTTATCTTGATATCTGGATATGTTCCTGCAGGAAAAGAAACTGTCGCTTTATAAATGCCTGTCAATCCGTCGTCAGTCAGTTTTGTGCTGAACGGCACACCTGTTCCTGCAAGGCTGAGGTCAGCAAATATATAATTCAGCGATGTCACGGAAAGATGAGTTATATCACTGTAATAAACTGTCACATCCTGCTTGCTGCTTACGGTAAGGCTTATATTGTCACCGCCGGCCTTGCCATACATGCCATAGTTCTCATCCCATTTTCCGTCTGCTGCGATTTTATACTGATAATTAGCCGGTGTCACATTTTTAAATGTGAGCGAATAAAGTCCATTGCCTTTATATGTCATCTGGTTCGAAGCAGAATCCCATGATTTCCCCGGCAGTGTACCCGGTACATTTATTACACGCCCTGCAAAAGCGCCACGTGTATAAACGGAATACTCTTTATCTTTATATGTATAAGTTCCCTTCTGTGAGGGATCAAGCGTTCTTGCACCATTCACCATATAAAAGTAAATGTAGTCCAGTGCCCCATCGCCAAAATATATGTTCTCACTTGTAAATGCTCCGCTAAATGTACCGTTTGTATCTTTTTCTGCAGAAAGTGAGACCGTCTTTGCTTTATCAGGAGAAGATTTTGGTGCATAAGTCAGAGAAATTTTATCCGTCAACGTGCCAGGGAAAATAAATTTCGTCGTTCCGTTTGCATTGTTGACTACTTTCGCCTTTGCCGGAGCAGACTGATAGCCGAGCGCTTCAGAAACAGCGTTGTAATTGTTCACTGTATCGCAAAGTGCCTGCGATGACGCATCATACAGAAAAACGACATTTGTGCCGTTACGTTCGATATTCAAGCTAATATTTCCTGTAATTTTATCATACCAGCTTTTCTTGTCGAAGACGACTTTGTACTGATATGAACCTTTGTCGAATGTCTTGCTGAATATGTAAAGGCTTTTGGTAACCTGTGAAAAATTCCAGCCATCAGCGCCTGCATTCCACGTGCCGCTGTTGCCGCGTACGGTCCCTATAAGCGACACTGCCGTTGTAAAAGCGGGCTTGGAAATATTGCCTACAGTCGCATCGCTTTGATAAATATTTATTGCAGGCTCGTTTATAGAATTGGTACATACGCCCTGCAGATAATCGGCAAAAACAGTAAATGATGTTGAACCGGCAGGCACTTTCATAACAACATTGCTTCCGGTTTCGCCGTTACTCCACGCATGGTTGTAAGCTACTTTATATTGGATATCTACCTCATTTTTTGTCTCCCGGAATGTAAAAGTTTTAGAGTACCGTCCTCCGCCGAGATAAACGAGGTCACCGTCTGTATCATTCGGCGCCCAGTCGCTTATGCCAAGCTCAGCGCCGATTGAACCCAAACTGCCTGTTAACGTTGCCGATGTTTTGAAGTGACCGGCATTGTTAACAGAATCGACAGTGCCGTTTTTCACATCAGTGTCTGAGGTACCGCGTGAATAATAGCGTATGTAGACATTCTCTTCCTTCGGTACATTCACCGAAACATCTGTGGCTTTTGCGCTGCCGTTGACTTTAACCGTATAAGCATGCACACCGGCACTGAGCTTAACACATGACTCATAGATGCCGCCCGCATAAAGGGACATCTGGCTGTCTGTTTTGCCGCTGTCGGTAACTAACGATACCCTGTCATTTACCTTTGGTGCTGTTTCTGCCGCAGATGCATTCAAAGGGACACCAATAAACGCAGAAAGTCCAATGAGTAATGACAGCAGAACGCTTAAACACTGTTTGCTTACCTTTTTTAACATAGCTTCCTCCTTATTATTTGCTTGTACCGAATTTTACGGGATTGCGCTTTTCCAGCAGCGCAATCGGTTGCATTATGAAAATACATTTTGGGGTTGGATGCCTCTGGCATAACATATTTTCAACATACTTTTCTATTCTTCTATATTTAATTTGATTAAGTTATACCATACTCTATTGGAAAAATAAATCCCATATAATTACAAATATTCTATATTATATTTGTATATTATGTCTAAACGGCAAAATAAAGTTTTTAAAATAGCAGCAACCTGGCGTATTTTATACATTTAAAGCTGTACAAAACTCTAAAAAATGCGCTTTGAGCGGGCTTGCAAAGTCCGTTTCAAAACGCATTATCCTGCTTCAAGTATGTTGCTGCTGTATGCTCACCATTTTAAATCCGCCAGCAACAGTTTCTTTGGCCCGCACTACCAAAAGATATCATTTCTTGCTGTTCTTGCTGTGGATTTCCGCATTTGCATCTTTCGCACATGCATCGGCAACATTTGGCGGGAAAAAGTCGCTTGTCGGGAAGTCAATGCGGCTGAACATTTCGCGTGGGCTGTCGGTTGTAGGCGGGCATTCTTTTTCAGGCACACAGAACTCATAAGTTGGCACAAGCAGCGGCACAGTGCGCACAAGCTGTACTATTGTAAACAGCCCGATTGTTGCATATATGGCGTGGCATCCTGTATAATCAAATTCCGTCCCATAAAGTGAACTCACACTTTCTGGAATACGTGTGCAGATATCGCTGCCCTGAGGCGGCCGGTCACATATTTTAGCTGAAAGCCCTATAGGTTCTGACACTTGGCATGTAGCTTTTGGAAGGACTTTCCCTGTTGACATCTCAACATCAGGGTCTTCTGACTGGCAGCCGGAAGTAAACATTTTAACATTGCATTCGCTGCCAAAAAGTATTACCCTCTTGTTGGTCATGCATACGCCGTGCACAATAGTTGGGCATGGTGCCTGCGGCGTAAAAACATCAAGGCAGACATCCAAAAAAAGGTCCAGGTCTACGGCATAGAATCCCTGATTGAACGGGACGGGTTCAAGGTGCAGAAATACTTTAATTACCTGCGCGCTGCGTATACGTACATTTGTTGCTTGTTCTATCAGTTCGTGCTTGTCGGGGGTAAAATATACACGGCGGTCTTCAAGATACTCTTTTCCGCTGCACGAATCATAGACGCGCGTCGCGTTAATGCAGACTGCTTCCTTGATGTTCCCTGTGTTCGTCTCCGTCGAGTAGTTGCACTCGGCGCGGTTTTTGTCCATAACATCAATCCTCCTGACGTGTTTCATGAAACTTGTTTTTCAATACCATTTTATGGCTTCGGCTTCATTGTGTTACAGAATTCCTGCCTGCATATAAGAACTCTTTAAACGCAGATGGCATCTGAGTTTAAGTTTTGACTTCTGCCTTTCAGCCATTTCAGCATTGCTGAGCTATTATTTTCATATTAACAAACGGATAAAATAAAAAAACTTGCAGGTTAGTACATTTTGTGCTAAAATTAATGTGAAATATGCGGAAGTAGTTCAGTGGTAGAGCGTCAGCTTCCCAAGCTGAATGGCGCGGGTTCGAATCCCGTCTTCCGCTCCAAATAAAGCGCCCGCATGAGTACCGATTATTCAGTATTCATGCGGGTTTTCTCTATGCTTGTGCCGCCCTTGCTTTTTGCTGTAATGTTCGCATTTGTATGTGCTTGTACGCTAAAATTCATGCGAAAGTGGACATTGAGTGGACATTGTTTTCATTGGAAACAATGTATCAAAAAGCGCTGTTATCGACTAACTGTGCGGGCAACGTCTGAAATTTATATAATATGTAGTTAAGCAATGGAATATTATTGCCTAAAGCCATAAGCAGTTCCCAAAAATTATTGCAAACGTTTTATTTCTGTTTTCCTTTATGAAGCAACGGGACGTTAATTTCAACTTCTGCACGGTCTGCCCAATCAAGCAAAATGTTTGCAGTATGAACATTATTTGCTAATATTTTACAGCATATGGCCTGACATTGATTTGTTTGCGCAAGACGGATATAATGTACTAAGAAATTGACGAATTGTGTCGCCTTGTATTTTAGGACTTTTGAAAGGGTCCGATTAATCGTATATTTTCCAAATCCAGAACATTGAGGAGTCTCAGATGAAAGGACTACATATATTTTCGAGATCAAGAGTATCGAGGAATCTCAGATGAAAAAACTACATAATTATTTATCTACTCATAAGTATTTTTATCTATTGCTTTTGTTCATTCCTCTGCAAATGTGGTTTCAATATAATGAATGGACTATTGTGCCGAAATACTTTACTCAAACACTGCTTGACCAGAGAATTCCATTTATCAAGGAATTTGCAATTCCATATGTAACATGGTTTTTATTTATTCCGTTTGGTGTTATTTATATTGGAGCTTATTCAAAAAAGGATTTTTACAAACTGTTTATTTTTCTGTTTGGCGGAATGGCCACAGCGAACGCCATATTTGTTCTTTTCCCGAATGCCCAGGGACTGAGGCCGTCAATCCATGCCAGTGATCCATTGTCTTCACTTATAAAGTTCATGTATTCTGTAGATTCCCCGACAAATGTCTGTCCAAGTATCCACGTCATAAACACTTTTGCTATAAACTCAGCTCTGCAGCACTCGGAAGAATTTAAAAAAAGCCGTATTAGAAAAGCAAGTTCAAATATTCTTACAGTGCTGATATGTTTGTCTACGGTATTTATTAAGCAGCATTCGGTATTTGATGTTTTGTGCGGAATAGTTATAGCGTCATGCTTTTATATACCGCTTTACGTGCAGCCTGTGCGCAAATTTGTAAGGGTACGTTCTATCTACCGTGCAAAAAGAAAAGCAATTAATCATGAAGAACGCTGAGCGGCATACACCATAAACTTATAACAGCTTTCCGCAGCATTTTCAACTTTTGTATATAAGATTTTTGGGACATTTCAGCAATTTTGGAAAAGGGCAGAAATATGGAACTATACGAAAAGGCAGAAGTCAGTATTGTGAAAAAATATCGCAGCAAAATCTGGATACCATTCATTTCTGCTGTGAAAAAATACCGCCTTATTGAGGAAGGGGACAAAATCGCCGTATGCATTTCCGGAGGGAAAGATTCCACGTTAATGGCTAAATGCATACAGCGCTTGCAGAAATACAGTGATTTTCCATTTAGTGCCGAATACCTCGTTATGGATCCAGGCTACAGCAAAACAAACAGGAAGAGGATTGAGGCAAATTCCAGCGCGCTGCATTTGCCTGTGCGTATTTTTAACACAAATATCTTTGAGATTGCCGAAAAAGCCGACCGGTCACCATGCTATCTTTGCGCAAAGATGAGGCGCGGGTGCCTTTACAAACATGCGCGCGAGCTTGGATGCAATAAAATTGCCCTTGGCCATCATCTTGACGACGTGGTTGAGACGACGCTTATGAGCATGCTTTATAGTGCGGAAATCCGCACTATGATGCCGAAGCTTCACAGCGCCCACTATGGCGGCATGGAGCTGATACGCCCGCTGTATCTTGTGCACGAAAGCGATATCATCTCATGGGGCAAGTTTAACGGTCTGCAGCTTCTTCGCTGTGCCTGTCGATTTACAGAAAACTGTTCGGATGGCCTGAAGGAATCAAAGCGGCAGAAAATGAAACAGCTTATCGCTGAACTGAAACAGGAAAATCCGGATGTAGATAAAAATATTTTTCACAGCACGGAAAATGTTAATCTTGACACTGTAGTTGCTTACAAAAAGGATGGAATTTCTCATTCTTTCCTCGACGATTATGCCAAATAAGAATAATGCCTTGACTTTTTTGCAATTTCATGCCTATACTGAGTAGCAGGGCGATGCCTGCAATAAATTTATAAAGACAGGACTTTTTATGCTGAATTTTGCAAAGCTTACACTGAACGATATTGAAACTGTAAGGCCTTTTTTAAGGTTCCAAAAGTCCAGAATATGCGATTATTCGGTAGGCGGAATATTTATGTGGAGGGAATACTTTAAAACACAGTTTACAATTTTTAGGAATACACTGCTTTTTAAAGTTAGATATTTAAATGGAACTACGGCGTTTACGGTGCCGATTGGCGAAAACCAGCAGGAGGCGCTAATTGAGCTTGAAGGCTATTGCAGGGAGAATTTTATACCGCTTGTTTTTTGCACCGTGCCTGATAATTCGTTAGGGCTGCTGGCAGAACGATATCCACGCGCCACGGTTAAGCAGGAGAGAAACTGGTATGATTATCTTTACCGAACGCAGGATCTGATTGACCTGAAAGGACGTAAATACGACGGCCAACGGAACCATATCCATAAATTTCATAAACTGTATCCGAACTTCTTATTTAAAAAGATAAATGAAGAAAATCTAACGTACGTAAAAGATTTTTACGCTGAGCTACATAAAAACCATCAAAAGCCCTCTCCAATTGCCAAGGAAGAAAGCTACAGAACGGCGGAGTTGCTGGATAATTATAAAAAATACGGCCTGTTTGGCGGCTGTATCGTAACAGATGAAACGATTGTTTCAATGTCAATAGGGGAACGCGTAAATGATACGCTGTTTGTTCATGTTGAAAAGGCGGACACTCGGTACCAAGGTGTCTATCAGGTTACCGTGCAGGAATTTCTGAAATACTTCGCCGGTGAAAGTGATACGTTTGTAAACCGTGAAGAAGATGTGGGAGACGCCGGTCTGCGGAAATCGAAACTTTCTTACCACCCTGCTGAGCTGCTTAAAAAGAGCACTGTGCAGGTTAATATTTAGAATAAAACTGGAAGTCCGTAAATGGCTTTCATTTTTTATACCCTAAAAGCTTATAAGGAGGTGAAAATATGGATTTTGAATTCTGTAAAATGGAGATTTATATTCCGACCGCATGTTTTGAGGCGCTGCGCGAAGCACTGAGAAGCGTAGATGCAGGCCACGAGGGAAACTATGACAGCTGCCTTTCATACAGCAAGTGTATGGGCTGCTGGCGCCCGCTGCAGGGCAGCCATCCTTACAAAGGCGAAAAGGGGAAGCTATGCACTGAAAAGGAATATAAAGTAGAAGTCCTTTGCCGCACCGAAAATGTGGAGACAACAATCCGTGCTGTAAAAGCAGTGCACCCATATGAAGTGCCGGTGATAAATGTAATTCCGCTTTACCAAACAGGGCTTGGATGCAGCGAAAAACAAGGAAATATGTCTGGAAAATAAAACGAACGCGAAACTTTTTTCGCGTTCTGCATTATGTGTAGTGTATACAATTATTGCGGGCGGTAAAGCCACGGCATCATCTTCCAAAGGATGACACGGCGCTTGAGATTTGGGTCTGTCTGGCGGTCTATTGTAAGGAGCCTGTCATAGTCTAAAGACTTAAGGTATGCATTTATGCGCTGCCGACTCATGCCTTCGCGCATTACGACATCTATCGAGTCCATAACTGCACGGGGAAGCGTATCCTTTTTAAGCAGGCGCAGAAGCTCCCCATTTTGGCTGTTTGCGTATTCAACAGTGCTTATTATTCGCAGTACTGCCTCAACACGGCGGAAAACCGAAAAGCCGACAGGGGCATTTTTCGGCAGCTCAATTTCATTTGATTTGCTGCGTTTTAGCACTGTTGCTGCCTGAACTGCCGTTCCGGCATTGAGCAGGCAGTCGAAAAGGAATTCCTCCGCATAGCCGAATTGGTAATTTTCGTCAAAACTAATTTGTTTTGACAGCAATAAGTCGCGTCTTACCATAATGGCCGCAATATCGATTTTTGTCCTGTGATGTAGTATGGACTCCGCAAAGAATGCGCCGTCAGGATGATGCACTGCGCTGCTGACATTCCTTAACTCAGCTACGCGCGCTTCTTCTTTTGAGGAGCAGCCGAAAACGAAATCGGCATTTGTGCGCTTTGCCGTTTCGAGATATGGGCGCAGCAGCCCTTCGTAAAGCCTGCGGGCAAAAAAGAATGTGAGATACTTTCCACATGCCTTCTGCACTGCTGTGTTGAGTGCTGACGGGACGTCGGAATTTCCATTCTGTATTACAAACCCATGTAACCCGAGCCCTTTTAGCTGTGTTACAGCCTGCAAAACAGTCTTATCGGAAGAGCCCATGTCAACGATAATGATTTCCGCGTCAATCCCTTTAAGCTGCTCGGCAGTAAACGTTATGATGCGGAGGATACCTTCTTCGATGTTTTTCGCTGGTATCAATACAGAAAGTTCTGAAGCCTGCACGTGAGATCCGCCCTTTCATAATGTGCGTCCTTCTCTCTTTAAGTATACCATAACAAAAAAATTTGATAAGATGAATTATGAACAGATTAAACTGTAAAAATAAAATAATCTTGTAAAGTCTCTTGCAGGAGTAATCAGTGGCTGTGTGATGGAGGTTCTGGTGCTTTACCTTCTTGCTGCTCTTTTTCTTTAAGGTAGAGTATGGCAGAAACGCGCTTGCTGTCATCGATAAAATGGTCGAGGCGACTGACAATATCGGCAGGAGGTTCTTTCATGCCTTTTTTTGCCCACTGGATCACCATGCCTACGAGCCCGTATGTATAAAACTCGGCTATAAAAATTCGGTCAACTGGCTCTATAGCCCTTTTGGACGGGGCATGCTTTACGACCTGATTTATGATTTTCAGCAGCATGGATTTTGTGGCATTGAAAAGATAGCTGTAAAAAATATTCTGGCAGTCCATGTTGAGCGAGCCAATGTAGAAAACTTTTTCCCTTTTCATTATGCTGAGCACTTCAAGCATGGCTGAGCTCCAGTTGCCGCTGTCAGATGCTTTTTCTAATGTTGAGACGATTTCATTGTAGTAAATCCAGTTTACAAGGTCATACTTGTCCTTAAAATGGTAATAAAAAGTCTGCCGGTTCAGCCCGCAGTTATGCACGATATCTGAAACGGTGATTTTTTCCAGATTCTTTTTTCCCATCAGACTTTTTAAGGAATCGGCCATTGCCTTTTTGGTAATCAGGGAATCAGACATAAAAATTCCTCTCAACTTCCGGCAAAACGGAAACATAGCTTAGAAATCGGCTTCGGCAGGATTTTGGCATACACCTTTATTATTAGTGTAGCAGAAGTCCCGCATTTTTTCAACTTTTATGCTTTTCCTTCACGTGCCCTATGCGCTTCAAGATTTTCTGGAAGCTCTTTTAAAATCCTTTCTGCGTCGTAAATTTGGCCAGCGTTGTACTGCAGCTGATTTTTTTCTTTTCCACTCTGAATGCCCGGCGGTCATCGTCCCATGCCGTTTTTATGCACTGAATTGCAAAAGCATCAGTTTCCTTTTCACCGAAATAGTTTTCAAGTGTAAGAGGAACCATGTAAGGAGGCATTTTATCTGCAGCAGATTCACGAAAAATTTCGCAAATTATGCGTGATGACTGCTCAAGGATATCAGGCGCTGATTCTTCGTCATTTTCGAAAATGATTTCTGCTGTATCGAACTTTTTAATTAAGTCGCACACAAATGAAATACCAGACGAGTATGTAATCGCATACAAATAGTTAAATCCGGAAAACAACTCCTGCCATGACATAGGCTGTGCGTCGAGAAACTGCATTTTCACGACATCTATGCGGCTAATTTCAGCGGAATGTTTTTGCCCCTCTGAAAAATCTTCATCGAAAAAAGAAAGATTATCATTCATGCTTGCAGTCTCCCTTGTAACTTTTATATGATTTAGGATTTTGCTCAAAACTTATTATACCATGAAATATATTATAATTTTATAATCTACTTTTCTTACTTTTATTTTTACATAAAAACACCCCAATGTTATTCAGCATATCATACTGCCTAACTTTTGGGGTGCAACTCACACTATTTATCCACAGGCATCAAATATAATTAAAATGAAGGCCGCTATCGAAAAAATCATTTTTCAGCAGCGATTGCTAAGCCATTGATTTTACTTTTTTGCTTCGGCTTTTTCCTGTTCCTCATCTTCATTGAAAGCCTTGGAGCCGGAATCTTTGCCTTCTCTGCTTTCTTTCCACAGGCGATCCGCTATTGGGCGCCACGCGGAAGCGTACGGCAGGCATTTGCCGCAGAGGTGCTCACTGCTTTCAGGACTCAGAAGGTCGGTGCTATTTGCACCTGTTTCTTTCACGAGCTGCTGCAGCCTGCTTGGGTTTTCAAGCATTGGGCAAGGACGCAGCATATTTTTATTAAACGGCTGCGCTTTCTGGTAAGCGAGGAACAGCGGCTGGCGCAGGCAGTCGAGCAGGCTCTTGTTATGGATATTCGCGCTGGAGTAGTGGATGAATACGCATGGCTCCATGTCGCCGTTTGCATTGATATGGCAGTAGTTTTTGCCGCCCGCAATGCATCCGCCGACGAATTCGGCGTCGTTCTGGAAGTCCATGGTGAAGATAGGCTTGCCGCCGGTCCAGTCACGGATCTCACGCACACGGTGGTACATATATTCTCTCTGTTCAGGATTAAGCAGCAAATCGGTTGAAGCGTTATTGCCAACAGGCATATAATGGAAATACCAGCTGTAAACAACACCTTTGGAAATAAGCATATCGAGGAAATCGTCGTTTGTTACATCCTTGTAGTTATGGGAAGTATAGCAGATAGAGGTGCCGTAAACAAGGCCATAACTGTGCATTTTATCGAGTGCAGCCATGACTCTGTTGAAAGTACCGTTGCCGCGGCGGCTGTCTGTAGCTTCTTCGAAACCTTCAATTGAAACTGCAGGTATAATATTGCCGAGGCGTTTCATCTCTTTGCAGAAATCATCATCTATAAGCGTTCCATTGGTGAATATCATGAATGCACAGTCGTTGTGCTTTTCGCAAAGTTTTACGATGTCGTCTTTGCGGACAAGCGGTTCACCGCCTGTCATCATGTAGACATGAGTGCCGAGTGCTCTGCCCTGTGTCACTATGCTGTCCATATCGTCAAAGCTGAGGTTCAGTGTTTTGCCGTACTCAGCGGCCCAGCAGCCGGTGCAGTGCAGGTTGCAGGCACTTGTAGGATCAAACAGGATAACATAAGGGATATGGCAGCCGTATTTTTTGCTGTTTTCTTCTGTATCGCGGAAACCGCGGAAGCCGCCTTCATAGCCGGCATCAAGCAGCAGCGTTTTAAAGACGTGCGGGTCCACCCAGTCCATCATATGGCTCAGCATACGTGACCATTTACTGTCTTTGCCCAGGCCCTCACGGAGTTGCCTGTAGGCATCCGGTTTCCAAACGTCACCAAGGACTTTCTGCGTCATGTTAACAATTTGCAGAAAACCTTTTGTACGTTCCTTTTTGGTGTACTTATAAACACCGTCAATCACAAGCTCGAACGCTTTGCGTTCAGCTGTATGTGCAACTTTACTTTGCACGGGAATTCCTCCTTCATTTGGTTACATCGCCACACTTGACTCGAAGGTTTTCTAATCTTCTATTCAGTATAAAGTAATGGTTGTAAGAAGTCAATAACAAGGTATATGAAATCATCTTATGTGCTGCGCAAAAGCAGCAGTGCCGCTATTGCAAAAACGCCGGAAGTGATTGCCGCAGAAATGGCGGCCTGCCGGTGGGACAGCGTACGAAAAGCTTATGCGAAAGCATTTTTTATAAAATAGATAAGCATACACTTGTGATTTTCTGCCACAAAAATAATTATTTTGTAGAACTTAAAGGGAATATAAGAAAACAGTGTTTCGCTGTCTAAGCGCACGAGGTGCAGGCACAAGATGCTGAGCCTTTCTCGATTTATCGGAGAGGAAGAAGTAGTGTAATCGGCTGAAATTGAAGAATATCGTGAAATTGCTGGTTATGCTGCTTGCCGCTGATAAAAACGTCGCCGAAATTCTGCGGGAGGAAGATTGCCGATGGCGGCATTTCGGCGTTGGCGGTTGTAAAAGACTTCAATATATTCAAAATGGAGGCTTGTGCCTGCGCATGGATAGGCGCTTTTTGATAGATTGTTTCCGATGGAAACAATGTCCACTCAATGTCCACTTTTGCATGAATTTTAGCGTACAAGCACACACAAACGCGAACATTACAGCAAAAGACAATGGCGGCACAGGCATAGAGAAAACCCGCATGAATACTGAATAATCGGTACTCATGCGGGCGTTTTAGATGGTCGAGGTGACAAGACTCGAACTTGCGACATCCTGCTCCCAAAGCAGGCGCGCTACCAGCTGCGCTACACCTCGAAGTAAATACCAAACAAATTAATTATAGATGAAAAATCCGATTCTGTCAAGAAAAATTTATCTTTCGGTGGATATCCGCAAAATATCTAATTTCATACGGTCAAATATATGCAGGCATAAAGAGCGAACTCACTGAAACGTACTTCTGCCACAGACCAATGGCTTGTCCATAGCATAAAATCCAGCTATAATAAAATTCAATGATAAAAATGGAAGGGGCATCAGCGCTATGGCAGCAAAAGACCTAATACTACAGCGCCTCAGGGAAAACGGCGGTTTTGTTTCAGGTGAGGAACTAAGTGGGCTTCTTCATGTTACGCGCACATCAGTATGGAAAAATATTAATATGCTGAGAGAAGAGGGATATGAGATAGACTCATCGACAAACCGTGGCTACCGGCTCGTCTCATGCCCAGACGTGTATTTGAATGATGAAATTACAGCAGGACTTGAAACCGAATTTCTCGGCAAAAACTCTTTCTGCTATGAAAGCATAGATTCAACTAATGAAGAAGCTAAGCGCTGTGCTTTAAAAGGGGCACCGAACGGAAGTTTGTTTATTGCCGAACAGCAGACTGGCGGAAAAGGGCGTCTTGGCCGAAGCTGGGCCTCACCAGCCGGAACAGGAATATGGTTTTCTGTTTTACTGCGCCCCGGCACGCTGCCCCTCAACGCCGCTGCCATAACGCTGCTTGCAGGCTACGCTGTCTGCAGCGCCATCAGAGCTGCTACAGACTGTAAGGCAATGATTAAATGGCCCAATGATATTGTTGCGGGCACTAAAAAGCTCTGCGGCATTCTGACAGAAATGAGTGCAGAAATGGAGCGTGTGGAATTTGTAGTCATAGGCATTGGAATAAATGCAAACACGGTGGCTTTCCCTGAAAATCTGCAGGAAAAAGCTACGTCAATTTGTCTTGAAACTGGAAAAAAGGTGCGCCGCGTCGCGCTTCTTCAAGAGGTTTTGCGTCACCTCGAAAAGCTGCTTAAAGAAAATCCTATTTCACTTACACCAGCTTTCCTGGAAAAATATAAATTGGTCTGTGTAACCCTTGGCAGAAAAGTGGCCTTCCAGAGAAACGGGCGTCAAGTAACCGGCACAGCAGAAGATGTTTCACCTAACGGAGAGCTGCTTGTGCGCCTGCCAGACGGAAAAATGGAAAAGGTATTCTCGGGAGAAGTAAGCATACAGGGATTTTACGGGCAGAATTTCGAATAAAAAGTTAATACTTTTTGAAGGCAGTCTCAGTAAATCAAATTTTGCTGGGACTGCCTTTTTTCAGCCCATACCGCAGCCACACAGCCAAGCTTCAATCATCACAGGCAGAATATGTTATGGCATAATCTGTGTATTGCTTTAAATACATTAAAGTGATAATATAGTCATAAAGTGGTTACAAAAAAGTAACTATTTACGTATTTGATTACAAAATCGTTACGTACAATACGAACTTTGTGGAAAGGATGATTTTAAGTGAAGAAAAAGGTAATCGCACTCATTCTCGCGCTCGCAATAGGCAGCAGTGCCAGCGTTTCAGTTGCAACATGCACTAAAACACCGGCTGAAGCTGTTAAATCTGTGAAAGCCGCATTAACATCTGCAGTTGCTAATTCGCAGTGCGGCGGGCTGCTCGGCAAAATACCTGCCGCATCATCATGCAGCAGGCAGTCTAATACGGTTAATAAAAATTGCAGCGCAAACTCAAAATCTGCCTGTAATGTCAGCTCGTGCCCTGCAAATTCAGAAAGCACATATTCTGCGGCTTCAGCATCTGAAAAAGCATCATGCTCATCAAAAAGCTTGTCGGAAGCACGCAGTGCATCAAATGCAAAATCTGGGAACCAACGTACATGCAGTTCCAGCTCAAACTGCGGCAGCTCATGTGGCGGCTGCAATTATTCAAGCACCTCCGGAAAAGCGCTCAATGATATTCTTAATTCGTTTTGCGCAAATGCGGGTTTTTGCGGCAACACATCAAAGGCTGCACCAAAACCATCGTCTTCCGCCAGCAAGTCTTTAAAATCAAACAGCTACAGCACCTTTCAAAATGAAGTTGTGCAACTCGTCAATGCAGAACGTAAAAAAAGCCGGCCTTTCAGGCCTTGCTGAAAATGCATCTTTGATGAAAACCGCTACTATTAAATCAGAAGATATGGCAAAGAATAATTATTTCAGCCACACTTCCCCAACTTATGGCTCGCCGTTTGACCTTATGAAAAAGTTTGGCATAAGTTACCACGCTGCCGGTGAAAATATCGCCATGGGCCAAAAAACGCCTGAACAGGTTATGAAAGCGTGGATGAATTCGCCAGGTCACCGCAAGAACATTCTTAATCCCTCGTTTACAAAAATCGGCGTCGGCGTTGCAAAAAATTCAGAAAATCAGTATTACTGGACACAGCATTTTATTGGATAACCCTCAATATCTATCAGTAAAATAGAAAATAATAAAAGATACGCTTTGATATAGCTGCAAAAGCTTTATCAAAGCGTATCTTTATATCAATGTTAAAGGCATGAAGCGTACACAATTAAAAAATACAAAATCAGTGCCATATTTTTGTATTACAATATTGCTCAGCAAAAACAATTTATGACATAAACATCTGGCCGCCTACGCTATAATTGTTTCTGCTGGGCAGGGAGCGATGATTTTGAAGCCGACGATTTATGTTGATGTCCTCGTAGCCGTCAATTTTTTTATCAATTATTTTCTTCTCCTGGCATGCGCCAAATTCCTTTCCGTGCCAGCAAAGCGGTGGAAACTTGCCGCAGCTTCCGGACTTGGTGCCTTTTTTTCGCTCTCTATTTTTTTGCCGGAATTTCCTGCGTGGGCAACAGTAATGATAAAGCTACTTATGTCAGCCGCAATAGTTCTTTGTGCTTTCGGTTTCCACAGCTGGAAACAGTTTCTCCGGAACACTGCGGCATTTTATTTAATAAACTTCGGCTTTGCAGGCCTTATGCTTGCACTCTGGTACTTTTTGGCCCCACAGGGCCTGATGATAAGGAATTCTATAGTTTATTTTGATATTTCGCCCGTTCTTTTAATTATTTTAACCGTTATATGTTACTTGATCGTCACGCTTATCTGCCGCATAACAGGGCGTCAGATGCCAAAGGAGCTTTTTTGCCGCATAACAATTCACAGTGGCGGAATATCATGCACCTGCAATGCACGCGTAGATACAGGCAATTCACTCCGCGAGCCATTTTCAGATTACCCTGTAATCGTTGTAAGCCGCAGTGTTATTGAGCGTATGCTGCCCAAAAGCAGCAGCACAGGATTACGCCTTATACCATTCGGCGTTGTTTCCGGCTCCGGCCTTTTAAAGGCGTTCCGTCCTGAGCTGGTGCTTATCTTCTATGGCAAAAAAATAATTGAAATACATAAAGTCTACATAGCAGTCTCAGAATCAAAACTTGAAAACTGCGATGCTTTGCTCAACCCGGATATTCTTCAGGCATCCGGCTAAATCCTGCCGAAGCCGGATGTAAAACACGCCGGAGCGGCACGGCAAAGGGAAAACAAAACATGAAATGTATAAGGCAAATCAGGGAATGGCTCATATCGCTCTTAAGCAGGCTTCTAAGCCCGTTGCTTCGGCGCGGCGTCTACTATATCAACGGGCCTGAAACGCTGCCTCCTCCCCTTACAAAGCAGGAGGAAAGCCAGGTCATGGAAAACATCATTAACGATGTTCCTAATGCACGCGAGCCGCTTATTACGCATAACCTGCGGCTTGTCGTTTATATTGCCAAGAAATTCGAGTCGCCCTGTGCAACTCTGGAAGACCTGATTTCCATTGGCACCATAGGCCTTATAAAAGCTGTCAACACATTCCGCCCCGAGCGAAAAATAAAGCTGGCAACTTATGCGTCGCGCTGCATTGAAAATGAAATACTGATGTATCTCAGAAAAACATCCCAGCTAAAAAATGAAATTTCCATAGATGACCCGCTCAGCGTCGACTGGGACGGCAACAAGCTCCTGCTTTCTGATATCATAGGAAGCGACCAGAACTCCATAAGCATAAACCTTGAAGACGAGGCTGAGCAGGAACTCCTGCGCAGCGCCGTTGACCGCCTCGCCCCGCGGGAAAGGAAAATAATGCAGCTGCGCTTCGGCCTCAACTGCAGCCGTGAGCACACGCAGAAAGAAGTGGCTGACACACTCGGTATATCACAGTCTTACATATCACGCCTCGAAAAAAGGATAATAGAACGTTTGAAAAAAGAGCTCGAGCGTGTCAGCTAATCATGTTCCGTATAATGCAGTATAATGCGGTAGGCATCAAGCAGCTTTTCATATGGCCAGCGGCAGTTTGCCGGACTTGTAGACGGCAATGGAACAGCCGCCATTCCAGTTTTGCTGTAGCAGAACCGGCGGTAAAGCGATGCGGCTTTCGTACCCGTTGTAAATATTCTGCGTATATTCGTTTTTTTGAGTAGGCCTGCGATATCGTTAGGCACCGGTTCACGGATGCTCGCGTCATCAGCACCTGCAATACGGCAGCTTTTCAGCACATCCCACATAGCTATGCGATGCTGCAGCAGGAAAGATGCCTTCGCTTCATTTGTTTCTGGCACCGGTGCATTGTAAAGGCCGGCAGCAACACGCCAGAACCTGTTCTGAGGATGTGAATAGTAAAACCCATATTCTCTCGATTTCGGGGAAGGCATGGTGCCGAGTATCAAAGCCCGCGAATTTTTATCATAAACAGGTTTAAGCGGATGGACTACAAGGGTACTCTCCTTCTGCATCAGCTTTTTCCCTTCTCAGCTTTCATGGCATAGTGCAGAAGTGTCTGGCGTGTATTTGCGCATTTGCCGTCAATCACAGCATTGAGCAGGACTTTCAGCATATTCCCTACTGTTTCGCCTTTAGTGAAACCCGCCTTAATCAGGTCATCGCCTTTTACTGCAAGGTCTTTAAGTTTGAAGCACTGTTTCTGGTCAAGGATACGGTCAAGCACAGCCGAAACCTGGCGCAGCGACAAAATGTATCCGTTTTCCGGATTTGCTTTCCCTTTTGCGTCTGCCTGCTCAACCATTACAAGCAGGCGTAAATTTTTTTCACCAAGGCCGTTCAGCCTGCGGCGCAGACAGCGTTCGTCAGGCCAAAGCGGCAGGTCATGACTGCGGACAAGCGTTAAAACTGTCTGCAGCGTTTTTTTATCATAGCGCAGGCGTGTCATTATTTTCTGCGCTATTTCTGCGCTTTTTTCCGTATGGCCATAAAAGTGGCCCGTCCCATCTGCGCCACGTGTAAGGCACATAGGTTTGCCAAGGTCATGCAGAAACATGGTAAGCCTAAGCACAGGCTCCGGTTCTACCGCATCAACACAGTGGAGAGTATGCTCCCATACATCGTAAATGTGATGCGGATTATACTGGCAAAACCCGAAAGTCGGGGAAATTTCCGGAATAAACTCAGCAATCACTTCTCTGAAGCGCCTTAAAACTTCTGCGGCGTTCTGGCCGCATAAAAGCTTTGTAAACTCTTCGCGTATCCGTTCTTTCGATATGCCATTGAGTAGTTTCCTGTTTTTCTCCACGCTTTCCGCTGTGCCAACTTCTACAGAAAAGCCGAGCACTGATGAAAAGCGCAGCGCGCGCAGAATGCGCAGCCCGTCTTCATGGAAACGCATGTCCGGGTCACCTACGCAACGGATGATGCCATGTGAAAGGTCTTCCTTGCCGCCGAAGCAGTCCACAAGGCCTTCTTTTTCACTGTAAGCAAGGGCATTCATCGTGAAATCACGGCGTGCAAGGTCTTCTTTAAGATTGCCTGTAAAGGAAACACTGTCAGGATGCCTGCCGTCTGAATACGGGCCGTCTACCCTATACGTTGTCACTTCCACAGGCATGCCGCCTGTAACGACCGTCACTGTCCCATGGCTCATGCCTGTTTTCACAACATGCATATCCGAAAAAATGCTTTCCGTCTCTTCCGGCAAAGCAGAAGTGGCAACGTCCCAGTCATTAGGCTTTCTACCGAGCAAACTGTCACGCACACATCCGCCGACCGCATAAGCTTCACGCCCGTCTCCTATAAGTCTGTTTAAAATACCGCTGACCTGCGGCGGAATCTGTATTTTCATACCATTCCTCCATTTTCAACTGAATCATGTCGAAATCTTATTTTACAACTTCTGAATGATACTCTTCCGGCATGGCAATAATGGCATTAGGACCGTGACGGGAGGATATGCGAAGTGCAATACAACAAAGTCGAAATCTGCGGCGTAAATACATCAAAGCTTAAAGTGCTGACTGAAAAAGAAAAGATGGAACTGCTCCGCAGAACAAAAAGTGGCGACATGGAGGCGCGGGACGAGCTGATAAAAGGCAACCTGCGCCTTGTGCTCAGTGTAATCCAACGCTTTACAAACAGGGGCGAGAATCTCGACGACCTGTTTCAGGTCGGCTGCATAGGCTTAATAAAAGCAATCGACCATTTTGACACAAGCCAGGGTGTACGCTTCTCTACTTACGGCGTTCCAATGATTATCGGCGAAATCCGCCGGTATCTGCGTGACAACAACAGCATCCGAGTCAGCCGCTCGCTGCGCGACACAGCCTACAAAGCCATGCAGCTTAAAGAAAAAATGACTGCTAAAAACAACCGCGAGCCTACCGTTGAAGAAATTGCAAAAGGGCTTGACATTCCGCGCGAAGAAGTGGTTGTTGCCCTGGAGTCCGTCGTTGAGCCGGTCTCGCTTTATGAACCCGTTTTTTCAGATGACGGCGACACTATATATATCATGGATCAGATAGGCGACAAAAACGATGACAATAACTGGCTTGATGAAATTGCCCTCAAAGAAGCGATAAGGAACCTTAACAGCCGCGAAAAGCGCATCCTTTCAATGCGCTATTTTCAGGGCAAAACCCAAATGGAAGTTGCTTCAGAGATTGGAATCAGCCAGGCGCAAGTCTCACGCCTTGAAAAAGCAGCACTTGATAAAATCAAAAAGGAAATCTGAAATCTCTCAACATCTCTAAGGTGCTCCCGCCAATCTGCAAATAGGAAGCTAAAAACGCCGCGCCGCACATAAACATAATAAGTGCGGAGGTGGTTTGGGTGAACTGCAGAATTGATGATATGCGCCATAAGGAAGTTATCAACATCAAAAACGGCATGCGCCTCGGAAACGTATGCGACCTGGAAATAGACACGGCCACAGCACGTGTTTCAGCCCTGATAATCTATGGGAAGCTCCGCTGGTTAGGCCTTCTCGGCCGCGAGGACGACATTATAATCCACTGGGACGACATCAAAGTAATAGGCGACGACACAATTCTTGTAAACTACACAACCCCGGTGCGTACAAAAGGGCCGCCGCGCGGTATAGGCGCTCTTTTCGGATATAAATAAAACATATGGCACTTAGCAACTCCGACCGTATTCCTGTAAAGCGTAATGATAGCCTTTACTCAGCCGCAGTTTCCTCCGGCTCATCATCACATACGCCGATAGCTTTGCGGACACTCTCCTCGCGCCCAAGAAAATAATCCTCTATCACGTCCCAGCGTTCCTTGCTCGAAAGGTCATGCATCATAAAGCCCATCATCGTATCCTGGGCAGACTTGTGGCGCCTGTGGATATCTGATGCAACACTGTTCTTATAATCGTAATCGCCCGCCGTCAGCCTTGCCAGCTTATCTGGATCATTTATCCTAACGAATATCTCCATGTTCTGGCTCCCGTGCACCTCATATGAAGCAAGGCCAAGCAGCTCGAGAAAAGACAGCAGGCGCAGCCGTTCCGGCTGGCGGCTGTTGCGGCCAAGCGGAATATACGCCTGGTAGATATTTTCCTCGCCGGGCGCGCACTGGGAAACAAGCTGCACAAAATAATTCGGCATTGAAATATAGCCTGAATTAAGCACACGGTAGCCCATTTCTCCTGACGGCGTTTTTCTGGCCGCAATGAATTTGAGGCGGTCGCTGTTAGTGCGGAATCCGATATTTCTCGACATATCCGCGATAAAAAGCTGCAGTATCATGTTTGAAAACTCCAGCCTGCCGCAGTCTTTGCCAAAGCCTTCTGCCAAATCTTCGCGGAATTGCTTTGCCGTAAAGACCTGGCCTTTGCTCTTATACTTACGGAAAATTCCTGAAATCACCGTGCAGTCTTCTTTCAGCTTTTCCTTAAGCTCCTGAAACGGCAGCGCATAAACAGCTTTTATATGAATGCGCGGAGAAAAGATCTCGTCATTGCCGCACTGAAACAGCTCCCCGTTGAAAAAGCGGTGATTAAACTGGGAAAAGCTGATATCCCTGAAATTGTTCTGCCAGATAGCCGGCATGTCAAGCTCATAGATTTTTCCACTGTTCACAACTATAGTGTCAGACTCATAGCGCTTGTTGCGTGAAGGAAGCACACGCCTTGTGCGATCGTCCAGCTGCTTGACAAAACGGCCAAACTTTTTTTCAAATTTTTCGATTGACTTCAGCGGAACATTTACAAAGCTTTTTGTAAGCATGGCTTTCGGCCGGACTGTAATAACTGGATACCCGTAAATGCTTTCAAGGTCTTTTGAAAGGAGGAGCATACCGTTTTTTACTTTGTTTTCGAGCTCCCTGCCTCTGAACAGATACAAAAACGCATCAGGTGAAATGAGCAGGCTGCGCCTGTTACTCTCCTTATAAATGCTGTATATCTTCCGAAGCATTTCACGCAGCTGATACTGCTTCATCTCAGAAATGCCATAAAGCGTGCGCACATAACGTGTGTCAGTCGGCAGGAAATCCGCGCTTGCGCACCCCTGCGAAGATTTTCTGCGTGCCGCCCTGCCAATTTCCTGAACATAGTCTGCAAGACTGCCTGTCGGCGCAAAATGATACACATTGCGGATATCCTGCACATCAATGCCCATGCCGAAAGCTTTTGTGCAGAGCATAACTATACAGGCGCCACTGCTGAAGTTTTCCTGCGCCGTGCTGCGCGCCTTTTTGTCAAGCGTTCCATAATACCTGCATACTTTCGGGCGTACAGCGGAATCAAGCGCTGCATAAATATCGTCCACCTGCGTTGTGAACGGGCAATACACGAGAGATTTTTCTCCTTTTTCGACATATGTTTGTACAACCTGAGCCGCCTTTTTAACTTTGAACGATTCTGCCCCTTCAGTTACGCTTTTAAGGCTCACACGGTTTATGTCAAATGCAATGTTGTCCCTGCGCACACTGCCAAGATAAATCAACGGGTCTTTCAAAAACAGGCTGTCAATTGTTTCATTTACAATGTCTTCGGAGCCGCCATAAACAGCCGTTGCCGTAAGGCAGAGAATCGGGAACCACATGCCAGAGCGTTTCAGATGATTAAGGAAATCGCCGAGATACCAGTAATCCGCCCTGAAATCTTTGCCCCATGACGTTACAATGTGCGCCTCATCAATTACAAAAAGGCCGACTTTTCTCCCTCCTGTAATGGCATCCAAAGGTGTGGAGACAAGCAGTTCAGGCGCTACATAGACGATTGACTTTTCGCCTGCCTTTATTGCCGCTATACGCTTTTCGCGCTCTTCGAATGACAGGGTAGAGTTAATATACGTTGCGCACCTTACGTTATGTTCATTCTCAAGCTGAAGCACCTGGTCTTTCATCAAAGCTATAAGCGGTGTTATCACAATAGTCACAGCGCCGAATTTTTCTGCGATATGGACAGCGGGAAGCTGGAAAAGCAACGATTTGCCGGCACCAGTAGGGGCTGTAATAAAAATATTGCGGAAGTCATGGCTGCCGCCAATAGCCTTTTCGCTTTGCGCAATTATCTGGGAAATAATCTCGCCTTGTGAAATCTCTACGGTATCTTTTGCTGAACCGGGCCTGCTGTAAAATTTAAGCTGCCGGAAAGCGGCATCGTTTCCCCAGTATTTCTGAAGCAGCGGCAAGTATTTGTTTGCAGACGACTTTTCCGTGACATTGAACCCTTGAAACTTTTTCACACCGTAAGATACGCCAAGTTCGTCCAAAATTCCGGCGAAGGCCGGGAAAGCGTATCTGTCAGGCTCAGTGCGGGAATTCATGCAGTAAACTGTGCCCGACGGCAGGCGGCCTTCCAGAAGCTCAGCTTTTTGCAGCAGAAAACGGCTGCCTGAAATTGAAGCGCTGGATTTTGCATCCACAATTTCTTTTGGCACCGGCATCGGCCTTTGTGCAAAAAATGGCACAATTTTCAGCTTTTCATCTGTGCAGCGGTCAAACGGGGCAAGAAAATAATGCGTTTCGTCCACAGAAACAACATCGCCGTAATAATTAAAATAAACAGCAAGGTTGTCCGGTACAGAGTCAGTTTCTTTCTGAAAGTATTCATAAAGGCTGCGTGCATCTTCATTTGGCACTGCTGAGACATAGTGCCCTGAAAACAGGTTGTCATCAACTATCTCCACAGTGCCGTTGTAATGCCGCATCAATTCCGGATCTTCGGAAATGGCCGCGAGAAACTGCTCATAAATACCGACGCGAAACCCGCTGCTCGAAATCAGGTCTTTTGCTGTTTCTGCTTTCTTTGCTTCCAGAGCTGCCAGATTAAGCGTCGCGTCAGGATTCAGAATCCCGTCTGCGTAAAGGCTCTCACTGCAGGAAAGGATCTCGGCATTCTGCAGGCGGCCAAACCCCCTGAAGAACAGTACCGTTTTCTCCTTCTGGTTTTTCTGTAAAAATTGTTGAAGTCTGGTATGGAAAAGATCTTGGAATTTCAATTTTTTCACCTTTGTCCTTGAATTACGCCGAAACAAAACCGGATAGATTTCATCAGCTTTTTGTTTATAGTTTTATTATACCCCTTTTTTGAGCTTTTTTCAAAAAAATGCAGAAATAGAAAAAATTTATAAGTTAGAAATATTTAATGCAGCAAATATTATTCTACCTAATGGCTGAGTATATTTGATGATTTTCGGCCAATGTGTTAGGATTAAGCATATTAATAAACCAGTGACATTTATCTTTTAATGCTTACCAGCAAAAATTAAAATTACAGAACCCGCAAACTGTCTGATGGACACTGCAAATGGAGAAGGTTCAAGCATGGAAAAAATGGCCGATATTTTCGTGATGGGCAAAAAATACAAAGTGCCCTCGCGCCTTACAATCATGAAAGCTTTGGAATACGCCGGTTACCAGCTCGTACACGGATGCGGCTGCCGAAACGGATTCTGCGGCGCCTGCGCAACAGTCTACCGCATAAAAGGCAGGCAAGACCTCGTATTCTGCCTCGCCTGCCAGACGCAGGTGCAAAATAATATGTACATAGCAATGCTTCCATATTTTCCGCTCGTCAAACAGACTTACGATATAAATAAAATTAAACCGGATAAACAGGTAATGATGCATCTGTACCCGGAGATTTACAAATGCATAGGCTGCAACGCCTGCACAAGGAGCTGCCCACAGGGTATTAATGTTAGGCAGTATATCGCATACGCCAAAAACGGCGAATTAAAAAAATGCGCCGAGGCATCGTTTGACTGCGTCATGTGCGGCATATGCTCTTCCCGCTGCCCTGCCGGCATCTCACATCCTCAGGTTGCCCTTCTCGCAAGACGCCTGACCGGAAAATATCTCGCGCCAAAGTCTGAGCAGCTGGAAAAGCGCGTAAGGGAAATCAAAAACGGCGATTTTGACGAATCCCTCAACAGGCTGATGGCGAAGCCTGCAAGTGAGCTTCAAAAGCTTTACAACAACAGGGATATAGAAAAATGAGGGAGAACTGCGCCATGTATTCGGAAAAAATGATCGATTCTGTGAAGAAGGTAGAAGCAACACGCCCGTACCGCCTTCACACAGAGCCAAAGAGGATGGCTGCTGATGAAAAGAGCAGGCTCCTTACAGCTTTTCACCCTGATTACAGAGAAGACCAGTTTGCAGTGCTAAAAGTCGGGCCAAACAAAGGTGACAAAGTGCCTAAGGAACTCGCGGCACTTCTTCAGGCAAACAGCAGGCTTGCAGGCATTGATATCGACCTTGAAAAACCTGACTATGATGTTGACGTACTCGTTATAGGCGGCGGCGGTGCCGGCGCTTCCGCGGCAATAGAAGCAAATAAAGCCGGCGCAGATGTCATGATCGTTACAAAGCTGCGTATGGGAGACTCAAACACCGTTATGGCCGAAGGCGGGATACAGGCAGCCGACAGGCCTGACGATTCGCCAGCCATACACTACCTCGACGCTATGGGTGGCGGGCGTTTTGCCAACAGGCCCGAACTGCTGAGAAAGCTTGTGGTTGAAGGGCCGTCCGCCGTTAAATGGCTCAATGGCCTCGGCGTAATGTTCGACAAGAAACCCGACGGCACTATGGTAACTACACATGGCGGCGGAACGTCACGCAAGCGGCTGCACGCAGCAAAAGACTATACCGGCGCAGAAATTATGCGCGTTCTTCGCGATGAAGTGATGAACCGGCATATTCCAATCGTTGATTTTACTTCTGCCATAGAACTGCTGCTCGACGAAAACGGCAAAGCCGCCGGCGCTGTCCTGATGAATATGGATACAAAACAGCTTCTTGTTGCCCATGCAAAAGCAGTCGTTCTCGCAACGGGCGGCGCAGGCAGGCTGCATTATCAGGGTTTTCCTACATCTAACCACTATGGCGCAACAGCAGACGGCCTTGTCATCGCTTACCGCGCAGGCGCAAAGCTGCTTTATGCCGACACTTTGCAGTACCACCCAACAGGCGCGGCTTTCCCTGAACAGATATCAGGATCTCTTGTAACCGAAAAAGTGCGTTCCCTCGGAGCAATGCTTGTAAACCGTGAAGGCCGTGCTTTTATGCATCCGCTTGAGACGCGCGACGTTGCCGCTGCCGCTATAATCCGCGAATGCACAGCGCGCGGCGAAGGCGTTCCTGTCTCCTCTTCCCTTAGCGCCGTATGGCTTGACACTCCAATGATAGACGAGCTGCACGGCGCAGGCACTTCCGAAAAAATGATACCAGCCATGATGCGTATGTTCGGCAGATATGGCATTGACATATGCAGACTGCCTGTTCTCGTTTACCCAACGCTGCACTACCAAAACGGCGGGATTCAGATTACGGCTGACGCAATGACAGACGTGCCAAACCTTTTTGCTGCAGGTGAAGTCACAGGGGGGATACATGGCCGCAACCGCCTTATGGGCAACTCACTGCTTGACATCATAGTGTTCGGCAGAACTGCTGGCCGCAATGCTGCCGCTGCCGGCAAAATGGCAAAAGCCGGCACGCCGACGCTCAAACATGTAAAAAGGTTTCAGCGCGAAATGGAAGGAGCCGGCATACACAGTGATATTTTTTCTCCAAAGCTCCTTCCAAAATACACAAGATACTACCGTGGGCTCAAAGGTACAAAAAACGGTTCATTTTAATTTTTCGACACACTTTATAAGGGCAGCCATAATGCGGCTGCCCTTTATTACTGCCTTGCGGCAAAAGATTTCCATAATTAATGCTGCAATATTTATTCTGCCATCAGTATTCGGTGAATGGTTTGAAATTAAAAGCGAAAGCACGGCCGTCGCTTTATGTATCGTCGTTTATTTATGCCTTAACAGGCTTATCAAAGAACTTTTCATGTATCACAGAAACAGCCTGGTCGGCGTCTTTGCAGTCTATTAAAACCGAAATCTTAATTTCACTTGTCGAAATCATATGTATATTGATATTTGCTTCGTAAAGGGCTCCAAACATTTCGGCCGCAATCCCAGGATGTGATTCCATTCCGGCACCTACAATCGAAACTTTCGCAACATCTTCGTCATAAACTACTTTATCGGCTCCAATCTGCTCGATATATGGGGCAAGTATGGCGATAGTTTCTTTCGAATTTTCGTGGCTTACTGTAAAGCTTATATCCTTTGTGCCGTTTCTGCCAACAGATTGAAGAATAATGTCTATGTTAATGTTTTTAGACGCAAGCTTTGAAAATATTTTGAATGCAAGGCCCGGCCTGTCTGGAACTCCAATAATAGAAACACGCGCAACATCTTCGTCTTTCGCTACCCCGCTTATAAGCATTCCTTCCATTTTTGCTGCCTCCTTAACAATTGTCCCCGGCCTGTCATTCATGCTGGAAAGAACCTCCAACTCTATGCCATATTTTTTCGCCATCTCTACAGAACGGTTATTAAGCACCTGCGCCCCAAGGGAAGCAAGCTCAAGCATCTCGTCATAGGAAATAGCGTCAAGTTTCCGGGCATTTTTAACCTTGCGCGGATCTGCCGTAAACACACCTTCAACATCGGTGTAGATCTGGCAAAGGTCAGCATGCATTGCCGCTGCAATTGCAACTGCGCTGGTGTCGGAGCCGCCGCGCCCCAGCGTTGTCATATCGTCATAACGGTTAATCCCTTGAAATCCAGTGACCACAACAATATTTTTCTTGTCAATCTCTTTGCGTATCCGCTCCGGGTCAACGCGTTTGATGCGCGCGCTCCCATAAACGGAATTCGTCACAAATCCAGCCTGCCACCCGAGCAGTGAAACCACAGGATAGCCGAGCTTTTCAATTGCCATCGCAAGCAAAGCTGCCGACGCCTGTTCACCCGTTGTTAGAAGCATATCCATTTCGCGCTTGGAAGGGCTTCCGTTGATTTCCATCGCCTTTGCAATCAAGTCATCCGTTGTGTCGCCCTGAGCCGAAACGACGGCTACAACATTATTGCCCTTGGCATAAGTTTTTGTCACAATATCCGCAACGTGGAACACACGCTTAGCATCAGCGACCGAGCTGCCGCCAAATTTCTGGACAATCAGGCCCATAAAAAGTTCATCTCCAAGATTTACAATTTTGATTACAAAACCACTGCGCCCTGTTTTATTCAGTGAAAATACTCGCGCCTTTAGGGTCGACGGCCAAGGTTTTTATTTTCCAGCCATTAATATTTTTCTTTTTAAGGCGTATTTCCGCCTGCGCAGAAAATTTTTCCGCCATATCTGACGAAACCATTGAAATAATGGTTGGCCCTGCACCGCTCACATATGTACCAAGCGAACCGAGTTCATAGCTCATGCGGAATACATCTTCCAAGTGGTCAATCAGGTTTGCACGGTAAGGCTGATGGATTTTATCCTGAACGGCAACACGGAGGTTTTCAAGTTTTCCGGAAAAAAGTGATGCCGTCATAAGGGCAGAGCGCGAAAGGTTATAAACCGCATCCTCCCTTGAATATTGCTTTGGGAGGACAGAGCGGGCCTTCTCGGTCTTAAGCTCAAAAGGCGGCACAAAAAGCACAAAGCGTATTTTTTCCGACACCGGCACGCTGACGCTGTAAACCCTGCCCGCTTCTATGGCCGACGCCGCAAGGCCGCCCTCAATGGCAGGCGTTGTGTTGTCCGGATGGCCTTCGATTTCAGCCGCAAGGTCAATGAGCTCCTGACGTTTCAGCGGACTGCCGATGAGGCGGTTTGCACCCAATATCCCCGCCACTATGCATGCAGAGCTGCTTCCGAGCCCGCGCGCCATCGGTATATTATTTAGCTGTATAATCTTGAGGCCCGGCAGCTTCCTGCCGCAGCGCTCATAAACATGTTTTGCGGCCCAGTAAATCAGGTTCGTTTCGTCTGTAGGTATCTTTACATCGTCTTTGCTTGTAATTTCAAGGGAATCAGACTCTTCCATCCATACCTGATTATACATTTTCAGCGCAATGCCTAAGGAATCGAAGCCGGAGCCAAGATTTGCGCTTGTCGCCGGCACTTGAATCCGTATCATATCAACATCTCCATAAAGTCAAAGGTCACTGATGCGAATCGTGTTTTTAATCTGCAGGCCAAAACCAGACAACTTCTCAAGCCTTTCTGTGATTTCTTTTTCTTTCATCATTGGCGTCACAAAAGCAATTTCGTCGTCTTCCGCGCCTCTGCGTGAGAGGCGTTCAACCTTTCCGAACTGCGAGCAGATATATTTCCACGCAGCGGCCTCATCATCTGTGTTAAGGCGCACATACATGGCATCTTTATTTTCGCGGTAATCCTCAACATAATCGGGCGAACCGTCTTCCCAGAACAGGTATTTCCTGGCCTTAAAATGCTTTACACAGTCGATAATATCAGCGACAACAGCGCTTGCAGTTGGCAGCCTGCCAGCACCTTTTCCGTAAAAGACCACATCACCTGTTGCGTCGCCGCGGACAAGGATACCGTTAAAAACGTCATCCACTGTTGCGAGCTGGTTTTCACGCGAAACAAACATGGGGCAGACAATAATCTGTACTTTTTTATTTTCGAGCCGTTTCACCATGCTTATAAGCTTAATCACTCCGCCCCACGCCGACGCATAGTCTACATCGATACCCGTTATGCCACGTATTCCTTCAGTATGTACCTGCTCAGGGTAAACATGTTTACCATAAGCAAGCGACGCAAGTATGCAGATTTTCCGGCAGGAGTCAAGCCCGTCAATATCGGCCGCAGGGTTGCGTTCCGCATAGCCCAACTTTTGCGCAAGGGCAAGCGCATCTTCAAAGTTCATCTTCTCACTTATCATTTTAGTGAGGATAAAATTAGTGGTGCCGTTAAGTATCCCCGCTATGCCAATAACTTCATTGGCAGCAAGGCACTGGCTTATAGGGCGGATTATCGGTATACCGCCGCCGACACTCGCTTCAAACAGGAAATTAAGGTTATTTTTCTGCGCCGTTTTAAGCAGCTCCGCTCCCTTTGCGGCAACAAGCTCCTTATTTGATGTGACAACACTTTTCCCATGTTCAAGGCACTGCATCACATATTCAAACGCCGGATGAAGCCCTCCCATGACTTCAACGACGATCCTTACTTCCGGGTCATTCAGAATCGTATCAAATGATTTCGTAAAGCGGCCTGCGAATGGGCTGTCAGGGAACTCCTTGTGGTCAAGGATATATTTGATATGGATCTGTTCTTTTGCCCTTTTCGCAATAATTTCGCAATGCTTTGTTAAAACTTCTACCACTCCGGAACCAACCGTCCCGTAACCCATTACAGCAATCTCAACCATTTAAAGCAACCCCTTGTCTTATCATCCATTTCTCATAATAATTTCATACTTTAACAGTTTAACACGATTTTACTGAGTATTCAACCAAAGTTGTTCCTGCTGCTGCGCTCTGACGATGCCAAGCTCTGGTTGCTGCTTGTACCTTCCTGAGACGACGTCTGGCTGCTGCTTTTTGAAGAAGAATTGTTATGCCACGGATTCGAGCTGTACTGGTGCCATTCCTCAGATGAAGGATTGCTCGAATACGGCCTCTGCCAGCTGGAGCGTTCATAACGGCTTGAACTGCTTTCCGGCCCTTTCGGTATTATTTCGCTACTGCTGCTGGAACTGACGTAATCATCAGCATTACCATTCTTAGGCATATTGTTCTTATCAAACCATCCGGTTTTGGAGTTGGCACTGCCCGCAGGGACAATCATGCCTGTGCTTGGGTTAAATGATGCGGAAATAACATTCGGGTCAAAACTGAATGTCTTCTTCGGCTTGTTCTCGATATACTGCTTCATAATGTTACGCCAGATTTTTTTTGCAAATGACGCCTGGTAGTCGCCCTGAGCGCGCGGCGTTGCGTAACCCGTCCATACACCGGCTACGACATACGGTGTACCGCCTACGAACCAGCTGTCAATATCGCTGTTTGTTGTGCCTGTTTTTCCAAACGTCTGCCAGTCGCTCAAGTCCGCCTGCCTGCCTGTGCCGTTGCGCATAACGTTTTCAAGCAGCTTATTCATTATAGTCGCCGAAGAAGGCGATATGGCCTGCACAGGCATTTCGGAGCGGTTGTCCATTCCATTTATCACGTTGCCGTCATGGTCCGTCACATAGTAGTAAGTATATGGTTTGTAATACTTACCGCCATTGCCGAAAATCTGATAGCCTGCCGTCATCTCGCGCACTGTTACGCCGTGTGTAAGGCCGCCGATTGCTGCAGCAAGGTTGTAGTCCGAGGATTCAAGGCTTGTAAACCCAAGCTTCTGGCGCATGAAGTCAAGGCCATAAGCGGGAGTTATCTCCTTAAAAAGCTGTACGGCGGCTGCGTTCCACGACTGCTCCAGTGCATACTCAACTGTGATTTTACCGTGGTATACATGATTCCAGTTATCCGGCCCAGACTTACCGCCTTTCCAGTTCGGCACTGGTTCATCGTTTATAAGGCTTGAATACGTCACTTTGCCAAGATTGACTGCGGGTGCATAAACTGCTAAAGGCTTGATGGAAGACCCTGGCTGCCTTTTAGCATCTGTCGCAAAATTGAAAAGGCGGTCTGAGGTTTTCTTCCCGCGCGAGCCAATTATGGCCATCATGCGGCCAGAATAGTCCATGGCGGTATATCCGCCCTGCAGGTTCGGGTAAGATGCCGGGAACGTCGTATTGTCAGTAAAAGCTTTCTCGGCATCTTTCTGCAGCTCCTGGTTCATAGCGGAGTAAATTTTAAGCCCGCCGTGATAGATAAGGTCTATTGCATGGTCTGAAGAGCAGTTATAGGCTTTCATAAGTCCCTGCTTCACATCCTCAATCATGGCGTCGGTGTACCAGTCCCAAACCTTGTTTTCATTATGAACCGACGCTTTTTTCTTGGCGGCAAACTGCATATGCTCCGACTCGTTCATCGCATCCTGATACTGTTTGTCAGTTATGCGTTTCTGGTCGTGCATGGCTTTAATCACCGTCTGCTGGCGCTTTTTATTTGCCTCTGGGTGCAAAGTTGGGTTATACGCTGCAGGATTCTGGGTAATGCCGGCAATAGCAGCACACTGTGCAATGTCGCAGTCTTTTATATCCTTATCATAATAAGTCTTTGCTGCCGTCTCAACGCCATTGCATCCGCTGCCGAAGTTTACAACGTTAAGGTATGCTTCAAGTATCTGCTGCTTTGAATATTTTTTTTCAAGGTTCTTGGCACGGAATATCTCCGTTATCTTGCGCGTCAGGCTGACTTCATCATCGCCCGTCATGTTTTTTATGAGCTGCTGGGTGATGGTTGAACCTCCATATCCGCTGCTGCTATGGACGATATGGAAAAGGTTGGCTGCAGCACCCACAGTTCTTTTCCAGTCAACACCGTTGTGCTCCCAAAAACGTTTGTCCTCTATCGAGACGATGGCATCTTTCATTGCCTGAGGTATTTTATTATAATCCACCCAGACACGGTTTTCATCGCTGTAAAGGCTAATGTACTGCATGGGATGGGTTCTGTCGTCGCCGTTTCCGTTTGTGTAAACAAAAGTTGTGTAGTTCAGCTTCAGTTTCTGCAGGTCGAGATTAACAGAAGAATTTTTTAGGTTGCCAATGAATGCGGCAAGCGAAATTGCCACAATGATACCTGCTATAACGAAGATGACAAAGACTGTCAGCAGGCCTTTAAATATCATGCCCGCAATCGATTTCCCCGTTGAAATGCGGTCGCCCTGCATACCTGCAGGCCCTGAATATTTATTTATGTCTGTTTTTCTCATCAAATACCGCCTTTCTGCCGAGAAAAAGGAAACAGCAAAACGCGAGTGAATAATTTGCCATAATTTGCAAAAAATACATCTGAGGTGATTGCTGTGAAAAAGGCTGTTATGCTGCTGCTCTGTTTTGCAGTGCTTACTGTCGCCGCGATTTTTCTTGTAAACGATATGCAGCGGCAAAAAATAACATTTTCAGCATCTTCTGATAAGAGCATGTCAGATTATTTTAACTCTAATGCACAATCAAGTCAAGAAATCCGCGCAAACCGCCCCACATCATCATATGAGACTGATTATACCGTAAAAGCATATAAAGGCCATATAGGTGTTTACCGCGGAGACGAACAGAAACCGTTTAAAGAGTACCAAACCGATATTGCGGTTCTGCCAAAGCCAGACCGTGACGAGTTAAAACGCGGCCGCACTGTGCACACAATGGCAGAAGTAGAAAAAATAGTTGAAGACTATGATGGCTGACACATTTCTGCCCTTCTGTTGCAAAACAATAACCGAAGCGGCTGCTGCAAACTGAAGATTTTGCAGCAGCCGCTTCTATTGCAGTGCTTTCAGCACTTGGCACGTTCGTTCTGGTATTTCTGCTTTGCCTGGTCTACTTTCTGTTGGTCGGCAGCAGGCGTCTGGTACCAGCCGCGCTGCTTCATCAGGTCAAACACTTCAGCCTGTATCTGATGCTCTTCATTGAGAATCGACATAAACCCGTTGCGTATATCTGGCGTTGCACATTCATTTGTAAAAGTATTGTAAGTGTCTGTAATGAATTTTTGAGATGACAGGACATCGGTCATCAGGTCTTTTTCTGGAAGTGTGGCACTTGGCTGGTTGCCGTTTGTCTGTGAAAAATTCATTTCTATTTTCCTCCTTATCCTAAGAATTCCATCAGGCGGTTAAAATGGCCCTGATGCTTCTGCGCCACGCAGTCACATTCCTGCTTAAGCTGCTGGTCTGTGCACATCTGGGAATAGGTCTTGAGTTTAGCAATCAGCGCCTGCTCGCCAGCCAACTCGTCTTCAATGGCCGTGAGCTCTTTTTCAGTAAGCTGCGCCATGTTTTTTAACACTCCTTTGTACTTTATATATGGTTTTATATATTCAGCCCTTAAAAGGCAGAATATGCATTTTGCTGAGGCTCTATGTAGCCTCACGCATTTTCCGTCTTTCACCAAGGCCCAAGCTCACCGAAAGCGCCTGGTCAACCTGTGCCATTTCCTGCTGGTCCAGCCTGCCCATACGTTCTTTAAGGCGCTGCTTGTCAAGCGTGCGCACCTGCTCAAGAAGCACAATGGAGTCTTTCACAAGTCCTGTCCTCTGTGCATCAAGATAAATATGTGTAGGCAGGTCTGCCTTAGTATGCTGGCTTGTGATGGCGGCCGCAATAACGGTCGGGCTGAATCTGTTCCCAACATCATTCTGTACAATGAGAACAGGCCGGACCCCGCCCTGTTCAGAGCCTACGACAGGGCTTAAATCCGCATAATAAATATCGCCTCTGCGAACGACCATACTTATAACGCCCCGATTTCTTCCTGAAATAAGTTTCTGCTGATATTCTTGTCATTCCTGCTGGAAAATATACTCTGCAGAAACCCTTCTTTATAATATTATGCAGGTGCCGCCATTGACATAAAATCGCATATTTTTCCACAATGGTAAATACAGCGCTAAAATTTATAAAAGGGCAAAAAAAAGCGCCGGCCATATACGGCCAGTGCAAACGATGATAAATATTAATTTTTACGCATTAATGTCTCTGTACGCCCCAAGTACCGGCTCCTTAAAGTCATGGAACCGAAATGAAAAGCCAGGAGTCGGGATATCAAGCGATTGTATCTTTCCTGTTTTTCCATCCGCAGCAAGTGTAAAATTATATCCATTAAGGCTGCCGGCAAAAACATTGTCACCGCTTTTTTTCAATGCCCAGGGCTGTGAAGCGCCGTCGACAGTCTTAACAAGCATCGACGCAAAAGAGCTGCATGGAAGCACGCAGCTTTCACTTCCTGCTGAAAGGCCGCAGTAAGTCTGGTTAAAATTTCCACCGTTCCAGTACCACTTAAGGCCTTTTCCATTGCCTGAAACGATCTCTACCGATGCGTTCTCCATGCCGGCACGGCTGAAAGCGCACAAATAATTTCCAGCCGGTGACGAAACATCCGCCTTGCATGAAAAAGTGAAATCAATATCCTGCGCTGAAAGTGCTTTCCCACCTGATGAGCATCCAGCAGCAAGCATAAGGAAAGCTGTTAAGCAAACCAAAAGAAATTTCTTCATTCAGCCGCCCCCGCAAAAGGCGGAAACGGCAAACGCTGCTACCGCCCGATTTCCCGGAAAATTTCCGGAAGCATACCTACTATCTCCGTAGGCAGCATGGCAGTCTGCGAAAATCTGGCCGCGCAGCGGTCACCCGCAAGGCCATGTAGATACACAGCACCCGCCGCCGCATTAAACGGCTCAGCTCCCTGTGCCGCAAAAGAAGCGGCCATTCCCGCAAGGACGTCGCCGCTTCCGCCTTTTGCCATGCCGGGATTCCCCGTTGTGTTGCGGTAAAGCCTCCCATCAGGTGAAGCTACAAGCGTGCCCGCGCCTTTAAGCACAGTTATGGCATTATGCTCCGCAGCAAATCTGCAGGCCGTTTCGTGCCGGTTAGACTGTACATCCGCTACCGACGTTTTCAATAAGCGTGCCATCTCTCCCGGATGCGGCGTCAGTATAAGCGGTGCCCTACATTCATGCAGTAAATCTATATGCTCCGCAACAATATTTATGCCGTCTGCATCTACAATGACAGGCACCGCCGACTCCTTTAAGACAAGCGAAACCTCCGCCTGCGCCGCTGTGCTTTTTCCAAGCCCGCAGCCAATGAGCACGGCACTCGCACGGCGCAGAGATTTCCTAATGCTTTCAATGTCTCCTGCAGAAGCGAAACCATCTGGCTTTGGGTGAAGAATTGTAAAAACAGGTTCCGCAAGCCGTGAGGCAACAATTGGGTAAATCGCCTCTGGCAATGCGACTTCGACAAGGCCTGTGCCGCACCTAAGAGCGGCAGAAACGCTCATAGACGCAGCGCCTGCCATGCCCTCACTGCCGCACACGCACAGTAGCCTGCCGTAATCGCCTTTGTTGCTGTCTGCGGCCCTCGGCTTCAGCACAGACATGAGAATTTTGCGGCCTTCCGATTCCGGTGGATTAAGCGGCCCTTTTTCTTTTATAACAACTGCTGACGCATAATCTTTAGTATGTGCCACGCTTACAGAAAAGTGCGCACCGCCTGCAATGCGGAGCGCATTCCCGGAAAGCGAAATATATGGTCTCCCCGTCTTTTCATTATGAAGCAGCTGAACGTCGCACGGGCCGAATCTACCAAAGCCAGTGCCTACCGCTTTGGCGAAAGCCTCTTTTGCGCAGAAAGCAACCGCCGCGCTTTCCGCAGGGAAAGCTTTCCCTGCGAACCATTTGTTTTCGGCGCTGCCGAAAACACGTCTGCAGAAGCGCGGATTCTTCATCGATTTTTTAATGCGCCCGACTTCAACTATATCAGTTCCTACCGAAAGCAACCAACGCCACCTGCCCCGACAAAAACGGCCTTATTGCATTGAGCACTTTTTCTTCAGGGTTAAAAACGACAAGCACATTGCCGTTTTTGCTGCTGTGTGCACAAAAATACCAGCTGTCTCTGCCATCATCATATATTGAAGTGAAATACGGCTTGAAAGCCCGTTTCCTGTTTATAACGTCAGGCTTAAACTTACCCATTTCGGATATATTGTGCGCGTCCACTGAAAGGACATGCTTGCGTTTGCGGCGGCTTATTATTTTGTCGATAGTTATGTCGCCGTTAGTAACACTGTATTCGAACTCCACATTACGGGAAGTTATAAGGTAATAGTCCGCAAAAAAGAGCGCAATCCAAATCAAAAACGCTATCATGAAAAGCGCGGGAATTTTAAGGGTAAGGAATACTACAAAAATGCTCATGAGTGCGACGGCAAGGAAAACCGTGTAGTCTTTCAGCCCCATCTTTTTCTTAATTATCTGCTCAACAAAAATATCGTCCATCATATCTTCTAAATTCCTCCGGAATCGATTATCCCATCTGCTGTTAAATAGTATTGTAGCATAATAAGAATATTTTTACAATTCAAAAATGGCGGTTTTACAATTTGCTTGCAATTACGGTTAAGCCGTGCTATATTATAAAAAATGATATCTTATGAAAACGCTGAGAAGAAGGAAGTAGCTGTTTTCCGAACCGTCAGCAGAGAATGTGCGTTACCGGCTGAGAGCACACAGACGGCTGGAATCCAGTGAAGTTCCCTTTGGAGCGGTGCGGCTGAACTTTTATTAGGCTGCAACGGGCGGCTGCGTTAAAAGCTGGAAAAGTAAATTTTAGGGTGGTACCGCGAAGAAAAAGCCTTCGTCCCTTGCCGGGACGAAGGCTTTTTCTTTCCATCACTTGAAAGGGAGCATCATCTATGAAGGAAAAACTGGAAGCGATCCGCGCAAAAGCGGAACATGACCTGCAGGAAGCCAAAGACAAACAGGCGCTCGAAGACCTGCGTATCCACTACCTTGGAAAAAAGGGCGAACTCACCGCCATTTTAAAGCAGATGGGCAAGCTATCAGCAGAAGAACGCCCCGCCATAGGCAAAATGGCCAACGAAATCAGGACAGCAATAAATTCCGAGCTGTCTAAGCGCGCGGCTCAGCTCAAAGAGGCAGAAACAGCAAAGCAGCTCGAAAGTGAAAAAATCGACGTCACCTTTCCCGGAAAACGCCGCAGCATAGGCCACCAGCACCCACTTAGCAAAGAACTTGACGAAATAAAAGAGATTTTCGTCGGCCTCGGATTTGATATTGTCAGCGGCCCGGAAGTTGAGTACGACTACTACAACTTTGAGGCACTCAACATTCCTAAGGACCATCCGGCACGCGACACACAGGACACTTTCTATATAAATGACAATATTCTCCTGCGCACGCAGACTTCGCCTGTGCAGGTGCGCGTCATGGAAAAACAGAAACCACCTATCCGCATCATCTCGCCGGGGAGGGTTTACCGCTCCGATGAAGTCGATGCGACACACTCTCCACTTTTCCACCAGATTGAAGGGCTTGTTGTCGATAAGGGTATTACATTCTCAAACCTTAAAGGCACGCTTGAAATCATAATAAAGAGCATGTACGGCGAAGACTCTGTAGTGCGCTTCCGCCCTCACCACTTTCCGTTTACGGAACCTTCCGCAGAAGTTGACATACAGTGTTTCAACTGCCATGGCAAAGGCTGCCGCATCTGCAAGGGTGAAGGATGGATAGAGCTTTTAGGCTGCGGCATGGTGCACCCGAAAGTCCTTTCAAACTGCAATATTGACCCGGAAATATACAGCGGCTTTGCTTTCGGGATGGGGCTTGAGCGGCTTGTCATGCGCAAATACAGCATAGATGACATGCGGCTTTTCTATGAAAATGACACAAGATTTCTCAATCAGTTTTAAAGGGGAGCGGAATAATGAATCTTTCTATAAAATGGCTTAAAGAGTTCGTGCCGCTTGACGACATGCCTGTCCGCAGCTTTACGGAAGCCATGACCATGAGCGGCTCAAAAGTCGAAAGCTGGAGAAAAGAAGGCAGCGAAATTTCAAACGTCGTTGTCGGCAAAGTACTTTCACTTGAGCACCACCCGAACGCAGACCATCTTTGGGTGACAAAAACGGATGTCGGTTCCGGTGAGCCGCTGCAGATAATTACAGGGGCACAGAACCTCAAAGCCGGGGATATCGTTCCTGTGGCACTTCATAACTCCACACTGCCGGGCGGCAAAAAAATTAAAAAAGGCAAGCTGCGCGGCCTTGAAAGTAACGGCATGCTCTGTTCCCTCGGAGAGCTTGGCCTTACAAAGCACGATTTTCCATATGCTGTTGAAAACGGCATTTTTGTTCTGCAGGAAGAAAATGTCCATCTCGGGGAACCAATATGCGAAGCGCTCGGTTTTGACGATACGGTGATAGAATTTGAAATCACCAATAACCGGCCGGACTGCTTTTCAGTGATAGGCCTTGCAAGGGAAGCAGCTGCCACATTCAACAAACCTTTAAAGCTGCACACGCCTGTTGTAAAAGGCGGGCATGGCAGCACTTCTGACATGACTTCTGCCAATGTTGAAGCACCTGACCTATGCTCTATGTACTCGGCACGCGTTGTAAAAAACGTCCGCATAAAACCGTCGCCGCGCTGGATGCGCGAGCGCCTGCGTGCAATGGGCGTGCGCCCAATAAACAACATTGTCGACATCACAAACTATGTTATGCTTGAATATGGCCAGCCAATGCATTCATTTGACTACAGGTGCCTTGATGGCCATAAAATACACGTCCGCCGTGCATCAGACGGAGAAATAATCAAAACACTTGACGGAAACGAACACAGCTTAAGCACAAAAGACCTTGTTATTGCCGACGAAAAGAAGCCTGTTGCGGTAGCCGGCGTTATGGGCGGAGCAAACAGCGAGATAACCGACGGCACATCTACGGTAGTGTTCGAGTCTGCCTGCTTCAACGGCCCTTCCATAAGGAAAACGGCACACAGGCTCGGCATGAGAACAGACGCATCGGCACTTTATGAAAAGGGCCTCGACCCCAACAACTGCCTCCCTGCGCTCGACCGTGCATGTGAACTTGTTGAAATGCTCGGTGCAGGAGATGTTACTGACGACGCCGCGGTAGTTAAAAATTATAAAGAGGGATGCCGCAAAATACCGCTCGAAACAGAATGGATAAACCATTTTCTCGACATCGACATGGGCACAGATGAAATGAAAGGGATACTCAAAAAACTTGGCTGCGGTTTTAGCGGGGATGACATAATAATTCCTACATTCCGGCCAGACCTTGTCCACAAAGCGGACATTGCCGAAGAAATCGCGCGCTATTACGGCTATGACAAGATTCCTGTAAAATCACTTACCGGCGGCGCACAGGGCAAATATACACGCAGGCAGAAATTCGACGGCAAAGTCGGCAAACTAATGCGTGCCCTCGGTGCAAGCGAAATTATGACATACTCTTTCATAAGCCCAAAATACTATGACAAGATCAAGATGCCATCAGATTCTCCGCTGCGGAAATCCGTCGTAATATCAAATCCTCTCGGTGAAGATACGTCAATAATGCGCACAGTCGCGTTGCCATCAATGATGGAAACGCTGGCACACAACTATAATAACAGGAACGGCTCCGCGTGCCTCTACGAACTTGCAAAAGTTTACCTCCCGTCAGATGATGAAGGCAAGCTGCCTGAAGAAAAATTCAAGTTGATTTGCGGCATGTACGGCGAAGACTATGATTTCTTTTCCGCAAAGGGAATGGCGGAAGAGCTGCTGCAGTGCCTCGGTATAGACGGCTGGGAAATCAGCGCATATTCCGGCGGCGGCAGCTACCACCCCGGCCGCTGCGGAAAGTTTACGGACGGCACAGACGAACTTGGCATTATAGGCGAAATCCATCCGGCTGTAACGGCTAACTATGGCATAGACTGCCGCGTTTACAGTTTTGCTCTCGACATGGATACGCTTTTTAAACATGCGCAGCTTGAAAAAGCATATGCGCCGCTGCCAAAATTTCCGGCAGTTTCGCGCGACCTTGCGCTTGTGTGTGAAGACAAAACACCTGTTAGCGTGCTCGAGAAAGCCATACGCAGTGGCTCCGGAAAACTGCTTGAAAATGTTAAGCTGTTTGATGTCTACAAAGGTAAGCAGATAGAAAAGGGCAAAAAAAGCGTGGCATTCAGCGTAACGCTGCGCTCTGCCGACAGCACGCTTACAGATGAGCGCGTTTCAAAAACGATGGATAAAATAATCGCAGAGCTTAAAAAAATTGGTGCTGCGCTACGGCTTTAACCTAAATTCCCTTTTTTTCACTTGCATTTCAGAAAAGCTTGTTGTATGATAAAAACTGCGGGAGGTGTTTCCATGCTTGATAAGACGATGACATTTTCGCTCAGTGGTAACCGTGAAGAAGATATCAAAAAAATTCTCACCACTGTTTATGATGCTTTAAAAGAAAAGGGATATAATCCGATAAACCAGATCGTCGGATACATTCTCTCGGAAGACCCAACGTATATTACAACGCATAACAATGCCCGCAGTCTTATCCGGAAAATCGACCGTGACGAATTGCTGCAGGTTTTGTTGAAATCATATCTGGGAGAATGACGGCTTTTTACAGAACTCCCGTTTGCTGGAGGAATGCTTATGAAAAAAGAAACAGAAAAAGCGCCGCAGTTCCCAATGTATAAAGGGAAACCTTTAGTTCGATGCGGAAATGTGCTTTACTATGGAAGCATGACTGACCCATATGTTATCCGTCTCGAAATAAAGGAAAAGAAAAAAATAAAAGGCCTGGAAGTTGCCGATAAAGTATCTATTCAACTTATGAGGACTGACCAGACTATACGCAACCGCAAGCAGATAATAAAGGCAAGCGAAAAAGATGGCCTTTACCGCGCTATTGATCTTGCCGATGTGTGGCTCGGAAGGGCACTTACGGAAACCTGAAAAGCGATTTACTTCTAAGAAGTCCGGGATATTGCAAATGTAATATCCCGGACTTCTTTACGTTTTGATGAGCTGGTTAAAGCCGGTCCTGCCGGGCATCACTGCCTTACCGGCCTATGTCATGGCGGTAAAAAGCGCCGTCAAAGTGTATCTTTCCAACACCTTCATACGCTTTCTTAAGCGCTTCATTGAGGCTGCCGCCAACCGCTGTAACACCGAGGACGCGGCCTCCATCTGTATAGAATTTTCCGTTTTTAAGCACTGTCCCCGCATGATAGACTGTTACACCTGGCAGCTGGCCATTTTCGTCAAGGCCGGTTATCTCCATTCCCTTTTTATATTTCAAAGGGTAGCCGCCGGAAGCCATAACTACACATGCGCATGCCCCTTTGCTCCACTCTATCGGCTGCTGTTCAAGTTTTTCGTCTATAACCGCCTCAATGATATCCACAAAGTCTGTTTTAAGCAGCGGCAGGACTACCTGCGTTTCCGGGTCGCCGAAGCGCGAATTATATTCGATCACCTTCGGACCGTCAGGCGTAATCATCAGCCCAAAATACAGGCAGCCTTTAAATTTCCGGTCTTCAACATTCATGGCTTTTACCGTCGGGGCGAAAATGGTTTTCATGCATGTTTCCGCAATCTCAGGCGTATAGTACGGGTTCGGGCTTATAGTTCCCATTCCGCCTGTGTTAAGGCCTTTGCCGCCGTCAAAAGCACGCTTATGGTCTTTGGCTGATACCATCGGCTTTACACATTTTCCGTCGGTAAAAGCAAGGACTGAAACCTCCGGCCCGGTCAGAAAATCTTCCACAACAACGCGGTTGCCAGAGTCGCCGAATTTTTTATCTTCCATGATAGTTTTTACAGCAGCTTCCGCCTCGTTATAATTTTCAGCAATCATGACGCCTTTGCCGAGCGCAAGGCCGTCCGCCTTAATAACGGCAGGATACTTTCCCCTTGAACATATATAGCCGAGCACTTCCTGCGGGTTGTCAAAGGCTTCATAGCCGGCCGTAGGAATATTATATTTCTTCATTAGATTTTTAGAGAACACTTTGCTGCTTTCGATCTCGGCTGCTTTTGCCTTCGGGCCGAAAGCGCGTATCCCTGATTTTTTGAGCTCGTCCACCATGCCGGTCGCAAGTGGGTTATCCGGCGCGACAAAGACAAGGTCTATCTGCTCCTCTTTAGCAAACTTCACAACGCCAGCCGCATCGTTAACATCAATCGGCACACATTCCGCATCACGCGATATGCCTCCGTTGCCCGGCGCGCAATAAAGTTCTGTTGCCCTCGGGCTTTCTTTCAGCTTGCGCACAATGGCATGCTCGCGGCCGCCGCCGCCGATAACAAGGATTTTCATTTCCGCAGATCCTCCTTTTAAGAGTCAGTGATGAAACAGGCGCAGGCCTGTGAATGCCATTGCAATGCCGTATTTGTCGCATGTTTTTATAACGTTGTCGTCACGGATTGAACCACCCGGCTGGGCTATGTACTGCACGCCCGAACGGTGCGCACGCTCGATGTTGTCGCCAAACGGGAAAAACGCATCTGAACCAAGCGCAATGCCGCTCTGGCCCGCAATCCATCCTTTTTTCTCATCACGGGTAAGCGGTTCCGGCTTCCTTGTAAAGAGCTGCTCCCATATGCCGTCGGCAAGCATGTCTTTATAATCGTCGGAAATATATACGTCGATTGCATTGTCACGGTCAGGGCGGTGCAGGCCGTCTTTAAACGGCAGACCGAGCACTTTCGGGTGCTGGCGCAGCAGCCACCTGTCCGCTTTATCACCGGCAAGGCGTGTGCAGTGTATGCGTGACTGCTGCCCTGCCCCTACGCCTATGGTTTTGCCGTTCTTCACATAGCAGATAGAGTTAGACTGTGTGTACTTAAGCACTATAAGCGAAATCAACAGGTCGCGCTTTGCCCCTTCTGGGATATTTCTGCTTTTTGTCACGACATTGTGGAGCAGCTCCTCATTTATAAACGAGTCGTTACGCCTCTGCTCGAATGTAATGCCAAATACATCTTTATCTTCAACCGTCTGCGGTACATAATCCGGATCTATTTTAATCACCGTATAAGTGCCGCGGCGCTTTTTCTTCAGAATCTCAAGTGCTTCGTCAGTGTAGTCCGGAGCAATAATTCCGTCTGATACCTCACGCTTTAGAAGCATGGCTGTCTCTTTGTCGCATACATCGGAAAGCGCCGCAAAGTCACCGTATGACGACATTCTGTCGGCACCGCGCGCCATTGCATAAGCTGCAGCTATTGGCGAAAGCTCCATATCATCTACAAAGCAGGCTTTTTTCTCCGTATCTGAAGGCTCAATGCCAACAGCGGCGCCCGCCGGGCTCACATGCTTGAACGAAGCTGCAGCCGGCAGGCCTGTAGCCTGTTTCAACTCTTTTACAAGCTGCCAGCTGTTAAGCGCATCAAGGAAGTTGATATACCCCGGGCGGCCGTTAAGGACGCTAAGCGGAAGCTCCCCGCCGGCTTTCATAAAAATGCGCGCCGGTTTCTGGTTCGGGTTGCATCCATATTTCAGCATGATTTCTTTCGCCATTGTAAAATTCCTCCTGTTGTCATTTTTTGCCGGAATATCCGGTTACTTATATTTGGCTTTGGTTTCAGGCATTTTTATTTACAATACGGCTTTCTGCCCGCCCTGTTTTTAAATCAATAAAACGCACAAACAGCGAAACCTTATTGTTTTCGTTGAGGCTTTTCCACATTGCCGCCGTAAACTCGTCAATGCCACCCTTCAGCAAAACGGTTGAGGGTTCGCCTGTAAATGACGGCAGCGGATTCCCATCGCCGGAATAAGTATGTATAAGGTGCCCTTCCCCCGCCGCAGGCTTGCTGTACTCATAAAAGAACCGCTGGACCGATTTTCCTTCGGCATCGCCGCTCTTTATTATTGACAGGCGGTACTTAAAGTCTTTCCCCATCTCGGCGAGGCCTGAAACGCGCGGAGTAAAATTCGGCCTGTCCGGTTCAAATGTCCTTGTGCACAGGGCGTCATCAAATGAACCGCCGCCAAGCAGCGATTTATATATTGTGTCTGTCTGGTCACCATTAGTAACTATAGTATACTGGTTCCATACGCGCACGGGAGGATAAATAATCAGCGATGGATCCGACATCTTCGACGGGTCAAATGCCTGTGTGCGGATGCCGTCCCCGTCTTTTACAAAAATGCGGTTCCTGCTGTTCTCGCTGCGCCCCATTATAAAATAGGCCACCACCGCATTTGCGCCGTCAGCGCTTCTGCCGATCATAATGCCGCGGCCCGGATAAACATTGGTACCAAGTGCCTGCTCCACTGTCATTATTTTCATTGTTTTGCCTCCTTTATTGCTACTCTTCCATCTTTAACTTCAAGCCTGCCTTCACAGAACAACGCTACAGCTTTCGGCAGTATCTTCCACTCCGCCTGTTCCATTACGCGCTTTTGCAGCACCTGCGGGGTATCACCCGGCATGACCTCAACGGCTTTCTGCAGGATTATTGGGCCACCGTCACAGATTTCATTTACAAAATGGACCGTTGCTCCCGTGACTTTCACACCGCGCTTCAGCGCCGCCTCATGCACATGAAGGCCAAAATACCCTTCGCCGCAGAAAGACGGAATCAGTGAAGGATGAATATTCATTATTTTATTTTTATAGTGCGAAACAACATTTTTGCTTATAATGGTCATAAATCCTGCAAGGACTACGAGGTCTATATTGTATTGCCCCAGCAGGGCAAGGAGTGCACTGTCGTAGTCTTGCTGGGATGCAAAACTGCGGCGCAACAGGATTTTCGTGGAAATATTCTCTTTTTTGGCACGCTGCAGCGCATAGGCTTTGCTGTTGCTTGAAATGACAAGTGCAATGCGGCCGCCGGGGATTTCGCCGCCTTTTTCAGCGTCAATCAAAGCCTGAAGGTTTGTCCCGCCGCCCGAAACAAGCACAGCAATGTTCAGCATAGCACGACTTCCCTTTCCCCCACCGTAATTTCACCTATAACTCCGGCAGGCTGCCCACATCTTTTCAGTTCATCAACCGCAGCGCCGGCATCCTCTTTTCCAACAATCAGGCACATGCCGATACCCATGTTGAACGTATTGTACATGTCGTGCTCCGAGATATCTCCCTGTTCCTGCAGGATTTTGAAAATAGGCATCTGTGGCAGCGCTTTTTTCTCTATCTTCGCCGCAACACCATCTTTCAGCATGCGCGGTATGTTTTCGTAAAACCCTCCGCCGGTAATATGCGCGGCTGCCTTGACATTGACTTTCTGCATAAGTGACAGGACCGGCTTTACATATATCTTTGTCGGCGTAAGCAGCTCTTCACCGAGTGTATGCCCAAGCTCTGCCACCCTCGTGTTTATATTCTTTTCGCTTATATTTAATACTTTTCGCACAAGTGAAAAGCCGTTCGAATGAAGGCCGGAAGAATTGAGGCCAATAATGGCGTCACCAGGTTTTACCGCAGAACCGTCAAGTATTTTACAGCGGTCAACAATCCCTACCGAAAACCCTGCAAGGTCATACTCATTTTCCGGATAAAATCCCGGCATTTCGGCGGTTTCGCCGCCTATAAGTGCGCAGCCTGCCTGCACGCAGCCTTCGGACACACCATTAACAATCGCCGCCACTGTTTCCGGACGGTTTTTGCCGAGAGCAATGTAGTCAAGAAAAAGCAAAGGTTTTGCGCCGCAGCAAACTATGTCATTTACGCACATAGCCACACAGTCAATCCCTACTGTATCGTGCCTGCCCATTAAAAAGGCAATTTTCAGCTTAGTGCCGACGCCGTCCGTACCACTTACAAGCACAGGCGCCTTCATGCCCGCAGTATCTGGCTGGAACAACCCACCGAACCCGCCAATGCCTGAAATAACTCCGGGGGTACGCGTGCGCTCAACATGCTTTTTCATTAGCTCAACCGCGCGGTAACCCGCCGTGACATCTACTCCGGCAGCCTTATAGCTTTCACTGAAACTTTTCATATGTTCTGCCTCCGCATTTTAAAGTTCTTCCGCCTTTTCACGCACTGCCCTGTCTTTTGCTTCGGTTTTATCCGCCATTTGTTTTTTCATATCTTTCAGTTTTTCAGAAATGGCGCTGTCGCTTAAAGCGAGAATCTCTGCCGCAAGGATTGCCGCATTTTTGGCACCGTTAACCGCTACTGTCGCAACGGGGATACCGCTTGGCATCTGGACTGTTGCAAGCAATGCGTCAAGGCCGCCAAACGCAGCCGATTTCATTGGAATGCCAATTACCGGAAGTGTTGTTTTGGCAGCAAGCACACCCGCAAGATGTGCTGCCATTCCCGCTGCGGCGATGATGACGCCAAAACCGTTTTTCTCCGCATTCGCTGCAAATTCGGATGCTGCTTCCGGTGTTCGGTGTGCTGAGATAACGTGCGTTTCGCACGGTATACCCAACAGCTTGAGTTCTTTAACTGCATTGGACACAACTGGGAAATCGCTGTCGCTTCCCATAATCACTGCTACTTTTTTCTTTCCTGTCATAATAGCACTCCCATTCCGATTTTCTGCTGAAAAGTCCAACTTACTCACAATGCAAGTCCTTCTGAATCTTTTCCCTCAACCTTCTGCTTTGCTGAAAGGCCTGTGAAGGCCTTTCAGTTAAAAAGCAAGCAATATATAAAAAATCCGCAGATGATTTCAACTATCTGCGGAAATTTTATCGTTATTGTCGGTCTGCGCTCGCGCCTGATGAACTTGGCCCTTGCTTCACATCGTCAACCACAATCTCCTTAAGCGAAGCCGCAAGGCCAGCCAGCGACTGTATATTTGATGGAATAATAATTTTTGTTGCTTTGCCGTCTGCAGCTTTTCCAAAAGCCTCAAGGCTCTTTAAGGCAATCACGCTTTGGCTCGGATTTGCCTCATTCAAAATCTTTACACTGCCCGCTATTGCCTGCTGGACAAGAGTAATCGCTTCCGCTTCGCCCTGGGCCTGGCGTATCTTTGCTTCTTTAGCTGCATCTGCACGCAGGATAGTAGACTCTTTTTCGCCCTCTGCAACAAGTATGGCGCTACTCTTTTCACCCTCTGCCGTCAGGATTTTCGCGCGGCGCTCTCTCTCGGCTTTCATCTGCTTCTCCATTGACTCCTGTATCTCCCGCGGCGGTATGATATTTTTAAGCTCCACACGGTTAACCTTAATGCCCCACGCATCTGTAGCCTCATCAAGCACAGTACGTATTTTCGCATTGATTATATCTCGCGAAGTAAGCGTACGGTCAAGTTCCATTTCACCTATAATGTTGCGCAGCGTAGTTGCGGAAAGGCTCTCAATGGCAGAAAGCGGGCGCTCCACGCCATATGCGAACAGTTTTGAATCCGTAACCTGAAAATAGACTACAGTGTCTATCTGCATCGTGACATTGTCTTTTGTAATAACGGGTTGCGGCGGAAAATCTATTATCTGCTCTTTAAGCGAAACTTTCTTGGAAATTTTATCAAAAAACGGAATCTTAACATGCAGGCCCGTCTCCCATGTTAAGCGGTAGGTACCGAGCCGCTCAATAACAAAGGCATGCGCCTGCGGAACGACTCTAACATTGACAGCCAGTATTGTAATAATCAGGATAACAATGATAATAAAAATAATAATTGCTTGCATACAATCTCTTCCTCTCAGGCAGATTTTGCCGAAAAGCATAAAGCTGCTGAACTTTAATTGTTTTTCAAGTGCACAATCAGTTTAACCCCTTCGATTGATTCTACAAAAACTAATTTTCCTGCTGGTATTACTGAACCATCCGCAGAACGTGCCATCCAGCTGTTCCCAAGGACAGTCACCCTCCCTGTTCCGCGGGCATTGTCGATTTCCTTTGTTACAATGGCAGTTTTTCCAACATAGCGGTCTGCATTAGTGCTCGTTTTTTTCACGCTAAGCGCTCTTTTGCTGAACGGCCTTATTAAAATAAGCGTCAGCAACGTTACAATAATAAAAGCGGTAATCTGAAGCGGAATGCTTCCCCCAAGCAGACACGCAATCAGCGCACCGGCACCGCCTAAGGCAAACCATATAGAGACAAGCTGTGTTGTAGCCATTTCTACGATTGAAGCAACGATAATAACGCCAAGCCAAACATAAATCATCATAGTACTTTCCCCTTTCATCAGAGGGGTAAATCCAGTTTTAGTCTATCATGAAATGGAAAACTCCGCAATAGTTTTCCTCGGTTCTTCCAGAAAAATTTTCATGTTTATTTTACCGTAATAGAGCTGCTTATCGCCTTATATTTCTTTTCGCCTATGCCCGAAACGTTTTTAATCTCTTCGGCCGAGCGGAAAGGCCCGTGCTTATTTCTGTAATCCACAATTCGAGCTGCAAGGCTTTCCCCAATGCCGTCAAGCTGTTCACTCATCTGCTGCGCGGACGCCTTATTTATATTCACCTTCCCTGCCTTTTTGCCATTCTTCACTTTTCGAGCAGATGATGATACGGAATTCTTTTTCACAGCAGAAGAAAGCACTGCAGCAGCGGATGACGGCACATACGCTTCCATCTTTTCTTCCACTCCGGCCGCGGAAACAACATTGGCGCTTTTTGATGGGATATCTGTGCTTACGGCAGGTTCAGAAAGTGGAACCTCAGGCACATAAAACGCGTTGTACCCAATCATTACGGCGCAGATAATTCCGGCTATGACTATTAGAAAGCGTACCTGGCGGGACTGCTCTTCCTCCATAAGCTCACTTCCAGTTTTCCACAAACTTGCGTTTTTTATTTCAAACAGGACGAAGCTGTTTAAGAAAATCAGTGAAATATTTTGGAAGTTTGCTTGTAAATTCAATGTAGCGGTCATCGCGCGGATGGCGGAAGCCAATAATGCGGGCATGGAGGCACTGGCCGTTAAGGCCCTTGACCGGTTTTTTGGAACCGTAAACAGTGTCCCCTGCCACGGGGTGGCCAATATAAGCCATATGCACTCTGATTTGGTGTGTCCTGCCTGTCTCTAATTTAAGGCGTATATGCGTGTATCCCTCATATCTTTGAATTACTTCGTAGTGGGTAACTGCATTGCGTGAATTTTTTTCAGTTACGGCCATTTTTTTCCGGTTGACCGGATGGCGGCCAATAGGCGCATTTACCGTTCCGCGGTCGTCTTTCAAATTTCCTATAACAACAGCCTCATAAATGCGTGTAAAGCTGTGCACTTTAATCTGCGCCGCAAGGCTGTGGTGGGCAAAATCATTTTTGGCCACAATAAGCAGGCCGCTTGTGTCTTTGTCTATGCGATGCACAATGCCCGGCCTCATTACTCCATTTATACCTGAAAGGGAACTGCCGCAGTGCGCAAGCAGTGCATTCACAAGCGTCCCGTCCGGATGGCCCGGCGCCGGATGAACCACCATGCCCTTAGGCTTGTTTACCACAAGCAAATCGCTGTCTTCATAAACTATGTCAAGCGGTATAGGCTGCGCTTTCACTTCAAGCGGAACCGGGTCAGGCATTATTACTTCCACAACATCGCCTGCAGAGCAGCGGCAGCTTTTTTTCTGCCCTTTTCCGTTAAGCGAAACATTGCCGCAGCCAATAAGGTTTTCTGCTGCAGAGCGGCTTACATTTTCGAGATGGCTACCGATAAACTTGTCGAGCCGCAGACCTTCGTCACATTCTTCTGCTGTAAATACAAAACGGCGCATTTATCTTGACCTAAGCACTTTTTCGGTGTGGTCGGTTTCCGTGAAAAATAAAATATGGATTATGAAAAAGATTGCGCCAATCGTCACGCAGCAGTCACCGAAATTAAAAATTGCCGGGAAAAAAGAAAGGTGGATATAATCAATTACATATCCGCGAATCAGACGGTCAGCCATGTTTCCAAGTCCTCCGCCCACAATCAGCACACAGGCAGCCCATGAAAAGAATTCATGCTTTGTGTAGCGGAACATGGCAAATATAAGCAGTGCACAGATAACAGCTGTAATGGCAACGAACAGCCAGCGTTTGCCCTCAAGGATACTGAACGCAGCTCCGGTATTTACAGTGTAATCAAAACTTAAAACGCCTTTAATGATCGTTTTGGAACCTATCGGTTTAATATCCTTAAGCACAAACATTTTCATAAACTGGTCGCCTGCAGCAAAAAGGATAGATAAAAGCAGGGCTATAACTGGCAAAGGAACACCTTCTTTAAAATTTACGTTACTGGAAAGTAAACAGGGAGAGCCAGTGGAGCTCTCCCTGCCTTTTATTTTAGAATTTTTGCGCAGCGTGAGCAGATATCAGGGTGAGTAGGGTCACTGCCTACAGTATTGCTGTAGCTCCAGCAGCGTGCGCATTTTTTGCCGTCGGCATGGGCTACCGTAACCGAAAGGCCCGGAAGCTCCTCGCCTTTATATGAGCCTTCGCTGTCTTTGGCTATTTCCACCTGCGAAACAATCAAAACTTCAGAAAGCGTATTTTTCACTGACTGTGCAAAGTCATACAGCTCCCCCTCGCAGTGCAGAATTGTTTTTGCATCGAGGGAAGAATGCACAACATTATTCCGGCGGGCAATCTCAAGCGCTTTTTTGACATCGTTGCGCAGAAGATGAATCTTATCCCATCTCGCAATAAAGGACTCATCTGCATCAACGTTTGCCGGTTCAGGCATATCGTTATAAAGCACATGCTCCGCATTTTCGCTTTTCTTATGCTTCATGCTCTGCCATATTTCTTCGGAAGTAAATACAAGCACAGGCGATATGAGGCGCGTCATCCCGTCAAGGATAATATACATCGCAGTCTGGGCGGCACGGCGTGTTTTGCTTTCAGCTTTTTCAACGTAAAGTCTATCCTTCAAAACATCAAGATAGAAATTTGACATATCTACGACGCAGAAATTGTGTATCGCGTGGCAGGCAATGTGGAATTCATAAGAATCATATCCCTTTTTGGCTTCCGCTATCAGCTTATTAAAGCGGCTGAGTGCCCACCTGTCAATCGGCTCAAGCTGGCCCGCGTCCACCATGTCGGTGTCCGGGTTGAAATCAGAAATGTTGCCAAGCATAAAGCGCGCAGTGTTTCTTATCTTGCGGTAAGCCTCGGAAAGTTGCTTCAGAATAGCAGGTGAAATACGGATATCCGCATGGTAATCCGAAGAGGCTACCCAAAGCCTTAAAATATCCGCCCCATATTTATTGACAACTTCAGAAGGATCTATGCCGTTGCCAAGCGACTTGCTCATTTTGCGGCCTTTGCCGTCGACAACCCAGCCATGTGTAACTACAGTTTTGTAAGGGGCTTTTCCACGCCATGCGACGGATGTAAGGAGCGAAGACTGAAACCAGCCGCGGTACTGGTCTGCACCCTCAAGGTACATATCCGCCGGCCAGTGCATGTCCGGTCTCTGATCCGCAACAGCGGCGTGGCTGCAGCCCGAGTCAAACCACACATCCATGATATCGTGCTCTTTTGTAAATTCAGTGCAACCGCACTTCGGGCATTTTGTGCCTGCCGGCAGGATTTCATTTGCAGGCCTTACATACCACGCATCAGAGCCTTCTTTTGCAAACAGGCGCGAAACAGCAGCCATTGCTTCTTTTGACATAAGCGGCTCGCCGCAGTCCTTGCAGTAAAAAATCGGTATCGGCACACCCCAGCGGCGCTGGCGCGAAATGCACCAGTCATGGCGCTCACGCACCATGGAAGTTATGCGCTGGCGGCCCCATGAAGGTACCCACTGGACTTTGTTGATTTCCTCCACCGCTTTGTCCTTAATTGCATCTACAGAGCAAAACCACTGTCTTGTTGCGCGGAACAAAACAGGATTCTTGCAGCGCCAGCAGTGCGGGTACTGGTGGATAATATGCTTAACTGCAAACAGTGCGCCTATTTCTTTAAGGTATTTGAGTATAGCCTTGTTTGCCTCAGCCGTTGTAAGGCCTGCAAAGCGCTCGCCAGCCTCCGCTGTCATGCGTCCATGGGCATCTACCGGCACTATGATTGGCAGTTCCGGGTAATGGTCGTGGCAAACGTCATAGTCCTCAACACCATGCCCAGGAGCCGTGTGCACACATCCAGTGCCGCTGTCAAGCGTTACATGGTCGCCGAGGATAACAAGCGACGTGCGGTCAAGGAACGGGTGGGCCGTTTTGATATATTCAAGTTCTTTCCCTTTAAACTTGGCAACTACTTTATAGTCAGTCTTGCCTGCGGCCTGCATCGCTTCTTTATAAAGCTCCGTCGCCATAACGTAATACTCGTCGCCGCATTTAATAAGCGAATACTCGAAGTCCGGTCCAAGGCAAATGGCCACGTTTGCAGGGATAGTCCATGTTGTAGTTGTCCAAATCACAAAGTAAACTTTATGAGGGTCGACGCCTTTTGCCGAAAAGATGCCCCTGTCGTCTGTAACACGGAATTTAACGTAAATAGAGTCGCATGGGTCTTCGCTGTACTCAATTTCAGCCTCAGCCAGAGCCGTTTCACAGCTTGGGCACCAATAGACCGGCTTAAGGCCCCTGTAGATGAGGCCCTTCTGGACCATGTCTGAGAAAATCTCGACCTGCTTTGCCTCAAAGTCATGCGTAAGCGTAACATAAGGGTGAGACCAGTCTCCTATGCCGCCAAGGCGCATAAACTCATTGCGCTGATCATTGATGTACTTGAGCGCAAATTCACGGCAGATTTTGCGCAGCTCAACGTCGGAAATCGTCGTCGAATTGCCGACGCCAGCTCTTTTGCGCGCCTTAAGTTCTGTTGGGAGGCCATGTGTATCCCAACCCGGCACATAAGGGGCCTTATAGCCTGTCATATTGCGGTAGCGGACTATAATATCCTTTAAAACCTTATTGAGAGCAGTCCCCAGATGGATGTCCCCATTTGCATATGGCGGGCCGTCATGCAGCACATAAAGCGGCTTGCCTTCATTTTTTTTCATCAGATTTTCATAGAGTTTATTTTCCTGCCAGCTTTTCAGCATTTCCGGCTCACGTGCCGGCAAATGAGCCTGCATTGGAAAACCGATTTTAGGAAGGTTAAGTGTGCTTTTGTAATCCATTGGTTTTCTCTCTCCTCTAAGATTTTCTATTTCTGCTCCTGCATAGTTGCTGAAAAAACAAAGTCTGCCCGCTTAGGCTGAGGCATCTGCAGTAACGCCAAAATGCCCAGCAGGCAGAACAATTTCTTTTCTTCTCATGCGCGGCACGGTTTATCTGAAAAATTTTTTATTGTTTATCTTAAAAGTTAATCATCAAAATTTGTTACCTGCGACTGAAGCCTTATGGTATGTGCGCCAACAGGAACTTCTTCTGTTGGTTTCGGCCTTATTTCAGGCTCTGGCTTCTGCTCTGTAATTTTAGGCACCCTCAGTTCCGGCTGTGTCTGAGGTTCTACCACCTGCGGCTGCACCACATGCTCCGGCGTATAACTCGGAAGCTCACTTATTATTGCCATCTGCTGCTTGTAAAGGTTCAGCAGTTTGGAGCGGAAGTTCGTAACTTCATTTTTGAGAAACTCGAGCGTTTCCTTCTGCTTTTCTATTTTCTGACCCGTACCGGATGTTATCTGGTTTGCTTTCATGTTAGCATCGTTCATGATAATCTCAGCCCTGTGGCGTGCTTCACGCACCGAGGCATCACCGAGTTTCTGTGCACCAATAAGTGCATTTTTAATGTCGTCTTCCTGTTTTGTGTAGCTTGTTATTTTCTCAGATAAAATCTTCACTTTTTCCGCATTTTGCCGGCCCTGTGCTTTTATGCGCTCTGTTTCCTCTTCAGCAGAAGAACACTTTTTAAGGAGCTGTTCATATGATTCCTTTACTTTGTCGACGAATTCGTCAACGTCATCCATTCGGTAACCGGAAAAACCGGATTTCCGGAATCCTACATTTACAATGTCATTCAAAGATAGCAATTCAATCACCCCACATAACTATAAGTATACTTTCCGCCTGCTGTTAAGAAGCCGACTTTTCAAGCCAGCGAGTAAAGATAGTTAATTATGGGATTGAAAATGTTGTAAATAATTATGATGATACCCGCCCGAACTGTGACAAGCGGAATAAAGGCCGGCCCCTGGTTTGAAAACTCCACAGGCCTTAAGCAATCCATCAATGCGGTTTTTTCAGCGGATGAATCATGCTTACGATACGTGCTTCAAAAATACTGGCATTTATAATTGCTTTTCTTTAGAAATAAACACCATTATTTTCTAACTCATCCACCACATCTTCTCCTTTGAGGTCAACATTATATGGCGTAATTATAAAAGTGCTCGTCGCAACGCGCTTGATTTTCCCGCCATTTGCATAGGCAACGCCGCTGAGAAAATCAACTATCCTGCGTGCTATATCCTTATTTGTGTTTTCAAGGTTTAGCACAACCGTATGCATCTTAAGAAGTTCATCCGCAATAGTGCATGTTTCTTCGCCAAAACGTTCCGGCTTAAACAGAACCACCTGTAGCTGTGCCGTTGCATGGATATTGACGACTTTATTGCCGGAGCTGCCAGATGGCATATGCCTTCCTGCATCCCTTACGGGGCTGTCCTGCTCGCTGTCGTGATCTTCCGGCGCTGCAGGGTTCTCATGCCTGTCATCCTCTTCATAGTCATAATCGTCATATTCATCTTCCGGCGGATTCCACATATCCTTGATTTTTTCCACAAAACCTGCCATGACTGTCTCCTCCTTACTTGATTAGTTACTGATTGTGATGATAATAAATGCGCGATCCATAAATGGCTGTTCCAATCCGGACCATGTTAGCCCCGGCCTCAATTGCAAGAGGATAATCGGCCGACATGCCCATGGATAGATAATCCATAGCTACATTATCTAATTTTTTATTGCGCGTGTCAATAAAATATTGATTCATTTTTGAAAAATAATTAACTGTTTCGCTCTGCGGCACCCCTGCAGGCGGAATTGCCATAAGTCCTCTGATGTGTACAGCAGGAAAAACGGCGATTTTTTCAATCAGTTCGTTAAGATGTTCCGGCAGAACACCGGATTTATTTTCTTCCCTGCCGATGTTCACTTCAATGAGCACATCGGTGCTTACACCCTTTTTGACGCCGAGACGTGAAATTTCATGTGCAAGTTTTTCACTGTCTACAGACTGTATCATGTTTACGCGGCCAATCAGGTATTTTACCTTGTTTACCTGCAAATGGCCTATAAAGTGGAGCTGGCAATTGCCAAGGTTGTAGGAATCATATTTTGATATAAGTTCCTGAACCTTATTTTCTCCTATGTGGTCAACGCCAAGCTCTATGCTGTGGTTTATAACTTCAGTAGGCACTGTTTTTGTCGCAGCGAGCAAGGTTATGTCCTCCGGCTTGCGGCCGGATTTTACCGCAGCTTCCGCAATATTCTCACGTATTACTTTGAGGTTCTCTTCTACATCTTTAAAACGCTGCCCATAATCAACTGATGACTTTTCCATCATATAAATCAGTCCCTTCTGTTACGACTTGATCATAAGGTTTTACTGTACTATCTGTAAGCAAGCTGCCTTCATCCGGCAGCGGATTGCATATAACATAGCTGCTGGTGCTAAACTCCGGTATAATTTGCCGGAAATTCAGCTGGTTGGCACGCAGGACATAAACGCCTTCAACATCTTTTGTCTCTGAAACTTTTTTGCCTGAAGAATTTTCTACCTTTTTCGTCATCTTTTTATAATGTATAGCCTGCTGGCTTACTTTAAGGCCCGTGTACTTCTTAAGCGATATCTCGGCGATTCCGGAGCGTATCTCAGCCAAAGCTGAATCCATCCCCTCGCACCTCAACGCAACGGCGCCCTCGGAATTTTGGTCTGGCTGATTGACGGCAGCAACAGTAGCCTGGACCGGCGAGCTCGAAACGAATGGAAAACGAATCGAAACAGTATCATCCGGGTCAAGCTGTTTGAATCCTGTCAACTGGTCAGGTTTAAGTATACAGACAACATACCACTCGAAATCGCGGCTGATTTTTCCAATGGTACCCTGGATGGGAGAAGGCTTCAGCTTCTGAAGCTTTCTTATATCGCTGCACGTGATTGAGCGCACTTTGGAGATATCATAGGCATTTTCAAGCCCGTCAGTCGACTGAATAAAATATCCTGCTTCCGGCGAGGTTACAGAGCCGATCGGATTTCCGGCTGCTGAGGCAAGCGACTGCCTCAGCGCCTTAAGTGACGCGATGCGCACATTAAAATTCTTCACCTGCCCTGTCCCTATCTGCCTTTCATTTATAAGGTTGAGAAGCGTATTCTTTTCATCATAAACCTTCTCCGAGTCTCCAGAGCGCATATCAGTGAGCATGTCCATAAGCTTAAGCCATATGCGCTTGTTTGCGTTGTCTGCGCCAAACGAATATGTACTGCCCGGCAGCTGCAGGCTTTGCAGCTGCGCAATGGCCTGGTCTGTTTCCTGTACCTGATGATGAGCGGAAATTTGCGACTCGTCGCTGTAAATGTGGGCAATAACACTGCCCTTCGAAATCTTGCCGCCAGAGTTGGCAACATAGTCCGCCGCACCCTTCATGCCAGACTTTAAAACGATTTCATGCCGCAGTGCCACAACAGAAGTTTCAACTGAGTTTGAGACCGTAAAATAAGACACCTGTTCTGTTTTAACCGAAGAGTGGTGGTAACGGTAAACCTGATAGCCAACATAAAGCAGCAGTAAAAAAGCTATCAAAAATGAGGCAGTCCTTTTTACAGCCGAGCCGTTCATATTTTCCACCCTTTTCCATCTATAATCTCAAAAGACTTTGCCGCAAGCCCTTCAAAATTTTGAAACTCATCGACAAAAAGCCATGTGATCCCGCTTTTATGCCTAAACCATGTCAGCTGGCGCTTAGCATAGCGGCGGCTGCTTCTCTTTACCGCTTCGACGGAATCCTCAAGTGAACACTCACCACGGAAATACGGAAAAAATTCTTTGTAGCCTATTGCCTGCGATGCTGTAGACGACCCAGGCAGATGGTACACTTGTTTTGCTTCATCGAGAAGCCCCCTGCCCATCATCATGTCAACACGGCTGTCAATTGCCTTATAAAGCTTATCCCTGTCACGGTACGCTAAGCCTATAACGGCACTGTCATACGCGGAAGGTGCCATTTTTGAGCGCCTGATTTGTTCCGTCATGGTAATACCGCTTTCACGGTATATTTCTATTGCGCGTGTCAGCCGCTTGACGTTGTTGCCGTCAATGCGTTCAGCCGACTCAGGATCAAAAGAGCGCAGTTCATCGACAAGCGTCTGCGGGCCTTCCTTTTCAGCCTTCTCTTTAAGCTGACGCCGCAGCGCGTCATTATGGCCCACCGGTGAAAAATTCAGACCCGAAAGCAGTGAGCTCACATAAAGCCCCGTTCCTCCAACCAAGACCGGCAGCTTTTTCCGCGCGTAAATGCCGCATATACAGCTTGATGCCGCATCTACATAATCAGCTACACTGAATTGTCCGAGTGGGTCGAGAAAACCGATAAGGTGGTGCGGTACACCGCGCATTTCTTCCACAGTCGGCCGTGCTGTGCCTACGGAAAGTCCTTTATAAATCTGCATGGAATCAGCTGAAACGACCTCGCCGTTAAAGTGCAGCGCTATTTCAACGGCAAGGCGGGTTTTTCCTGTGGCCGTCGGCCCAATAACAGCGGCAACTGGGATTTCTGCCATTTACTGTGTCCTCCCGAATTTGCGCTCAAGCTCCCTGCGCGGAAGCAGGTAACAGACAGGCCTGCCATGCGGGCAGTACCTTATGTCCTCCTGCTCCACCTCATGCACGATGTGCATAAGCTCTTCCGGCGATGAGTGATCCCCGGCTTTAACCGCGGCACGGCAGGCAATGTTGTGGTACAACCAGTCGACTTTTTCTGTCGTAAGGTCTGACTTACACGACGCAAGGCAGCCCGCAATCTCCATCACAGCCTCCGCAATGCTGCTGCCGCCGAGAATCATTGGGGCACTTCGCACAATGACCGTACCGTTGCCAAAATCTTCGATGTCAAACCCTGCTTCCGCGCAGGCGCCAAGCGAATTAAGCACTGCTGAATATTCATTCTGAGCCAGTGTCACTGAAACAGGTTCAATCAGTATCTGACGGTCATTTTTTACCCCTTTAACTTTCAGCTTTTCATAGATTATTCGCTCATGGGCAGCATGTTTGTCAATAAAGATAAGGTTGTCGCCTTGCTCAATAATGATATACGTTTTAAAAGCTTCGCCGACAAATTTTTCCGGCGCTTCAGGTTTTTCAGGTTCCTTCACTTGCTTTTCCGGCTTTTGGCTGCATTGTTCCTGCCCTGCTGCGCCATCAGCTTTTTCCTGCACCTGTTCGTCGCCAGTACCTTCAGCATTAGCCACTCCTCCATCAGAAAGATGCCCGGCTGCAGAAAGCGGGATTCCATCTTCATCGTCGCACTCAATATCCGGCGCCGAAGGAACCGCGCGGTACGAGCCCACCTTAGCGGCAGGGCTGCCTATAAACGGGTGTGGCGCTTCAAATCCGGAAGCCTTACCATGCGTAAAGTCCTGCACCGAAGCATTGGGAATAAAATGGAGCTGCTCCGCCTGAGGCCCAGCACTGCGGAAAGCCGGTGCTGCCGAATCGGCAAGTTTCATAATGTGGGGCGTGTCACCCGTTTTAAGTGCTGATTTTACGCCATGGTACACTGCGTCGAAAATCGGCTTTTCATTAAGGAAGCGCACTTCTATTTTTGCTGGATGGACATTGACATCCACTGCCTCATACGGAACTGAGATATGAAGCACACATGCCGGAAATTTTCCAGCCATGATTGAGCCTTTAAAACTTTCTTCAAGCGCAACGGCTGCGGTGCGGCTCTTTACATAGCGCCCGTTGATGAAAAAGTTCTGCATGCTGCGGTTTGGGCGCGCGGCTTCCGGCTTGCTTATAAAGCCGGAAACTTTCACTCCGTTAAGCTCATAGTTGAGTGGGATAAGCCCGGAAGTGAATTTTTTACCAAACACAGCATACACGGCAGGCTTAATCTTGCCATCGCCCGGCGTATGAAGCGTCTCCCTTCCGTCCCGCAGAAAGCGGAAAGAAATTTCCGGATGCGCAAGTGCTTCTTTCTGCACAACAGCGGAAGCCGCATTCCCTTCGGTCACATCCTTTTTGAGAAATTTCATGCGGGCTGGCGTATTGTAAAACAAATCCTGCACAGTGACTGACGTGCCTTTGGCGCATCCGGCATCGCCGCAGAATTTTTCCCCGCTGCCGTCAATACAGTACCGCGTCCCCGCAAGCTCGTCCTCCGTGCGCGTGATAAGCTCAACGTGCGCAACAGCCGCTATGGACGGCAGCGCCTCGCCCCTGAAGCCAAGCGTTGAGATCGAACCGAGATCCTTCCTTCCCGCAACTTTGCTCGTGGCATGGCTGAGAAAAGCTGTGGGCACATCTTCGCGGGCGATACCGTATCCATTGTCTGCCACACGCATAAAAGCGACCCCACCGCTGCGTATCTCAACTGTGATGGAAGCAGAATGTGCATCTATCGAGTTTTCAGTCAGTTCTTTTATAACCGAAGCGGGGCGTTCTACAACTTCACCGGCCGCAATTAAATCTGCAACGTGCTTATCCAGAACATGAATTTTCCCCACAGCAGTCCTCTCCTTTCCCAGCTCCTCATAACAGGCCAATTATTTTCCTGCAAGTTTGCAAAGTTCAAAAAGCGTGTTCATACATTCTATAGGCGTCAGTGTGTCTACGTCGAGCGCCCTGAGCTTTTCCATTATTTCCGTTTCGTTAGGTGGTGTAAGTGTAAGCTGCACCGGCTCTTCCCGTTTATCTTCTGCCGCCGACTTTTCAGCCTGAGCAGCATTTTTCCCACTGTTAAGCTCAGCTAAAATCTGCTTTGCGCGGTTTATGATTTTATTGGGCACACCCGCCAGTTTGGCCACTTCTATCCCATAGCTGTCGTCTGCACCTCCGCGTACAATGCGGCGCAAAAATGTTATGTCGTCCCCGCGCTTCTTCACAGCGATGTTGTAATTTTTCACACCCGGAATTGTCTTCTCCAGCGCTGTCAGTTCATGATAGTGGGTTGCAAAAAGCGTTTTTGCCCCAAGGCGTTTCTTGTCTGCAACATACTCAAGCACAGCGCGGGCAATGCTCATTCCGTCATATGTAGAAGTGCCGCGCCCAATCTCATCAAGGATAAGGAGGCTGTTCGAAGTCGCATTTTTTACTATGTCGGCAACTTCCGACATCTCAATCATAAACGTGGACTGCCCCGCGGCAAGGTCGTCGGAAGCGCCAATGCGTGTGTAAATCGCATCTGTTATGCCTATCTCAGCGCTTGAAGCTGGCACAAAGCAGCCAATCTGCGCCATTATTACGCTTAAGGCTATCTGGCGCATATATGTCGATTTGCCGGCCATATTCGGTCCTGTAATAATAGCCACGCGGTTATCGTCTTTGTCAAGCATCACATTGTTTGGCACAAACGGTCCGTCAGAAAGCGCCTCAACTACAGGGTGGCGGCTTTCTTTAAGAATTATTTTACCACTGAGGTCAACATCCGGCCTTGTATAATTCCTGTCGACTGAAACCTGCGCAAACGAAAGCAGCACGTCAAGCTGCGCTACGGCCTTAGCCGTTTTCTGCACACGTTCCATCTGCTCGGCAGCTTTTTTGCGCACGGAAGTGAAAAGGTCGTACTCAAGCTGAACCGACTTGTCATGTGCGCCGAGGATACGGCTCTCAAGCTCTTTAAGCTCAGGAGTCACAAAGCGTTCGCAGTTCGTAAGAGTCTGTTTTCTTGTATATTCCGGTGGTGCCTTGTCTTTGTAAGCATTTGCAATTTCTATGTAATAACCGAACACACGGTTATAGCCAACTTTAAGTTTCGGGATTCCCGTGCGCCCACGTTCCTTTGCCTCTATCTTTGCAATAACACCGCGGCCGTCTTTCATGTCGCCTTTTAAAACGTCGAGCTCTTCGCTGAAGCCCGGCTTTATTATGCCGCCTTCGCGCACTGAAAACGGGGGCTCGTCAACAACAGCACGGTCTATGAGGCTGTGCAGGTCTTCAAGGCCGTCGATTCCATTATAAATCTGCCTGAGGAGTTCGGATTTGCAGTTCTTTAGCAGATTTTTCAGCGTAGGCAGTCGGCTGGCCGCGTCTGCAAGGCTGCGCAGTTCCCGGCCGTTTGCAGAGCCGTAAACAATACGCGACATCAGCCGCTCCAAATCATGCACACCGTAAAGCTGCTCCGACAGGCTGTCCCTGAGTATACTGTCGCATGTCAGTTCTTCAACTGCATTAAGCCTGCGGCTTATAGCCGCAGGCTTAAGCAGCGGGCGCTCAATCCAACTGCGTATCAGGCGCTTTCCCATTGCCGTCCTCGTCCTGTCAAGAACCCAGAGCAACGAGCCGCGCTTTTCCTTGTTACGCATTGTCTCCATAAGTTCAAGGTTCCGCCGGGTCGTGAGGTTCAGCTTCATATACTGCTCGCCGCTGTAGAGGTCAATCCTATCCATATTCTCAAGGCCGGTGCGTTCCGTTTCTTTCAGGTAGCCAAGCAGCGCGCCGAGCGCGCCGCAAATTTCAGGCTTATCTGTAAGCTGCAGCTCCTCCGGTGTTTTATTAAACTGCTTCTGCAAAACCGGCGCTGCTGCACCAATATCGAATTTTTCGTCATCGAGCAACTCAATGCTCGCGCTAAGGCGCTGTTTGATAAATTCCGGAAAGCCTTTAAGGTCCAGAACGCCTTGATTAATAAGTATCTCCCTCGGTGAAAAACGTGAAAGCTCGCTTTGCAGCTGCTCTTCGAACTCACCTTTATTTTTCGCAGCCAGCAAAGTCGCGTGGAGCTCACCTGTTGAGATATCGGCGAAGCAGACACCTGCACACTTTCCCACAACATTGAGCGAGCAGATAAAATTGTTGCGCGTCTCGTCGAGCATACTTTTTTCCAGTACTGTCCCAGGCGTGATAACGCGTATAATGTCGCGCTTAACAAGACCCTTTGCGAGTTTGGGGTCTTCCATCTGCTCGCATATTGCTACCTTATGGCCGTTTGCAAGCAGCTTCGCAACATATGTTTCGTAACTGTGGAACGGAATGCCGCACATGGGCGCACGCTCAGGTTGGCCACAGTCACGTCCTGTAAGCGTCAGTCCAAGCTCTTTTGAAACGAGTTTTGCATCGTCGTAGAACATCTCATAAAAATCGCCAAGGCGGAAAAAAAGAATAGTATCCGGATGCTTCTTTTTCATTTCAAAATACTGCTGCATCATTGGGGAAAGGGTTGCCAATTATACCGCCTCCGATGACAAATCATTTTTCCCATCCTCATTGTTTCAGCGGCATCCTTCGCTGCATGATGCGCAGTTCCCGCTGCACGCAGAAGGAGAATAATCAGCCGTCTCAGGGTCAGCGCCGTTTGCGCTCTGCTCAATGATAGCCATGACACGGCGCATAAGGACAGTAAATTCATCGCGCGACTTATTGTAGGTTTCCATGTTTGGATTTTTCATGATTGCAGCATAGACTGTGTTCATTTCCTGCTGGTAACTTTTAAGCTTCGCCTCATCACGGTCTTTTTTCTGCATTTCATTCTGTATCGACATGCGCTTTAAATTGTACTGCCCGATTAAGTCCTGAAGTTCCTTGTCAGCATCTGCGTTCTGAATAGTGAGCTGCATTTTCAGGTACCTGTCGTCCTGCTGAATGGATTTGCCGATATTCCTCGCCTGCTCGATAATGTCCATAAAAAATCTCCTTATTGTATTTTGTTATTATGTTATGACATAAAGTATTCTGCCGATATAAAGCATGCCTACACAAGTGTGCCCTTCAAAATCCAGTTCCATGCTTCTGTGATTTTCACATTCGCAAAGCTGCCGATTATTTCGTCGCTGCCCGGAAAGTCTACAACTACGTTGCCGCCAGTTCTGCCATGCAGAAGATCGGTCTTTGGATTGCGCCCCTCAACGAGGACACGGCGCGTTTTCCCGACCTCCCCCGCGCAGCGCACGGCAGAAATTTTTTCCTGCTCCGCGCAGAGTTCCTGAAGCCATTTCGTTTTTTCCTCAGCCGGAACCGGATCAGGCATTTTTGCGGCAGCCGTGTCTTCGCGCGGCGAATAGATAAAAGTAAAAAGCGATGTATATCCTACTTCTTTTATAAGGCTTACCGTTTCGAGAAACTCATCGCGCGTTTCGCCCGGGAAGCCGACAATAATATCACTTGTAAGCGATATGTCTGGTATTTTTTCCCTCGCATACTTCACAAGGCCGATATAATCTTCCCTCGTATAGTGCCTGTTCATCTCTTTCAGTATTCTGTTACATCCAGACTGGACAGGCAGATGTAGATGATGGCAGATATGCTTCCCTTCTGCCATAGTATCTATAAGCTCATGCGTCGCATCTTTAGGGTGTGAAGTCATAAACCTTATGCGGTAATCGCCCTCCACCTTGTCAAGCATGCGCAAAAGGCCTGCAAAGTTTACCGGGTGCTCAAGTGTTTTTCCGTAAGAATTCACATTCTGCCCAAGTAGGGTGATATCCTTGTATCCCGCGTCCACAAGGCCTTTAAACTCCTTTAAGATAGCGTCCGGTTCACGGCTGCGCTCGCGCCCGCGCACATAAGGCACAATGCAGTAAGAGCAGAAATTATTGCAGCCATACATTATGGTAAGCCATGCACGTATTTTCCCGTCACGGTGGACTGGAAGCCCTTCTGCAATATGTAAGTCTTCCTGCTCATCACCGCGCTCCTGCACCATATTTTCTTTTTCTGTAAGCGCGCGGTAAAGCAGTTCGGGAAAGCGATGGAGCACATGTGTGCCGAAAATCAGGCCGACAAACGGAAACTTCCTGCGCATATGTTCAGAAGCTTCCCTCTCCTCCATCATACAGCCGCAAACGGCAATAAGCAGCGACGGATGGCGGCGTTTGAGGTTCTTGAGGGCACCTATATTACCGAAAACACGGTTTTCAGCATGGCCGCGTACGGCGCATGTATTCATAAGTATAAAATCGGCCTGCTCCGGATCATCTGTAAAAGAAAAGCTCATCTGTTCCAGAAAGCCCTTGATTTTTTCACTGTCTGAAACATTCTGCTGACAGCCGTAAGTATGCACAAGCGCCACAGGTGTATCTCCGCGCTTGCGTGTGCGCATAATCTCCGTAATTTTGGAAATATAGAATGATTGTGTATGCTCCGGCGTGCCCATGCGGTTAGATTTGCCCTGTTCCTGTTCCAAAAGGGAATTCCTCCAATATGGCTGGCAGCGCATTATAATCCATGCGCTCTAAGCAATTTCAGATATTAATTATGATACATTTATTATACCACATCTGCGCAGCCAATGGCTGTAAAGAATGTACGGCCTTGCATTGCGGCTATTATACCATAGGAAATGTGGCACTGCAAGAAAACAGGGCTTCTCATACAGAATGCTTTGGCGCCGTCTAATACCATACCTGCGTTGCCATGCATTCAGGAAACATATGCAAAGGGCAAAGCCTGCTTAAACGTTGTCACTATCGCCTGTCACGGAGCCTGTTATTCGAAAATTGCCCTTTTGTCATCTTGATAACTATACCCGACAGCCCAAGCACTGCAATGAGGTTCGGTATCATCATCATGCCGTTGAGCGTATCCGAAATTTCCCATACGGCGCTTAGATCCATTGTGGAGCCAAAAAAGGCCATAACCACATAAATTACCCGGTAAACAGGAATTGACTTGCTCCCGAAAAGATATTCGCAGCAACGTGTCCCATAAAGCGCCCACCCAACGATAGTCGTAGTTGCAAAAAGAACGAGGCAGGCCGCTATGATTATGCTCGCCGCTTTATTGCCGAACACGGTAGCAAATGCGCTGGCCGTCAGGTCACTTCCGACATCTTTGCCCCATGGAACCGACCATATTATATCTCCGGAGGCATTCTTCGAAACACTTGACGAAAGTACAGCAAGAGCTGTAAGGGAACATATTACGATGGTATCTACGAAAACTTCAAATATGCCATACATTCCCTGTTTCACCGGATCAGTTTCACTTGTTGCGGCATGGGCAATTGGCGCAGTGCCAAGGCCAGCCTCATTAGAAAAGATTCCGCGCCCTGCTCCGTATTTCATCGACTGGACAATGGTTATGCCAAATGCGCCGCCCATTACGCTCGATGGAGAAAACGCGCCTTTGAAAATGGCTGTAAACGCCAGCCCCAAACGGTCGATATGCCCTAAAATTACAATCAATGCAGAAACGACATATACAATTGCCATAAACGGCACAAGCTTTTCAGCGAAAGCACCAATACGCGAAATCCCGCCAATCACAACAATCCCGACAATCACTGCAAGGATGGCGCCTATGGCAATGCTTATAGCAGCAGAAGATTTTTTTGCATCCGGATTAAAGCTCTGGATAGCGGTATTAATTGACGTTGCAATTGTGTTGCTCTGTGTGATATTTCCAGTCCCTATAGCTGTAAACATACCCAGGATTGAAAAGATTACTGCAAGCCACTTCCAATTTTTTCCGAGGCCGTTCTTTATGTAGTACATTGGCCCGCCTACCCAGTCGCCTTCTTTATTCCTCTCACGGTATTTTACGGCAAGCGTAACCTCAGAGTATTTAGTGACCATGCCCACAAAAGCGGCAATCCACATCCAAAACACCGCTCCGGGCCCGCCAAGTGCAATGGCACCGGTCACACCGGCGATATTCCCTGTGCCCACCGTAGAAGCCAGCGCTGTGGAAACCGCCTGAAACGGCGTGACCGAGCCTTTGTTTTTCTCTTGCTTTTGGAATATCTTACCGAAAGTATTGCGCATGATGGTGCCAAATTTCCGGAATTGGATAAATCCCGTGCGGATACTGATGTATAATCCCGTTCCTATGAGCAAGATAAGCGTTGGTACGCCCCATATGATACCATTTAGCCAGCTATTCGCAGACAAAATTGTCTTTGCCAAAGCATCCACTGGTTTTCCCTCCTTGTTGTACCAATTCTTAATTCAAAACGGCGTCCCTGCTCTGTTAATTGGAAATTACATTATAGATTCACCATATCATGGATGTAGCTGTTCAAGTGTTACCAATATATTTAATTTACTCGCCATAGCTTTCTTTTATTTAGCAAAATTAAGCAGCAAATATTTTAGATGTACTGTAAATGCTCTTTATTCAATAAAATTAAATAAGCACATAGATAGGCAAATTTGTTTGTTGATAACATGAAATTTTACAAAATTACTGACATGATTCGATTAATTTTTTCATTTTCCAAACAGAACGAATTGGTCTAAAAGCATAATTCTTTACATATGGCGAGCTTAACCGCTGTTTTATGCACACTGGCAAAATTGGACTTTTTTAAAAAAATGAAAAAGCGCACAGGCACTGAACTTTCAGCACGCATGCGGCTGCATATATATTTTGGCATACCATCGGTAATTCGAGTTCCTGGAAGCATCAATATTTGGTTTTCAGATGCTTAAAAAAGCAGTTTGCCATTTTTTATACTTTTTTTCTGCCAGTTTAACACTTTTTTATGATATCATAACTTCACGTGCATGAACAGCCCCCAATTATTTTAATTCTTTTATTGCTATTTATTGGAGTACAGGCATGCACACAATATTATATAAATCAAAAACACTAAAACGCGTAAATGCTTTCCTTCTAACTGGATAACCCGAAAAACAACAAAACCCATACTTACCTGAATTTCTAAAGCCAGGCCGATATGCAAAGGCTGTCACAATATGATAAAATATATATGAAACAGTTTAAAAACATTTTTAACATAAACAAACTGTCAGAAGTTTGAAGCAGCGCAAATCATACAGCCCTTGGAGAGGGGCTCTAAACACTACTACTAATTTATATTGGTGGATGATAACTTATGGCTTGCACAACTATCCTTGTCGGGAAAAAAGCATCATATGACGGTTCCACAATGATTGCGCGGAATGACGATTCGGGTTCCGGGCATTTTACCGCTAAAAAGCTCGTAACTATCCATCCTGCGGAGCAATCCCCGGCTTACAAATCAGTGCTTTCCCATGTGGAGATTGAACTGCCCAAAAATCCGATGCGGTTTACGGCAGTGCCAAACGCCATAGAAGGCGAAGGCATTTGGGCCGCCAGCGGCGTGAATGAAGCGAATGTCGGCATGACTGCCACAGAAACCATCACTTCCAACCCTAGAGTGCTGGGGGCAGACCCGCTGGTCGAATATCGTCCGTCGCAGAACGGGCAGCCCGAAACTGCCGGCGGCATTGGTGAGGAAGATATCGTTTACATTGTGCTTCCTTATATCCACAGCGCCCGTGAAGGTGTTGAGAGGCTTGGCAGCCTTTTGGAAAAATACGGTACCTATGAAATGAACGGCATTGCATTTCAGGACGTTAACGAAATCTGGTGGATGGAGACAATCGGCGGCCATCACTGGATTGCCAGGAGGGTACCCGATGATGTCTACGCCGTTATGCCTAACCAGTTTGGGCTTGACCAGTTTGACTTCGACGATGCGCTCGCCGGAAAGAAAAACTATATGTGCTCAGCGGATATACGTGAGTTCATCGAGAAAAACCATCTGGATTTATCACTGAACGGGTACCTTAACCCAAGAGACGCCTTTGGAAGCCACGACGATTCTGACCACGTTTACAATACGCCGCGCGCCTGGTATATGCTTCGGTATTTTAGTCCCCATACCAAAGTATGGGACGGCCCTAACGCGGACTTCACTCCGCTTTCCGATGACCTGCCGTGGTGCATGGTGCCTGAAAAGAAAATCACGCCGGAAGATGTAAAATATGTGCTTTCCTCCCACTATCAGGGCACGCCGTACGACCCCTATGAAAACCATGGCAACTCAGCCATGAAAGGCATTTTCCGCTCGGTCGGCATAAACCGCAACGACTTTATGGCCCTTATCCAGATGCGTCCGGACATCCCTGAAGAATTCCGCGTTGTGGAATGGATCGCTTTCGCATCAAACGCTTTCAATGCGATGGCACCTCTTTATGCAAATGTGTCCGCAACGCCGAACTATTTTGCCAATACTGCAAAGGAAGTCTCAACCGACAGTTTCTACTGGTCCAGCCGCATGATTGCCGCCATGGCGGACGCATCTTACAGCAAATCCATATTTCATATTGAGCGGTACCAGCTCGCCGTACAGTCCAAAGGGCACATGCTGATTAACAAATATGATGAAAAGCTCCTGAATGAAGCAGATGCGGCAAAGCGTGCCGCCCTCAGGGAACAGGCTAATCAGGAAACCGCGGATATGCTGAAAAAAGAAACCACAGATACATTGGGCAAGGTACTTTTCGAACTCAGCAGCCAAATGAAGAACGCCTATTCCAGATCGGACACTTGACTGGGATACAGCTATTAGCCTTAAACCAGTAATAGCATTTTAGTTTGCAGAAAGTCCAGCAGAAGCTGGGCTTTTTTTATTGTAGAAGAGAAACGGGGTGACCGGCCTGACTAAAAAATGCGAGCTATTATTGGTAATATCTTACTATAATAAATAAAATTGCTTAAAATTGTATATTATGTTAATAGAATATTCTGCCAATGCTGGTATAATCAAGTAAGGTCCATGAAGGCTGCAATGATTGCAGAAAAAGCACGGAAAGAAATTTATGGAGGTGGCGTTTATGGTATCACGGTTTAAAAAGCCAATGGCGTTTATTTTATCATTTCTAATGATCTTTTCTGTAGTTTTCGGCAACTTCCCTATTTTGGCAAACGCGGATACAACAAAAACGGTAACCATATGCGTACAAAAGCCTGAGTCATGGTCAGACATTTACATATGGTACCGCTCCGACAACAGAAAAGGCAACGTCTGGGATACTACTGAGCTCGGTGCTGCACCCGGCAACATGGAGCCGGTTCCGAGTCGTAACGGTTGGTACGAAAAGACAATCACCACACCAAATGAAGTCACTTTTCTTTTCAATGATGGGACATGGAATAATAAACTCGATAAGATGGGGTTCAACAGCCCTGCAGCCGGAAACGATTTTGATGCATCTGCTAATATGTGGTTTACAAGCGACGGTGTCGGGCATACATCCGACCCATATGTGCCCACAGTAGCAAAAGTTAAGGCAATGCCCGGCTCCGAGTCGTTCAGCGGCAGCAGTGTAAACGTCAAATTGTTCATTTCAGGCGACAACGTAAGCGCCGCGTATTACACCCTGGACGGCAGTGATCCTAAAGCAAGCAAAGCTGCAGTCACATTCACATCAGGCGCTGTTGTCACAGTAGGTTCAAACCTCTCTGAAGGAAGCAGCGCAACGCTAAAGGCGTATGTTAAAAATGGCCTTGGCGAAGACAGTGAATCTTTTACTTATACGAAAGTTGCCAAAAAATCGGCCGATATTTTTAACAGTCTCAGAATATATCAGATTATGGTCGCATCATTTAAGGACGGCAACCCGAACATTGGATACAGGTCGTTTTGGGGCGCTGCAACACTTCAAAATCCTGGCGGAGATTTACAGGGCATTATCGATTCGCTTACCTACATAAAAGGGACAGGTGTAAATGCAATCTGGCTGACGCCAGTATTTACATCCGTAGGTTCTGAAGAGCGTCCAAAAGGATATGATCCTGTAAAAGATGACCCTGACGGCAACAAGCTGAATGCAACCGGCTACTATACAACAGACTATTTCAAAATTGACCCACATTTCGGCAGTGAAGCTAAACTTAAAGAGCTCGTAGACAAAGCTCACGCTATGCACATGTATGTGCTTCTCGATGGCGTCTTCGGGCATTGCTCAATGAACGTCAACACAATTTCACCTTCAGGCAACAGGCTCGTACTGAGGCCGGGATATAACCAATACGGCAATGACTCAACAAGGAAAGGCCCGATTGATGACGCTGCAAGCATAAATTTTCTAAAAGAAGTCGCTACATACTGGATTGACAAGGTCGGTATAGACGGCTGGCGTTGTGACCAGTCATACCAGGTTTCGAGGGATAGCTGGAGACAGATACGGCAGGCCGTTGAATCAAAATGTGCGGAACGCAGGGCAGCATTAAAAAAAGAGGGCGTAGACCCTTCATACAACGGCACGCTCGGATATATGGTTGCCGAAGACTGGAACAACAGGTATGCGATTGTAAACGACATTTATGGCACGCCCGGAAGCACAGGGCTTTACTCTGCATTCAGTTTTCCTGTGCAGGGCAACTTTGCAAATGTATTTATAAACGGTGCATCGCCAAACGCATTTAACTCATCATTTTCTGATGATGCGGCACAATATCCTTCCTTTGCAAAGCCGAACCTGTTTATAGACAATCACGACATGTTGCGCTTTGGCGATCTTCTTAATTCACATGGCATCTCACCGAACAATCAGGCCTACTGGGACCGTTACAAAGAAGCGATCTCAATGTTAGGTGCATATTCTGGCCCAGTAACAATGTTCTACAACACAGAAATAGGCGCAAGTTGTAGCCAGGCATGCCCTGAATATTTGAGCAGGTTTGCAGGTTCGTGCAATGACACCGGCCGTTTCAATGCCAAAACGAATTACAGCAGCCTGTCACCAAGGGAAAAAGACTTGTATGACTATACATCTGCGGTCTTTAATCTTAAGGAAAAGAATCCTGCTTTGTGGGAAGGTAAGCGTATACATCTTATCGGCGACAACGGCAGCCAAGTCTATGCTGATTTAAAAGTCGATACTGACGAAAATAATGAGGTGCTGTATGTACTAAATAATAGCGGCTCAACAACAGTAAATATTCCTCAAAGCAAAATCGGTGCAGAAACACTTAAGGACGGCATCACAAATCAGCAGTTTACAGCTTCAAATGGAAATTTCAGCATTCCCATGAACGGAAACTCAGCGCGGTTCCTTCTTGTGCCTGTGGCCCATTCTGACGCCGCATTGTCTACAATAGACAGCGGCGGTACCTCTGTAGCAATACCGGCAGGCAGCACGGCCGCATCTTCACCGGCAGAAATAAATATCGGCGTCCCCTATGGCTATACCTTAAAAGCTTCAAAGTTCACTGCAAAAGATAACGGCACGCTTGCCCTCTACAGCGACAGTGCCTATGCCATTCCTCTGCATGATACAGTAGATGTCGGTCAACAAACGGCTGTTTACGTCAAAATTACGAGCGAAGACGGCAAAAGCATAGCTTACTGGAAAATAAATTACAAGGCTGTGAAAAGCAGTGACGCTGCGCTCCTGTCTATCGACGATAACGGCACTGGTGCTGCAATACCTAAAGGCAGTACGGCCGCATCTTCACCGGCAAATATCAAAATTAATGCAAAGGCCAACTGTTCTGTCGATATTTCGAAATTCCGTGCAGCAGATAACGGCTCAGTTGCCGTTTACTCAGACAGTACATACACAAAACAGCTGACAAAAAGCATGACCTTGACGCAGACGACAACCGTCTATATCAAGGTAACAAGCGAAGACGGCACAGCAAAGGCTTACTGGAGCATAACCTATATTGTCGGGCAAAAATCAGTCACTGTATATTTTCAGAAACCACGCGGCTGGTCAAGCGCATTCATATGGTACCGTTCCGACGATGCAGAAGGCGACGTCTGGAACACAACAGTATTAGGTGCATCTCCTGGTGACATGGAACCCGTAGACGGACATAGTGACTGGTATGAAAAGACTGTCATAACCCCTAACAACGTGACATTCCTGTTTAATAACGGCACATGGGCAAAAAAGCTTGACTTGAGCGGACTTAACCACCCTGCTGCAGGCAACAACTTCACAACAACATCAGATGTCTGGGTAACAAACGATGGCAGGCTGCTGACATCGAATCCATGGGTATCCGAAAAAACGGTAAAAGTATATTTTCAAAAACCCTCCAGCTGGTCTAATGTGTTTATATGGTACCGTTCCGACGACGATGAGGGCGATGTCTGGGACACAACAGTATTAGGCGCATCTCCCGGTGTCATGGAAGCCGTAGACGGACATAGTGACTGGTATGAAAAGACTGTCATAACCCCTAACAACGTGACATTCCTGTTTAATAACGGCACATGGGCAAAAAAGCTTGACTCGAGCGGATTTAACCATCCTGCCGCAGGCAATAACTTCAGCTCAACAGTTAATGTCTGGGTAACAAATAATGGCAAACCTACATCCGTATGTCCTTACTGAAAAGTGCCAGTAATTATCAGTTATATTAAAGCAGCTGCCAGCGCCTGTATGACGCTGGCAGCTGCTTTGCTTAAATTTATTTTCCGCAGCATATGCTGCCATTTTGCCGGCTCCGCCCCGCTGCAGGTTTTGCCGCTTCATTTAAATTGGAAACGATAAAATCAATTATATGTAACATTGTTACTGAGTCATATTTCAGGCAATGCTATAATCAGGCCGAAGATAAAAAAAGAAAGGTGATTAAAATGTCAACTGTAAAATTAAGCAGCAATAATTTTGACAATGTTGTTATAAAGGCAAATAAACCAGTCCTCATTGATTTCTGGGCAAGCTGGTGCGGCCCATGCCGTATGCAGTCGCCTGTAGTTGAAGAAGTAAGCAGCGAAGTGAGCAATTCTGCTGTAGTTGCAAAGCTTAATGTAGACGAAGAACCAGAGATTGCAGCTAAATTCTCCGTAATGAGCATCCCGACACTTATAGTTGTGAAAGATGGAAAGGTAGCAAGCCAGCGTATCGGCGTAACTCCAAAAGAAACGCTTGTTTCAATGCTGCGCTCTGCGGGAGCATAAGCTTTATCTGCCAAGCTTTTTTAACCTGCCAATATCAGTCAATGTGATTCTCCCTCGTGACAATTTTAGGAGCCCGTCGTTTTCAAAATATTTCAGTATGCGGCTGATTACTTCACGCGCTGTTCCAAGGTTTTTAGATATTTCCTCATGAGTAACGGAAATGGTACGTGAATGTTCCAGCTCAGCCTGTTCAAGCAAAAATGATGCAACGCGCTGCCCCATGTTTTTAGAAACCATCTGTTCCATCACCCACATAACGTCTGAAAAGCGCCTGTTCACAAGGGCAATGGAATACTCCTTGACGGAGCTGTACTTTTCCGAAAGCGTGCTCCAGATTTTGGCAGGGATAGAGAAAACAGTACTCTTCTTTTCCACTTCGAGTGTTATTTCAAACGTGATGTTTTTCAGCACGCATGAGGCTGTAAGAATGCACACATCGTTTGGCAGCAGCCTGTAAAGCGTAATTTCTTTTCCATCTTCCGACTCAAAATACGCCCTGAGCTGGCCGCTGTTTACAGCAACTATTCCGCGACACTCTTTTTCCTCATTCATGATGATTTCGCCTGGCTGGAGTATGGACTTTGAGCACGCGCTGTAAACTATGTCAAGGTCAGATTTATCAATGTGCTTCAAAAACGGCAGGCAATGCGATATAAATTTTAAATCTTCATCTTTCAGCATTATTCTTCTCCCCAAAGCAACAGCGAATCCGTGAAAAAATGGTTCTTATTTATTAATGCCCCAGACGAACACAACTGAACGCGCATTAAAGGGCAGTGAAGTTTTCTACGCAATAAATAGTATATCATTGCGCAGAGGTTAGTTAAAGCCTGTACCACAAGAGGAATCACAGCAGCCGATCCCAAAAAGACATACGCCTTGATTTGGCTTTAAAAACCATTTCAAGGCGTATCTTTTAAATATGTATTTTTTTACGCAGTAAACTGTTCTATCTGCAGCAGCTTTTCCCTGCAGTCATCCATTCCCATACGGTATATTTTGAACAGCATTTCCGTGTCGTTATAGCGGCGGAGTTCAACAGGGACGCTTGGGCGTATTACTATAGCCTTACCTTCCTTTTCAAGCTCCGTGCATAAATTTGCTTCGCTGTTGTAAATTTTGGAATGATTCTTCATTAAGCGTATTAAATTTGGGTAGCGTCTGTATTTTATGCACAGCATTAAATAATACAGGCCATGTCCGGACTTTTCTCGGTATGAAGCGTCCTGCGTGAGGACAATGATATTTTTTTTATTGCCGTCATTTATTGAGCGCTTAATCGGTATAGGCTCAGAGCAGCCACCGTCAAACAGCAAATGCCCTTTGTATTTTACAATGTTTGCAATTAACGGCAGTGAGCACGATGCCCTCACAGGTGTAAAGCCATCGTCCATTTCTTCTTTGCTGAAATAAACCGATTGGCCTGTCTCAATGTCCGTTGTACCCACTTCAAGCCTCACAGGTGAATTAAGGAATGTATCATAATCAAATGGAATCGTGTGAGGCTGCTCTTTAAGCATAAAGTCAAAATTAAAAAATGAGCCGGTTTTATGCAGGTTCTTAATTCCCATATAGCGTTCATCCGTCATGTTCTTCATATATGCTGTCGCAGTATTCTGGTTAATTTGCCCGGAAATATAAGCGAGTGCATTCATAGCACCGGCAGACACACCATACACAGTTGAAAAATGGATCCCTTTCTCATGGAGCACAGTAAGCACACCGCCTGTATACCACCCACGCGTTCCACCGCCTTCAAGTACAAGTCCTATAGACATGGTACATCTCCAATCATCTTCCATTACCTGATATGTTCCAATTATTCTTATTATAATATGACACAGGAAAATTTCAAGAGATATGGTATCATGTATCTTGTCAAAATCTTATTTTTCCATTTTGTGTATGAGTTCTTTTGCGGTCTTTTCTCCCGAGAGCACCATGCCTTCAAAAATTGGGTTCATTTCATGGGCTCCCCGTTTAAAAAGCATATTTAATTTTCTGCAATGCTGAATTTTTCCAATCAACATCAGGTATAACGTATGGCCATACATTTCAAACACACAGTATACTATGTTAAAGGCTCAGCTTACCGGCTGATTTGTCAATACGTTTCTGTAACATTCTTATATTGACTACTTATAAAAGGCTTGACGAAAGCCATTTTATTTAGTATACTAAATAATAAAGAGCAATAGAAATGCTACTGTGGCTCAGTTGGTAGAGCAGCGCATTCGTAATGCGCAGGTCGTCCGTTCGAGTCGGACCAGTAGCTCCATAAAGAAGCCGGTAGCCATGCGGGTTACCGGCCTTTTCTATGCTTTTTATATTAAGGAAGCCACTCGCCCAGCGAGTGGCTTCCTTAATATAAAAATGGACGGCCATTAAGCAATGGCCGTCCATATAGGAAACACCGTTTCCGCTGGATTTTTTCAAACCGGATATGCCAGCAATAATTTAAAAATCCCTTATAAAGCAGCTACTGCTTCAACTTCTACAAGAGCTCCTTTGGGAAGTGCTTTCACCGAAACACAGGAACGCGCCGGTTTACTGGTTAAATATTTTCCATATACACTGTTAAAAGCATCGAAATCATTGATATCAGCAAGAAAACACGTCGTTTTTATAACCTTAGTAAAATCTGTTCCTGCCGCACTAAGAATGTTTTTTATGTTTTTCATAACCTGTTCAGTCTGCTGTACAATATTGCCTTCAACAAGCTTACCTGTTTCAGGGATAATAGGGATCTGGCCACTGAGAAAAACCATGTCCCCACATTGGATTGCCTGTGAATATGGCCCAATGGCAGCTGGTGCATCTTTAGTATAAACTGATTTAATCATATGAATTTTATGTCTCCTTTCACTGTTCGTTATTTTGAAATGATGACATATCCTGCCTGCGTGATGGCATCGCATATTTGCTTATAATTTTTCGAGTCCTTAACTTCAATGCAGACAGAAAGGAAGCACGAATGGATATTAAGTGCCGTTGAATTCCTGTCATGGTATATGCTAATAATATTGCCGCCAAATTTAGAAATGATTGATGATATCTTTTTTATTTCGCCAGGCTTATCTGCCATTTTAATTAATATTTGCCCTAATCGGCCTCGATTCATCAACCCGAGATCAATAATTCTCGAAAGTGCAGTAACATCGATATTCCCGCCTGAAACAACGCAGGCAACATTTTTCCCATGCAGATTAAATTTGTTAAAAAGCATTGCTGCAACAGAAGCTGCCCCTGCGCCTTCAGCTACGACTTTTTGTTCTTCGATTAAATATAGAATCGCCATAGCGATTTCGTCGTCAGTAACTGTTGTGATATCGTCCACATATTTCCTGCAGTATTCGTATGTCAGCTTACCAGGGCATTTTACTGCAATACCATCTGCCAAAGTGGAGACATTATCTAAAGCTTCTATTTTGCTTACTTTTAACGCATGCACCATTCCCGGTGCACCACTTGCCTGAACACCAAAAACTTTGCAGCTGGGTTTTAGCATCTTTATTGCAAAGGCCACACCAGAAATCAGGCCTCCACCGCCAACCGGCACAATAACAGCATCTACATCAGGCAGCTGTTCCAAAATTTCAAGTCCTATGGTGCCCTGTCCAGCAATTACGTCATCGTCATCAAACGGATGGATCATGACGGCTCCGCTTTCTTTCTGTATGGCGCACGCTTTTGCGTAAGCATCGTCGTATACGCCATCCACCAGGCATACTTCCGCACCATAGCTTCTTGTTTTCTCTATTTTAGAAATTGGAGCGCATGACGGAATACAGATAGTAGCCTTTATATGCTTTCGCGATGCAGCAAAAGCCACGCCTTGCGCATGGTTGCCCGCAGAGCAGGCAACCACACCCCTTTCACATTCCTCTTTTGTCAGCGAAGAAATTTTGTTATAGGCGCCGCGGAGTTTAAAAGAACCTGTTTTTTGAAGATTCTCTTCTTTGAGAAAAACATTATTTTGGCTGCTGATTCCAGAGGCCTGTGACAAATTTGTTTTACAGGCGATTCCTTGCAACGTTTTCTTTGCGGAGAGAAGTTTGTCTTTTGTAAGCAAAATTTTGCCTCCTGTAAAAAGATCGATAGGATAACACAAATGCAGTAATTATTTCATTTCAACAAAAGTAAATGGCTGCCAGGGCTTTAAATAGTCAAGCAGGAAAATCTCGTTGTCATCAATCCGTCCAACAACATTTGTATTGCCGTAATTTTTTCTGTCTTTTAAAGCGATTTGCAATTCTCCGGTATAGTGCTTGTATAAACAATTATCGATTGTAATATCGCCTCGTTTTATATCCACTGTATTGAATGGTTTATATTCGCTGCCTGGATCTTCAACCCTGCTGCCGCAAGACCTTATTATGTAGTCGGAAATATCGCCGCGATTATTATGTACACGGTCTAAAATGATGCTGCGTTCAAGATTGGAAATTCCATTTACCAGACGGACTTTAAGCGACATGCGGTAAGGATCAATCTGGCTTAAAGCCTTCATTTCATCCTCACTTGCAAAAGCGTTGGCAATTAATACATCATCAATTAGTCCTGATGCAAACAGGTGCTTTGCCTGCGTATCAATTGGCAGATTCCTGTCATCTTCAAGAGTACAGAGTCCTTCGCTAACAGGCCATGGGCCAAACTGGGCTGTTGCAGATGAAACAAATGCTGCCGTACGTATGCCATAATTTTTAAACTGCCTGTTGCATTTCATAAAATGGTCATAGCCAATACCCGAATACTTGTGGGGATAGAAATTATGGCATCCAAGAATATTTTCGGAATTTGGCTGGTAACTGAAAATATTGTCAACATATTTAGTGCCCGCGCTCATGTTCAGTTCGATTTTCAGCCCGTATTTATTGTATGACATGGCTGATTCTTCTTTGCCTGAAAAGCCGTTGTCAAGCCTGATACCATAAAGCCCCATATCCTTGAAAATGCCAAGATTACTGTAATCAACCCCAAGTTCTTTGAAGACTTCGGGATTAATATCAGCAATGACTTTCATGCCATACTTATTTGCATATGCTATGGTTTTTTTGAATTCAGCAAGTATTTTTTCCCTGTCACCCTTTACTGAAAGGAGGCAAGTAAAAATTCTTTTAAAATTGTATTTATTCGCCAAATCTATATAAGCAAGGTTTTTTTCTGTTGACGTGTGTGCTGGATAAATAGAAAATCCAATTTGTCGCATAGCAGCCTCCATAAATTTTATATTTAAAAACTTTACGCGTTTTCCTGCGCACCTTCTGCCTGGTTTGCAGTTTTCTCCTGTTCGCAGTACTGTCTGTCAACAATTTTAATAAATGGAAGGTAAATCAAAAATGCAATAACAAGTTCAATTGCCTGAAGGACTGCTCCCTGCCATCCAGAAACAAAGAGGCCACCAATGATTACCGGTGTCGTCCAAGGAATAATAACGCCATTTGGTGCTGGAACAATGCCGCCCGCCATGCAAACGTATGTTATAATAGATTCGACAATTGGTGTGGCAATAAACGGTATGGCCAAAATCGGATTCAAAACAATTGGGAGGCCAAAGGTAACAGGCTCATTTATGTTGAAAAGGCCTGGCAGGATTCCAAGCTGACCGATTTTTTTACATTGCTGCGACTTGCATACTGTTAAAAGTGCAATGCAAAGTGCCAAAGTGCATCCTGATCCACCAACCCATGTGTAAATCTGGACAAATTGCTGTGTAACTACATGCGGCAGCGCTACCCCTTTACTGTAGGCAGCAAGATTGTCTGCAGAAAGTGCGAGCCAAATAGGATTCATTACAGCTTCCACAACATCTGCTCCCGAGATGCCAAATAACCAGAACAGGCTGACAAAGAAATTTGCAATTATTGTTGCGCCAAGGCTGTCTCCCAGAGAAGTAAGCGGAACCTGCAGAATCGTAAAGATCAAATTGTGAACCGTATGGAACGGTGTATAACAGAAAATCAGTCTTACTATGCCAAAAACCGAAATTGCAATAGCACCCGGTATTAATGCCGAAAAGGCTTTTGATACAGCAGGAGGCACACCTTTAGGCATTGTAATTTTCCAGCCCTTTTTGTAAACGGATTTTACTATTTCAGTAGCAAAAATGGCTGTAAGCATACCTACAAAAAGGCCTTTGGAACCTATCCATTCCATTGGGATTACACTGTCAACTTTATAAATGGCACTGCTGCCCTTTGGTGTGAAATTTGTTGTGAATGGAGTAAGCACAAAAAAGCAAACAAGCGCGATTACAGCTGTACTTATGCCATCCTGTTCATAATGTTCCGAAAGGCTGTTTGATATTCCTAAAACAACAAAAAGCGTCATAATTGCCATTGTAGCATGATATGGCACTAAAAAGAAATCAGCCCAATTTGCTCCAAAAATTCCAGCCATGAAATTTTCATAGCCCGGTATTGGCAATGCAGAAAACAGCAGAAACATAGCTCCTATAATCAGCAGAGGCATTGCAAGCATAAATCCATCACGAATAGCGCACAGATAACGGTTATTTGCAATTTTATCTGCCACAGGCATTACTTTGTCTTCAAACTTATCCATCTTACTCATTTTTTTCACCTTCTTGAGTTTTCATAAGTTGTAAGGCTTGGTTAAGAACTTTCTCTCCATCCATTACGCCATAATCCATAGCATTAATCATTGCGACCGGGATATTTCTTGACTGGCAAAGCCTTTGGGCCCTTTTAAAGGCATACCTAATCTGTGGTCCCAAAAGGATAACATTGGCTTCGTCAACATGCTTTTCCATTTGTGCTTCCGGAAAAGCATCAATGGAAATTTCAATATTGCGCTTTTCTGCTGACTCCTTCATCTTTGTTACCATTAGACTTGTAGACATTCCTGCCGTACAAAACAGTAAGATTCTTTTCATTTTTTTCCCCTTCTTCATCCAACTTAAATTTCAATACTTTCTCCAGCCAATTTATTAATCTTGTGAGAAATACCCCTCCTCTTCAGGTGTGCCTATTTTCTCCTTGGAAGCGAGCTTGACAGCAAAATCTGCCATTTTCCTTAGGGCAATATTCAAGCCTGAACCGCCTTTTTTCGGAGTTTTTATTATATAAACCTTTTTGCGGAAAATAGGTGTACCTGTGCTTTCTTCAGCCATAGCAGCGAATGCCGGAATACCGCACTGATCTCTTACATATTCTGCAAAATATCCGCAACATTCTCCAAATCGCTTATGATTCAGCGCTGGGCCGCAGATAACTACATCAGCATTTAGTGCTTTAACCATTTCGCCAAGCTTTTTCATAGCCTGTTCTTTGTTTTCAAGGAAATAATGGTCTCCGCAAATAACAGTACCGACTATATCTGCACCCTTTCTAACAAGCATATTTCTAAGTAACATACCTGTTCCGACTGCGCCCCTCTGCGACTGTGGTTCAATATCCATTCTTTCATCTTCGCCAAGGCCGGCCTGAATCTGATTTAAAAACTGAACAGCCTTAATCATTTTTACATCCTCTCTAAATTTTCGCCATGATCTGCAATAACATTTTTAAACCAATAAAAGCTCTTTTTTCTCGAGCGCTTTAAAGTGCCATGCCCGTTATCGTCTTTATCAACATAAATAAAGCCGTAGCGCTTGCTCATCTGGCCTGTTGAGTTGCTTACAATATCAATTGGCCCCCATGTTAAATATCCCATCAACTCAACGCCATCGTCGATTGCCTTTTTTGCCTGCTCCAAATGGGCTCTCAGATACTCAATCCGGTAATCGTCGTCAATAGAGCCATCTGGATTTACAGTATCCTTAGCGCCCAGTCCATTTTCAACAATAAAAATCGGTTTTTGATATCGGTCATATAGCTCTTCCAAAGAGTAGCGCAAACCAAGCGGATCAATTTGCCACCCCCACTCAGAAGTCTTAAGGTATGGGTTATCCTCTGGGCTTTTATTGCCAATAATTCTCGGGTCTAATGATGAACCCGCTTTTGCTACTTTACTCTTGTAATAGCTCAGTGATATATAATCCACCAAATTATCTCTGAGTATTTTCTCATCATCTTTATCAACTTCGAATGGGATACCACTGCGGTTTATGAACGATTTAAAGTATGATGGGTAATATCCTCTTACCTGCACATCGGTGAAAAGGAGCGTCAGCCTGTTTGCCTGCATTGCTGCAATAACGTCTTCCGGCTTGCATGTTTTTGGATACACCGGTGCGGTATTTACCATACATCCAATTTTAGCGTCAGGAATAATTTCGTGGCATGCCTTAGCAGCAAGTGCACTTGCAACAAATTGATTGTGCATTGCTCTAAAAAGTTCAGGAAGTTGATTTGCATTTTTTTTGGGTAAAATTCCCGCATTTATAAATGGTGTGTAGAAAAGCAGATTAATCTCATTAAATGTGAGCCAGTATTTTACTTTATTTTTATATCTTTGAAACACAGTCTTAACATACCGGTCAAAAAGCGCAATTAACTCTCTATTACTCCATCCACCATATCTTTTTGCAAGGTTCAACGGCATCTCATAGTGTGAAAGGGTAACGACAGGCTGTATTCCATTTTTTAAAAGTTCGTCAAACAGATCATCATAGAATTGCAGCCCCTGTTCATTTGGAGATTCTTCATCGCCGTTTGGAAAAATCCTTGACCATGCAATTGAAACGCGGAGGCAGTTAAAACCCATCTCTGAAAATAAAGATATATCTTCTTTATACCTATGGTAAAAATCGATTGCTTCATGGGAAGGGTAATTGCCATCATCAGACTCTGCAACCGGGCCGTCAGCTCCATGCGGCAGAACATCGATTATTGATAGTCCTTTGCCACCTTCGAGGTAAGCGCCTTCAATTTGGTTGGCAGCTAACGCACCACCCCAAAAAAAGTTTTCAGGGAAGGCACCATTTGTTATCTCTTTTTCCACCGAACTATCTCCTTTCTTCAACTTGCCTTACTGCCATATTCAGTAGCATCTGCACATCTTATGTATCTAATGCATCTAATTATTTTGCTAATGCTAAGGCATCTTTTAAAACTTTTTCGCCATTTAATGAAGTATAGTCTTCCTTGCTGATGACTGTTACATGAATTCCCAAATGCTCATAGCGGCTTTTTGCATCAGCAAGCAAATAACTCACCTGCGGGCCAAGCATCAGAACATCTGTATGATCAGCATATTTGCCAAAATTATTTTCAGCAGTAGCTTTTATAATTGCGTCTATATTCATCTGGCTTGCTGCAATGTTCATTTTGCTTACCAGAAGGCTGGTAGAAACCCCTGCAGCACATACAAGCGTGATTCTAATCATTTGCTATTGTTGCCTCCTGTCTTTTCTGAGCCAGAGGGCTGAATTTTGCGATACAAAGCAATAAATTCCTTTGCTACATCAAGTATGGCAATTGCGCACATCAGATGATCCTGCGCATGCGCCATTAACAGCGTCATCCTTTTGATTTCTCCTGCTGCCTCTGCTTGAATAATGCTGGCTTGAGATTCGTGCGCTTTTGATAAAGCTTCGTCAGCACTTTGTATCTTTTGGTCAGCATCGTCGAAATCGCCGGCTTTCGCACTTTCGATTGCTTCCATTGCCTTGCTTCTGGCATCACCGCTATTCACGATAAGTTGCATTGTTGCTTTTTCCATATCCATTTTTTACAATCACCTTTCTTATTCAATCAGATAATCAAAGCTGTTTAAAGTTTTTTTAATTTTACTTTCCTTATCAACCATGAAGCAAAATCTGTGCCAAAACACAATTTTTTCAAAAAAGATAGTTTAAGGTCCTAAATTTTTAAATAATATTGATAATGCTACGTTTTTTCTATGTTTTGCAAAATTTGCGGAAATGTGTTTCATTTTTTGTAATTTTTAAAACACTTTTTGTCGCCATTGAAACACACAGTATAATAATTGCGCTCCATATTTGACTTTTTTAGCAATTTAGCTATACTTATTTATGTAACTGAAAAGGGAGAAAATTATGAAACGGATTGAGAAGATATTTTTTGAGCTAAACCACTGCCCCTCAGAAAGAGGAGTTACCGCTGGTGAGCTTGCTGAAAAACTTGGGCTGTCTCGTGCAAACGTCAGCAATGACCTTAATTGCCTGTGCAAAGAGGGCAAGGTCTGCAAATCCGGCACCAAGCCTGTGTATTACAGGCCTTCTCAGTCCGCTAAAAGGCAAAATTCTGATAATATTCTGGATATGTTTGCTAAAAGCAACCCGAGTTTGTTCCACTGTGTTGAGCAGGCAAAAGCTGCTGTATTATACCCCCCTCACGGCATGCACATGATGCTTTTTGGTGAAACCGGCGTAGGCAAATCAATGTTTGCAGAAATGATTTACCATTATGCTTGTGAAAGCGGACACCTCACTGACAATGCACCTTTTGTGGTTTTTAACTGTGCTGATTACTCCGATAATCCCCAGCTCCTCGTAAGCCAGCTTATGGGCACGAAAAAGGGCGCCTACACTGGCGCAGATGCGGACAGGCCCGGCTTGCTGGAAAAAGCAGACGGCGGTGTACTTTTCCTCGATGAAATCCATAGGCTCCCTCCACAGGGGCAGGAGATGCTTTTTACATTTATAGATAAAGGCGTTTACCGGCGGCTTGGAGAAACTACTGAACGGAAAGCTACCGTTCTCCTTTTATGCGCAACCACAGAAAACCCAAAGTCAACACTTTTGCGCACATTTGTCAGAAGAATCCCGATGCTAATCCAAATACCAAACCTCGATGGGCGCAGCATGGACGAAAGGCTGAATTTTATAAATACATTTTTTGTAGATGAATCGGCACGTTTGGAAAAGCCAATCTATGTGTCTGTAAATTCTGTTCGTTCACTGCTTGGGTATCACTGCTCAAACAATATAGGCCAACTTAAAAATGATATACGCATAATTTGCGCTGAGGCATATTCCAATTATATTTCCGGTAATAAAGACGAGATCGTAATTGTCAGCCATGATCTTCCCGAATATATTCAGGAAGGGCTTTATCAAGAAACTTCGCACCGTGAAATCTGGAAACGGTATCTTGGTGTAAACCAAAGGTTCTGTGTTTTTGACAGCAGCGCAGAAAAAAAGCCATCACAGAATACAGGCGGAAGCATTTACGACCGCATTGATTTACGCATGCAGGAATTGAAACGCGAAGGGGCAGACAGTGCAGTTATTGAAAAAGAAATAGATAGCGATATCCACGCTTACTTTGACAAATACACCCACATGTCAGAGCATTTTTCAAACTTTAGCACTCTGCGCAGCCTTGTTGGCATGGACGTAATTGCTGTCACCGACAAGCTACTTTCTTATGCCGAAGAGCATCTTATACGCAACTTTGGCAACAATGTACGCTATGGACTTGCGGTACACATATACAGCGCAATCAGTCGTGTCAAAAACGGCCGCAAAATTGTGAACCCACAGCTAAACCATATACGGAAATCGCTTCCAGACGAATTTTCCGTTGCCCTCTATGGGCTTAAAATAATAAATAATACATTTCATATAGACATGCCAATAGATGAAGCCGGCTTTCTTGCAGTTTTTTTTGATTTAAACCATTACAGAAAAAGTGAGAAAGTGCTTGTTGTTATTATTGCGCATGGAAATTCCACAGCGACTTCCATGGCAGAAACAGTCAATCGGCTTCTCGGCATCAAATTTATCTGGGGAATAGATGCTTCTCTTGACGAAAAGCCTCAGGATGTTTATAAGCGCTTAAAAAGTCTCGTGAAAAATCATTCTCCCAATGCCGGCGTCCTTCTGCTTGTCGACATGGGGTCTTTAACTAATTTTGCCGCCGACCTGCAAAAAGAAACCGGAATACCTACGCGGGTGATCCCTCTTGTCAGCACACTGCACGCAATTGAAGCTGCCAGAAAAGCATCGCTCGGCTATCCTCTCGATTACATTTATAATGAGACAAAGCGTGTTGATGAACAGCTTTACAACCTTACGCCTTCGGCTCCAGCCAGGAACAGAATGGCAAAAACATTCATTATAACCATCTGCTCTACTGGTGAAGGAAGCGCCGCATTGATAAAAAGCATTTTTGACAGCCAGTTAAACTACCATAACGGGTTTTGTGAAACGGTCGCGTTAAAACTGACCGACCGGCAAAATATTATTGCAAGATTGCAATCTATTCAAAATATTGGCAAAATAATATGCACTGTAAGCACATTCCAAATAAATTTTCCCGTTACGCATTTTAATTTGAATGATGTCCTTAATGGAAATGCCCTTGCCTCCATACAAGAATTAATTGACCGTGAAGCTACTTTTGGAAAAATATATGAAACATTCTCAACAATGCTGAAAAGCAGGGACAGCGCTAATATTTTTGTGAAAACACGTTTATTTGTCGAGGAGATAGAGAAAAAATCCGGCCGCATTTTAAAGCCAGATGTAGCTGTAGGGGTACTCTGCCACTTAGGCTGCATGGTCGACCGGCTTTTGCAGGGGCAAACATCAGTGAATTTTCCTGATAAAAGCCCTTATATTGCTGAAAACCACCCCCTTTTTGAAATTATTAGGGGTTCGTGCTCAATATTTCAAAAAGAGTTTTCGGTTAAAGTCCCTGAGGATGAAATATGCCATATCATGATGTTTTTCTCACCTGAAAATTGCAATAAAATAAAAAAGTGTAATGTACAGCAATAAGTTGGCATGGAAATTGCTTGTTTTTAAGTATGAAACACATTACACATTTGGAAAGGCAGGAAATATCATATGACATCGCAAACAGTAACAGTTTCTAATAAAATTGGGATACATGCCCGCCCGGCTTCTTTGCTTGTTAATGCTGCAAGCAAATTTAAATCCGATATCACTTTTAAAAACGGTAACCGTACCGCCGTCGCAAAATCCATCATAAGCCTTTTGGCGCTGCAAGCTAAAATGAATGATAAAATCACAATAGAAGCGAACGGCTCAGATGAAAAGGATGCTATAAACGTGCTTGTCGGCCTGTTTAACTCAAAATTCGATGAAGAGTAAAAATTATGGAAGTGAAAAAGATGGAACAGGGTATTGGGGTTTCAAAAGGCTATGCAATTGGAACAGCATACTGCATGAAACAAGAAAAGAACTTTAACTTCCAGTCTGTTTCCGATAATCCTGAAGGTGAAATCGAACGCTTAACAAAAGCTATAGAGGCCTCCAAAAAGCAGATGCAGCAAATTTCAGCTGAAGCTCAAAAAAATCTCGATAAAAAAACTGCAGAAATTCTTGAAAGCCATATTAATTTTCTCGATGATCCTGCTTTTACAGGAGAAGCAGCCAAAACTATTAGAGAAAAATCACTGACAGCTGAAAAAGCTATATCATGCGTGACAAAAGACCTTTACAACACGTTCTCGCAATTTGAAGATGCATACACAAGAGAACGCGCAGCGGACATTAAAGATGTAGGGAGCAGAATACTTGACAACCTCCAGGGTACTCTGGAAACTACAGATTTTAGTAACCTTCCTGAAAACACTGTCCTGTTTACTCAGGAATTAAAACCATCTGACACTGCACGGATTGACAAAAATAAGGTAAAAGCTTTTGTAACCGAAAAAGGTGGCAAAACGTCTCATACGGCAATTCTTGCAAACGCTTTGGGAATTGCCGCCGTAGTTGGCTGCAATGGAATTCTCGGCAAAGTTAAAAATGGAATGGCCGTAATTGTAGACGGTACAACGGGCAACGTCATCTTGTCGCCAGATGAAGTAACTCTAAACAAATATAAGGATTTACAGAAGGAATACGAGAATCGCAAGCAGCATCTTGCTTTATTGGCTAATCAGAAAATACATACAAGCAGTGGAAAGCGTATTCTTGTTGAAGCAAATATAGGTAATCTTAATGATCTTGAAAGGGCATTAAAAAGCGGCGCCGAAGGTGTTGGGCTTTTCCGCACTGAATTTCTGTTTATGGGTAAAGATAAAATGCCAACTGAGGATGAGCAATACGCTGTTTACCGCAAAGCTGCAGAAATGCTTGGCAAAAAGCCGTTAACTATCCGCACGCTTGACATCGGCGGTGATAAAAAGCTGCCATACCTTAAACAGCCCAATGAAGCGAATCCTTTCCTCGGCCTTAGGGCTATCAGGCTATGCCTGCGCAATCCGGAAGTTTTTAAAACCCAGTTGCGTGCTATTTTACGAGCTTCATCTTTTGGGAACATAAGAATTATGTTCCCAATGATAAGTAATACAAATGAATTAGACAAAGCTATGGAAGTCCTTTGTGAATGCAAGCAGGAACTGAAACAAAATGGAATAAGCTATGACGAATCTATAAATGTAGGCATTATGGTAGAGATCCCCAGTGCAGCAATACTTGCAGATAAATTCGCCGAAAAAGTGGATTTCTTCAGCATTGGGACAAATGACCTTACACAGTATACGCTCGCAGTTGACCGCATGAACGAAACGATTTCAAGCCTTTATGATTCCATGAACCCTGCGGTGCTACGGCTGATAAAAATTACGATTGATGCGGCACATCGAGCATCTATACCATGCTGTATGTGTGGTGAGTTGGCTTCAGATGAAAAGGCCATACCCACACTCCTGAAATATGGCCTTGATGAGTTTTCCGTGAGCCCCGGAATGCAGGCAGAAGTTAAAGGCAGTTTGCTGAAAAGTATTAAAGCCTAAAGCTTGTAAAAGCCTATAAATGTCCAGATGTTCTGTGAGAGGTGCCTATGGAACTTTCTTACCAGAAAATACAAGCGCAAAGTCAGAAGCAAAAGCTTATCCTTTCAAAACAAATGAGGGAATCACTCAAAATTCTGCAAATGCCGTTACCGGAACTTCAGCAGAAAATTGAGCATGAAGTGCTTGAAAATCCAGTACTTGAATATGATGAAAGCTTTAATTCATCAGCAGACGACATTCAAAATGAATCCGATAATATAGAATTCGCTGCAATCAGGCTGGCTTCTGAAGGCGAAAAATTCCAACCATGCGCGTCACCTTTTTCAAGTTTATCGGAAATGGCCTACCCGTCTGATGTGAGTTGGAGAGCGCCTGATTTCCGCAGCTTCCTGATAAGGCAGGTTGGGGAATTACCAATAAGCCCATCCCTTGAAAAAATTTGCCGCTATGTAATATATTGTCTGGATGAACGTGGGTACCTCACATGCAGTGCCGGTGAAATTGCAAATGACCTCGGCTTACAGAGCTGCAAAACTGCTTGCGAAGCAATACACATAATTCAACAGATGGAGCCTGCAGGTATAGGAGCATATGATTTGAGCGAATGCCTGATACTCCAACTTAACCGCAAGAAAAAGATTCCAAAAGCTACATTCGTTATTGCTAAGCAATATTTGAATTTGCTGGCAAAAAATAAAATAAAAACAATAGCACAAATTCTGGGCATTTCTGTAGCAGATGCCCAGAAATGTTGTGATATTGTACGAAACCTTAATCCAATTCCATCAAGAGGATACGACACATGTACTCGAGAAAAATTTATCATTCCCGAAGTGCAGGTAAGTAAAAATGCGGAAGGCGTTTTTTGTGTAAAGAGCCTACGGCCAAATAGAAAAAAATTGTATATTAATCCCTATTATTTAAATCTGGCAAAAGCCACTGAAAATGACGAAACAAGAAATTACCTCCGTGAAAAGATCCGCCGCGCCTCTTCGCTGATTTTAGAAATTACAAACAGAAAAACTACCATCGTACGAATTGTTGAATCAATTTTAAAGCGGCAACTTCCGTATTTTGAAAATGGGAAAGCCTTTTTAAGGCCTATGTCTATGAAGTCCATAGCTTCCGATGTTGGGCTCAATGAATCTACGGTCAGCCGGGCTGTCCAGGACAAATTTATCCTTTGTCCTTTTGGCCTTGTCAACCTTAAATCACTTTTCAGCAGTGCAGCTTCGGCGCATACAGCTGAGATATCATCCGTTACCATTAAGGAAAAAATTAAAGAAATCATTCAAAAAGAAAAAAAAGAAAAGCCGTTTTCTGATGAACAAATAGTCTCACTGTTATGCCAGTCAAATATGGAAATATCCCGTCGAACCGTAGCAAAATATCGCGAAGAACTTAGTATCCCATCTTCTTCTGAACGAAAAAGTTATTATGCTTAAATCAACTGATTTTTCAGATTAAAACGTCAGTCTAAATATGAATGGAGATTACAGTACTATGAAGATTTTAGAAGCATCAGATTATGAAGGAATGAGCCGCAAGGCGGCAAACA